>Ga0208373_1000301_pt1 | contig 90448 bp, 87 predicted proteins | sample RifOxyC2_FD_184036 | JGI IMG/M metagenome (GOLD analysis project Ga0208373, IMG submission 184036) | Soil microbial communities from Rifle, Colorado - Rifle Oxygen_injection C2 (SPAdes) | ecosystem: Environmental > Terrestrial > Deep subsurface > Rock core/Sediment | place: Rifle, Colorado... | reverse complement strand
CCCAAAGAGGTAGTTCCACCAAAGATGAGATTAGTAGATGCTGTCAGATTGAAATTATCACCAGAAGCTAAAGTGAGATTGTTAGCACTAGAACGATACAATTCCACATCAGTTCCAAAGGCCATTCCTCCTGCAGTCGTGGTGTGATCTGCTAGCTCTAATTTATGTGTCGGTGCTGTGGTCCCAATTCCAATTAATCCTCCTTGAATAATTCTCATCGCTTCATTTGAATTGTATACGTAAAACTTAAGAGAATCATTGAAACCAATTTTTGCATAATTTCCTCTGTAATCACCAATTGTTCCTCCGTATGGCAATTTTATATTGCTTGAGTATGTATCTCCACTTACATGTAAACGATATGTTGGATTGGTAGTACCAATACCGACATTTCCAGATGTTATCAAAGTGTTTTCGGTAGGAGAAAGTAAAAGATCTCCAGTAGTTGTTTGGATTGTTAAAGCGGAACCAGAGATTGTAAAAGTACCAGAAGAGGAAGTTATTTGTGGTCCTGAAACGCCAAAAACTAAATTACCACTAGCATCAAGTACGGCTACATTATTGGCACCAGGGGATTGAGATGAGTCAAAACCATCTAAAGTATCAGCGTTCAAAGCATAAGCTGATGAGGCAATTCTTTGTCTGGGGGTCATTTCTGAATCAGTTCCGGCTGTAATTCCTAGATAAGTAGTTGTATTATTCGCAAAAACAGATTCGGATATAGGGCTACCACAAGTAGAACCTAAAACAGTTGAGAAAACTCCGTCTCCATCAGGATTTATTGAACAGACTCCAGAATCCCAGACTGAAGTTCCTTCACTTGCCACGGTGTATATTTGGAAACGCATATCGGTTAAACCAGTTTCTGGAATTCCATTTTCATCAGTTAATCTTCCTTGAAAAGAAAGAATATTAGGAGCAGAAGCCCCTAATATTGTACCGTCTAGTTGAGGTGTTTTTTCAAAATAAGGAATGCTGTATTTAATAGTTATAAAGATAACTAGGCAGCAGGTAATAAACGAAGTTGTAATAATACTAAAATATTTCCAAAGTGTTTGTCGACTATTTTTAATCTCTTTAGTTTTAAATAGATTGGAGATTAGAATAACTGCTTTTTGTTCGATATTTTCTATTTTTAATTGAAAATTTTCAGGTTTATCAATTCCAATTTTTTGTGTTTGAATTGAAGGTTGATTAATAAACTTTTTATTTTTTACTTCGGAAAGATCAGAGAGAAATGGATTATTAGTAACAATTTTTGCAATAAATGCCCATCTAAAAAATGATTTTAATGAAGCGATTCTTCTGCGGATAGTACTTTCAGAAGCTTGGTAATCACGTAAATGTTTTTCATATTGTTTGATAACATTGATGCTGATTTCGTTTAGAGTAAATTTGGGAAAATAGTTGCGAAAAAATGAATAAAAATTCCGAACATCTGAGGCATAGTTTTTGACCGTAAGCTTATTGTAAACACTCTCTTTGAGGTGTTGTAGATATTTTTCAATAGTGCTTAAGTCATAGGCAGTCATTTGCAGTATTTTTTGATATTTGTTAGAGGAGAAAGTGAAACTCTTAATAATCTATTTTAATCAGTATAATACAATATGTTATACCTTTATACATGGTAAAAAAAATAGGGAATAAAGTCAAGCATTTTTAGAGTAAAAATTTTGATCAAAATTTTGATAAGTATATACTCAGATTCTGAATATATTTTATAGAGAATTTTATTTTCTTTATAACCTAATAAAAATAATAGTTGTAAGTATCAAATGATATAAAATATCAAATGCATAAGGCTTTTGTAAATATGTAAGACAGATTTTTCTGAAATAATTTTTGATGGACTAATTTTTTTTGATAGAAAAACCTGTATTAGGGTTGGATTTACTTCTATATTTAACTATTATTTTATTAATTAATATGACTATAGCTAAAATTATTATAATTATAATAAGTAGGGTTAGATCGTAAATTTTCTCTAACTTTACAATTGGATTGATAACTGGGCCAGTATCAATTATATCTATCGACGAATAACTCTTTTTCGTTAAGGATATTGAGTATTCTTTTTCGGTTGAAATTATACTAGTTTGCCCTTTATCGTTAGTTTTAAAAATATTCTCAGGTGTAATTTCTACAGCAACTTCACTAAGGGGATATATTTTATTTAGTCCCAATATTCGACCTATATTGTTATAGAAAATACTATTAGGATATATATTGATAGTGAATATTTTTATGTATTGTTTAGACTTATATACAGTAAGAGGTTCTTGAATGTTAAGATTCAAATAGGTTTTTCCTAATGCTTCATTTGAAGCAGAATAGAAGGTGAGAATCGAAACAATATAAGCATCTACATCAGAAGTTGTGATGATGTCATTATTATTATAAACAGCGCTATCCATATTTAGTTTTGTGTTCATTTGTGTATTATTTACTATAGCTACAACTTTTAGTTGATGTGAGATAAGTAACTCATATTGATTATTTTTTTTAGGAATAGATATTTCTTCATGTAATACCAATATTTCGGGAATCTGAATTTTAGAACTGTAATCTAGGGGATCAGTTCCGTTTAATATTTCATCACCATCAGTCATTTCATCATCATCGGTGTCAATTAAATTTGGATTTGTGTTATATTGAATGATTTCTAGATAGTCGTTTAGATTGTCAAAATCGGAATCGTTGTTATTTGGATTTGTGTTAGTAATAAAAACCTCTATACCATCCCAGAGATCATCTTTATCAGTATCTTTATGAGTTGGATTAGTTCCGTATAAATACTCGTTAATATTTGTTAGTCCGTCACCATCAAGATCTAAATCTGCATTTGATTCATAAGGGTTAAAACTATAAAGTCTTTCCCACCAATCTGGAATTCCATCGTAATCACTGTCAGTAGGATGTTCTGAAAAATCGTTTGTATCTATGTAGGGGCAATATTTATTAACAATTTGTATGTAATCATCTATTCCTCCTTCATTAGTATCAAAAAGACGGGGATTAGTATTGTAATTATATTCTTGAAGGTTATTTAGTTTATCTTGATCAGTATCAAGGAAGGCATCATATGGATTTTTAGGGTTGAGATTATAAAATATTTCCCAAATATTTGGAATTCCATCTTTATCGGTGTCAATAATGTCCGTTTCTTGTCCTGTTTCCGGAACGATAGCATTAATTCTTATATTGTTTATTGTCTTGTTAATAGATTCTGCCAAGACATTAGATGTAAATAAAAAGGGATATAATAAGTAGAAACTGCTGCTTATTAATAATAAAAACAGCGTTTTGATAAGTTTCATACAAACTGAACTCCGGTAGATTATTGGATTACTTACTATTTTTGTTGTTTTCTTCCTTAATATGTTTTTCAATTGCTTTTTTGGCAATATGCGCATTATATTTCTTGATCAAAATTATTAGTAATGTCAAAGAGACTATTGTTAGTAATAAACCGATTAAGATTTCTTTCCAAGGTAATATCCAGAAAGAGATACTTTCTGTTACGTAATTATTACTTTTACCGTATTCTAAGATTACATTTGCTGTAAATTTTCCTATAATAAATTCATTTAGAAACCATTCATTATCAAATTTTCTAATAGATTGAGGAAGAACGTTTCCAAGGTTTTCATTAACGATAAGTTCATCTAATTTCCGACCGAAAATATCGTAAATTTCAATTTTTCCTGTTGGTTTCAGGTGAATTTCTCCAGTGTTACGAAATCTGGTTACAAAATTTACTGGAGGATAGTTATATAGGCCTTTATCTACGGAAAACTCGATTATTGATCCTTGTTCTGTTGTTTCGCCTGCGATTTGACCAAGAATTATTGGACCTATCTGAGAAGCAATCTGAATATTTGAAGTCTCTAATAGGTTATTAGGTTGTGTGCTAAACAATATTCCCGCATAATATCCGCCTGCTTCAGCATTTTCTGGAACAGAAACACTAAAATTTACTGCAATTTTTCCTTTTGGTTCAAGGGTAATACCTTTTTTACTGATATTAATCCATTTAGCTAGGGAGTATGTTTCATCACTTTTCTCTGGCAGTATAAACTCTTCAGCGCCTTTTTCTCCTTTAGGAACAAAGGAGTATACGATAGGATAATATGTTTGAGTTTTATCTCCAGTATTTTCGAGTTTGATAATTTCTTGATTAGATAAACCTTTTTCTAAAGATAATTCAAAAATTGGAGGAGAGATTCGAAGTCCGGTTGCGGTATCAGAAACTTGATTTTCAGCATGTATCTCAATTGTAAGAGTTGGGTATATAAATAAAAAAAGAAGGATAATACTAAGAATTTGTGTTTTTATTTGAGACAGTTTCATAAAATCGTTTGTTAATAGTTAAAAACTTGCAGTAACAATTATAGTTGCTGTGTGGTTGTAGCTTCCTGCAGTGGTAGTTCCAGTAATTGAGGCTGCATGACATAATGTTGTAGAATCACCGTTTACTGGTGTATTAGCATTAGCAAATTGTTGTGCGCTATTGGTAATAGCTGAAGCGGGTTGAGGATTAGAAGCTGGGTCAGTACAGGTTGTGTACTGAACAATTGTTTGAGTTGCTTTACTTGTTGCAACTCCATATTCTTCGCTTCCTTGATCAATATCATTGTCTAATTCCACATCATCAATATCAATAGTTCCATTTCGAAGATTTCCATCATCAAGGATTGTTGAAACATATCCATTTGCAGCATTCGTTGATACGGAGATGTTATATTGACAAGTTTCTATTGTTGATAAAGAAAGTGTTCCTAGTGTGCATGTGGTTGAAGAAATAGTTACATCAAGAGTTGGATCAACAGAAGCGGTGATTGTAATCTGATCACTGGTTAAGATATCTATGGCAAATGTTCCAGTGTCAGCAGCAGCAGTAATATTAATAAGATAAGTATTAGCGCTCGGATTCGTTACTCTATTTGTTCCTCCTGAAGCAGCAGTCCCATATTCGACATTTACTGTTACATTAGTGTTACTAGAAGTGAAAGTAGGACATGCTAATAAAGTAACAACACCAGTTGTGTCATTTATTCCAATGGAGATATCATTGACTCCGGTAGATCCAGTACAATCGGTTGAAGTTCCGGTATTATAAACTACTCTTTCGGTTCCATCGTTAATATCAAAATCAGTAATCGTAGATGTTTCTCCATCAACCATAAATGCTCCACTATCTTCATTGAAATCAATTGCAATTGTTTCTCCTGCATCCCAGGTAGTAGTTGTTCCGAGAGTAAACAGAATATCATGAGAAGATGTTTGACTTGCTTGAATTCTTGTCATTGTATCGGATATAGAAGTTAGATTGGCTGCAGCTACTTGTAACTTAAAGTTCTTTAGAACTGGTAATGATAAGGTAAAGATTGTAGCAAAGAGTAACGAAGAAAAAGAGAGGAGTCTTGATGTATTCATATATAAAAACTTTTTATGTTAACAAAATAATAATAACATTAATTTAGAAGATCACTTTACTATTGTCAACAAAAATATTAAATTATAAATAGCAGAATTATCTCAATATTTTAGCCTAATAATAAAAATGGAGAAGAGTAAATTATCGTTGTAATGGAGAGTAAGATCTTCTGTTCTTAAAAATTATAATAGTTACTAGAAAGAAGAAAAGAGTTAGTATTAAAATCAGAAGGTAAAAATCAATATAAATAAAGTATATTGGAACGCTATTTAGTTCTAATAAATTCACAGTAGAGGTTGAAGGATACTTTATTTTTGCTTCTGCCTTAAATATTCCAAATAACGTTTCTGGATACCATGTGAGATAGGGATATTTATCTGTTTGGGTGGTGTTAAAAATCTGTCTAGATGAATGAGCGAGTACATTTTGAGGTAAGAGATTTTCTTTAGTGATTTGTTTTGTAATAAGATTTTGAATCTCGATATATCCTGAAGATTTGAATAATAAATCACCCGTGTTTTCTAATACCAAATCAAAGTTAATCGGCTTTTGAGAATTGAAGAAATTCGTATTAAAGCTACTAATTTTTCCGTTTCTTGCGGATGGTTTACTAATATCTTCTATAGTTAAAAGAACCGGAGATTGAATTTCACCACTTAAAATATTACCTGTTTGATTATTTTCTATTTCTTTTGAAGAAACTGATGTTACAAAGTAGTAATCTTTTAGTTCGACTTCTATTGGGACGTTAATTTTCATTTGAACGGAAATGATTTCTTTATCATTATTAAAATATATTTCAGTTTTAGAATAGTCAATCCAGTCCAAAAAATCAGGCGTTTCGTTTAGTGATTTTAAGTTACCAATTTTGTCTTTTGGAATAAATGCTTTAGGTTGTATGATATATTCAATGTTCTTACTTCCAGAAACCTTGTATTCATAATTAAACTGAGATCCAGGTTTTATTTCTATCTGCAAAAGCATAGGATCTATTTGAAAATTTATTTGTTCTGCCTTTATTGGATTATTTGTTGCCATGAAGATATAACAAGCTATCGTTAGCATAAAGATAGCGAAGATGATAGATGGGGTTTTATATCTTTTCATAGTAGTTTAAAGTTAAAATGTTCCGGTACAGATATATTTAATTCTATTCTGGTATGTCCCTGATTCTTGAGTAGCTCCAATATTAATTTTATATGTTACCTGAACTTCTGATCCTTGTGTTATCCCGATATTATTCATAACTATCTGTTCCGGTTCACTGTTTGATTCATCTGAAAACTGTTTATATCCGGAGGTAAATTCCGCATCTGTTCCTGTTATATTAGCCAAAGTATAACCAAATCCATAGGTAGTATTTATATTCCAATCTCCATTATTAAGATATGTAATGTCTAAATTATCTCCTCTAGTGTCTTCGATATATGTTCCCGGGTAAGCGAGATTATCTAATTGATTATTTTCAGAAGCAGTGACTTGATACCCATGCGCAGCACCACTTGTTACTATAAGGTTGGTGGTATCAGTTTTTGGAGTGTCTATAGATAAAGTTCCAAAATCAATAGCACTATTTGAAATAGTGAAAGTAAAGGGAATAATTGAGTAAAGATATTCGAAACCAATCATTGCTTTAAAACCATCTGATTCATATAATCCTGGGGCTATTTGTCCTCCAGTATCAACAAGGCTATAGTTATCTGAACTTTTTTGTCCGGCAAAGTCATTTAAATTTCCCCAGTCTAATCTAAAATTTTCACTTTGAGCTTCAAACGCTTTTGCCCGTTTGAAAGAGAAAATAAATATGAAAGCTAATAGTAGGATAAAAATTAAGACCTTTTTTTGCATACACTTAGTATCGATTATTCAAAAATTACTGTCAAGACAACTGAACTATTTAGTTTTAAAGTTATTTTTACTCTCGCACAATTAACAATAAAATGTTAAAATTGGTATCGTTGAATTTTTAGTATTAAAGTTAATTATGATTGATTTAGCAAAAATAAAAGTAAAGGCCGGTAACGGAGGAGATGGTTGCATCTCTTTCCGGAGAGAAAAATTCATTCCTAAAGGTGGTCCTGATGGAGGTGATGGGGGAAGAGGAGGAAGTGTTTATTTCATTTCTCAAGCCAAAAAGGTTACCTTACTGGATTTTCAATATAACAAAATATTTCAAGCCCAAAGAGGTAGACATGGGAGTGGCGCTAAAAAAACCGGTTTATCTGGAGAAGATTTGATTATTGAAGTTCCGGTTGGAACGATAGTTCGAGAGTATAAAGAATCAGAAGATAATAAGAAACTTCGAGAAATGAATCATACAGACCTCTCTAATTTTCCTATTTTATATGATTTTAATAAGATAGGTTTAGAACATAAGATTGCAAAGGGAGGATTAGGAGGAAAGGGTAATTGGCATTTTCGATCATCGGAAAACCGAATACCTAGAGTTGCGGAAAGAGGACAATCTGGAGAAGAAAAGGAATTGATCTTAGAGCTCAAATTGATTGCGGATGTTGGTTTAATCGGTATTCCAAATGCGGGTAAATCTACTTTACTGTCGAAATTGACTTTAGCCAGACCCAAAATTGCAGATTATCCTTTTACAACGATTTCACCGGTTTTAGGAGTCTGTGAACAGTCGGGAATGGACTTTGTCATAGCTGATATTCCGGGAATTATTGAAGGAGCTTCTTCCGGAAAAGGTCTTGGTTACGAGTTCTTGAGACACGTAGAAAGAACTAAAATATTAATTCATCTTTTGGGTTTAGACGATCAAAAATCAAAGCCGGATGATTATTTTGCTGTTTATAATCAGATAAACGATGAGATTGTTAAATATAGTAAGCTGCTTGGTCAGAAAAAACAAATTGTTGTAATGAATAAAATGGATTTACCTTACGTGAAAGAGATTTATAAGGATGTTCGGAGTATGTTCAAAAGGCATAATGTGGAACTTTTAGAAATTTCTGGATTTACTGGAAAGGGATTAGAAGATTTAAAGAGGCAAATTGTTACTGAGTTAAACGAGGTGAATAAAAATGCACCTAAAGAGATAATTAAAGAAGAGAAAATTCCAACTTTTACATTAACTGATTTAACAAAGAAAAAAAGAGTTGTCAAAGAGCTTTACGAAAGGTAAAATGGGTCTACCTTTAATAATTTAATTCACTTGGGCCCGTAGTCTAGTGGTAAAACGATGCATTCGCATTGCATATACGGGAGTTCGATTCTCCCCGGGTCCATAAGACTTGTGGGTAATTAAATATGGGCCGGTAGCTCAGCTGGCTAGAGCACTTGCATGGCATGCACGGGGTCAGGGGTTCAAATCCCCTCCGGTCCACCATAAACTATGAATCGTAAATTAAACTACAATCCTTCCGAAATAGAGCCAAAATTGGAAGAATATTGGCAAAAAAATAAGGTATATAAGGTTATTGAAGACAAAACTCGGAAGAAATATTATTGTTTAGACTTTTTTCCTTACCCTTCAGGTTCTTCTTTATCCGTAGGACATTGCCGTAATTATATTCCCACAGATGTTTTATCCCGTTTTCGTAAAATGAAAGGTTATAATGTTTTACATCCTATGGGATGGGATGCTTTTGGCCTTCCTGCAGAGAATTATGCCATAAAAAACAAAAAACATCCTCAAGATACTACCGTGGAAAATGTCGCAAACTTCAAAAAACAGCTTTCAATTCTCGGATTGTCCTTTGATTGGGAGAGAGAGATTAATTCAACAGATCCAAGTTACTATAGATGGACACAATGGTTTTTTATTTTACTATTTAAAAAGGGCCTAGCTTACCAAAAGGTAGCCGAGCAATGGTGGTGTCCAAGTTGCAAGACGGTTTTGGCAAATGAACAGGTAGAGGAGGGGAAATGCTGGAGATGCGGTTCAATAGTTACCCGTAAAGGTTTGAAACAGTGGTTTTTTAGAATTACCAGTTATGCTGATAGGCTGCTAAATGATCTTGATAAGATTGATTGGCCGGAAAAAATTAAACTGATGCAGCGTAATTGGATTGGGAGAAAAGAAGGAATTAATATTGAATATCAAATTGAAGGAATTGATGAAAAAATAACCTGTTTTACAACTCGTCCAGATACAAATTTTGGAGCTACCTTTATTGTTATTGCTCCAGAAAACCCTTTAGTTAAGAAAATAACAAAATCTGTATCTAAAAAATCAGTAGAGAAATATATTGAGGAGACTAAACGTAAGAGTGAAATTGATAGAATTGCTGAAGGTCATAAAAAAACGGGGGTTTTTACAGGGTCTTATGCCATTAATAACTTAAATAATAAAAAATTACCGATATGGATTAGCGATTTTGTTTTAATGTCTGTTGGAACTGGGGCAGTTGTAGGTGTCCCCGGACATGATCTCCGCGATTTTGAATTTGCAATAACATTCAAACTACCTATTGTTAGAGTTGTAGTCGGAGCAGATGCCGATAATTTGGAAATCACCAAAAAAGAACAGGTTCAGGAAGAAGAAGGAAAGATAATCAATTCAGAATTTTTGAATGGTCTTGATATCCATACGGCTACAAAAAAAATGATGGATTATTTAGAAAAAAAAGGTTGGGGGAAAAGGACTGTCAATTATAAGATGCGTGATTGGCTTATATCTCGTCAAAGATACTGGGGAGCTCCTATTCCGATCATCCATTGTGAAAAATGTGGTGTCGTTCCAGTTTCTGAAGAATCTCTTCCTGTTTTACTCCCAGAAGTCGATAATTTTGAACCAACAGGAACAGGAGAATCTCCTTTATCAAAAAATAAAGATTTTGTGAATACTACTTGTCCTAAATGTGGAGGAAAGGCAAAAAGAGAAACAGATACACAAGATGGATTTGCTTGTTCTTCATGGTATTTTTTAAGATATGCTGATCCACAAAATGATAAAAAGCCTTTTGAAAAGAACAAAATAGATTATTGGTGTCCGGTAGATCTTTATGTAGGCGGAGCAGAGCATGCGGTGATGCATCTTCTTTATGCTCGATTTTTTACCAAAGTGATGTATGATGAAGGAGTGGTTTCTTTCGAAGAACCATTTATAAAGCTGATGAACCAAGGAATGATTTTAGCTTCGGATGGTAGGAAAATGTCAAAGTCTTTTGGAAATGTAATCACGCCTAATTCCGTTGTTAATAAATATGGAGCGGATGCGTTAAGATTATACGAGATGTTTATTGGTCCGTTTGAACAAGAAGTTTCTTGGGATGATAGTGGAATTAAGGGAACGAGAAAATTTTTAGATAAAGTTTGGCAATTTGTAACAGAAAAAAATAAAGGGAATAAAGAAGATCTACAAGCCGATGTTAAAATCGAAAAAGCTTTACACAAAACGATTAAGAAGATTGAAGCAGATTTTTATGAATTTAAATTTAATACCGTAGTCTCTACCTTGATGGAATTTATGAATTTAGCAACATACTTAAAAAACAGTTTATCTGAAAAAATGCATAACGATATTTCAGAGAAATTAGTGACAATTTTGGCTCCAATTACTCCTTATATTGCTGAAGAATTATGGAAACAAATTAGTAATGATAAAAAATCTATTCATGAACACTCATGGCCAATTTATAATGAAAATTTAGTTAAAGATGATATTGTGGAGATTCCAGTTCAGATAAATGGAAAGATTAGAGATAAATTATTTGTTTCTACGACAATTACTGAAGAAGAGTTGAAGAAAATTATTTTAGAAAGTAAAAAGATAAAAATAATGTTAAATAATAAAAAGATTCAACGATTTATTTATGTGAAAGATCGATTAGTTAATATTGTTGTAGTATAGTTTTTAGTAGTAAAAAATTACCCCGAATAATATGTACCACCAAATTCTAAAACTTAAATTTGCTATTCTGTTACTTTTTCTTATTATATTTGTTAGTGTAGTTGTTTTCTATCTTTTTTCCCATCGGAAACAGAGTATTGATAATCAAGAGATAGTTTTATCGGAGAGTGTTGATTATCAATACAATGAAGAAACTGATAAAAAGATATTAATTGTTGACATATCTGGGCAAATTCTTAATCCTGGGGTTTATGAAATGAGTGAAGGTGATAGGGTCATAGATCTTATTACTAGATCAGGGGGAATTACCATAGAAGCAGATAAAAGCTATATTGAAAAGCATTTGAATCAAGCCGCTCAACTCATAGATGGTCAAAAGATCTATATTCCTAAAGAAGGCGAAAATTTACTCCAAAATGATAATTCTAGTTTTGGTAACCAAAATAGTCAAGGAAAAGTGAGTATAAATTATGGTTCGGCTACGGATTTGGATTCTTTACCTGGTATTGGAGAGAAAAGAGCCTCTAGTATTATAAAAAATCGTCCTTATGCTTCTATAGAGGAATTATTGCTGCGTAAAATAATTCCTCAATCTGTATTTGAGGATATTAAAAATGACATATCTCTTTGAAAAATATTCATTATTATTTATTTTTCTCTTAGGTTTATTATTGGGAATAATCTCTTATGAATTATTAATATTTTTTTATGTCCTAATTTCTATTATTTTCATTTTAATATTGTATACATTTTTTATTATCAGAAAATATATTAAATTGCCAATAATATTTTTAATGTCTATTTTACTTGGTTTTTTTAGAAACGATTTGTCAAAATATGATATTAGCAGGGATAGTTTTTCTTACTATTATAATCAAGAGATAGTAGTAACAGGCGATATAGTTGAAACCCCCGTTAATAAACAAAATTCACAGGAAGTTGTAGTTGGGAATTTAAATATAATAAAATCAGATAATGAGATTATTCCCTTAAATGGAAAGATGTTGCTTCAAACAAGGAATTTTCCAGAATATTACTATGGTGAAGTACTACAAATAGAAGGAGAAATCACAGAACCAATCTCTTTAGGAGAATTTGATTATAAATCGTATTTAGAAAATCAGGGTATCTATGGAGTTGTAAGATTTCCTTATATTTCAATTATATCCGAAAATGGAGGAAATATTTTTTTAAGGGTTCTATTTAGTTTTCGTCTGCAAATTGAAAGTAATATTAACAGATTTTTCCCTGAACCAGAAGCTTCTTTACTTTCTGGAATTATCTTAGGAGTACAAAGAAATTTTCCTCCTTACTTTAAAGATAATTTACAAAAAACGGGAACTACTCATATTGTGGTTGTTTCAGGAACAAATATTACTTTGGTAATGATGATATTTATAGTGTTTTCTCCATATCTAGGAAGAAGAAGAATGTTAACTTTTTCATTACTTGGAATATTTATCTATGTTTTTTTAGTTGGTTTTGATCCACCAGTATTACGAGCTTTAATAATGTTTATTCCTGCATATTTTAGTCAAATATATGGAAGAGATGGGGATGTTTTTACAAACTTTATTTTTGCCGCAGATGTTATTTTATTTATTAATCCACTATTAATTAATAACATTTCTTTTCAGCTATCATTTTCTGCTACTTTAGGGCTGATTCTTGTTTTTCCTATTTTAAAGCAGCTTATTAGATTACCCGATGTAATTAGAGAAGGTTTATTAGTTTCTTTATCCGCACAAATTATGACTCTTCCAATTATTGTTTATAATTTTAAAGAGTATTCAACTGTTTCGCCACTTGTAAATTTATTGCTTATTCCCATAGTTCCAATTCTTACTTGGGGTGGTTTTATATTTATTCCATTAAGTTTTTTAAACGGTATTATTACAAATATATATAGTTGGTTTTTATATATACCGCTTACGTATTTTGTAAAGATCGTAAATTTTTTTGGTGATTTTCCTGGAGCGAGTATTTCTTTACAAAATATTTCGACATCTTTTGTTTTTTTTTATTACATAGCTTTAACTTTTTTCATATTTTTAGGAAGATTCTTTAGTAAAGATAGTTTACTATGTATCAAGAAATAATCAGTTTTATAAAAAAATACCAGAAATTTCTATTAATATTTATTTTCATGATTCTATCTTTGGTTATTCTATATTTTTGTCAGACACCGGATGGTCTTTTGCATATTATTTTTTATGATGTAGGAGAAGGAGATGGAATACTTATTAAAACACCGACAGGAGAGGTAGTTCTTATTGACGGTGGACCGAATGAACAGATTATTTACAGCATATCTAATGATCTTTCGATTTTTAAACGAGAAATTGATGTCGGAATAGTATCTCATCCTCACGCTGATCATTTAATCGGTTTTATTGAAGTTTTCAGACGTTTCTATTTTAAATCTATTTTTATTAATGATTTAGAATATCAAACCTCTGAAGTGGAGGCTTTAAAAGATGAGTTGGGAAAAAATGATAAGATTTCTAAAGAATTAGTAGCTGGTCAAAATATTCAGATGGGAGAAATATCTTTAAGAACAATTTGGCCAGAATTAGACACTCATTGTATTGATGATATTAACGAATGTTCAATAGTTTTGAGGCTTGATTACCGTGACTTTTGTGTTTATTTTATGGGAGATGTTAATAATGAAGTGCAAGGAGAAATGAGGAATCTAAAACAATGTGAGATAGTAAAAATTGCGCATCAAGGATCAAAAAACGCTATTGACGAAAGTTTTATTAAAAAAGTAATGCCAAAAATTGGAATAATTTCTGTGGGAAAAAATAATTATGGTCATCCATATCCAGAAACTCTTAAATTACTTGAGTTAAATAAAATTAAGATATTTCGGACCGATGAGTTTGGAGATATTGAAATTATTTCCGATGGTAAAAAATATTACATTCTTAATAGGTAAAAAATATCATGACATATATTTATATACTAAGTTATAGATCTATATATATTGATATATTAAAATAATATATTTACTATTCTCTAATGTTCTTGCAGTTTTATTTTCAAATAGTGTATAATAACTGGGTACATTGTAAAAATATTCTACTTCTAAAAGATAGAAATAGTAGAAAGAAGTCATTTTTTTAAAGCGATCCAGAGAATTGTGTGAGTCTGGTAAAAATGTTCTTTCGAACGAGTCTATTTTAAGTAGTTGATTGAAAAAATTCATTCCCTGGATGGAAAGTAAATCAGACGGTTGATTCCCGTAAAGAAGAATCTAATATTGAGAGTCCTCTGAAGGTTGAGAGTAGGAGGAAATCAGGGTGGTAACACGGGTAGTTTTTTATAAAGAAAACCCTCGTCCCTTGATAAATGCGTTATTTGCATTTGTCGGGAGACGAGGGTTTTTTGCGTTTAGAGAGTTAAATATAACAAAAGAGAGCATGGAATCGAAGCATCAGTTGTCTTTCGACTGCCAAATATGGCTCTTTATGCTTGTCCATGCTCTAGATAAAGTTAGCATATAACGAAAAATATTGTCAAGAGAAAAACATAATACGTTGTTGAACGGTGAAATCGCTGAAAATTTTTAGCAATTTAATCGTTAAATAACAGGCAGTAGCCTGAATAAAAATCGCACATTCGAATAAAAAAAGGAGACAGACTATGGATATCCAAATCATCCACCCAACTTTGGCGGATATTTCCGAAATCAACGCCTTAATTTTAGGGCATGGTAATGGAGGATTACTTCCCGTTAATGACGCTGAATTTCAGCGACGTGTCGAATCGGGAGATTCCCTTATTCTCAAAATTGATGGAGTAATTGTGAGCTACATTGCGCTTACTCCTGTTAACAATCATGCTGTTGAGGTTCGTTCACTAGTCACTGAACGAGAGCTTCGGCGTCATGGCTATGGAACCGTTTTGATCACTGAAATCTTGAAATTGGCGCAAATAAATTATCCTGATCGTATCGTGGTCGCCATGGTTTCGGGAAAATCAGAAGGAATTTTCCGGAACCATAATTTCATTGATCCTACACCAAAAGAGTTAGGATTATTGGATGAGTTGTTAGTTTTATGTTGGACGACTTGTCCAAATTTTTCTAAACTACCTCTGGGTAAGATTTGTTGCCACACTTTTTTGGTCTGGCATAACGGAAAAGAGGAAAGAAAGGAATAATTGAAGAGAGAGTAGAGGGGTAAGGTATTTTTAATACCATAACGCGATTTTTCGTTTTTACCCCTTTCACTCTTTTTAATTGAAACAGCAAGCTTTATTAATCAATCATAGCCTTTAAATAACTTAAAGGTTGCGGTTGTTTTATTAATTCTAATTTAAATTATTACAGGAGATACATATGCATAATAAATTTGAGAAGCAACAAGTAAATAAATTATGGGGTGAGGCTTTTAATAAAAAGCCAAAAGAAAAAGCGATACTGTTTGCGGCAGGACGTGATGTAAGAGGTCTACCGCCTGCAGATGAACAGTTAATTCCTTATGAAATTGAGGCAAGTATCGCCTGGGTTAAGGGTTTATCTGATCAGAAAATTATTGATAAAAAGACCTTAGAAAAAATTATTGAAGGATTAAAAGAAATTAATACTTTATATGTAAAAGGGGAATTTTATCTTGATCCTCAAAAAGAAGATGTCCACTCGAATATAGAATCATATCTTGTAAAAAAGTATGGAATTGATATAGGAGGAAGAATTCACAGCGGAAGATCAAGAAGTGAACAAGGTATTGTCGATATTATTTTGTATCTGAAAGATAAAAACCTATTTTTTAAACAAGAATTAAAGGATTTAATCGATACTCTAAATGCTTTATCTGAAAAATATCAGTATGTGATTCTTCCTGCTTATACTCACCATCAGCATGCGACAGTAATGACCTTCGGTAATATGTTAGATTGCTACACACAAACCTTCAAAAAAGATTTACAAAGGTTTAATAGTTGGAATGAGATTGAAGAAATATCTCCTCTTGGTAGTACCGCTGCTTATGGAACGACCTTCCCGGTAGATAAAAAAAAGATTAACCAATATCTAGAATTACAGAAAGAATTTACCAATGAGATCGAAGCGATTACCTTTAAGGGTGACGCAGAGGCAATGATGGTCTTCAATCTTTCGATGTTCATGAACCATCTTTCTTCTCTAGCTCAAACTTTGATCATTTTTTCGACAAAAGAGTTTGGTTTTATTCAGCTCAGTGATGAATATACAACCGGAAGTTCTATTATGCCACAAAAAAAGAATCCAGATTCGCTTGAAGTTATGAAAGCAAAAGCAGCGATGTGTCAGGGATATTTGATGAGCTTGCTGAGTATGAAAGACTCTGTTTTTATCGGATATAACAGGGATTTACAATGGGTTAAATATGTGGTTATGGATGCTATCAGTGAAGTAGAAGAAGCTCCAGAAATTATTAAAGGGGTCTTGCTTACTATGAAAATAGACTCCAAGAAAATGAAAGAGGTTGCATTTAAAGGTTTTATATTGGCTCAGGCAATCATGGAAGGACTTTCTATCGACTACGCAATTCCAATGAGGTTAGCCAAAATGATTGTTTCAAATGCGGTGAAGAATAGTAGTGAAGCGGATGGAATTAAATTGAAGACATTAAATAAATCGATAAATGAATATGGATTCTTGATCAAGGTGAATAAAATAAAATTTTCAGAATGGATTGATCCATACTCAGTAGCTAGTAAACAGATGAAAAAGGAGGGATTATGACAAAACGATGGCGACGAAAAAATTAAAGAGATAAAAAGTTAATTATTAATTATATTTGGAGAATTAAAATGAATAAAAATTATATTAAAGCTTCTTCATATGAGGCGAAAATAGGTCAAGTAAAAAAAGTCGTCCTTCTATATTCTGGAGGATTGGATACTAGTGTGATGTTGAAATGGATTCAAGATAACTATAAAGCTAAAGTTATTGCTCTGACGATGGATTTAGGTCAGCAAGGTGATGATTTAGAATTCATTAAGAAAAAAGCCTTAAATCTTGGCGCTGAAAAAATCTATGTAATTAATGTGAAAGACGAGTTTGCGAATGAATACATATCAAAACTTATCAAAGCAAATGGGGCTTATCAGGGAAACTATTATATTTCCACCATATCGAGGTACTTAATGGCTAAATGGGCGATTAAGATTGCCAAACAAGAAAATGCCGATGCGATTGCACATGGGTGTACGGGTAAAGGTAATGATCAGGTAAGAATTGAAGCCTCAGCTTTAACCTTAAATCCCGATATTAAGATCATTGCTCCAGTTAGAGAGTGGTCGATGGGAAGAGATGAAGAGATAGAATATGCAGCAAAAAACGGAATTCCCGTTCCAGTAAAAAAGGACTTTCCTTACTCTGTAGATGATAATATGTGGGGAATGACTTGGGAATCAGGAGAAATCGAGGATCCATCATTGATTCCTCCGATCGAAAAGTTTTTGAATACCCATACATTACCTGAAAATGCTCCAGATAAAGCAGAATTTATCAAGATTAAGTTTTCGAAAGGAATTCCAGTTTCTATAAATGAAAAAGAGATGAAATTGTCGGATCTTATTATTAAGCTTAATAAAATTGCCGGAAAACATGGAGTAGGGATTGTCCATCATATTGAGGATAGATTGGTTGGTTTGAAGGTAAGAGGTGTCTATGAAATGCCAGCAGCTCACGTTATTATGACAGCTCATAAGAATTTGGAAAAATACGTAAACACCATGACCGAAAACGAATTAAAAAATGTTATGGATATAAAATGGTCTTATCTGGTTTACGGTTCTAAATGGTATGAGCCTGTTTTAGAAGCTATCAATGCTTTTAATGATAAGATCAATGAAAAGGTTGAAGGGGAAGTAACAATTAAGCTATATAAAGGATCAGCTGAAGTTGTTGCCATAACTTCACCGTATGCTCTTTATGATCATAACTTAGCTACATTTATGAAAGATTATACTTTCAATCAGAATGCGAGTCCTGGTTTCGTAGAGATTTTCAGTCTACAGATGAAATTAGCAAACCAAGTAAAGAGTAAAAATTAAAAATGAAGTAAAGATGGAAGGAGAGGAGTTTACTCCTCTCCTTCCATTCATTATTTAAACATGTTAAGATAGGGAAATATACCTAACTTTTTTGAAATTGTAAGATAAGAATTGTAGTTGGGGATACCGAATTTCTTTATTTTTACTCTTAAATTAGATTAATTCGGGTATAATTGTTCAAATATTCAAATTTTAATGTCAAAAATTCAAAAGAACCCATCCCAAATCATCAAAAATCTAATTTTTCAAGCTCTTACTCAAATTGGCTTGAAAGATAAACTAAAATTAAGTTTATCAGATATTGAAACTTCTCATTCTAAAGATTTTATATACGGTGATTATACTTCAAATATCGCTATGTCTTTGTACAGAATGTTGGCATTTGCTCTCGATTCTCATGTTTCTGGTGGGAAGAAGTCTGGAGTTATTTGGGTTCCAATTCCTGGAAAGAATTGGAGATCTCCCATAGAATTAGCTGAGGAAATAAAAAACAAAATATTAAGTGAAGATATGATTGATCGAATAGAAGTTGTCAAACCAGGATTTATCAATTTTTATTTAAATAAAAATTATCTACTTTCAGAGCTAGATAGAATCGTTAAAGAAGAAAAAGAATATGGAAAGTTGAAGCTTTGGCAAGGTCAAAAGATCGTTGTGGAATATACCGATCCCAATCCTTTCAAGGAATTTCATATAGGACATCTTTACAGTAATACGGTAGGAGAATCTTTAACGCGTTTATTTGAATCTATGGGTGCGGAAGTAAAGAGGGCTGATTATTTTGGAGATGTCGGTATGCATGTGGCCAAATCACTTTGGGGTTTGAGACAAAAAATGTCTAGAGAGAATACTCAACTAGCTACTTTAAAAGTAAAGACATTGAAAGAGAGAATTAAATATTTAGGCCAAGCTTACGCAAAAGGGGCAACAGCTTATGAGGAAGATAATAAGGCAAAGAATGAAATTAAAAATATTAACTACTTAGTTTATATCTCAGCTCAAAATTATATGAGGGAAAAGTACAATTGGGAACCGCAGGTTAATTATAAAAAATATGTTCAGTACAAAGAATCGGAATTAAAAGAGATTTCAGAGTTTTATCAAATTGGGAGAGAATGGAGTTTATCTTATTTTGAAGAGATTTATCAGAGATTAGGGACGAAGTTTGATTTTTACTATCCGGAAAGTATTTCGGGTGAATATGGTTTTAAAGTAGTCAAGGAATTTGCAAAAGTATTTCAAAAAAGTGAAGGTGCAATAATTTTTGACGGTGAAAAATACGGTCTACACAAGAGAGTCTTTATAAATTCGTTAGGTTTACCTACGTATGAAGCCAAAGAACTAGGTTTATCGATTAAAAAATATGAAGATTATCAATATGATAAATCAGTAATTGTGACCGGAAATGAAATTAATGAATATTTTAAAGTTTTACTAAAGGTTTTGGGAGAGATTAAAGCAGATCTTGCAAAAAAAACGACACATATTGGGCACGGAATGGTTCGTTTACCAGAAGGAAAAATGTCTAGTCGCACCGGAAAAATTAAAACAGGGGAATGGTTAATTGAAGAGGGAAAACTAAAAGCTTTAGAACTTATAAATAGTGATGAATTTACAGATACGGATAAAGAAAAATTAGGAGAAATAGTCGGAATTGGAGCGGTAAAATACGCTTTACTTAAACATGGAGTAGGGCATGATATCGAATTTGATTTCAAAACCTCAGTTTCTCTAGAGGGAAACTCTGGTCCTTATCTTCAATATACGTATGCTAGAACTAGAAGTGTTCTACGGAAAGTTAAAGATTATAAATCAAAGGTTTTAATAAACAAATTAGAGTTGAATGATCAGGAAATATCGATATTACGTACAATTTATAAATTTTCAGAGGTGGTTACAGATTCCGCCGAGAGTTATTCTCCGAATTTAATCTGTAATTTTCTCTTTGACCTAGCTCAAAAATACAATTCATTTTATAATGATTATCCAATTATTAAATCAGATAAAGATATCAAACAATTTCGTCTACTGCTAACAGTTGCAGTTTCTCAAATTATTAAAAACGGATTGTATTTACTTGGAATTAAAGTTCCAGAAAGGATGTAAAGATGTTTTTTGTGATTGAAGGAATTGATGGGGCTGGTTGTGGAGCCCAGCGTAAAAATCTAGAAAAGCTAGCAAATATTAGCGGAAAAGAAATTGTGACGATGAAATATCCATATTATGATAATGCTTTGGGGGAAGTTTTACGTAAATTTCTGAAAGAAGGTAAAGATCTTTCTGTGGAAATGCAGTTTTTGTTATTTGCTGGGCAAATGATCTCAGAAAAAGAGAAGATAGCAAAGTTACGAAAAGAGAAAATCATTGTTTGTGATCGCTATTTTGCTGGAACCCTAGTCTATCAAGGTTTAAAGGGTTTTGATTGGCAAAAAGGATTAAGATTTGCTAATGATTTTCACCTAGAAATTCCCGATACGATCTTTTATTTGGATACACCGGTTGATGTTGCTAGAGAAAGGAAACAACAAGAAGAAGGTAAAAAAATCCTCGATCGTCATGAAGCTGATTTTGAATTTACTAAAAAAGTTGATCAAAAATATAGGGAACTTATTAAGAAAAAAGTTTTTGCAAAATGGATTATGATCGATAATACGAAAACTATTGACGAAGTCACCGAAAATATTGTAAATATAACCAATAAATTAATTGAAGGAGGCAGGAATACAAAATAGATAAGAGTATTTGAAATGCTTTGATCGTTTTGTGGTTCTATGCTTGTAAAATTATGGAAAGAACTTTTGTCGCAATTAAACCAGATGGTGTAATGAGGGGTTTAATTGGTGAAATCATCCGAAGGTTTGAAAATTCGGGTTTAAGATTAGTAGCTATGAAAATGCTTATGGCTGATGAAGAGAGAATTAAAGGAACTTATCACGCTACGGATAAATGGCGTTCAGAGATGGGAGAAAAAACTTTAAAAAGTTATAAAGAATTTGGAAAAGATCCTACCAGTGAGCTTGGAACTAATGAAGCTCTCGAAATTGGAAAATTAATTGAAAGTTGGATTTATGAATACTGGAAGTCTGGCCCTATAGTTGTCATGGCTGTTGAAGGTAATCACGCGATTAAGAATGTTAGAATGATTATTGGATATACTGTTCCTACTGATGCTGTTCCCGGAACAATTCGGGGTGATTATTCTATTGACTCTCCAGTTCTTGCTAATCTGCGTAAACGCCCAATCAAAAACTTAATTCATGCTTCTGGCAGTGTAGAAGAGGCTGAGATGGAGGTCAAAAACTGGTTTACCGATAAAGAAATTGTCGAATATAAGAGAGCCGATCATTCAATTATGTTCGACTAAAGTTTTTTTTATTAAGAATTTTTAAAAGGGCGATTCGGTAAAAACCGAATCGCCCTTTTGTTTTGGTTTTTTATTAAAGTTTAGGTATAATAATAATGTTAATATTTGCCGTTGTAGCTCAACTGGATAGAGCAGTTCCGTCCTAAGGAAAAGATTGCAGGTTCAAATCCTGCCAGCGGCACCAATATTTACAAATTAACGGAGCGTAGTTCATCGGTAGAACGCACGGTTCGGGACCGTGAAGTAGCAGGTTCAATTCCTGTCGCTCCGATATGTTACAATTAACTCATATGAGTTAATGAAAGGGGAAGTTATGTCGCAAATAATAAATATTGAAGATCCTGAGCAAATACAACAAACTTACCCTGAATTTATTTTTCAAGAGATTCAGCTTAATAAAGATGAATATATCGTGAAAGCCTCTCGTAAACATTGGATTGTTTTCAGAAGTGCCTTTTTAGTGGGGTTTTTTATACCTTTTGTGACTATTTTTATGGCGATGTTTATTAGCACACCATTTCTCCATATGCCAAAATTGATCGCTGATAAGTTGAGCATTGGTTTCATGTATGCTTCTCCGATATTTTTCTTTTTTGGTGTATTTATGTTTCTTTGGGAATTATTTCTTTGGTATCGTACATTCTATTTAGTGACAAGCCAAAGACTTATAAAGGTAGAACAACAAACTCTATTTAGCTCAAAAACACACCAAATGTATCTTGACAAAGTTCAGGATGCAATTTGTAAGATATCTGGTTTCGAAGCTTTATTATATGGATATGGGGATATATCCATTCAAGGTTCATCAGAAACAGCTCAAATAGAGTTTAAAAAAGTAGGGTATCCCAAAAAAATGCAAAAAATTATTGCTAGTGTGGCTGGTAAGGTTGTTAGGACTAATCAAGATTGAGAGTGTAGAGATTAGTAGAAGTTGAGCTACTAGGATTGAAATTCGTAAGGAAGAATAACTTATTTCCGTTTGGTGAGACAAAAACTTCTTTTGATATTAAAATTCCTTCATAGACGGATACTTTATTTTGCCCGTCAATTTCGGTAATCGAGAGTTTTCCCGATTTAGTCTCTTCGTTATTTTCAACAAAGATAAATCTTTCGCTATCGATAAACCATATTACTGATTGGTAATCAGATATCTTAATGGTTGAAGTTGTGATTGTTTCTTTCTCCAAATCATAAACTTCTACAAATCCGTCACGATTTTCATAATAAAATTTGTTTTGATCAGGACTCCAGAAAATAGTTTTATCTTTAATGATTCCTTGTGTATTTAAAGATAAAGTGGATATTTTATCTTTAGTGAGGCTATCTGCTTCAATTTTCCATTTCATAATAATTTCTTCCTTTGTTTTTGTACTTTTTGTAACGCTCGTTGATAAGATATCATTGGTTACAATATAGTTTTCTGTGATATTATCGTTTTGAATGGATACAAGTAACTCATTTCCATCTTGGGACCAGAGGGATTCTGCTTGAGAGTATTTAATATTAGCAGTATCTTTTAGTATTTGCTTGAGATCATATCCTTTTCCAAAAGGAAGATTGTTAAAGACTAACAACCAAACTCCATTTTTTTCTTCATTATCTCGTACCTGAAAAACAATTTTTGTATTATCCAGATTTACCTGAGGATTATAACAACCATAAAGTGTTACGGGTGTAAGAGAAGGATTCATGGGAAATAATCTAGCATCAATTTGAATTACTACGTTTTCTTCAACTTTTATATCTTTCTCCCAGCTAGTATAGCCTTCCTTTTGAATCTTTAGATGGTAATTTTCAGGAATAAGGTTTGATAATGTTGTATTGGTAACATTTTGAAGTTGATCGTTTAGATAAAGAAGCGCTCCTTTTGGTTCTGAATTTGCAACAATCATTCCGGTCTTTTCCAGTTTTTTTCCATTTATGTTGTATATATATCCCTTTGCCGTAAATATCAAAATAGTTGCAGAAGCGATAAAGAACAAGGTGCTGATGAGAGAGAAAATGTTTTTTGCTTTTAGAATATCTTTTAACTTCATGTTTGTGATTATATACCTAACATCTATTAGTTTGCAAAGATAAATATTGGATATTCAGGAGTTTTATGGTTTTTGATTTATGAACTAAATTTACTAAAATATTCTAAGTTTTAGAATTTCGTTTAAAAAGTCTTCTTAAGCGGATTTTACTAATATATATATATACTGATTTCCTTTGGTAATTTAACGTAAATTCGAGTATAATCATTAATATTGTTTAAGTATTTAATGGATATTTCTTTATGTTTCATTTTAACCTCGTTCGTCGTATTGGCATAGACCTTGGAACAGCAAATTCTTTAGTTTTTATCCCAGGAGAAGGAATTGTTTTAAATGAACCGACGGTTGTTGCTATTACTCATGATGATAACAAAGTTGTAGCTGTCGGAAATGAGGCCAAAGAGATGCTTGGTCGTACTCCTGAGAACATCATTGCTTCTCGTCCTATGCGTGACGGCGTAATTGCTGATTATATGATTATTGAGTCAATGTTACGGTATTTTATCAATAAGGTTATGGGTAAAGTTAAAATTACAAAACCTGAAGTAATGATTTGTGCTCCAGCAGGGGTAACTTCAGTTGAAAGAAGAGCAGTCTTAGATGCTACTTTATCTGCAGGAGCAAAAACAGCCTATTTAATTGATGAGTGTTTAGCTGCTGCAATTGGTGCAAGAATGCCTATTGGAGATCCTTCAGGTAATTTTATAGCAGATATTGGAGGAGGAACAACGGAAGTGGCGATTATTTCTTTAGGAGGAATTGTTGTGAATAATACTGTAAGAGTTGGAGGAAACAAGCTAGATGAAGCCATTGCTTCATCTATTCGGAGAAAGTATAACTTAATTGTGGGTTATCAGATGTCCGAAAAGATTAAGATTGAAATTGGAAGTGCGACTCACATGACTAAAGAGAAGAAAATGGAAATAAAAGGGCGAGACTCAGTAAACGGTCTTCCCAAAAGTATTACAATTACTTCTTCGGAAGTTACTGAAGCGTTGGCTTTACCTCTAAAAAGTATTGTGGGTGCAATTAAAACTGTTCTAGAAAATACTCCTCCGGAGCTTGCCTCCGATATTATCGATAATGGTCTTGTGATGACAGGAGGAACCTCTTTACTTAGGAATATTGATCAACTTTTGACTCGCGAAACAGGAGTTCCTTGTTTAGTAGCTGATGATCCCTTAAATTGTGTGGCTGTCGGAACAGGGATAGCTTTAGAAAACTTGGATCATTACAAACGTAACATTACCAGAAAAGGATAAAAATAATATGCTGATTGGTATTGATGCTAGCAAAATATTGATATCCAAAAAGACTGGGACAGAGAACTATTCAAGCTCTTTAATCAAAGCAATTTCCAAAATCGATAGAAAAAACCAATATTTATTATATCTAAACTCTGATAAAAGAGTTAACCTATTGTCTCAAGAAAACTTTCAAGAAGTTCCATTTTCAGCAAAGAAGCTATGGACTCAGTATCATCTTGCAAAGGAATTATTTAAAAAAACTCCAGGTGTTCTTTTTGTTCCAGCTCATACTTTACCGGTTATTCGTCCCTCAAAATTAAAGACAGTCGTAACTATACATGATTTAGGTGCACAGTATCTGCCTCAATATCATCAGTTTCCACAAAGATTATATCTGAATAAAAGTACCGAATACGTATTAAAACATGCAGATCATATTATTGCTGTTTCTGAGGCGACAAAAAGGGAAATATTAAATAATTCTAGCAGAGATGATAAAACAGTGACAACAATTTATGAAGGGTATAATGAGGAATATTTTAATTTTTTCAAGCTTAAATCTCAAAACTTAAAACTCAAGACCATATTAAATAAATATAATCTTAAAAAATCGTATCTTCTGTTTGTAGGAACAATTCAACCGCGAAAAAATCTATTGCGTTTGATTCAAGCTTTTGCTCAAGTAAATAACTCTGACTTGGATTTGGTTTTTGTAGGTAAAAAAGGTTGGTTATTCGAAGACATTCTAAAAGAACCACAAAAATTGGGAGTAGAAGAGAAAGTAAAGTTCTTAGATTATGTGCAGGATGTTGATTTGCCTTATTTATATTATGGTGCTAAATGTTTTGTTTTTCCAAGTCTTTGTGAAGGATTTGGGATTCCTTTGCTTGAAGCAATGGCAGTAGGTTGTCCGATAATAACCTCTAATATTTCGAGTATGCCAGAAATCGCAGGTAATGCGGCCATATTTGTTGATCCTTTTGAAGTAAAGGATATTAAATTAGGTATTGAAAAGATAATTTTCAATACAAAACTATGTCAGGATATGGCAAAAAATGGTTTGCAAAGAGTAAAAAACTTTTCTTGGGAGAAAGCAGCTCAAGAAACAGTTAAAGTTTTTGAAAAAGTAGCCAATCAATAAAATGAAAGAAACTATTTTAGGAATAAAAATTAGTCTGGAATCAGAACAAGAATTGATTCAAAGTATATCAGAGTATATCAATAGTGGTCAAAAAATCAGAATATTTACCCCAAATCCAGAGATGGTTATTGAAGCTCAGAGAGATAATGATTTTAAATTAATTTTAAATAGTGCCGAAATTACAATTCCGGATGGAAAAGGTCTCATTTGGGCCTCAAAAATACTTAATAAAAGATTGAAAAACACTATTCCGGGAACTGATCTTATGGAAAAAATATGCGCAGAAGCTTCTCGTAAGAACTGGACCATATTTTTATTAGGAGCAAGTAAGGGGATTGCAGATGAAACAAAAAGTATTTTAGAAGTAAGGTATCCAGGAATTAAAATTATTGGATTTCTTGAAGGAAGTCCATTAGATGAAGATGATTTAAAAACTCAAAATAATATTTTAAAAATTATTGGTAAAAGAAAGATAGATTTGCTTTTTGTTGCTTATGGGGCTCCTAAACAGGAGAAATGGATTCATCGTAATATCAGTAGCTTGCCGGTTGCTGTTGCTATGGGAGTTGGGGGAGCCTTTAATTACATATCTGGTAATATAAGTAGAGCTCCAATATGGATGAGAAAGATTGGTCTTGAATGGTTTTATCGACTTATAACGGAACCATGGAGATGGAAAAGACAATTGAAATTAATTCGTTTTAGTTATTTAGTCTTCATAAATAGGATACAAAGTTAATTTTTGATATAATATTTCATTATGAGAATTCTTTATCTATATCAATTCCCTTTATACGGTAATGGTAGTGGTTCAAGCCTAAGAAATATTGCCGGAATTGTTGCTAAAGAACACAAGGTGGCTATCTTAGCTCCCGATGAAAGAAAACTACCAAGGATAAAAGGATATACTGCTATACCTTCTCAAATTCCTGTTTTTGTGGGTCACCCTGAATTAAAAAAATCCAAAAAATTTAGTGAATTAAACCCTCAAGAGATATCAGATCTGTATTCTTATTATTATCAGCGTGTAATTGAAGCCGTTTCTGAATTTAAACCAAATTTTATTGACGTTCAACATGCCCATTTTTTAACATGGGTTGCTAGAGATATCTGTGCTATATATAATATTCCATTTTCTGTATATGTACATGGTAGCGATCTGCATGCGATTGAACTTGATAAAAGATATCATGCTTTAACAAGAGATGCTTTAAAATGGGCAAAGAGAATCATTGTTAATAGTGGTTATACTAGGGAATGGTTGCTCAAACTTTTTCCAAATGAGTTTGATAGTAAGAGAAAAATTCGTACTATTGCTCCTGGAGGAGTGAATATTGATAATTTTCCGGAATTTATTTCATTAAAACATATAAATAGCAAATATAATCTAAATGGGAAAAACGTCGTTTTATTTACGGGAAGACTTACCAGTCAGAAAGGTACAAAATATCTTATTAAAGCAGCTCATCGTATTAAAGGTGAAGTGGTTATATTAGGAGACGGTCCAGAACAAGATAATTTGAAACAGCTAGTGGCTCAAAGAAAATTAACCAATGTTCATTTATTGGGATATGTAGGAAATGAACATCGCCGAGAACTGAAAGAATGGTATTATCGAGCTGATGTTCTTGTTGCTCCTTCAGTTTGGGATGAACCTTTGGGTTTATCTATCATTGAATCAATGGCCGCCAAAACACCTGTCGTTGCTACCCGTAAAGGAGGAATTCCATCAGCGATTAAAGATAATTATAATGGAATATTAGTACGTTCCCGTAATAGTAATCAGATTGCAGATGCTGTTAATAAGATATTATTAAATCCAGAACTAGGGCTTAAGATGGGAGAAAGAGCAAGAGAGACGGTAAAACAAAAATTCACAAGAGAAATCATTGCGAGGAAATTTGTGAATATGTATGAAAAATTTTCATATACTTGGCCAAATAAAAATAATGGGAGAAAAAAATGATTGAGCCTCTTTATGGTCTTTCAAGTAAAGAAATCGTAACTTCTGCAGAAAGAGCTCAGCGAATTGAAACAGTTTTAAAGTCTCAACTTACAAAACAGACAAACGAATTTGTAGATCCTGCTCCTGTAGTTAAAGAAGGTAGCGAAGCTGATTTTTTAATAGTTTATGGTCAAGGTCCAGTCCTTCCAGGGAATTTAAGAGAGCATGACGATACTCAAGGAGATGTAAATGTATATTGTCGTTTAAACGCTGTTGCAGCGGCGGCGATGTATCGTGAAGGATTGACGACAAAAGTAATATTAACAGGAGGGCGTACTGGTAGACAAGAACTGAAATCAGAAGGAGAATTAATGAAAAACATAATGGTTCACGAATATGGAATCCCTGAGGAAGCTATTTTAGTTGAAGATAAAGCTGGAAATACTCTCCAAAATTATGCAAATAGTTTAGAAATGGAAGGTGGTATTAAAGAAGGTTCTCGAATAATGCATTTAGCTGCTCCTCATCATACAGGAAGAGTCCATATGATGGCAAAAATGTATGATTTGGATGGACCAACTTTTAGCTCTGAACAGGTTCTACGACAAGTTTTTGATACTGCAATTAGAGGTGAAGACTATGATACTAATTTCATAGGTTTTGATTCGAATACTGCCAGAAAAATAACTCAAAATATGCATATTTTATTTAATGCTGACGATAATCCTAATTTTTTTGCTCGGGCTACTGCTGAAAATCGATGGACAGAAGGGCTTATTCAAATGCCTGAGTACTGGATTATGCAAGCTGCCATGATTAACGATGAAAAACGTTTTATTAGAATACTTCAGACTTTAAAAGATATTAAGATGGTTTTACCAGAATGTCAGCATCCTCTTGGTAAAGATCTTAATTATCAAGAAAATGTTATAGGTCCATTTTTACAGAGGTGTGGAATTGATCTATCAGCGATTGATTTTAATAATCCTGAAGCTATTCATGTTTTAATGCAAAGAATGAGAGATGTCAAAAGAGATCTTTCTCCTCAGGTTTGGGATAGCATATACGGTTCAGAATATGCTAATTATGAAAATCCTGAAGAGTGGCTTCCCAGAATAATAGCAGATATCGACTTAGTAATTGCGGGAATAGAGGGAAAAGCAAAAGGGATTCACAGGCCTAATTTCTTAAGAGAATTACTCGTCCCTGCTGAAAATTGGCTTTCTGAAAGAGGTATAGAACTACCAGATGAAGATAATATAAACAAAATAGATGAATTATTGATTTTAAAGAGATCTATTCAAGAAAAAATATCTAATTAAGGAGAAAAAATGAGGATTGCGTTTGTTACAGGATTGAAAAGATCAACGACAAAAGATAGTCTTGGTGGTAGGAATCAGATAGTTTACAAATTGGTTGAAGGAATGGCAAAAAGGGGCCATCAAGTAACTTTTATTGGCACTGGTGATTCACAATTGCCAGCGGAAATTATCCCTATTGTCGACAAAGCTTTAATGTTTCAATCTCCTCAAGAAAATGATTTTTACTTCCATACAGCTTACCTATCAATGATGACAAAGAAGATGGCTGAAATGGCTAATCAGTTTGATATAATTGCCAATCACGTTTATCCGGAATTTCTTCCTTTACTTGTTGCAAATCAAATTCAGACTCCAATTGTGACAACGACTCATGCACAAGTGACTCCGTATCTTGCGAAAGCAATGTCAGGTTACAAAGATAGTTATTTTGTTTTTGTTTCAAATTCACATCGGGATTTAGCTCGAAAATATGCAGCTTTTCCCAATTCAAAAACTATTTATAATGGGATAGATGTGGATAAATTCACTTTCTCAAACTCTGCAGAAGATCATCTATTATTCTTTGGAAGAATAAATTATTATAAAGATGAAACTGGGAAATTAGTTGATGCAAAAGGATGGAAAGTATCTCTTGATGTTGCAAAAGAAAGCGGAGAAAGTTTAGAGATAGCTGGTCCAGTATTAGCCGGTGAATTTGGATCAAACGCACAACAATTTTATGACACAAATGTTTCACCATTTATTGATGGTGAAAAAATTAAATTTGTGTCCAAAATACAGGCTTCCGAACCGGTTGAATTTGAACAAAAAGTAAAATTACTAGGAAGAGCAAAAGCTTTACTCTTTCCAATTAATTGGGATGAGCCTTTCGGTTTAGTGATGGTTGAAGCTTTAGCTTGTGGAACCCCAGTGATTGGTTTCAACCGTGCTTCTGTTCCCGAAATCATTATTAATGGAAAAACGGGATTCATTGTAAACAATAGAGAAGAAATGATTAAAATTATACCAAAGATTAAAGATATCAAAAGAGAAGATTGTCGTCAGAGAGCTTTTGACTTTACTACTGATAAAATGGTAAATAATTATATAGAATATTATGAAGAAATATATGCCCAAACTAAAAAATAATAAGCTAAAAATTCTAATTTTAGCCCCTGTAATATATATGTCTCCGACTAAATTTGGAGATAAGATATATGCACCTAGAGATTATATCCTTACTTTAGCAGAAGGTCTTAAGAAAAAAGGTCATGAAGTAATTCTTTTCAGTACTCCTGATTTGAAAACAGAAGTACCATTAATGGGAGGGGACTGGTATCCTTTGAAACACGATTTGATTAGAGATCGATATAAAACAAGAGAGCTTATTTCTGAATATTGGATGCAAAGTAGAACTTTAGTTCAAGATTATTATGAGGCTGACATTATTGTAAAGGCGATAAAATATGCGAATGAAAATCAGGTAGACATTATTCACACCGATAGTTATTTAGTGCATTTTTTCCAATCCTTAACTGAAATTCCAATTATTTATTTAATGCATGATCCTTTACCTACTGATGAAGCTATAGAATATTGGATATTAAAACGTTTTAAGGATCATAAATACATCTCTATAAGCAATTCTCAACGCAGAAGCGGTGATTTGCATATAAATTTTATTGATACTGTTTATCATGGTTTACCTTTAGAAAATTTCATATTTAACCCTAAAAGAGGAGAATCTTTAGCTTTTGTAGGTAGAGTAATAAAGGAAAAGGGTTTAGATAAAGCAATCGAAGTATCGAAAAAACTGAATATTCCCTTAAAACTTGCAACAACTAATGATTATAAAGATTCCCAATATTATCAAGAAGAAATTGCTCCTATTATTGATAAAAGACTAGTGCAAACAATGGGATTTTTGGTCGGTAAAGAAAAGATCGAATTCTATAATAAAGCAATGGCTTTACTTTTTCCGATCTCTTGGTCTGAACCATTTGGTTTAGTTATGATTGAAGCTATGGCTTGTGGAACTCCTGTGGTGGCTTTTGACTGTGGTTCAGTGAAAGAAGTGGTTAAAGATGGTGTAACTGGATATGTTGTTGATCCTCGAGAAGGGATAACTGGATTTATTGAAGCAGTGAAAAAAATTGATTTGATAGACAGAGTTAAGTGCCGGGAATATTTTGAGACTCATTTTACAGCAGAGATTATGGTGAATAATTATGAGAAATTATATTCAAAAGTTCTTCAGAAATAAATATTTATCAGAGATGCACTAAATTCTATGAATTTTTTTTCTAACCCTCCAGTTATTAGTATTAAAGATTATGTCTTAAAGGATATTATTTGGAAGAATCACGTTACAGGAGAATCCAAAAAGATAAAAAGATTTTTTAACGGATATGATAAAGGTCTTCTAAAGGCTAATTTATCTGATAAGTATTGGGCTTTGATTATAAAAAACTGTGATTTTGTTAAAAAAGAGCTTGAAGGAAGGGGTGGATTTTTTTATAGTAATTTTCATATTCTCCCAGAAAATCGAAGTCAATTTGACTCTGTTTATCCGATATCAGACAACCCAATATCCTTTAAAACAGTATTTGTGAGTGGGTTTCTCTTTCCTCAAGATCAAATAATAAACATTGAGGGTGGATTTTACATTAAAGGTGAGAAATCGCCTTCCTTGGAGGAACTAACTGAACAGCATATTCCACAAGAACATTATCCCACACTACTTTTTAATTTAGGTTATTACTATACCAAACAACTTCTCAATGAAATAGATTATGGGTATAATAAGGTAAGAAGAAGTAAACATTTAGATAAGGAAATATTAGAAAGTGATTGTTTACCTTTTTTAGGTGGTTCTGTATGGAAAAAATCTGACATATTAGTTGTTAATCCGCCTTTATTTAACAAGTCTGTGATACTTTTTAGCAAAGAAGGAAAGATATTGATAATTAAAAACTGGAAGCTAGAAGAAGGTTCTGTCGAAATTCTAGGGAAATTTTTATCTTGGAAGAAAGAAGATGTTAACAACTTCAATTCAGATAGTGATATTCAGATTTTTACTCCTTTTATAGACAATAAAAATGCTTCATTATCGGAGAAGTATAAAAACTATAATGTTTTTGTTGGAAGTGGGAGAGTTAATTTCTTAATTATTTCCAAAGGAACTGGAAAGAATCCTGAATCATACATAGTGAAAATAAAGAAGGGAAAGATCTTGATGCCTTCGATGGGAATGGTAATTTCTTTAGATGAGAATTTCTTTACGCAAAATTTTAAAGGGAATTTTTCTGATTTCGATGAGAGTGGATTTATCAAATCAGAAACTCCTCTTAAAGTTTATTTCAAAGTTGGTGTCCCTATAGATATGAATTCTTATGATATTTCCTTTGGTTATGGAGGTTTTTTACCTCTAGTGTTAAATGGAAATGATTTTACGGAATCTCCAGATGAACTAGAAAAGTTAATGTTTGACCAAGGATTTTTCCATCCATTTTCCAGGCAGTCTCAAGAAACTCCTATTGAAAAACCTTATGAAAGGGAACCACGCGCAGTTTTTGTCGTCACAGAAAATAGTGATAATAAAGAGGAATATGGATTTTTCTCATTCTCAGGTAGATATGAAAACTCTATTGGAATAAGTCTTTTCGAAATAGTTCCACTTTTAAAACAAATATTAAAGACTAGAAAGATTAAATTTGTGATACACTTAGATAGTGGATCTGCGGTAAAATTAATGTATTTACAAAATAAGCAGAATGTTAGAATATTAAATTTAACCGCTTTGTCCATGCGTAGTTTTACTGGAGAATATACAGAAAATGTATATAACTTGATTAACTTTTCTGTTTAATATCTAAATGCCTAACTCCAAAATTAAGAAATTAAAAATTTTATTTGTAACGTCCGAAGTTGCTCCTCTCTCAAAAGTGGGTGGACTAGCTGACGTCTGTTGGTCTTTACCGAGGGAGTTAATTAAACTAGGCCACGATGTTCGTATTTTTACTCCTAAGTATGGAAGTATTGAAGAGGAAAAATATAGCATCAAATATTATTTAAAAGGTTTGAAAGTTTCTACATCTAAAGAAGACATTATTTGTAACATAAAACAGTGTTTAATTCCTGGCAATATAAAGGTTTATTTGCTAGAAAACATGGAGTATTATGAAAAAAGAGCTAATGTTTATGGTTATTCTGATGATAGTAGACGTTGGTATCTATTATCAAAACTAGTGCTGGAATTTTTGAAAGCAGAAGATTGGACTCCAGATATTATTCACAATCATGATTGGATGACTGGATTTGCAAGCAACTTTTTAAGAACAGAATACAAAAAAGATAAAAAATTAAATAAAATAGCTACACTATTTACAATACATAATATCGAGATGCAAGGTCAATTTAATTATTGGGACCAGAAAGAATCAGAGAAAGATGACGGTAAAAAAAATATTACAGATTTGTATGCAAAAGAAGTTATTGGTAGTAATGGTGTTAAAAGAGGTATTATTCACTCAGATATTGTTTCTTCAGTCTCTGAAAATTATACAAGAGAAATTATGACTCCAGAATATGGTGCAGGTTTGGATAAACTGATGAGAGAAGAAAGAATGAAGTTATTCGGAGTTATTAATGGGCTTGATTACAATGTTTTTAATCCTTCTACAGATCCAGATATTTGGGTAAATTATGATAGAAATAGTTTAGAAAAGAAAACCAAGAATAAACTAAAATTTCAACAAGAGTTTGGATTAGATCAAGATCCAGATGTTCCTTTGCTTGGATTTGTCGGAAGGTTTACAAAGCAGAAAGGCTTAAGTTTAATAAAAGAGGTTCTTGAGATATTGATTAAAGATCTCCATTTCCAATTTGCGATAGTAGGAGGAAGTGGTGAACAGGAATATCAACAATATTTTTATGAACTAATGAAAAAATATCCCCACAAAATAGGTGGTCATCTAATGGTAAGTAAAATTATCGGTCAGCAGATATATGCTGCATCTGATATTTTCTTATATCCGTCACTTTTTGAACCTTGTGGTTTAGCTCATCTAATAGCCATGAAGTATGGTAGTGTTCCAGTGGTTCATAAAACAGGAGGTCTTGCGGATACTGTTTTAGATTTTGATCCAAATACATTCGAAGGAAATGGTTTTGTATTTGAAGATTTTAACCAAAGATCTTTTATGATTCAGATTGTTCGGGCTATTGAGAATTTTAAGCACAAAAATAGTTGGAAAAAATTGCAGAGAAAACTGATGGGATTAGATTTTTCATGGAAAAATTCAGCAATACAATATATTGATTTGTATAATAAAGCAATAGAGAGGCATAAAAGATGGTTGACTAAAGAAGGTTTAATCAAGGCAAGATTTCCAGAAGAAGTTTCTGGAATTCACACGATTGATCCTTCTCGATAATCTAATGCTGGATTGTACATCCAGATAATGTATATTATTTTTAATAAATTAGGAGACGTATGTGAAAGTTTTATTTGTGACTTCTGAGTGTTATCCTTTTATAAAAGTTGGAGGACTTGCAGATGTGGCTGGATCTTTGCCAAAAGCGATGAGCAGATTAGGTGTTGAAGTGACAATTGCGATGCCATATTATAAGAACATAGAGTTATCTGAAAAATATATATCTAAAGTAGATGGAGAAATGACTTTTACTTTTGGAGATAAAGAAGAACATTTAAATCTTTATAGAACATTCTATCCAGGAACTCACCTTCCAGTATTATTATTCAGGAATGAGACTTATATTAAAGATGAAGTATATCCTAAAATACATGATAAGTCTTTAAGTCAATTCGTTTTTTTCTCCAGAGCAATTTTGAAATTTTTAAAAACAGGAGAGCTTAAGTATGATCTTTTACATCTTAATGATTGGCCTACGGCAATTATTGCGGGATTACTCAAAACAGAGTATAGGGTTCAACCCGTCTTAAGTCAACTTGCTACAATTCTTACAATACATAATTTAGGTCCTCAGGGTATAGCTAAACTTTCAATACTAGATAGTTTGGAGATAAATAGATATTCTTTAAAAACACTCGATTGGGACGCTCAGGATAAAAATATCGACTTACTTCTTCAAGGGATTGTTAATGCAGATTTGATTAACACAGTTTCTCCAACCTATGCAAAAGAAATTATGACAAAGGAATATGGAGAAGGTTTGGATCAAGTCATGAAGTCTCGTGAGGGAAGAGTTTTTGGAGTTCTAAATGGAATTGATTATTCAGTTTTTAATCCTCAAACAGATTCAGCTATTCATTTCCGCTATGATGTTAATAATTGGGATGCAGGGAAAGCTCAGAATAAATTATTTTTACAGAAAAAATTACATCTTAAAGAAGACGTAAAAATTCCTTTAATCGGAATGGTTACCCGTTTGAGCAATCAAAAAGGAATAGATCTTATCCTCGAAAAGATGGATGAAATTGTAAAAAAGAACATACAAGTTGTAATTTTAGGTACAGGAAGTGAGTCTTATGAAGCAAAACTTTCCAAGTTTAATGATAAATATCCAGATATGGTGAGTATGATTTTAAAGTTTGATCAGTCTCTTTCTCGCCAAATTTTTGCAGGAACAGATATGTTTTTAGTTCCTTCGAAGTTTGAACCGTGTGGATTGACACAACTTATTGCAATGAAATATGGGAGTATGCCAATTGTAAGAGCTACAGGAGGCCTTAAAGATACCGTTACGAAAGGAAAAACTGGTTTTGTTTTTGAGGAGTATTCAAGTAAGTCATTATTGCAGTCGATTGCAGATGCGGTAACGGTTTATAAAAATACTACAAAGTGGCGTGAACTTGTCCAGGAAGCAATGAGACAGGATTTTTCTTGGAACAACTCTGCTAAGGAATACTTAAAACTATATCAGAAAGCACTTAAATTTAAACAGGAAGAAAATTTTATCTAAGTTAATGGAGTAAATTATGGTTGATTATAGACAGAACAAGCTAAATAAAAAATGGATAATTGTTTCTCCAAAAAGAGCAAAAAGACCAGGAGAAAATAAGAAGGAAGCGAAGCCAGTTTGCCCTTTTTGCTATGGACACGAATCGATGACTCCACCTGAAGTTTACCGTATTGGAGACGGAAATCCAGGTGAGTCAGGATGGAAAGTGAGGGTTGTTCCCAATAAGTACAAAATAACTGATATTCATGAGGTTATTATTCATCATCCTAATCATGATTTCGATTTTGAAGATTTACCAGAGGAACATGCTAATTTAGTTTTTGGGGTATATAAAAATAGATTTAATTTTCATAAAGATGAAGGACAAGTTGTAATCTTTAATAACTGTGGGAAAGAGGCTGCTGAGTCTCTAGAACATAATCACACTCAACTCGCAGTTGTTCCTGCGAATATACAATTAGACACTCCGGTTATTGGTGAGATAAATTTGGCTTATGAAGATGATCAGCTGCTTATTTCGTGTCCACGAGACTCAGAATGGCCGTATGAAGTTTGGTTTATACCCAAAAGAAGAGATCTGTGCTTTGGAGATATTAACTCCGATGAAATAATGTCTTTCAGTCGTAATTTAAAAAAAGTTATTAATATCATTAAAAAGGAAGTCGGAAAATTTTCTTATAATTTTTATATTTACCCTTCTCAAGATTGGTATTTAAGATTGATTCCTCGGATTACAAATAGGGCAGGATTTGAATTAAGTACAGGGATTATGGTAAATACAAAGGATTCGCAGGAAGTTGTGAATTTATTAAAGCAGAATCTTTAATTATAGATCTTCGTCAAAATTTTTCTTAGAAAATCCCTTTCCAATTATCCATAGGACTTGTTCTTTGGTGTAGCGGCGATCTCCTCGAGAATTGATGCGTATTGGAAGGAGTTTTCCTTTTTTTCCCCAGCGTTTAATTGTAATAGGGGATACTCGTAAGAATTTAGCAACTTCTTTTACGGTCATAAGATCTGGTAAATGTGAGAATTCTCCTGGTTGTTTTTGGGAATCATCCATATTTATTTCCTCTATATTTTATTGTCTTTATTCAAACTACCATGACTATTTGATTGTGTCAATATGTATACAAATACAACTTAATATATCAAATTGAGAAGTATTTATGATCTGAATACAAAAAAGACCTTATTTTATTAAGGTCTTTTTTGATTATTTAATTAATTATCGAGACAATAATTAATCGTTACTTTAACTCAACTTTTGCGCCAGCTTCTTCTAGTTTTTTCTTTGCTTCTTCAGCTTCTTTTTTCGAAACACCTTCTTTTAGTGCTTTTGGAGCTGCTTCTACTAAATCTTTAGCTTCTTTGAGTCCTAAGGTAGGATTAATTTCTCTTACCGCCTTGATAACTGCTATTTTATTGCTACCAAAGGAAGATAAGATGACATCAAAACTATCTTTTTCTTCTGCAGGCGCGGCAGCCGCATTAGCTGTAACTGGTCCAGTAACAGCAGCCATTGGCATTTGTGCTTTAACTCCGAATTTATCTTCTAGAGCTTTAACGAGATCAGCTAATTCCAAGACGGACATCTTTTCAACTTTTTCAATAATTTCTTGTTGAGTTTTGTTTAATTTTGTCTCTTTTGGTTGTTCTTCTGCCATAATATTCACCACCCTTCGGTTTAATTACAAGTTATTAATTTTTAGTTTCTTTTTGATTTTTAATATTATTAACGACATTTACAAAAGAAATAAGATGATAGTTTAATCCATAGACTAGGTTACTAAGAGGCGATTGGAGTAACCCTACAAATTGTGTTAATAAGGTTTGTTTATTTGGAAGAGCTGATAGTTGTTTAAGTTGATCTATGGTTAGTAAATCTTTTGCTAAAACTCCGAACTTTAACTGTGGAAAACTATCATTATCTTTTGCAAAGTCGATGATTATTTTTAGGGGAGTGATCTCATCACCATAAGCAAATAAAGTTGCCGTTGGTCCTTCTATCTCTTGAGTTGGTTTTATCCCATTTTTTTCGAGTGAAATTTTTAGCAGAGTGTTTTTTGTAACTTGTAACTCTGACTCAGTGTTCAGAAGTCTTTTACGTAATTCTTGAATTTTGTTTACGGAAAGACCTTTATAATCAGTCAAATAAACTGCTTTTGATTTTCCAATTTTACTATTAAGTTGTTCAACTGCTTTTTGATTAGCTTGATTTGGCATTTTATTTTATCTTTCTACAAAAAAAACGCTCATACCGAAAGCGTTTTTGTAAAGTTAAATATAATATTAAATATTCTTTACTTGTGTCACCTCGGTAGGAAATTAAGAGTATTGAGACTCAATACTCACCTACTGTCATTAGCATAATGTAATATATTCGATTTTAATATTTCTGTCAACACTTAATTAAGTTTATCAGGATCTAACTTAATCGAGGGGCTCATTGTCGTCTTAATTGTAATTGACTTTATGTACGGATTTTTTACCTTTGGAGGTCTTGCAACAATAATAGTTTCGTATATTGACTTAAAATTTCCTTTTAATTTTTCCTCTCCAAAAGAAAGTGGTCCAATAATAGTGTGAACGATTGGAAAGTCCTTTTCATTCTTTATTTCAAGGCTGTTACCGGAAATTAAATTACTAATAGTTTCTTTAATATTTTTAGTAACAGTGTTGTTTTTAATGTTTGGCATTAAGCCTTTTGGGCCTAAAATTTTAGCAAGAAGTGCAATTTTGGGCATCATTTCAGGAGTAGCAAGTACTTTATCAAATCCAGTCCAACCGTTTTTTACTTTCGTAATCGTTTCTTCGTCAGAAACATATGTAGCTCCTGATTCCTTTGCTTCTTTGATTTGGTCTTGATCTCCAAAAACTAATATTTTTAATTCTTTTTTAATTCCAAAAGGAATAGAAGTAACTTTTCTGATAATCTGATCACTTTTTTTAGGATCAATAGAAAGATTTATGTGAAGTTCGACTTTGGGATCAAATTTTGTATAAGAGATCTCTTTGAGTAATTTGAGAGCCTCTGATAAGGAATATTTACGATTTTCAATTTGTTTCAATTTATTTTGATACTTTTTTCCTCTGATTTTAGGGTTACTTTTTGTTTCTGGTTTTGATTTACTCTTTTGATTTTTTTCTTTAACCACTTCTTTTTCTTTTAATTCTTCACTATTCATATTTTCTAAATCTTTAATTTCCTTTTTTCCCATGATAAATTACTCCTTAATAACTTTTACTCCCTAATTTCATTTGTTTTGTATCTTAATTAGTTAGGGAATCCCAAAATTATTTTTAATTTTTTATATCTATGCCCATGTTTTTAGCAGTACCAGCAATTGTTTTTGTTGCAGCCTCAACATCGGTTGTGTTTAAATCAGATAATTTTTTTTCGGTAATTTCCTTAAGTTTTTCTTTTGAAATTGAACCGACTTTATTTTTATTAGGTGTTCCAGATCCTTTTTCCACTCCAGCGGCTTTTCGTAGTAAATCTGCAGTAGGAGGAGTTTTTAGCTTGAAATCAAAGCTTCTATCTTCATATACTGTGACAATTGCAGGAATGATAAATCCTTTATCTGCAGCGCTTTTTTCATTGTATTGGCGACAAAATTCAACAATATTAATTCCATGTTGACCCAAAACTGGTCCGACTGGAGGAGCTGGAGTTGCTTCACCTGCGTGTAAATTTATTTTAAATGAGGTTTTTATTTTTTTCTTAGCCATTTTATATCCTTTTTAGAGTTTACTTACTTGGAGAAAATCTAATTCTACAGGAGTTTCCCTTCCGAATATTGAAACTAAAACTTTTAATTTTCCTTGATCTTCATTGATTTCTTCTACTGATCCAACAAAATCCGCAAACGGTCCATCAATAATTTTAACCGCTTCGCCTTTACTGAAGCTGGCTTTATATTTTGGAGCTTTCATCTTCGAGTATTTGAAGATTGTTTTAACTTCAGCTTCAGGTAAAGGGATTGGTCTGCTTGCAAAACCGACAAAACCAGTAACTCCAGGAGTATTTCGAACTACAAACCAAGTTTCATCACTCATTAACATTTTTACAAGAATATATCCCGGAAGAATTCTTTCCCTAATATTTTTTCTTTTTCCTTCTTTAATCTCGATCTTTTCTTGAGTGGGAATCATAATATCAAAGATCTTATCTTCAATATTTAATGATTTGATTCTTTTTTTCAAAGTAGCTGAAACTTTTTGTTCATGACCAGAATAAACATGGACAACGAACCATTCTGGTTTCGTGCTTAGTTTTTGTTTCATTTTGTTATAATCCTAAAGTAATTTTATTCCCAAATTTTCCAATTTATTTTTTATTATATTGTTAATTTGGGTTGTGATCACCTACAGTTACTCTGAACTATAAGAAGGTGATCATATTAAAAAGATAATCTACAATTGTTACTGTCACACTAATAAAAACACTAGTAGCAATAACTACTAAAGTTAAATTATAAGTTTTCTTCGATGATGGCCAAGTTACTTTTTTTGTTTCAATAATAACTTCCTCAAAATATTTTTTTATTGGCCCGAAAGGGTTTTTGATATTTCTTTTTTGTCTTTTCATGGTTAGTATATAATGGAAAACTGGAGTATTATATACCCAAATTCCTCTAAATTGCAAGTTATTAATGCTATTTTTATTAAATATGTAATATTAGTTTGATATCTTAATTAAATTTTAACAATTTGTAAAGGATATATTGTCTCTGATCTTTTTTATGATACAATAAATTGATATAGATTGTTGTTGAAACAAGCTTACATTTACGTTTTATCTTATGAATCAAACTAACTTTCCTCAAAACAGTTTAAGGCCTTCTTCAGAGGTTTTTCAGAATCCCGAAAGAATAGGTGTTGATACTGTTGCAGTAAATTCAGAAGGAGTTTCCCGTATTTCTTCAAAAGAAGAACAACCTATGATTCAAAGTAAGCCTACAAATTTACTTGCGCATACTACACAGCAGCATTTAACTGATAATGAGCAAACAAACAAAGTTTTTGCTAAAGATTCAAAAAACTTGACTCCTAAAGAAATTTCGTTTGGAATTAAACAGCCTTCAAATAGTAGTATGTTTTGGTTTATGATGATGTCAAGATGGGAAATTGAACGTCAGAAAAGGAGAAAACTGTGAATCTTGCAATTACATCTTTTAGTAGTAACCAGATCTTATTTATAATCGTTATTACACTATTATTACTGGTTTTTATGCTTACCCTTTTTTTAGGAGGATTTGCTTTTATATCGAGTTTTCTTAAAAACTTAAATAGAAAACAAAAATCACTATCGCTAATATGTGTAAAAATTCAGATTCCCAAGGGAAACGAAATTGAGATTGAGAAGGCAGAGCAGATGTTTGCAGGTCTTTATGGAATATATCAACGTGGTTTTGCTGGAGCTTTTTCTGCTCAAGCAGTTATTAGTTTTGAAATTGTTGCTCGTAATAAAAAAATAGAGTTTTATGTTCTAGTTCAAAAAGATATTTACAATTTAGTAGAAAAACAAATTCATAGTGCGTATTCTGAGGCAGAGATTGAACAGATTGAGTTTCCAAATATTTTTAATCATCCTGGTAAAGTCTTTTTCTCTGAACTTCGTTTCTCAAATCAACCATACTTTCCGATAAAAAAATATAAAGATCTCCCAAATGATTCTTTGAATCAGATTACTTCAGCAATGAGTAAGCTTCAGGAAGATGAAGCGATGATTTTACAGATATTAATTTCTCCGGTGAGTGATTCTTGGAGAGGAAGAGGGAAGAGATATGTTGCTTCTGTTAATGCGCGTTCTCAACAAACTGATTCACAAGGGAATCTTGTTCCCAAAGTTTCTGTCGATACCAGTTTAACTCAAGGCGTTGAGGAAAAAGTGGCAAAAGTGGGGTTTGAAACTGTAATTAGGATTGTATCAGTTGGATCTAATACCCAAATTGCTCGTTCCAATATAGACAACTTAATTGGAGCCTTTGAGCAGTTTAGATTACCTTCCTATAATGGGTTTTTAAGACGCCGATTCATTTTTAATAAGAAAAAATTCGCGCGAGATTTTATTTATAGATACTTTCCCATTAGCGGAAAGAGGATGATTTTGAATACGGAAGAGTTAGCAACTATTTTTCATTTTCCAAATAAAAAGGTAGAAACTCCACATATTGACTGGTTGTTATCCAAAAAAGCCGCTTCTCCCGGTTTTCTTCCTTTAGAAGGGCTTTATCTTGGAAAAAGTAAATTCCGAGGAGTAGAAACAAAAGTATTTCAAACCCTTCCAGATCGCAGGAGACATACCTACATTATAGGACAAACTGGTGTTGGTAAATCTGAATTTTTGAAATCATTAGCGGTTCAAGATATAAAAGAAGGTAAAGGAGTCGCTTTTATTGATCCTCATGGAGATGCGGTTGAAGATATTTTAACAAAAATTCCACCCGAGAGAGCGGAAGATGTGATTTATTTCGACCCGGGAGATACCGAAAGACCAATGGGATTGAATATTTTGGAAGCAAAAAGTGAGGATCAGAAACATCTGATTGTTAACTCATTTATAGCACTACTTTATAAATTGTATGATCCGGGGCACACTGGTATTATGGGTCCACGACTTGAGCGTGCCATTCGTAACGTTATGCTTACTGCGATGAGCGAAGAGGGGAATTCGATGGTTGAAGTTTTGAGATTACTCATAAGTCCTGAATTTGCCAAAGAAAAAGTAGCCTTAGTTAAAGATCCTCTTGTGAAGCAGTATTGGACTGAAGAGCTTGCTCAGACTTCTGATTTCCATAAGTCAGAGACATTAGGATATTTTGTTTCCAAATTTGACCGTTTTGTTACTGAGAAACTAATGCGTAATATTATTGGACAATCTTATTCAGCTTTCGATTTTCGAGAAGTTATGGATCAATCAAAAATATTACTCGTAAATCTTTCCAAGGGAAAAATCGGAGAAGAGAACTCCAACTTTTTAGGGTTAATATTAGTACCAAGATTACTTGTTGCAGCAATGAGTCGTTCCGCTGATACGACTGAAGAAGAGCGCAAGGATTTTTTTCTATATGTTGATGAGTTCCAAAACTTTGCTACTCCAGATTTTGCTACAATTCTTTCAGAGGCCAGAAAATTTAGACTTTCACTAGTTGTTGCAAATCAATATATTGCACAAATGGATGAACATGTTAAAAATGCTATTTTTGGTAATGTAGGAACGACTGTTGCCTTTAGAGTTGGTGTAAATGATGGAGAGTTTATGCAGAATAGATTTGATCCAGTTTTTAACAAGACGGATCTTATGAATATCCCTGTTGGCAATGTTTATATTCAGATGCTAATAAATGGAGCCCCTTCTTCACCATTCTCTATGGCAGTAGATTGGCAACATATTATGAACACTCCCAAAAATAAAGAAGTTGCAGATATGATTAAACAGTTATCACGTCTTAAATATGGTCGAGATCGAGATGTTGTTGAAGCGGAGATTAGAATGCGGGCAAAATTGGAATAAGTTAGTCTTTAAGGAAATCAATTATCCTTTTCCCAAAAATAGTTAAAGCAGCTCCGATTGTAAGAAGATGTTCTCCAGTGGGGAGAGTAATATTTTGGGCTCCGATAATAGTTGCTGTATTACCCGGAACTAATTCATCCCCGAGTAATGGTCTAATCGTCATAATTCTTTTTTTATCTATTTCGGAAAGGTTATCAATCCTTTTTTCGCATAATTCAACGGATTCAGCAAAGAGTTTACTGGATTTAGTTCTTGTTCCATAAGAGCGAAAACCTTTTTGCATACCTTTTCTTAAACGTCCACAGACATTTACTATTTTATATACATTGTTATTTTTATAAAATGCATTCAAAACAGTACTTCCACCAGCACTGCATCCTACAAGAGAGACTTTATTCTGATTTTGAGATAACTTAGAAATAAGATTTAATAGTTTAGAAAGAGATTCTGTAAAATCTGTATTCTTTTTGTGCCAGTTAAAAGGATAAATTAATGGTTGAAGATTATATTTACGCCAAAACGAAGTAGCGATTTTTACCTTAGTTGTATCGTTACTAAGACCAGGAATAATAATAACATAATGGACTTGAGACATGTTTTAATACAAATTTAGGTAAAACAGGGGCGTCAGGATTTGAACCCGAACTAAAGGTTTTGGAGACCCTTGTGCTACCATTGACACTACGCCCCTACAAAATTAAGTACTCTGCGAAAAGAGATTATTTAACTTTAGTTTCTTTATGAACGGTTTGTTTTTTGCACCATTTGCAAAGCTTTTTTAATTCCAACTTTTCTTGATTATTCAACTTACTTTTTGTGGTTGTGTAGTTCAACCTTTTGCACTTAGTGCATTGTAAATGAATAATAATCCGTTGTGATTTTTTCGCCATAATATTCCTTCCTAAGATTTAATTATGTATTTAAATGGAGCCCACTAGCGGACTTGAACCGCTGACCTACTCCTTACCATGGAGTTGCTCTACCACTGAGCTAAGTGGGCAAATGCTGAGGGTAGGATTTGAACCTACGTAGCCCTGTCGGGCGGCAGATTTACAGTCTGCTCCGATTGACCGCTCCGGCACCTCAGCTTATTCTTATACCCATATAATTTCGATTTACATCTTAACATGTTTCTATATGGGTAATACTCAACTACATTTTTTACAAACTCAAAGAAATTGAGTATATAAGCCGCCTGTCGGACTTGAACCGACGACCCACGGTTTACAAAACCGTTGCTCTGCCACTGAGCTAAGGCGGCACCGTATATCTTTCAGAATGCCTTTACTTTAAGTATATACCAGAATATTTTTATATATACTTAAAAAAGTTAGATATACCGAGAAAAACGTGATTATTATATACTTATCTTCCTGTGATTTGCAACAATCTTAGGTATTATAAGGTTAATGAAATTTCCCCCATAAAAAAAGCTGGTGTAAAATTACATTTCACCAGCCTTTTTTCGGAAATATCCGTTCCTAGTGGTTGAAGCTTTGAATTTGGACTCCCAAAGAGCCAAGTGGGTTTCTAGTCTACATTATCTTAATGACAATCTAGAACGTATGAATCCCTTTGTATTGAGCGTCGGATCAAATTATAAAGCTTCTCCATTTAGGATGTTTTAGTAAATAAATACTAAAACTATATTCAAGGTACCATACTTCTAGAATGAAATCAAGATTGCAGGAAATAACTTTGAAAGGAGGTCTAGAATTATTTGTAAATACATACTTATAACTGTTTGTCCGTTAATTGGTAAGATAAGTAGAATTATCAAAAGTATGTATGTTAACTTACTAGATTCTTCCCATTGAATAGCCATCTTTGTGGGTAGAATTCCAGATACAATTTTAAACCCGTCGAGAGGACCAAGTGGAATGAGATTAAAAGTTCCCAACACGATATTTATCAGAATGAATGGTTCTAGAAACCAATTATTTCCGATAAAATAAAGAATAATTAATCCCAATATCGCTAGAGCGAAATTGGCCGCTGGTCCAGCCAGAGAAACTAAAGCAGTATCTCTGCGGATATTTTTAAAATTATAAGGGTTTATGGGAACTGGTTTTGCCCATCCAAATCCAATTAAAAATATGGCTAAAGTTCCAACGAGGTCAAGGTGAGCAAAAGGATTTATGGTTAGTCTACCCATAGCTTTTGGAGTCGGATCACCCAATTTATCAGCGATATATGCATGAGAAAACTCATGAATAATTAGCGCTGGAATAAAAAATAAAATATAGGGAATTATTAAGGCCGTATTTAAAAACATATTATATCTTGATCTAAAAATAAAATTCTGTTAGTATATGAAATCGTTTTGTTATACAATTGTAGGATAATAAATATAACAGATTGTATCCAACATACTAAAGAAAGTCAAAAAGGAGAAAAAATGTCTAGATCATGTGAAATCTGCGGAAAAGGCGTTGTCTATGGTAAAAGCGGTATTCATAAACATAGCGGTTTATGGCATAATCGTGCCCCTAAGACAGCCAGACAGTGGAAACCAAACCTCAAAACTGTAAGAGTAATGGTTGATGGTCAGGTTAAGAAAATTAAAATCTGTGCTCAATGCTTGAAATCGAGTAAAATAATGGGAAAAGAAGCCAGTACAACCAATACAACTAACTAAAAAAGATCAAAATTGCGATAGCCATTTTTAAATTCTTCTAAGTTCATTTCTTTTTTACCTTCGAGTTGGACTTTATCAACTATTATTTTGTTATCTTCATATCTAAGAGTGGTGATTTTTAAACGTTTTCCATCCCAATTTGTCCATATACCAGGCCAAGGATAATATGCTTTGAATTTTTGATAGATATTTTTAGGCGATTCTTTGGAAATATCGATATAACCATCATTTCTACTAAGAATTTTAGTAAAAGTAGCTTGGGAGTGGTTCTGGGGAATAGGTTGTATTGTACGATTAGCGTAATCTGATAAGAAGGAAGGTGTATGATTTGATCCTAGTCTGAATAGTTTTTCCGTTAAACTGTGATTATCATCATGATCATTGACTACTACTTTTTGTTGAAATAATATTTGTCCATGGTCAACTTTTTCATCAACTAAGAATATGGTATAACCTGTTTCTGCTTCGTTATTCAGAATAGCACTTTGTATCGGTGTCGAGCCGCGGTATTTTGGTAATAAAGAGGGATGAAAGCATACGATTCCTAATTTAGGTAGTTTAATAATTTCGGGAGGGATAATTTTGGCATAACTTGCGATAAAAATAAGATCTGATTTTAATGATTTAATCTTTTCAATGATTTTTGGGTTTTTTAATGAGTTGGGTGTTAATACATTAAGTTTTTCTTTTAGAGCGAACTTTTTAACTGGTGTTGAAATTTTTTCTTTTTTTCTACCCTTTGGTTTATCAGATTGTGTAAGTATTGCAATAATAGATACTTTATTACTTTTCAATAAAGTTTCTAAAAAATAGGTTGAATAGATCGAGCTTCCAGCAAAAATAATCTTAATTTTGTTCATAATGGTATATATCAATATGTATCATAATATATATTAATATAATTATTTAATACATAAAGTAATTTATATTTGTTGTAATCTTGTTTTAATTATACTTAAGAACAGTATAAACCACAAATTTGAGTGATTACACTTTGTATTTCAAGCAAAAATACTTAAGTTGATAAACTAATAAGGGAATGTTAAACTGAAGCGGAATTCTGTTTGAGTTTTAATGTAAATTTTATGTTTGATTTTTTTTGGGATTTAGTTACTTATGACATCGGAATAGATCTTGGCACTGCAAATACAAAAGTGCATGTGCGAAATAAGGGAATTATTTTCCGAGAACCTTCGGTAGTTGCTCAGCATAAGAAGACAAAACAGATATTAGCAATTGGAACTGAAGCAAAAAGGATGCTGGGAAAAACTCCAACGACTATTGTGGCAATTAAACCTCTTTCTGACGGAGTTATTTCTGATTTTGACATTACAGAACAGATGTTGCGTTATTTTATCCGTAAAGTTCACGACGTAAAATCAACAATTCCTAAAATACCTCGACCGCGACTCGTAATTGGAGTTCCTTCAGAAATTACGGAAGTGGAAAGGAAAGCAGTGGTTGATGCAGCTATGAAGGCAGGAGCCAGAAATGTTTTTTTAATTGAAGAACCAATGGCTTCAGCAATCGGAGCGGGTCTTGCCATAGAAGAACCAAATGGGAATATGATTATTGATATAGGAGGGGGAACGACGGAGATTGCTATCATTTCTTTGAGCGGTATTGTCGTAAGTCGTTCTATTAGAGTTGCTGGTCAAGAGATGGATGATGAGATTGTAAATTTTGCGAAAAAAAATTATAACTTGCTTTTGGGAGAACGAACAGCCGAAGATATCAAAATTGAAATAGGATCTGCCTATACGAATTCGGGTGTCGACAATAAAAAGGTTATCATGAGAGGAAGAGATTTAGTCTCGGGTTTACCGAAGGCAATTTCTATCACGGCAGAAGAAGTTCGAAAAGCAATAGGCGGTCCCATAAGTATAATTATTTTGGCTGTTAAAGAAGTTATCGAAGAAACTCCTCCTGAGCTTCTTGCAGATATCATGAAACAGGGTATTACCCTTTCTGGAGGAGGATCATTAATTAGAGGAATTGATAAACTAATAGCTGAAAAAACAGGTGTTCCAGTCAGGGTTGCAGATGATCCCTTAACTGGTGTTGTTAGGGGAACTGCAGCCGTTTTAGAAGAACTAGACCTGTTAGAGAAGGTAAAAATTGCAGGAAGAGGTCGTTAGATTTTCCATTTATTCATATGCAGGAATCTTATAAGGCAATAAAATCATTTCTAAGTTTTATTCTGCTGAGTTTAGGAATTATTTTTATCGATATTTTATTCTCTCTTAATTTTATCAAAGAGAAGAGTATACAGTTTATTTATCCAATTACTTACGCTTCTCAGAATCTGAGTAATGAGATAAAAGATTTTGTTGAACAGTTAACCGAAACCAAAAAAATATATAAAGAATATGTTAGTTTGAGCGAACAAAACAGTCAGTTAAAAGCTCAAGAGTCTCTGCTTCAAGATTTGGAAACAGAAAACAAGCTGTTGAAGGAAAGTTTAAAGGTAAAATCAGATATAGATTATGATAAGGTTTTGGCAAAAGTAATAGGAAGGGAAGAAAGTAATACCTTAGGATATATTATTATCAATAAAGGTTCTAAAGATGATGTTAAAGTGGGCATGCCTGTAGTTTTGGATAACCGTTTGCTTGGAAAGGTAGAAGAAGTATTTACGTCATATTCACGTGTGAGACTAATTAATTCTAGTAACAGTAACATTCCGACAAAAATTCTAGGGGATTTGAGTAATAAGAGTTTATCGTTTTTAGTGGGAGGATATGGATTAACAATGAATGTAACAAAGTTAGATCAAGATGCTGTTGTGGAGAAAGGAGATTTCGTTATCACATCGGGACAAGGGGGAACATTTCCTCAAAATTTATTAATAGGAGAAGTAACAGAAGTTGTTTCCAAAGTAGAAACAATGTTGTATCAAGAGGCAAAAGTCAAACCAGTCGTTGATTTTAGTAATTTACAAACAGTTTTTGTGTTATTAAAAACTGAGTTTTGAAAAAAAGTATTATGTCAATTATTATTATTTCATTTTTGGTAATTATTATCGAAAAGGGAATTTTTCCTTCCTTTTTCCCTTCCGGTTTTATTCCTCAGTTTCTGCTTATTTATCTTATTTCTTTAACAAATTGGCAGATTAGAAATTTCCATACCGAGTTAAAATGGCATAATATAGCGTTAGCAATATTTATATCTGGGATTATCTATGATTTACTATCCGGAAATTTTTTAGGGATTAATTCACTACTTTTGTTAGTTACAATATTTGTTATCATAGTTTTAGGATTAATCTTGCCATCGCAAGTTAATTTTTTCTTTCTTCCTTTAAGTATCGTTGTTGGGAGCATTGTTTTTAACGTTCTTTTCTATTTTTCATATTCAATATTAGGAATTGATTTAAACCTTTCTTTTTGGAACTACATAATTAGTCAGAATCTGGTGAACTTTATTATGGGGATTATTTCTCAAATTTTGTTTAGTTTTCTATTTAACAAATTTTTAAGTAAAAAAGATATAGAGATTAGTTAAATATCATGAAAAAGAATAAAACATATACAAAATTAATAAATAAGCGATTTTTTCCAGATAAGTTAAAGATCAGTTTTGGAGAGCAAATATATAAGGATAGTGCTAATAAGACATCTAAAGGTTATTATAAAAACTATTCTGGATATCAGGGAAATATTAAAGAGGGTAGTTTATCTGTCTTTACTGTTTGGAAATTGGTTCCATTTTATTTATTTTTGATTATAATATTTTCACTTATACTTTTCAGATCTTGGCAGCTTCAAGTGATCGAAGGTAAGAAATATCGAGTTTTGGCTGAAGAGAATAGAATTCGTTTTCAGATAACAGATGCTCCAAGAGGAATTATTTATGATCAGAATGGATATGTTCTAGCTCGAAATATTCCTGGTGTTAAGGTTTATTTTTCACCATATGAATTAAGTCAGGAAACGAAAGAACAGGTTATATCAAATCTGAGTATGATTTTAAATAAAAATATTCAAGAGATAAGAGATCTTATTACTGAGGGTGAAAAAAATTCAATTGCTAAAATAGCTATCAAGTCAAATATTGACCATGAAAAAGAAATCGAAATTCTGGCCCGGAAAGATGATTTACCCGGGGTATCTTTGGAAGAAGGAATAATCAGAGAGTATCTTGAAGGTGAGATTTTTTCAAACATAATTGGTTATAATGGTGAACTATCTCAAGAAGAATTAGAATCAGAAAACTATTCAAAGTATTTTTTAGGTGAAAAGATTGGAAGGTCTGGTCTAGAAAAGTATTACGAATCTGATTTAAAGGGAACATTAGGTCAAAAACTAATTGAAGTTGATGCTAATGGTCAAGAAAAAGAGCTTATCTATGAAACAAAATCTGCTTCAGGAAATGGTTTAATCTTAAATATTGATCATAATCTTCAGAGAAAAGTATATGAAGTGTTACAGGTAGGCATTATTAATTATAAGTCAACAGGAGCTATCGGGATTTTTCAGGATGTAACTACTGGAAGAGTTTTATCTATGGTTTCTCTTCCTAGTTATGATAATAATGTTTTCGCTAAAGGAGTTAATACTAGTGAGTTAGAAAAAATTCAAAGTGATCCAGGAAATTTGTTATTTAATCGTGCAATTAGTGGAACCTATCCTTCAGGTTCAACCATTAAACCTTTAGTGGGTGTAGCTGCTTTAGAAGAAGGTATCATTAAAAAGGATACCTTGTTTAATGATACTGGTGTGATTACAATGGGTGTATATCGTTTCCCTGATTGGAAAATAGCTTGGGGTTTAGCTCCAAATGGAAACATTAATGTAATAGATGCTATAGCGCAGTCATGTGATACTTTCTTTTATGCCATTGGAGGAGGATATGGTTCTCAATCTGGGTTAGGAATTGATAATCTCGGGAAATATGCCGTTAAATTCGGTTTATCTAAGCTTACAAATATAGATTTACCCGGTGAAAATGAAGGATTATATCCTACTCCTGAATGGAAAGAGGACACCCAAGGTGAAGCTTGGTATTTAGGAGATACTTATTGGGTTGCAATAGGTCAAAGCTATGTTTTAACGACACCAATACAAATAAACAATTATACTACTGCGGTTGCCAATGGTGGAACTCTGTATAAACCTCAAATAGTAAATAGGGTTGTTGATACAAATAAAAGAACCATATTTCAAAAAGAACCAGAAATATTAAATAGTAATTTTATTTATAAGGAAAATTTAGATATAGTTAAAGAAGGAATGAGGAAAGGAGTTGATGGCGGGATTATCTATCCCTTAAGAGATGCAAAGTATAAGGTCGCTGCTAAAACCGGAACAGCGGAGTTTGGGAAAAAAGATGCTCATGGATATTACGAATCTCATGCGTGGGTAACAGGGTTTTTCCCTTATGATAATCCCAAAGTGTCTTTTACAATATTATTTGAAGCTGGAGGAGAAAGTAGTAATGCTGCTAAAGCAGCAAAGGAAATCATTGACTGGTATTATGATTATGAACAAAGTTTATAAATAACGTAATTAGTTTCAGATTTGCTAAATTATGGGAAACAAAATAAACAGTGAAAATAAATATCTTGTTGGTTTAAGTATGTTGCCAGGTGTTGGTTCAAGAACGATATCCAAATTAATTAGTTATTTTGGTTCGGCTGAATCTGCATGGAAAGCATCAAATAATAGTATAAACACGATTAATTTTCAATCAAATATTAAAGATTCAATCAGAAATTTTCGTCCCAAAATTGATTTAGAGAGAATAACAGATCAGTTTAGCAAACAAGGCATAAAACTGTTAAATATTGCCGATGATACTTATCCGGAACTTTTGAAACAGATATATGATTCCCCAATGTTACTTTACTATAAGGGTAATCTGGATTGGAAAAATTCATTATTTTTTTCCGTAGTTGGAACTAGAAAGATAACTCCTTATGGGAAAAGAGCAATAGAAGAGATAATATCAGCTTTGACGCTACAGGGTTTGACAATTGTTTCCGGTATGGCTAGAGGTGGGGATACTGTAGCTCATCAGGTAGCGATAAAAAATCATGGTAAAACAGTAGCTGTTTTAGGCTCTGGCGTAAATGTTATCTATCCTCCAGAAAATAAACGACTAGCTGATGAAATTATTCAGAATGGAGCACTTCTTTCGGAATTTCCTCCTGACGCTGAACCGCGAAAACAGAATTTTCCTCTGAGAAATCGAATTGTTAGCGGTATTTCTCTTGGGGTTCTCGTGGTTGAAGCCTGTGAAAAAAGTGGAACTCTAATCACCGCAAATTGTGCTCTAGAACAGAATCGAGAAGTTTTTGCTCTACCGGGATCTATTTTTAGTCCTTATTCTAAAGGACCAGCTGAGCTTATTAAGATGGGAGCGAAACTAGTTACATCCGTTACCGATATTCTAGAAGAGTTAAATTTAGAATCAAAGATCCAGTTTAAAAAGGCAAAAGAAGTAATTCCGGATTCAAAAGAGGAAGAGAAAATATTGTTTGTATTAAATTTGCATGATTATGTTATGATAGATCAGTTAATCAGAGAAACTGCTTTGGAATCGGCAATAATTCTTTCGACCTTGACGATGATGGAAATGAAGGGTAAAGTAAAAAACTTAGGATCAGGAAAGTATAGTAAAATTTAAAACACATGGCAAAACCAAAAGTAGCGGTTATCGTTGAATCTCCAACAAAAGCAAAAACAATATCAAAATATCTCCCTTCAAATTATCAGATTGAAGCAAGTTTTGGGCATATGCGTGATTTACCAAAAGGAAACTTAGGAGTAGATGTTGAAAATAATTTCAATCCTTCTTACGTAATTCCTCGTGATAAAACCAAACAGGTGAATCAATTTAAAAAACAGATGATTGATAAATCCTTATTCTATTTAGCTACAGACCCTGATAGAGAAGGTGAAGCTATTGCCTTTCATGTGCGTGAGATTCTTAAGAAAAATAATAAAGATCTTCACGATCGTGATTTTAAAAGAGTTGTTTTTCATGAAATTACAAAAGAAGCAATTCAAGAAGCATTTGAACGCCCAATGATGTTGAACGAAAAACTATTTGAAGCACAAACAGCACGTAGAGTTTTGGATCGTTTGGTTGGTTATAAATTATCACCTTTACTATGGGATAAAATAAGAAAAGGTCTTTCAGCAGGTAGAGTACAATCCGTTACTGTAAAATTGATTGTTGATAGGGAAAGAGAAATCCAAGCTTTTAAAGCGGAAGAATATTGGGAAGTTGAGGCGGATTTTTTTACAGTGAGAAATGATAAGTTCAAAGCAATTCTTTACAAAAGAGGCGATATTACGAAGAAAAACGGGAAGATTACTATAAAAAATGAACAAGAAGCGCAATTAATTCTAAAGGAATTAGAAAAAGGTGAATATAGAGTTGGTAAAATAGAGGATAAGAAAGTTTCTAAGTCTCCGTACCCTCCTTTTATTACAAGTACATTACAACAAGCGGCTATAAATATTTATAGCTTCAGTTCAAAACGTACAATGATGGCCGCCCAAAAGCTTTTTGAGAAGGGATTGATTACGTATATGCGTACCGATTCCTTTAATTTAAGTGAATCAGCCACTTCAAAAATTCGAGAATATATCAAATCAAATTTTGGTAAAGATTATCTTCCCGAAAGTGTTCTTCGATACAAAAGCCGGTCAAAAGTTGCCCAAGAAGCTCATGAAGCAATTCGTCCTACAGATATTAATTTAACTCCAACAAACCTTAATTCTGATCTTGAAGGGGATGAAAAGAAGGTATATGAACTCATTTGGAAAAGGACATTGGCTTGTCAAATGGAGAAATCTCAATATTTGCAAACTTCTTGCGATATAATTACTACCAATTTTGATTTAAACTATCTTTTGAAAGCGAATGGAAACAGATTATTGTTTTCTGGGTGGAGAAAGGTCTATACAACAGAAAATGGTGACCATGATATCAATCAAGAACATTTACTGCCAGAGTTGAAAATTGAGGAAAAAGTGCTTTTGGATAAGTTATCTCCGAACCAAAAATTTACTAAACCACCCGCAAGATACACTGAGGCATCTTTGATTAAAGCACTAGAAGAGCATGATATTGGCCGTCCGTCGACCTATGCTCCGACTATCTCTACCATACTAGCCAGATTATATATTGAAAAAGAAGAAAAATCCTTAAAACCAACTGAAGTTGGATTTAAAGTAACTGATTTTTTAGTTCAATATTTTCCGGATATTGTCAATTACGATTTTACCGCGGAGATGGAAGAAAGTCTTGATGCTGTCGCTCGGGGTGAAAGAAAATGGGTTCCTCTGATTGCCGAATTTTATAGTCCTTTTGAGAAAAAAATCGAAGCAGTTTTTGCAGATGGACAAAAAATAGAACTTGAGGAGGATAAAACCACTGAGGTTTGTGAAAAATGTGGAAAACCAATGGTAATAAAGGTAGGCAGATTTGGTCGATTTTTAGCTTGTTCAGGATATCCTGAATGTAAAAATGCAAAACCATTAGTACAAAAAATTGACTTTAAATGTCCAGAATGCGGTGGAGATGTTGTTATAAAAAGAACTAAAAAGGGTCGGAAATTTTATGGATGTTCGAATTATCCCAATTGTAAATACGCAAGTTGGAAAAAACCGCAAGAGAAAAAAGCAGAAGTAGAGAAAACAAACTAATTATATAATTAACCCTTACTACTTATAAAATGAAAGTATATTTTACCGCTTCAGTATCATCAGGTCGGGCTTATCTTCTTCAATATAAAATCATTATTAAAGCATTAAAGAGTCTTGGTCATAAAGTTCTATCTGAGGATGTGGCTTTTGATAGTGTTAACAAAAATGGAGATCGTTTAAAAAGAGACTCAACTCTTCCTCCAGCAGAGATTTTTTTAAGAGAACGAAGAGAAGTTGAAGAATCGGATATTGTGATTGCTGAAGTTTCTCAATCTTCTATGGGGGTAGGATTTTTGATAAGTCATGCTCTTCAGCAAAGAAAACCGGTTTTAGCACTTCTCTATGGAGATATCGAAGAAAAAAATATCTCTCCTTTTCTGGAAGGGCATCCCTCTCAAAATCTTTTTTTAGAACATTATACTGAAGATAACTTGAAGATTGTTTTAAAAAAGTTTTTCCATCATATGGAAGTGAATAACAAACGTAAAGGTAAATTAGTCGTAGTTGATGGGAGTGATAGCTCTGGGAAGAAAACTCAAGTAGATTTATTATTACAATATCTTCAAAGTAAGAAATACAAAACTAAGTATATTGACTTTCCTCGTTATTATTCATCTTTTCACGGTCGTACTGTAGCGCGATATTTAAAAGGAGAATTTGGAGGATTGAATGAAGTAAATCCTTATCTATCTTCACTAGCATACGCTTTAGATCGCTCGGCAGCAAAAGAAGATCTGGATGCGTGGTTACTTGAAGATAATATCGTTATTGCAAACAGATATGTTTCATCAAGCATGGCTTTTCAAACAGTTAGGCTTCCTGAAAAAGAAAGAGAAATTTTTTTGAAATGGTTGTACGAAATGGAATACAAAGAACATAAACTTCCTATAGAAGATATTGTTATTTATCTTTACGTACCGGTTTCTATTTCGCAAAAACTTATGGAGAATCGAGAAAAGAAAAAATACCTCAAGGGAAAAGATAAAGATATTCACGAAAAAAATGTTGAATATCTTAAAGATGTTGAAAATATGTATCTAGAGCTTGTTAAAAGAAACAAGAAATGGGTGAAGATTAATTGTATTGATAAAAAGGGAAACCTAAGATCCAAAGAAGATATCCATAGGGAAGTGATCAGTCTTTTAAAGAAAAAAATGATCTTTAAATAAATTGCTATTTTGTTAGTTCAAGAAACCGGAACTCATATTGATTTTCTTTTCGCCAATCGGATTCCCAGATTACTTTTTTGAATTTAGAATACTCTGGAAAGAATATTGAAGCATTGAAATTACCTTTTACTTCGGTCAAATAGAGTTTATTAGCATATATCATTGCTTGCTGATAAATTTGACCGCCACCGATAATAAAAATCTCTTTTTGGTCGATATTTTTTGCTTCCTCAAGAGCGTTTTCTAAAGAATTAGCTACGATAATTCCATTTTGAGAAAAACTTGGATCACGGGTAATTACAATATTGGTTCTTTTAAGCAGTGGTTTTCCAATTGATTCAAAGGTCTTTCTTCCCATAATAATTGGATGGTTTGTAGTTAGAGTCTTGAATCTTTTAAAGTCTTCAGAGATATGCCACAAAAGATTATTACCGTTTCCGATTTCGCGGTTAGGACCTATTGCAACGATGATACTAATAGTTGGTTTTGAGTTCATTTACAGATTTCCTTGAATGTTGTTTCTAATATTTTAGTAATATCAGCAAGATTCTCATATTCTATAAATTCATTGCTTATTTTTTGTAAAGAATATGCGGTTTTCACTCCTTTTTTATAAATACAAACAATAGGTGTTTGGTATATGTCTGCCCAGCCTAACTCTATTCCTTGTCCAGTTGACGGAAAAGATACTTCCGCAAGTACTATATCTATAGAATTTGATTCTAACAACTTCTTAATCTCGTACGGTTGTTTGCTATTTTCATGTGGAAAGATAAATTCGTACTTATTATTCAAAAAAGAGTTTCTTAACGGTTTATACAAACTATTTTTATAATCAGAATTTCTTAGATGAGAAACGTATATTTTCTTAAGCATGGTTTAAACTTTATCTTTTCCAAATCCACCGATAACTGCTATAGGAGCTTTTATTGGTGGGTAAGGGTTATATCCTTCTAGGATAAAATCTTCAAATTTAAAGTCATCGATGTTCTTAATTTCTGGATTGATTTTCATGGTTGGAAAGGGTTTTGGTTCTCGTGAAAGTTGTTCTTTTACCTGTTCCATATGATTTTCATAAATATGAACATCTCCGAAAGTGTGAACAAAATCTCCGGGTTCATATCCAGTTGCTTGAGCCAGTATCATGGTCAGAAGCGCATAACTAGCAATGTTAAAAGGTACGCCTAAAAAAACATCTGCGGAACGTTGATAAAGAAGTAGCGAAAGTTTCTTTTGTTCAACATTTATATTTACATGAAACATGGTATGACAGGGGACAATGGACATCGATTTTTCTTTTGAAGCTGACATTTCATAGGAGAATTCAGGGTTCCAAGCGGAAACTAGGAAATGCTTTTTGTTTGGTTTTCGTTTAATTTTTTCAATCATCCAGGCAATTTGGTCTACAATTCGTCCGTCACTGCATTTCCATTTGCGCCATTGAACTCCATATACTGGACCGATATACCCCCATTTTTCCGCAAACTTCTCGTCATCTTTTATCTTTTGAGTAAAAGCTTTGATATCCAGTTCGGGAACTTCTTTATTATCCATGGCGTTTTGATAGCTTTTATATGCCCAGTCATCCCAGATATGCACATTATTATCGACAAGGTATTTAATGTTGTCGCAATTACCGGATAAAAACCATAGGAGCTCATGGATAATTCCGCGAAGAAAAACTTTTTTTGTGGTTAGAAGTGGAAAACCTTTGGAAAGATCAAAACGAATTTGGCGTCCAAAAACGCTTTTAAGTTTAATTCCGGTACTATGGCTAACCTTTATTGTTCCATTGTCTAAAATATCTTGCAGTAGATTGAGATATTGGTACTCTGGGTGTTGTTGATTTTGTGACATTCTGTTCTCCTTTTATGTTAATCAAGTGGTATCCTAACGGATTTAAAAATTAACTTCAATACCATTTTAGTTTTAATTGATTAGAAGCTATTTTGAGTCATTATTTTTCTTGATTATTAAATTCTTTCATGGTATATTGCTGTTTCGTTAGTAAATTCACACGTTCTCTTCAAACAAAAAACTCCTTGTCTGTAAAATACAGGCAATTATAGAGAACGGAGGCTTAAAGGAGGCTATAATCATGAATGTTACTTTAGAAAATCTATTAGAAGCAGGTGTTCACTTTGGGCATCAAATTAAAAGATGGAATCCCAAGATGAAAAACTTTATTTACACTCATCGAAATGGGGTTCATATTATTGATTTATCACAAACCCTGGAAATGATGCAAAAAGCCGCTTCCTATATTGAAAAAGAAGTGGCTAGTGGGAAAAATATAATCTTTGTGGGAACAAAAAGACAAGCTAAGGATATCATTGTAAAAGAGGCCGTTGCCTGTGGAGCAATGTACATTAATAACCGTTGGCCAGGAGGTTTAATCACAAATTTTCCTTCCGTAAAAAATACCATTTCTAAGTATAATAAAATGTTAAAAATGAAAGAGTCTAAAGAGACTGAGAAAATGACGAAAAAAGACCTTTCTGTTTTTAATAAAGACTTGGAAAGAAAAGAAAAGCTTGTTGGGGGTATAAAAAATCTAACCGATAGACCAGATCTGCTTTTTGTTCTTGATGTTAAAAGAGAGATTAATGCTATTAGAGAAGCAAAACAAAAAGACATTCCTGTTATTTCAATTTGTGATACCAATTCGAATCCTGATCTTGTTACTATTGCAATTCCGGGGAATGATGACGCCATAAAATCAATTACTCTTTTAGTTTCTTTTATTGCTGATGCGGTAGAAAAAGGTTTGAGCAAGAGATCGAAAGAAGTGAAAACAAAGATTGTTAAAGATTCTCCGAAGTTGTCAGAACTTAAAAATCATAAAAAAGATGTAGAATTAGATCATGTTGGAATTTCAGATGTTGTACTAGCAAAGTTAAAAGAAGAAGGAATTGAAACTTTATCTCAGCTTGAAGATAAAAAAGATGAGGAGTTACTGGCAATGAAAGGTTTGGGTCAAAAGGCAGTTACCAAACTAAAAGAAGACGTTAAAAATTATAAAAAGTAACTTTTAAGGTATAAAAAAATATCGATGGAGGATCATAATGAGCGTAAATACTGAAGATATTAAAAAATTAAGGGAAGAAACTGGAGCGGGGGTATTAGATTGTAAAAGAGCTTTAGATGAATCTAAGGGAAACTTTGAAAAGGCAAAAGAAATTATCAAGGAAAAGGGTTTTTTAAAAGCAGATAAAAAAGCTTCTAGAGAAACCTCTCAAGGACTCATTGAGACTTATGTTCACGGTGGTGGAAAAGTAGGAGTAATGCTTGAGTTACTTTGTGAAACAGACTTTGTAGCTAGAAACTCAGATTTTAAAAAATTAGCGCATGAACTTGCAATGCATATTGCAGCTATGGAGCCAAAGAATATTAAGGAATTACTCAAACAGAATTACATTCGTGATATGAGTGTTACAGTTGAAGCTTTAATTAAACAGCATATTGCCAAAATAGGAGAAAATATCGTCCTGAAGAGGTTTGAAAGATATGTTTTAGGGTTTCAATCTAAAGACTAAAAACTAAAAGTATCATATTTTCTGTTTTTAAGATAAAATATGATTATTCTAGTTAAGCTTGAAAGGAGAAAAATGATTACTGACGCTATCGCTACTTTTAACGATAACAGCTCTAAAGCAATAAAAGCTTTTATTGATAAACTTTCCACCTTTCGAACAGGTAGAGCAACTAGTTCCTTAGTTGAGAATCTCATGGTTGATACCTATGGGACGAAGATGCCTTTGAAATCTCTTTCTTCCATTTCTATTCCAGATCCAAAGATTATTATGCTGCAACCATGGGATCGAAACAATATTCCTTTTATTGAAAAAGCGATTTTAACTTCAAATTTAGGTTTAACTCCTCAAACAGAAGGAAACATTATTCGTGTTGTTGTTCCGGCTTTAACTGGAGAACGACGTGAAGAGTTTAAAAAACTAGTTAAACAAGAATCAGAGAATTCACGTGTTACAATTCGAGGTTTTCGTAAAGAAGCTATGGATGAAATTAAGTTGAAAAAAGAGAGCAAAGAGCTTTCTGAAGATGAAGAGACCCGAGCAAAAAATGAATTACAAAAAGAGGTTGATGCAAGAATCGAAGAGATAGACTCTCTTCTAAATAAAAAAATAACCGAATTAGATCAAATCTAGAGACATTATTATGTTTAGCACTATCGTTGTAATTTTACTTATCATTTCTGTAATAATTTTTGTCCATGAATTGGGACATTTTGTAGCCGCTCGTATTTCCAAAGTGAGAGTGGAAGAGTTTGGTTTAGGAATGTTTATTAGGATTTTTAGCATTAAAAGAGGTGAAACAACCTATTCTATAAATGCAATTCCTATTGGTGGTTTTGTAAAACTGACAGGAGAGGATGGTAGCGAGCAAGATGATCCTCATAGCTTTGCGAGTAAACCAAAACTGACACGTTTTTTTATCCTTTCAGCTGGGGTATTTATGAATTTTATTTTAGCATTTTTATTATTTACAGTTGTCTTTTTAACAGGAATGCCACAATGGGGAGGAAAAGTATATATTGCGGATATTAGTTCAGATAGTCCTGCGTTTGAAGCTCAACTTCAAAAAGGAGATCTGATTCAAAAAGTGAACGGAACTGTTGTTGATTCGAGTGAGAGAATTCAAGAGATTACAGAAGCTAATCTAGGTAGTAAGTTGAATCTTGAAATTTTAAGAGAGAATAATACTTTAAATATTGAAGTTTTAGCTCGTAAAGATCATCCAGACAACGAAGGACCAATGGGGGTGACTATGAGTGTTGAGCCGGTTGTTGTATCCTCTATAAAATACTCTTTTTCCCAAGCTCTTATTGAAGGATTTAAACTTACATTAAGTATGACCAAGGAAATGATTTTGGGTTTTGTGATGATTTTTACGAATCTTTTTGGAACAGGGAAAGTTCCAGAAGGTGTGGCTGGACCAATTGGTATTGGTCAAATTATTGGAGAATTAATGAAGTTTGGAATTATTCCGGTGCTACAATTTGCAGGTATCTTTAGTTTGAATTTAGCCGTACTTAACTTTATTCCCTTTCCTGCCTTAGATGGTGGTAGAGTTTTATTTATTGTGATTGAAGGAATCATTCGAAGAAAAGTTCCAGCCAGAGTTGAAGGAATGATACATCTTGGAGGATTGGCTCTTTTATTGATTCTTCTTATTTTAGTTTCCTATCAAGATATTTTAAGAATCGTGAAGTAGATATTTAGAGGGAAATCAAACTGTGGATCGAAATCAAAATCTTCCTAAAATTTTACAACTTGATAATTTAAATAAGTTGCGACAAAAATTCCCCAAGAAAAAAATTATTTTAATTTCTGGTTGCTTTGATATTCTTCATATTGGACATATTGGCTTCATTGAAGCAGCAAAAAAGCAGGCAGACATTTTAGTTATAGGGATATTATCTGACAAATTTGTCAAAAAAAGGAAAGGCCAAAGTCGTCCAATATTTACGGAGATGGAAAGATTAAAGTTGATTGTTAGCTTAGAGATTGTTGATTATGCTTTTATCATGGATACTAATGATGTAGATACGGTACTACAGGAATTAAGTCCCAATTTTTATGGTATTGGAGGAGATAGAGATAAAAATAATTTTGCCGAAAAGAGATGGCTCAATAAATATAATGTTAAAGTTAAATTTCTTCCTCGTTTTGGTGAAGAATCAACAACGACAATTTTAAAAAGGGTCTTACGGTAAACACTTGCACAAAATATTTTTGAGGAGTATAAAGAAAAGGATAAAGGTAATTAGATCAAACAATCTTTTTGAGTGATTCTGGAAAAGTGTAAACCAGGAAAAGATTATGATTCGACCCAACCTTTTGACGAAAGAATGATATTTTATAAGAGTTAAAACCAAGGTGGTACCGCGGTAATATTTTCCGCCCTTGGGAGTTCAATATTATCAATATTGGAATTCCTGGAGGCGGTTTTTTAGTTTAAGAATATAAAAGAGCAAAATATTTACTCTAAATACTAAAGGAGGTTTATATATGAAGTATAAAACATTATTTGGAAAAACGGTTAAGAATATTTCTTCAGAGATAAAAACCGTTTCCCATAAATTATTAATCAAATCTGGGTTTATCCGAGAAAGTACAGCCGGAAGATACTTCAATCTTCCCTTAGGTATGAAGGTTCATAATAAAGTTATTGATGTTATTAGAGAACAAATGAATCAAGCTGAAGCTCAAGAGATGATTACTCCGGTTCTTCATCCTATTGAACTTTGGAAGGAAACGAATAGAACGGTATCAGTGGGTTTTGAACTCACTACTTTGAAGGATCGCCGCGGAACGGAGTTTGTTTTAGGAGGTACAGCTGAAGAGATGTTTGTAGAAGTTGTAAAACAGTTTAATCTTTCATATAGAGATCTTCCTTTTAATCTTTATCAGTTTTCTTCTAAGTTTCGTGATGAATTACGAGTTCGTGGTGGTTTGTTGCGAGCGCGAGAATTTACCATGAAAGATGCCTATTCCTTTGATCGTGATGAAAAAGAGTTCAAAAAGACCTATGAAAAAATGAAGGAAACTTATACCAAAATATTTAGACTTTTAGGTCTAGAAACGGTAATTGTAGAAGCAGATAATGGATATATCGGTGGGGAATATTGTCATGAATTTCAGGTTTTGTCGGATACAGGAGAAGATCTTCTTTTTTACGTTAAGAGTCTTAATAAATATTTTAATAGAGAGATTGCTCCTAGTCAGGCTCAAAAAGTGGCATCTAAGGATGAAATAATAAAAGAGAAAAAGGATGTTTTAGGGGAAAAAATTATTGGAGTTGAAGATTTGGCTAAATATTTAAATATTCCGGTTGAAAAAACAACAAAAACATTGTTATTTGAAGGTAGCGATAACAGGTTAATTGCCGCTGCCGTAAGAGGTGGATATGATATTGACGAAACAAAGTTAAGACGTATTGCCAAAACTTCATTCCTAAAATTAGCAAGTGCAGATACGATTAAAGAACTTACCGGGGCTGAGGTTGGTTTCTTGGGTCCTCTAAATCTTCCTAAAAAGGTTGAGGTTTTTTACGATGAATCTACAGATAGCAGGATGAATTTTGAATGTGGAGCTAATAAGACAGATTACCATACTATTAACGTGAATTGGGATCGAGATCTTCCAAAACCCACAAAATTTTATGATATTAAAGTAACAAAAGAAGGGGACATCTATCCCGAAACTGGTGAGAAATATGAAGTTTTTCGAGGGATAGAAGTTGGTAATATTTTCCAATTGGGATACCATTATAGTAAATTGATGAATGCGACTTTTAGAGATGAAGACGGCACAGAAAAATTATATTACATGGGATGTTATGGAATTGGAATCGGAAGAGCTATTGCGACTATAGTTGAAAAACATCATGATGACAAAGGAATTATTTGGCCTGAAAACAGTGCTCCATTTAAAGTAGAATTGGTATTACTCAATACTGAAGACGAGAATGTTACGAAAGTTGCTGATAATCTATATCAAAAGCTTAGAGATTCGAATGTGGAAGTTTTGTTTGATGATCGTGCGGATGTTTCCGCGGGAGAAAAACTCAAGGATGCAGATCTTTTAGGAATTCCTTACCGAGTAGTTGTGAGTAAAAAGACAGTAGCCGAAAATAAAGTTGAATATAAAAAAAGAGATGAAGATAAAGCTATACTTATTTCGGAGGCGGAATTTATCAAAAAGATATCCTAAAGTTTCTGATTTATATCCGAATTATTCCAATTTGCAACTTATGATATTGTTAATTCGGGTTAAACTCATCTACAATTATTACAGATTACAGGAAGATGAGTATATGAAAATCTGAAGCTTGTGAGTTTTTCTAAACTTAGTTATACTAAGGGAATAAAGGTAGCAATTAGATTGTTATATTCTAGTATTTTGTATTACTGGATAAGGCAAATATACATAAATTAAAAATAAAAGATAGGTTAAATAATTATATTTAAGTATATTCCAAATAGAATAAATTAATAATTTCGAAGGAATAATTCGGGAAATAATAAAGGGGGTGTTTCTTTCCCATGACGAAGTTGGTAGCTAAAAAAGATGAATCTTCAGATAGTTTGATTAGAAGATTCAACAAATTAATCCAAAAAACAGGTCTTCTTACAGAACTAAAACGACGTGAGTTTTATGAAAAACCGTCAGAAGTTAAAAAAAGACAACTTAAAGAAAAACAGAAAAAAATCAGAAAGGCAATTCGATTAGACAGATCGAATTAGTCAAAGGATATGAGTTTGAAAGAAAATATTGAAACAGACCTAAAAAAAGCACTTAAAGAAGGCGATAAGTTATCGTTATCTGTTTTACGTATGATTATTGCAAGTATCCGTAACGAAAAGATTAAACAAAACGTAGAACTTACCGATGAGGAGACGATAAAACTACTTCTTCGAGAAGTAAAGATCCGACGTCAGTCAATTGAAGAGTTCAAAAAAGGAAATAGAACCGATCTAGCCGATAGAGAAGCTTCGGAAATTGATATTATTCAAAAATACCTTCCGCAAAGTTTGACTGAGGATGAGTTAGGCGCTTTAGTTGATATCGCGATTCAAAAACTGGAAGCAAAATCTCTTTCTGATATGGGAAAGGTTATGAGTTTTGTAATGGGTAAAACAAAAGGACGAGCTGAAGGTCAAAAAGTGTCAACCCTTGTAAAACAGAAGCTTTCATAATTTAGGTAATGTGTTTTAAAGTATTACATTCTAAACCATGCTAAATAACAAAAAGATTCGAATTGGAATTGCTTTAGTTGACAACAAAACTATAAAAGTTTTTAATAAAAAATTCCTCAAAGTTGCAACTGAAACAGATGTGATTTCTTTTAATATTGACGAAAAAGCTCCAGATGGTTTTTATCTTCTAGGAGATGTTTTGGTTTCGTTAGACCAGGTAAAAAAGCAAGCTAGCCAGTTTAATGCCACAGAAGCTGAGGAATTAGCACGTGTTGTTGCTCACGGCGTATTGCATCTACTTGGTTATGAAGACAAAACTCCTCAAGAACAAAAAAAAATGAGAAATCTAGAAAATAAAATTGTGAGCAGTATCCAAAAATAATTTACCATGTCTGAAGTTTTATATCGTAAATACCGACCCCAAAATTTCTCTGAGATTGTAGGACAAGAAGCAATTACACAGACCCTTCAGGAAGCATTAGCTTCTGGGAGAATTGCGCACGCTTATCTTTTCAGTGGTCCAAAAGGGACAGGAAAAACTACTACTGCCCGTGTACTTTCAAAAGTTTTAAATTGTTTAAACTTGAAAGGGAAAAAGAACGACAAGTTTCCTCAAGAACCATGCAATAAATGCGATCATTGTCTTGAAATCTCCCAGGGAAATTTTTTAGATCTAATTGAGATCGATGCTGCCTCAAATAGAGGTATTGACGAGATTCGGGATCTAAAAGAAAAGGTCGTTTATCCTCCTAGTGTAGGGAAATTTAAAATTTATATAATTGATGAAGTTCATATGTTAACAAAGGAAGCTGCTAACGCTCTTTTGAAAACCCTAGAAGAACCTCCTACTTATGTCATTTTTATTCTTTGTACCACTGAGGCGCACAAAATATTGCCCACAGTTATTTCTCGTTGTCAAAGATATGATTTTAAAAGAGCATCTTCTCCTCAAATTGTAAAAAGATTAGAACAAGTTTTAAAAAAGGAAAATATTGAATTTGAAAATGAAGCTTTGATAAAAATTGCTCAAAGCTCTAGTGGGGGATTTCGCGACGCTGAAGCACTTCTTAGTAAGTTGCTTTCACTCTCCGATAAAGAAAAACTGACCAAAGAGGTTGTCACTAGAAAGCTGGGGTTAATAGAGAGTACGACAATTGCCAAGATAATTGAGAATCTTTTAGCTGGAGAGGCGAAAGAAGTGATTCTGAAATTACGAGATTTTGAGCAAAAAGGCATTGAGATTACTTATTTAATTGAGAAAATGATTGAGTATCTAAGAGTCTTATTACTTATTAAAGCTGGAGTAGAAATAGAGCTGCTTGATCTTATAGAAGAAGATTATAAACATTTCTTAACAAAATCATCTTTGTACGAAACTACTGAAATTACAGGATTGTTATATTCTTTAAGCGAAATTCTCAAAGATACTAAATATGCTTTTGTCAGTAGTCTTCCTTTGGAGATGTTAGCGATTAAAAGAAGTTTGCAAAAGAAGAAGGATCCCGGGAATAACTCTTCAAAAAGAGAACTGACGGAAAAAGGAAAAAGTTTTGATAAAGTAGAAAATAAGACTATCGAAACAGCTCCTAAAGAGATTCTTGCGCCTGATCATATAGTGCAAGAGATTTCCGTTGTTGATGACACAGAAAATGTAAAGGAAGAAGATCAAAGGATGCTGGAACAAATCATTTTGAAGTGGCAAGATTTCTTAAAAGGCGTAAGACCGCATAACCATTCAATTGAAGCTTTATTAAAAGCGAGCCAACCAAAAGTGGTTAAAAACAAAACATTGCATTTAGAATTTTTTTATACATTTCATAAAGAACGGATTGAAGATACTAAATCACTCCAGATTATAGAAAAAGTTTTAAGTGATCTCCTTGGACAGACTATGCGTATAAAATGTTTATTAGGAATAAAAGGGAAAAAGATTGAGCATAAGGGAAAGAATGCAAAAACTATTGCCAAAACGGAAAAAATTGTTCAAAATGATCTTTTACAAACTGCAACCGAGATTTTTGGGGGAGCGGTTTTAGAAAGTTGAAAAATTATCAGATTATTAAAAAGGAGAAAATAAGATGTTTGATAAAATCAAAGAATTAAACGAACTACGTAAGCAAGCCAAAAAAATGCAGGATATGCTGAAGGAAGAAGTGATTGTAGTCGAGAAGGGTAATGTAAAAGTAAAAATCCGAGGAGATATGGAAGTTGAATGGGTAGAATTAGATGGAGAACAAAGAAAAGATCTTGCTCAAGCATTTAACGCTGCAATAAAGGAATCTCAGAAAGTTGCTGCTCAAAAGATGCGTGGACAGATGGGCGATTTCAAAATTCCCGGTTTTTGAAAATTGATTTAAACTATTAATGCCAATTTTTATTCTACTTTCTCTATCTTTTGCCATTGGACGTGCTTTAGTCACAATATATCAGAAATATATTTCTGAATATGTAGAACAGGATTGGAAGATTTTCACCTTTCTTTTTTACTTTAGTGGACTTTTGATGTCATTTGTCTTCTATCTTATCTCTCCTTGGAAAGTTAATATTGAAACTTTGTCTGTTACTTGGCCAGCTGGAGTAACTTTTTTCTTGGGTGGGATTACGATGTATTATGCATTATTTAAGACTGACGTTTCGATTTTGGGTGGACTTCAACCTTTAAAGCTAATTTTCGTTGTCATTCTCGCTGGTATAATATTAGGAGAAAGATTTTCCTTTTTAACTTACATTTTAATAGGTTTGTTAATATTAAGCTCTTTCTTAGTGGTAGTTGATGAAAAAATTGAGCTTTCCGATTTTTTGAATAAACAGATGTTTGTTAATTTAGTCAGCTTAGGTGTCTTTGCTTTATGTGATGTTTTAACGAAAAAGGCGATTGAAGTTATTCCTCCAGTATCCGTAATGAGTTCTAATCTTTTATTCAGTGGAATACTATCGTTGTTATTTATTCCTTTTATTATTAAAAAATTCTCAAAGATATCCTTTATACAGGTTAAAACCGCTACAATAAACTCAATTATGACATTCTTAGTCGTAGTTTTATTAATAATTGCTTTTGAAGATAATGTGACTATTTCAAATGTAATTAGCAATTTAACCGGGCCTTTTGTTTTAATATTTATGATCTTTTTGGGTCGTATAAAACCTCATTATTTAGAGCAACATACAAAACATATATATAATATCCGTCTCCTGGGAGCAATTCTTTCATATATCTTCGCCATTGGGATTGTGTTAACAACTGTTTCTTAAGTGATTATTTTTTGCAATCTAAGGTAAGATCGGTATATAATCAAGCAATGGGGAAGGTGAAATTTAAGTTATACTATCCGGAATTTTCAAATATTCTACTTTCGATCTACGCTTTGTCAGAGATAGATTCTCAATTTGGACACAACTTTCGAAAATATTACAAGCATCGTAAGGGAAATTTATCCGAGAAAGATCAAGAATACCTCGAATTATTTAAAAATGAGATACGTCTACTTACTCTGGACTATCAATATCTAAATAAGTTTTTGAGTATTATTTTTGATCAAAAAGTAGACAATCTGATACTGCTTAAAAGAAAGATTGAAAAAGATTTCAAATCTTTTGATTGTACCAATATTGATAAAGTTTATCTTTACTTTTATTCTAGATTACTTGGGGATTATAAATTATTCCAGACTCCGATATTGGCATCTCTGAGTCGATTAGAGAAACAGCTTGAAGATCAAAGAGTAATCTACCATCTCGAAAAATTTCATAAATTTCTAGAACAAGAAAAGCTGATGAAGGTAGATTCTCATTTTTTCGTAGTCTGTAACTATTTCGGAGAAGGAGCTAAGGCGCAATTTATAAGATTTTCTGAGAAAACTATCCTTTTATATCTTCCTATTTTGATCAACGAGAAGGGAAATATCTGTTTTAATTTTAACGAGAAAGCTTTTTTAGAACAGATTTTTTATCATGCATTATCTCTTCAATTTGAAGAAAAACAAGATAAATTTACTTCAATTATTGAAGAGCACAATATTAGTCGGATTCATTTTCAAGGTGCAATGGTTGGAGCTTTACATTATGGAATTTATGCTTTTGATATATACAGAGAAACTTTAAATCTGGTTAAGGTTACTGATTATTTAGAAAAAAAATTATTAGAATCACATCTTGATAAAGATCAAGTGTCCTTTGCCATAAAACTTGCACCTCTTATTGAAAGATTCTACAAAGATCGTAAAAGCTTGGATAAAGAATTCTTAGATGAAGTAGTTTATATCCATCAGGATTTACAAAAAACTAGTTTTTCTCAGAAAAATATTATTGAAGGGGTGAAGAATAAGGAAGAAGAAGTTAAAAAAGGGTTAATTTTTTCGGCTTAGTTTTTTTCTTTTTCGGTTCAAGTTCTATCTTTCCGTGTAACTGTTTCAGCTTCCACATAAAAATAGCACCTTTTCTTTTTGCGTTTGGATAGTCTGCAACATATGATTTTGCTTTTTCTAATACTGCTTTTGAAGTTTCTCGGGCGAGCTTGATATAGAGTGATTTATGCTTCAGATCATTTAATTCCTCGGCAAGTCGATATCCGTAATCTTGATATGCCCGGCTAATATATTTTGGTTTTTTACTGCTAGTTTTGCTTTTTTGTTGTAGAATATCTTTAATACTTTGAAATTCTGTCATATACTTAACTTTCTCAACAGATTTACATAATTGTAATTGAGTATAACCTAAATTAATGATTTTTGAAATTATACCCAAATAATTCCAATTTAAAACTAAAGATGTTGTTATCTGGGTAATACTTATCTACATTTATTGCAAATTAGAGTAAGATAAGGATATAAGGTTAAAAAGATGAAAGATATAACTAAAACTACGATTTTTTTTGTTCGTCACGGAGAAACACATAAAGGGAAAGAGATTTTTTGGAGCCGAAAACCAGGTAGAAGCTTAAGTCAGAAAGGAATTAAACAGATAGAAAAAGCAGCCTCTTATTTATCTCAATTCCCTATCATAGGAATTTTTTACAGTCCATCTAAAAGAACCACACAATCAGCAATAATTATTAGCGAGAGTTTCCGACATGCAGAAATCACAACATCAAAAGAGCTTTGGGAATGGGATCAAGGGTTTAATGGTAAAAGGGTAGAAGGAAAGCCTTTTTCGTCCTTTGGACAGGAGATAAATAATGTTTATCAAAGTCATCCTACAAAAATGATAGGCGGTGAAACTCTTATTGAAGCCATACAAAGAGCTTCGGGTTTTGTTAATGAGCTTATTTTTAAATATGAAGGTAAATTTATAGTGTGTGTTTCTCATGAAGATGTGATTCGAGGAACGGTTTTAGTTTTGCAAAAGGAAAGTTTAGATAATTTAAATTCCATCCCATGTGTGAAAGGTTCAATATATAAGTTAGTTTTTAGAAAAGAACGCTTAATTTCAGTGGAATATATACCCGGATTCACCTAAACTGCAATTTAAAATGGCGGTAATTCGGATATCCTCAACTACATTTTTTTCAAGCCTGTAGAAGTTGAGTATAAGATCTTTATTAATTATTATGACATTTTCCGGAGAAACAGAAGAAAAACTCATTAAAGAGGCAAAAACAAACGCAAATGCTTTTGCGGAGCTTTATCGCCGATATGTTGAGAAGATATATAACTTCTTTTATTATCATACGTTTAACATTTCAGATACTGAAGATTTGACTTCAGTAGTTTTTGAAAGAGTTTTAACTCATTTAGATGATTTAAAACCGGGAACCAATTTCTCCGCTTGGATTTTTAGAATTGCGCATAATTGTTTAGTGGATTTTTATCGCCATAGTAATAAGTACAAGAATCAACAAAATCTGGAAGACATAGAGGTTGCTACAGAAGCAAATATTGAACATAATCTAGAGAAAAAAGAACAAACTGGAATATTAGTGAAGTATCTTTATATTCTGCCAGATTTATACAAAGAGGTTTTGATTTTAAAATATCATGAAGAGTTATCAAATAAGGAGATCGGAAAGTCTATTGGAAAAAGTGAAGGAGCGGTTAAACAGATTTTACGACGAGCTCTAAAAGAGCTACGAGAAAAGATGCCGGAGTGAGATAATTAATATTCTAAAACAAAAATATGGAAAATATTGAAGAAAAGCTACAAAAGCTACCAAAAGTTAAACCCACGGATGATTTTGTCAATCATTTGCAGGAAACTTTGGTGGAAAAGCACATTTTACTGTCAAAAAAAGAGAAATCAAAGAGTTTTGGTGTTTTACCGATCTATGCTTTGGGAGGATTTTTGGCGCTTATAATTATTATTTACAGCAGTGTTATTTATCGCAATTATAATTTATCAACAGTTAATAAAAACACGGTTTCTACTGTTTCTGACCTGAATAGGGAGTTTCAACCTCAGCAAGGAGAAAATACTTCGAATCTAGATACTTCTACAAAATCAGCAAGTTCTTCAGTAAATCAAAATGTCTCTGGATTTTTGGTTGTAAGTAATTTAAACTCTGAGTTGTATGAATTAAGGAACAAAGGTGAGATAACAAATTATATTTCAGGAGATTCGAATTTTTTAAAGCTGTTTGTGAACAAAGAGGTTGTAGTCAAAGGATATTTAGAAGGCAGTTTTGATAATATTAATATTATCAAAACTGCTGAAATTGAGTTAAAATAGTCTAAATAAGGGAGGTAGGATATCAAATTATCCTAATTCGTATATGAAAAATGCAGGTAAAAAGATTTTAGTAATAGTATTGAGTGTTTTTGTATTAACAGGATTTTCCTTTTTTGCCGGATTTTCGGGAGGAATTGTAAGTTTGATGAGCCTGAAAATTCCTCTTTTTGAAAAAATGGTCCCTGATTTTCTCAAAGAGAGTATCAAAGAAGTTAATAAACAAACTGTTATAGAAGAAGAGTCGGCTACGATTTCTATTGTAGAAGAATCAAGTCCAGCCGTAGTTTCTATAGTTGCGAAAACAACGGGATTTGATTTTTTTAATGGTCCATATTCTAATGAACAAAGCATCGGTACGGGTTTTATTATTGATGCCAACGGAATTATCCTGACTAATCGCCACGTCGTATCTGATACAAGTGCTACTTATTCTGTGGTTACCAAAGATAAAAAAACATATGAAATTAAGCAAATCGAACGGGATACAGCTCACGATTTAGCTATTTTGAAAATAGAGGCTACAGATCTTTCCACTTTAACATTGGGCGATTCGGATGCTTTGAAAGTCGGTCAAAAAGTAATTGCGATTGGAAATGCTTTGGGCCAGTTCGACAATACCGTCACAACTGGAGTAGTTTCTGGTTTGGGAAGATTAGTAACTGCTTCTAGCGGCGTTTTTGGTTCTTCAGAAGTACTACAAAATACTATTCAAACAGATGCTGCTTTAAATCCGGGAAATTCCGGCGGACCATTACTTGATTACGGTGGAAATGTGATTGGGATAAATGTTGCTGTCACTCAAGGAGCAGAGAATATTGGATTTTCAATTCCAATAAATTTAATTAAATCTGTGGTTGAGAATTTTCAGGAAAACGGGAAGATTGTACGTCCATTTCTGGGTGTAGAGTATATTATGATTAGCAGTGAGATGTCATCGCTTCGTAATATTCCAGAAGGAGCTTATATAAGCTCTGTTGTGAAAGATAGTCCGGCGGAAAAAGCGGGAGTGAAAAAGGCAGATGTAATCACAAAGATTAATGGAATCAGTTTAAAAACTGAGAATAATTTGGCACAAGTCATCGCAATCCAAAAAGTAGGGGATGAGGTAAAACTTACAATAATTCGTGATGGTAAAGAGATAGAATTAAAAGCAACTCTACAAGAAGCGTCAGAGTAATTAATATTCAAAAAATCTCTCTAAATACGTGAGTAGATAACTCCCTTAAATGACATTATTTGATTCCAACCGCGAATTATTTCCAACCCCAGTCATAATTTTCATATCAAATCAACCCTTTCAAATAATTTATTAAATTTCTCATATAGTTTCTTGCAATTATTTATATACCTATATATGATGGAAGCTATAGCAATTTGATACTATTTTATGAAAAAGATATTTAAAACTTTTTCCATTTTAATATTTTCTTTATCTTTACTTCTTAATCCATATATTTTTAATCAAAATAATATTTATGCTGAAATTGATAGTACTAATTTTATCGAAAAAGCCTATTTATTCGGAGATTATCCATTAGGAAGTAATTCCTATTATGGAACACTCCTTCGAAAAGGAGATATGAATGATGACGGGTATGAGGATTTAATTACCTCTAATCAGAATGATGCTACTCTAGGAAATAGGACGGGGAAAATATATATCTACTTTGGGGGTCCAGATGCTGACTATACAGCTGATATTACTATTACTGGTGAAGCAGCGGCAAATGCAGTTGGTTCTTATTATGGTGTTAGTGTGGGAGACTTAAATAACGATAACATTAATGATTTAATTTTTAATGCTTGGGGCAACTCTGAGGGAGGAGCTAGTGCCGGTAAATTATATATTTTCTGGGGACCACTGGAGGTAGGAAATTATTCTGCTAGCAGTGCGAATGTTACTCATATTGGGAATACGACCACAGAGAAAATGTATGGATATATAAACAAAACAAATGATTTAAATAACGATGGAATTGATGATCTCGTTCTGTGGATTCCTACCTCAGTTTTTACCAGTACAAAAATATATATTTATTACGGAAAAAATGATTTTAACTTAGATAATCCGGATATCATAATCAATGCACCTGATGCAACAAACCTTTTTGGTTATGCAATTTATTCAGAGGGGGATTTTGATGGGGATAATTATAACGACTTCATCATTTATGATAATAATAGCAAAAAAATGTTTCTTTATTGGGGTGGTGATCCTTTAGATATAACGTATGATGCCACCTTTTCCCCGGAGGATTTGAATGGAAGTTTTGGTGGAGTTCAATCAAATCAATCAGCCATTTTTGATCTTAATCAAGACGGACGGGATGATTTTTGCACTAGTGCTTATACAAGTGATATTCCAGTGACGAATGCCGGTACAGTATATTGTTGGTATGGGCCAGAAAATCGCAGTAGTTGGTCTGGAGATTTACCTGCAGGAGATGCCGATATTATTGTGAGAAGCGATGAAGTCAATAATTCTTTTGGCCGATATATCTCTTTTAATGATCTTAATAATGATGGTAATTCGGAGATGCTTGTGGGAGCTTATCAAAGCGGTAAAGCTGCTGGACAGGGGCATGGAAAGATTTATGTCTACAACAATAATGCCGGGATATTAGAGATAGCGACTCCGGCATTTACCTTAGGGTATAACTCATATGATAAAGAGTTTGGGAATATTTTTATAGTTTTTGACTTTAATTATAATGGATATCTAGATCTATTTGTATTAGAAGGTCCAAACCGACGAGAGTCATCATTACGAGTTTATGAACTAGCTTCAGGAAATTCCACAATTACTCCGAATACTTTTACCTATACGAATGATACCACCCCGACTTTAACGGGAACGGTTACCAATACCAGTAAAACAGTTTCCTATGAAAAAGTAGAGACATTGCTGGGAACCGGAACGGGATCACAATGGGATACAGTACATTCGGGATATTCTCCTTCAATTATTAAAGATGGAGAAACGTACAAGATGTGGTATGCCAGTCAGGCAGACAAGTATCGAATCGGATACGCGACTTCACCGGACGGAATTACTTGGACAAAATATAACGGTAATAACTGTAGCGGAACTACTGGAGATGGTTGCATCTTTGATGTGGGAATAGCCAATAGCTTTGATGATGCCCATATATATGGGGTAAGCGTGGTTAAAGATCCTGATGCTGGGATATACAAGATGTGGTACACCGGTCATGACGGATCATATTTAAGGATTGGATACGCGACTTCACCAGATGGGATTACCTGGACAAAATATGATGATCCTGGAGTGGCCGCCTGTGGGTTTACTGAAGCCTATGATAATGGATGTGTCTTCAATCGAGCAGCAGCAAATACTTGGGATGACTATCATGTTGGTTATCCACAAGTAATTCGAGAGAGTGCTACTTCCTACAAGATGTACTATACCGGTCATGATCAGACAAATTGGAGAGCCGGATATGCTACTTCAACGGATGGAATTACTTGGACCAGAGCAGTGGGGATTAATTACTGCAGTGGAACAACCGGAGATGGATGTATTATTAATATGGGAGCTTCTGGAGAATCTGATGATAATGGGATCCTCTCTGGCCCAATTATTAACGATAATGGTGTGTACAAGATGTGGTACTCCGGTCATGATGGAGATAAATGGCAAACTTTCTATGCAACTTCAAATAACGGAATATCTTTCACTAAATACTCTCAAAACCCAGTATTAGCAATCAGTACCGATAATATCTCTCCTGATCAACGCCATGTATATCTTCCTCAGGTAATGAAAGAGGGTTCAACTTATCGGATGTGGTATGGAGCTCAAAACGGAAATTATACTGTTTCTTACGCTACTTCAACAAACGGGACTACCTGGTCAAAGAGAATGACTACTTACTCTAATACCTACAGTAAAAATATTAAAGGGGTACAGTGGAGTTTCAGTAATACGCTTCCTGGAACTTGGAATGATTGTGATGCTGCAGATGGAAACTTTAATAGTAATTCTGAGAATTTCAATTGTACAATATCTACTCTTAATGATGGAGCCCATACTGTTTATCTCAGGTATTATGATGAAGATGAACTATATCTTCCTGTTCTTGCATATTCAAGCAGTAACTTTACCATAGATACAGTAGTTCCAGATACTGGATCAATTACCATTAACTCCGGAGATGCGATCACCAATAGTTTAGAAGCAGCTTTAACTCTAAGTGCCAGTGATGCTCTGTCAGGGGTCACTTCGATGATGATCTCTGAAAGTAGTTTCTTCACTGGAGCATCGTGGGAATCATACTCTACCACTAAAGCCTACACTCTCACATCATCTGACGGCACAAAGACCGTCTATGTAAAGTTCAAAGATGCAGCGGGGAATGAATCCTCTGTGTATAGTGACACGATTATTCTAGATACCACAGACCCAGAAGGCCCGGTTGTTATTGAGAGTCCTACCAGTAATGAATACACCAATAGCCAAACGATCACCTTAGAACTCTCGGGAACAGATGAACTTACCGAAGTCGTCTTGATGATGATCTGTGAGAATGAAAGCTTTGAAGGGTGCAGCTGGGAGACATACTCTACGACTAAAGAGTTTATCCTCTCTTCCGGAGATGGAGTAAAGACTCTGTATGTGAAATACCAAGATGGAGCTGGTAATGAGAGTGCCACCCAAACAGTTACCATTATTCTGGATACCACGACTACCATTAATCTCACCAAGATCAATGATACCGACTTTAATGCAGATCTTACCGATTGGGAAGTCAATACCAAAAGACCTACCTTCATGGGAACTGGAGAACCAGGATCAACGATCACTATCTACTCTGATGAGGTCATAATCGGAACCACTACCGTAGATGCAGAAGGTAACTGGAGCTTTACTCCAGAAACCGACCTCACTGAAGGAGATCATACTATTACCTTTACCTCTATAGACTTAGCTTCTAATACCGATACTCTTACCTTCAACTTGAATGTGTTGGGAACCTCTAACGTTCAAGAGCTTCCAGATACCGGTGTCTCTATCATAATTATTCTTTTTCTTACCCTGATTACTTTCTGGTTAGCGGTGAACTTCCGCGTGATTGAAAGATTACAAAAATATTTGAGAAGGTAAATTTTTTATAAAATACCTGATTGAAATATGCCAAATACTTCACTTAAAGATAATTCGTATTTTTCTAAGAATTCGCTTCTTTATTTATTTACGACCATCTTTTTTCTACTAACCTATTTTTTGATAATCAAGAATTATCTTGATTTTCCTACTAATATAATTCTATCCATAATCATGACAGTTTTTATGACTATATCTGTCGTTTCCTTCAAAAATGCAGGAGCAAAATATCAGGATCTTAAAATCCTCAAAAATTCTATTAATAAAAGTATTAATGATATAGTAAATGGTGAAAGGATTGCGGTTTTTGGAAATATCAAGCCTCAAGACAATTTAGCTCTAGTTTCACCAATTACAAGATCCGAGTGTCTATTATATAGTTATCGCATTTATCATCTTGAGAGGCGAGGAAACAGAAAAAATAGACACAATATTGAAATTATTGATTTTTATGGGGATAATCTTATCCCATCCATAATTAATTCTAACATTGGAAGCATCAGAGTGTTATCATATCCGAGTTTGATATCATTTGAATCAAAGAAATATCATTATCTACCCGAAAATAACCCTCTATTTCAAAATTTTATTCAATATGCTCAGCATAATACATTTCAACATTTTGATACGGCAGATATTTTTAATATTAAAAATGTTATTGACCTAAAGGATGAGGCTGCTCAAAGTAAAAGTGGAAAAATTCGACATGACATTCAATATGGACAAAATCAAAATGATCTTGCTAATCATTCAATAGAAGAGACTATCATACCAATTAATATTCCTGTTTGTGCTATAGGTATATGGTCAAAAGAAAACCAAGGTCTTACATCTAATCAAACAGATCAAAGGGTAACAATAATTAAAGGAAATAGGGAAGAAACAATACAAATAATAAGTAAGGAATGGAAAAAAAATATTATCACAGGTACAGGTCTTTTGATTTTCATCAATTTATCTTTAGGTTTTGTTTTAACGATAATTACTTTAAATAGATTATAAGATCAATTGTCTATTTATAGCTCGCATCTCCTTCAAACTAATTTTTTACGAGTAATATCTATTTTTTATTTTTATAATTTATAAGGATATTTTCTTTTATTACTAAATCTACACCGGATAAAAAATCCTTGAATTTTATTACCAGTATTAATCGTAATATTATTTTCCATAATATTCATTTACACAAAATTGTTTTGGAATCAAATAAACAGAAAATTGTATTTTCTGGTTAGATCAATTATTATTATAATAAGCTATTTAAATTCATAGAAGAATAATCAGTATATGGCAGAAATTAAAGGTCTTTTTATCAAGGAACACATTAAAAGATTACAAAAGATTAAAGGTAAAGATATTATTAATGAATTAGAAAAAAAGGTTGGTCAAAGCTTGAATGTTACCTACCTGGATTATTATCCGGCGAAACTTGAAGAAAATGTAATCCTAAAAAGTCTAGAAATATTGAATCAAAGTACAAAATATGGTGATAAAGATTTTACGGCCGGAATATATCATTTTGAAACATTTATACAAACTTTTTACGCCGAGAATTTAGTAAAACTAATTCACAAAGATGTTCTTACCGGTCTAAAATTATCAAAAGCAGTTTTTGGAACTATCTTCAAAGGAGGAGTAGAAGTCGAAATTATTGATAAAGGTAATAATTCTGCTGTAATCAATCTTATTAGCTCTAATTATCAACTTAATCATTTTAAGGGGTTTTATACAGCAATTATCAATTTTATAGGATTTAACGCAGATATTGTAGCAAAACAAATCTCTCCAGATAACTATGAATATACGATAACTTGGTTCCCCAAATAATTAAAAAAATAAATTATGGAAAAACAATCAATTACGGTCAAGGGAATTTTTATTAAATTTAATGTTGATAGAGTAAAAACGGAACTGGGTGAAAAATCATTGAGGGACATGGAAGGACAATACGGAAAACCTCTCAATTTTTCAGCTATGACAGACTATCCTGTTGAGGAAGAGATAAAATTAATTGAAATTATCGGGAAAATGATCTATCCAGAACTAAAATCTGTAGAAAGATGGAAAAAAATGGGAGAGGATGATGCCAATATTTTTATTACCTCACAAATTGGAAGAGTGGGATTATCATTATTTTTTCCAAATATTGAAAATGGCATCAAAAACGCTTCTAGACTATTTGGATTATTACATCAAGGGATGATCTGTAAACCAATAATTAATAAAGATATTATTGCTTTAAATATTGAGAATAATCCCTACCATCCAAATTATTATGTTGGTTTTTTTGAAAAAGTTCTCCAATCTAGGAATATCAACAAAAAAATCAAAGTTTCTTCAATTGGTCAAAACTGCATTTATACAGTAGTCAGTTGAACTCTTTTTTGAAATAAATACCATTCTAACTACTGTAATACTATAAAAAACAAAGGATGTTAGTTATGCTAAAAGAAAATGAAATGGTTCCCTCTAGAATTTTACTTGAAGACCTTAATAATAAGCAAGTTTCTTTAAGTAATTTCGAGGGAAAGTTTGTAGTTTTATATTTTTATCCCAAAGATAATACTCCAGGATGTACCAAAGAAGCTTGTAGCTTTCGAGATTATAACAAAGAAATCAAAAAACTAGGTGTAGAGATAATCGGAGTCAGTAAAGATAGCGTGACTTCACATCAAAAGTTTCAAAATGAACACAATCTGAATTTCATTCTCTTATCAGATTCCTCTCATAAATTAATGGAGGCCTTCGGAGTTTGGAGTAAAAAAAGCTTTTTGGGAAAAACTTATATGGGAACTTTACGCTCCACATTTATTATTGACCCACAAGGTAAAATCTTTAAAGTATGGGAGAAGGTAAATCCTTTAAACCACGCCCAAGAAGTTTATGATTTTTTAGTTTCAATTATTAAATAATCCAATTCCAAGAATAAACTCATTTATGCTAAAATATAGAGCATATGAAAAAGGTATTACTTTCTCTGACTATTATAGCCTCAGTCATGACTTCGTTAATCTATACTGGTTATTATTTATCAAAAAACCAGATGGTAATTTCAGAAGGAATTGTAGAGGGAGTTGAAAATACCTCATCAGCGGAGCTGAAAGAAAATACCGAATCTACACCTTCAGTCAATATCGATCTTCCAATCGAAACTGAAACCGAAAAAATTATTATCCCAAAAGTTACCAAAGAACCAATCAAAATTGAAACCTCATCCTCGGCAACAAAAGAAACAACGCCAGTCGGAGCAGGAACAGTTATTCATATAGATAGTACACACGCCAATATCGGAAGACTTTTTAATCTTCGCCAAGTAGAAAAAAGCCTGAATGGAAAAGTCATTAAACCAGGCGAAAAAATCACTTATAATACCTTAATTGAATTATCGATGTCCAGTCTGAAATATATGTATGGAGAAGCTTTTACAAGCACAGGATATGCTCCTGCTGGTGGAGTTTGTGGTGGTTCATCAGCTCTAGCTGGAGAAGTTGACCGAGTCGAAAAAGGTCTAACTCGAAAAGACGACGGCGGAAGACATCCCGCTTATTATCATCAACCTGGAGGTCTTTATTACAATCTCCCGAATGTCGCTGTTTTTTTTGATGGAACTAAACATACTGATATATATGTTATCAATAATAATAAAACTACCTCTTTTAAAATAAAAGTAGTTACGAATTACGAAAACCTTTGGCCAAAAATAAATATTGATTTAGCAAATTGGCAAAAGTCGGGTTATCGCTGGAATGAGTATGTTGACCCTAAAAAATATACAACCGAAAACGAATTTCAGTTTAAAATCACTCTCGAACCGCTAAAATAAATGTCAAATCTATTCATTGTAATAAGTAGTATCTTAGCTTTAATATCTCCGCTTGTTTATGCTTATTCAATATTAAAAGGTAAATCTAAACCACATCGAACTACCAGATTGGTGCTACTTATTATCACATCTTTAACAACAATCTCACTATTTTTTCAGGGTAATCGTGTCGCAATTTATCTGGCCGGAATCTCAACACTACAATCAATAATTATTTTTGGGTTAAGTATCAACTACGGAATGGTTGGATACTCAAAATCTGATATCATCTGCTTTATCATTGCTCTTACTGGAATAGTCTTATGGCAGATAACTAAAAATCCCGTCATTGCTTTATATTTTGCGATATTTGCTGATTTTATTGGAATGATTCCTGCAATGATAAAAACCTACCGTTTCCCAAAAACAGAGATCTATTTATTTTATCTTCTAGATGTTTTTGCTTCTTTTTTCAGTCTATTGGCAATCACAAATCGAACTTTTGAAGAATTTTCTTATCCTATTTACATTATGATTATCAATTTAGTAATGATAGGCTTAATTCTTCTACCAAATTTTTCTAAAAAGAGCTTCCTTCCCAAATTCGGTTCAAAATAGTTTTTCCTTCCGTTTCATTCGCCAAGCGTGGTTGCGCATAATCGTCAATCACCGTGGGTTTAATTGCAATCGAGACTAATCTATTCTCATAAAAATCAAAGTCCATGATTGATCCTTGGCGAGTTTCTTCTGACCACATTTGATCAAAGACAAAATTACCAATTCCGTAAGTTATAAATTTATCATGATAAATTTCAACTCCTTGAACCCAGTGTGGGTGATCACCGATAATAAGATCCGCACCCGCATCAATGGCTGTGTGTGCAATTTCCTTCTGTCTCTCCGAAGGGATATTGGTATATTCAATTCCCCAATGGGCAAAGATCACGACAACATCAACCTGAGGCTTTAAAGCTTTGATATCGGTTACAATCTCATCAATATTTGCCCAAGCCGAACCTGATGAATTTTCAGTTGCCGCATAGGTAGTTGGAACAACATCGTTATAACCTAGAAATCCAAACTTGATGCCGTTAATTTCTTTAATCCACGGTTGTCGTGCTTTATCAATATTAATGCCTGCACCGGTATGTAATATCTGGTTTTGATCAAGAAGCTCAATGGTTTCCATAATCCCTTCTTCTCCATAATCTTTGATATGGTTTGCCGCCAAAGAAACACCGTCAAAACCCATATAATTCAAACCTTCAAAGTATTCTGGCTTAGCACAAAAAACCATACAGCTATCACAATAATTACAGGAAGAAGAAAAAGGGATTTCTAATGTCGCAATTTGTAAATCTGAATTTGTAAAAAGATCTTTTATCTTACGAAAAGGATATAACACATCATGATATTTTTCAATTCTTTCAGCAACTCCTCGAGCCATAATAATCTCACCTGCAGCAGTAATTCTATTTAATTTTTGAGGATTAAAAGTAAAAACTTCCGCATACTCTTTTTTACTTAACCTCGCAACTATTTGTAAAGGATACTTTTTCGAATCCGTATTTTTATCCCAAATATCCAGTCCATCGATTTTTAAAGTCTTTAAACGAAAATCGATATCAGTAAGTGGTAAAATTGCAATTTCGTTTTCTTGATTTAAAAGTTTCTGAATAATCTCTTCTTTACTCAAAAATTCAAAATCTCCATTAACTATTCGTAAGACTTTTTTGGTATCAGCTTCTTTATCTTTTCGAATTAGAAGTTTACCTGTTTTTAACTCTGTTAAAGTAATTTCGTTTCGCTCATTTGAAAAAGAGGTAACCGCGGCAAAAAATTGAGTGACTTCAGTAAACTGTTCTTCCGGTACAGACTCATTATGATTACCAAAATTGGAATTATTTTTATCAAATAAATCTTTGGAGGAATAAAAAAGATATCTTAGAATTAAGACAATCAAAACAGTCAGGAGTAAAGAAAATAAAACTTTACCGACTTTCATAGTTGCATTATACAAAGATCAAAATAAAATGTCGATTTATCCTAATATTTTTTTAGTGTAACAAAAATGAGCTGATGATCTCGCTCGCTAAAACAAAAAGTGTTAGAATTAAAAAGTGAATTAAATACTAAAAATATGAATACTAAAAAATTTACAATCCTTCACTCCAATGATATGCACGGCGATTTTTTTGCCGAAGATCAATTAGAAAAAAATAAATTGATCGGGGGACTCTCTTTACTTTCCGGTTATATAAATAAAGTCCGTAGGCAAGAAGAAAATGTCTTATACGTTATTTCTGGAGATATGGTACAGGGATCAATTATCGATACCGAATACAAAGGAATTTCTACAATCGAAATTATGAATTATCTGGCTCCCGACGTGGTTGCGCTTGGAAATCATGAATTCGATTATGGACTTCCGCATCTGCTTTTCCTGGAAAAAATGGCTAACTTCCCGGTGGTGAATGCTAATTTGTATATCAAAAAATATAACAAACGTCTCATGAGTCCATATATTATTTTGAAGAAAGCCGGATTTGATATCTTGTTTACTGGAATTATCACGGAAAAGATTATGGACGCCCTGAAGCAAGACTCTTTAGTTGGAAGCTTTGTTAGCTTAAACGAAGCCAAAAAAGAGGTCGGAAAGATCTGTAACGCCTATAAAAATGACGACATTGATCTGACAATACTTCTAACCCATATCGGTTTTGAATCCGATTGTGAACTTGCGAAGATGCTGAAACCAGAATGGGGTGTTGATATTATTATTGGAGGACATTCACATACGATTCTTGAAAAACCAGCAAAGATTAATAATATTCTGATTGCCCAAGCCGGTGTAGGCACGAACCAAATTGGAAGGTTTGACATAACAGTGGATGATGATACAAATAGTATTGTTGACTACGAGTGGCAGCTAATTCCCATTAATAATAAAATCGCCAAGCCAGATAAAAAACTCGAAGAATTTATTGATTCTTATAAAGATATTGTTGACCGCAAATACAATACAATTGTCTGCAAATTAGCCCAGAAAGTTACTCACCCCAAAAGAGAGATTGAAACTTCACTGGGAAACCTCGTTGCCGATGCTTTTGCCGAAAATACCCAGTGCGATGTGATGTTTGTAGGAAGCGGTTCTATCAGAGTCAAAGAGCTGGGACCACTTGTAACCTTGAAAGATTTTATCTCCTGTTTCCCTTACGATGATACCTTATCCCGCTATTCAATCCCTGGATCAAAGTTAAAAAAGATATTTGAACACATTTTACGACCTGAAAATCGTGATGGAGAAGGAGAATGTTATCAAATAAATGAAGGCATAAGTGTTATATATGACGACAAAAAGCGTAGAATAGAATCACTCACAATTAAAGGGCAAGAGATAATTAACGACAGCTTCTATACAATTGGAATGCAGGGATATCATTTTAGTAGCTCCGAGTCTTATTTAAATATTACGAATGCTGAACTTCTGGAACCCGGAAAATCAAAAGTTATTACAACCTCAGCTCAAGAAGTTTTAGAAGAATATTTAAGAAATCATCAAAATATCAATAAGAAAGTGGAGGGAAGAATTATTTTCAAATAATTATGAATATTAATAATGCTGTAAAGGCTGGATTCAGCTTTGGTTTAACCTCAGGAATAATTACCACCATGGGATTAATGGTCGGATTACATTCTGGTACACATTCAAAAGTTGCCGTAATTGGAGGAATTTTGACTATTGCTGTAGCTGATTCTTTTTCTGATGCCCTAGGGATGCATGTTTCTCAAGAATCACATAATGGAAATTCCAACAAAGATATTTGGACATCCACTGTGGCAACTTTTATTGCAAAATTGATATTTGCTTTAACTTTTGTTATTCCTCTTCTAATTACAGATGTTGATAGTGCGGTTTGGATAAATATAATTTGGGGGTTCTTAGTCATAGGAGTTTTTAGTTACTTAGTGGCAAAACAAAGAAAAAGTAATCCCTGGGAAGCAATCCGCGAACACCTTACAATTGGAGTTATTGTTATCATTATTACTCATTATGTTGGAGATTTAATTGGAAAAGTTTTTGGTTAGAATTACTATAATAGTGACTTAACTTGAAAAAGTGATGGAATCATCCAAAAAACGTCTTTTTGTCGGAATTGCAATATCGCAAAAGTTACAACAAGAAATTATCAAATGGCGATATGGCTACATGGAACTGTTACCAATTCGATGGACAAAATGTGAGAATCTCCATATCACCTTAATTCCTCCATGGCAAGATTATCCGAATAGAGTCATTTCCAAATTACAATCACTCAAAAGCATTATCCCTTTCAAAGTAAATTTTTCAGATATAACCACGGGACCAAAACTCAAAAGACCACGCCTCATTTGGGCTTCCGGGAAAGATGATCCTAGTATTTTAAAACTAAAATCATCCTTAGAAAAAGTATTGGAACAAAGAAAGAGAGAAGAGAATTTTTTCATGCATATTACTTTAGCGAAAATCTTTTTACCACGAAAATGTCCTTTTGAAATCAAAGAGTTACAAGAAAAAATTAACTGGGAAGAAATTATTGATACTGTTACTCTATATGAATCGCACCTACTTAAAAACGGTTCTCAATATGATATACTTTATCAAAAGAAGATCAAATAATGTCAAAAACTAATTCTGACTTTAATAATAAAGTTTGGAAAGAAAATAATTTCGTTTATTTTATAATCGCTGATAAAGTTAATGATATCGAAGCGAAAAGATTAAAAGATACAGGAACTAAACTTGTTGAGGAAATCATGAAACAAACAGGATTAAAATCGTTGGTCATGATTGATATTGAAAAAGCAAGTTATTTCTCTGCTAAGGCTAGAAATGATTGGGTCGAATTTTTAAGATTACCGAATATTCACAAGACAGCTATATATGGTGGAAATATTATTCTAAAAGGAATTGCCAATATTATTATCAGTATTGTTGGAATGCCTCATATCCAATATTTTAGCTCAGAAACTGAGGCGAAAAAATTCCTCTCAAACTAAATCCTCAACATCAGTAAAAACAACTTGTTGATTTTCCATTGGTAACTGTTTATCGAGCGGTCTTTCTCCGTTATCATTTCCAAATTCTTGAATTCGTCCAATAACACCGTTCTCTAGTCTAACCTTCGTTCCTCTAGGATGACCAGGGAATTTGGTCAAAATGTCTTTAACAATCCCTGCAGTTAATTTTCCGGTAGGATAATCATCTTTCTGAACCACTTTCACCGCATCTCCAATTTTTGGATAGGGAAGATCTTTAACATTCATGGTTTACAATATATACTTAACTTACATGAATTTGCAAGAGATGTAGTTAAAATGTCATTTAAATGATCCTATTTTTAGAACTCAAAGTGGAAGCTATTTAGATTTAGTAATTGTAATTTTATGTCGCGATTTGCATATCAAGGATTAGAAAGTATATGATAAATATAGCTTTTACATATAAACTTTTATGAGATCCACGAGCGTAAGCCCGTCGTATCTTCTAGCTTCAAGCGACTATTATCGATTGTTCTTCCGGCCTAAATCGGCGGATCGAATAATCTTCATCCCAAATCTCACGCTTGGAACTTTAAAAAAGGAGCTATCAAACGTAAATGTTTAAAAAATTAAATCTAATAGTATTTCTTATCCTTATTGCTACCTTAGTTACTACCTATTTTACCCGTAATAACTACCGCAATATTGATAATATTCATCCTGCGATACTCACGATTCCCAAACAAGAATCGCTGAAGGATAATAAACAATTTACCTTTGACCGTGAAGGTTATCGATATGAAGTTACTCCCTTATTTGATTATGAAATAAATGGATTTATCGTCAGTAGTTATAATTATGCTTTTATCAGATTCTACAAAAGAGACAATGTTTTCCCGGTTGATCTGTGTATGCTTTGGGGTAAGAATATGGAAACGAAAATCTATCAATCTAAAGACGTCAATTTCTCTCAAGATACCCGATTTTGTTACTTTTCTTATACTGGAGAAGTTTCTTTCAACCATGATGAAATATCGAATAACCATATAGTTGTTGATAATGATATGTTAGAGAAACAGTTCACAAGCTTAAACTCCGGTGACCAAGTCAGAATAAAGGGAAAATTAGTAAACATTAAAGCAACTAGTATTAGCAAACTTAACGAATACGATCCTCCTTATTTTGAATGGAATACTAGCACTACTCGAGAAGATAGCGGAGCTGGGGCTTGCGAAACTATTTACGTGGAAGAACTTGAAATCTTACAAAAAGGGAATCACATCTCAGCCCTGTTGTTTACCGTAAGTATTTATGCCTTAATAGTCTATACGGTCATAAATATCATTCTAATACTGATTCCATATCTAAAATCTTAATCACTAAATCCTTAATTAAAAAAAAGATATTTTCTTCCATGTAAAAATCAATAATTGATAATTGAGGTTATACCCAAATATAACTGTGTAATTAAAAAGAAGTTCGTTATATAATACAAATCATGGAACATGAGATATATGATATCGTTGTGATTGGCGGAGGACCAGCAGGAATGATGGCCGCTATAAATGCCAGTCATGAAAATAACAAAGTTTGTCTCCTCGAAAGGAATAGTTCTCTCGGACAAAAACTTCTTCTAACTGGAAAAGAAAGATGTAATTTTACTTCTAGTAAAGATATTCGAGGAATTGTAGAAGCTTTTGGAGAACCAAAAAGCAGATTTCTCTTCAGTGCTTTAACTCAGTTTTCGAATCACGATGTTATCGAATTTTTCGAAAATAGGGGAGTAGAACACGTTGTTGAAAGAGGTGATCGTGTCTTTCCCAAAAATGGCAATGCTATATCGATTCTGAATGCTTTGGAAACTGAACTCCATAAGAAAAAAGTCCAAATACTACTCAATTTTCATGTTGTACGAGTACTCAAAAAAGAAACTCATTTCCGTATTGTTTCAGAAAAAGGACCCGTTATTCTAACTCAAAAAGTTATCATCACAACTGGAGGGAAATCATATCCCGCCACCGGAAGTACTGGAGATGGCTATAATTTTGCCAAGAAACTGGGACATACTGTTAATCCTTTAACACCTTCTCTGGTTCCTCTAATTTCAAGGGATAAAAATATTCGTGCTTTATCGGGTCTGACTTTGAAAAACGTTAATCTGAAAATCTATGCCGACGATGAAAAAGTGATCGAAGTCTTTGGAGAAATGCTTTTCACTCATTTTGGAGTCTCCGGCCCGATTATTCTGACTATCAGTAAAAAAGTCTATAATCTTTTAAAACAAGGGGGAAAAGTGAAAGCTTCAATCGATCTTAAGCCAGCTCTCGAAAGAGAAAAACTAATGCGTAGAATTCAAAGAGAAATGGAGACAATTGGGAAGAAAGAGTATAAAACTCTACTTGAAGATCTTCTGCCAAAATCATTAGTTCCTCTATTTTTAACTTTAACTCATATAGACACTCATAGAAAAATCGGGAGTATTACAAAAAAAGAAAAAGAGCGGTTAGTAAATATTTTAAAAGATTTCTATTTCAAAATTGATGACGTATTACCTATTGAAAGTGGTATTGTGACTGCCGGAGGCATAGAGGTAGATGAAATTAACTCAAAAACTATGGAGTCAAAAATCGTTCCGGGATTATACTTCGCTGGTGAACTGATTGGGATTGACGGTCCAACTGGCGGTTTTAATTTACAAAAAGCTTGGTCTACAGGGTATGTTGCCGGAATTTCAGCAACCAACAAAAATTCCTAACTTGGATTAGTCAAGATATATATCCAATGAAACTGATTATCATAAGCATGAGTAACTTCTGGATCATCTCTGTTTTCTAATAAACACCATAAGCGATAAATCGAGTAATCATTTATGGTTTTACCAGTTTCATCTAATTTCAAGTTATCGTAATAATATCCGAATCTCTGATTATTGAAACCAGTTTCTTCATTATGGCGAGGATCATGAATTATCGCATTGTTAACAGTAATCAGCTTTTCAAATTCTTCCTGATTTGGATAACGATTATTTTGCTGGAAGAATCCTTGTAATGTATCCTGAATATTTTTTAAATCTCTCTTCCTTGCCACATCTCGAAGAAGTTCTGGATTGCTTTTTTCAGGAATATTCCGTTCTACTATATTAATATTTTTATTTTCAATGGACTTTAGAGGAAATTCTTTTGAAGCTGTTTTTACATAAAGATGTAACGTATTATTATAGTAATGCTGAGCTTCATCATCTTCTGGATTCTCTAATATACACCAAACCTTGAAATACTGAGGATCATTCTGATTATCATAGTAGTATCCATATTTCTGGATGCCTCCTTCCTGCTGTTTACTCTCTAAAGGATCACGCGGAGTAGGATGCATTGAGGTAACGAGAGTTTTAAATTCCTGTGTTTTGGCGTCAGGATAACGATCGTTCTTCTTATAAAAATTCTCTAAACTATTTACAATTTTTTTGATATCTTCTTTTCTTCTTCGATCTCTTTTCAAAGCGGCTCTTCCAACTTTATTTTTAACACCATATTTACTTTGAGTACCAAAGGATTTCAACGTAATCTTATGTGAAATTATTCCATAAATAAAAATTACGATTGAAACGATTCCGATAAAAGACCAGATGTAAATTAGATAACTAAAAGAATTTGTACTTTCTGATTCAGTGGAATTATTCTCATTCAAAATAGTATCTAATATTGCCCCTTCTTCGCTGTTATCAAAATTTGTCTGACCTTGAGCAAATACATTAAAAGGGATATATAATAATGAAAATAAAATAAATATTATTGCTAAAACAGTGGTTTTAAAATTATAATTTTTAGACAACATAGGTTTTATTTTGTGTACATTCCGGTAATCCATTCAAAACTTCTCTGAAAATTAATACAGTTAGTTCCATAAGTCCCTCCACCGAGGCAAACACTACTTAAAGGCCCTGCATTAAAATCAATATTACATGAAAATCCCGGACTATCTGGGTAGGGATTTCCAGTTGTTTCCATTAAACGGACAGCTAAAATATAGAAGGGACCCCTATTAACATTACAACCATACTGTCCGCTATTATTTGGATAACGATAATAACGATAGTGATATCCACCACAACTTGTTGTAATTGTATTTAAAGGATCCTTTGGAGTTTGCCCCAGAAATCCCTGCGTAATAAGTGGCTCTATAAAAGCATATCCGTCGCTATCACAATCAACCGCTGAAGTATCCCATCCGCTACAATTATTAGTAGGACAATTCGGATTAGTGGTTTGCTCATTCTCCCCATAAGTAGCTGTTGTTCCAGGGAACGATTCATTGCTTTGTAAATATAGTAACAATGCTTTACTTATAGTAGTCATATCTGATAATCGCGTAGCATCTCGACTTTTTCTCATCATCTGCACCGGATTAATCGCTAATACTACCACTGATGATAAAACTCCAATAATGGCAATTACGATAAGAAGTTCAATTAAAGTAAATCCCAAAGAATTCTGGAAATTAATTTTTGAAAGATTAAATTTCTTGATTAACATAAATCTATCTCTTTATTCAAAAAAAGAATTCTATTATCATAAACTAACTTAGTATGTATACATTCCGGTAACCCACTCAAATTCATTCTGCCAATTTCTATCGGAACACATCCAACCAGGACTATCGGGATGTATACCGGTAATTGTCTCAAGATTACGAACACCCAAAACATAATAATTACCTCTTCCTGTGTCACAACCATAATTACCTGCAACATAACGATAATAACGATAGTGATATCCACCACAACTTGTTGTAATTGTATTTAAAGGATCCTTTGGAGTTTGCCCCAGAAATCCCTGCGTAATAAGTGGCTCTATAAAAGCATATCC
>Ga0208373_1000291_pt1 | contig 92231 bp, 75 predicted proteins | sample RifOxyC2_FD_184036 | JGI IMG/M metagenome (GOLD analysis project Ga0208373, IMG submission 184036) | Soil microbial communities from Rifle, Colorado - Rifle Oxygen_injection C2 (SPAdes) | ecosystem: Environmental > Terrestrial > Deep subsurface > Rock core/Sediment | place: Rifle, Colorado... | reverse complement strand
TTTTTATGTCAGAAACTAGCGATGACATAAAAACACCTAAAAATGGGGCGCATCTAATTCCAAAACAAAATTTACCCCAATCAATAAAAAATCCCGAAAACTTAATTAAAAAATTTGCAGAAACCGGGCCTCTCATAAATGCAATACGAGAAGCCGATGAAGATGGAAATTATGCGGTTCCAATACAAAGAGAAGGATTAATAAAAAAATTGAAAGATTTTATCGGATTGGGCGAAGTAAAACCTCATGAGATGCCACACACACCTCTTCCTACAGTTTATAGGAAATCCGGCATAGAGGATACATCAGGAAAAGTCATTGAGCTTGATGATGGAAAATTCGATGTAGATATGACTTATTTCAACGACATAGAAAATCCCATTGAAAGAAGACAAATAGAAAAAATTGCAGATACAAACCATGGTTACTATTCGGATATTCCAAAAGGAAAATTTAAGGACTTAGTTGCCTATTTATGGATACGAATAAGAAAAAACATTTCTGAAATAGCCCAAAATTTTAATATGAACAAATTAGGTGAAAATACAACCCTTGATAGAAATGAAATTCTAAAAAATATAATTATGATATGGAGTCAGAATGGATCAATTGCATTATTATGTCCTACAGGAGACGAAGACATGATCCAAGTCGCATACGAAAGAATATCAATTAGACATGAAGTTAATACAAAAGAAAACGAACAATATGAATCATCAATAAAGGATTTTTCTACTCTGAAAATTATTAATGGAGAGCAAGTAGACATCGGCAAATATTCGATTTCATCTCCTTTGGCAATATATTGGTGTCCTAAACCTAATTCAAACAATACTACTCATTACAAAAAGATAAGAACTGAAATTGAAAATATCGGGCCTCAAACCAGAACTCGCAAAAGCAGCGCACTTGATAAGATTAAAGAAAATTCGTAATTACCTTATCCCATATCAGCCTCGCCACATCCCCTCTGGCGCTTCTACCAATCCTAACCTCCCTTTTCCCGTCCAAAATCACAACCTCTTTCTCCTCGCTGCCCAAATTCTCAATTGAATTTGCGATTATCAAATCCAAATTCTTTTCTTTTAATTTTAACAGCGCATTTTTCTTTAAATCCTCGGTTTCCAAAGCAAAGCCAACTATCATTGGCTTCTTTTTAAATTTCATATTTTTAATACTTTCCAAAATATCCACATTCTTTTCTAATTCTAAATTTAAAATATCTTTTTTCTTAATTTTATTATTTTCGAACCTCTTTGGCTTAAAATCAGAAACAGCAGCAGCAGAAATAAAATAATCACAATTCCCAATATTTTTCAAAACCGCATCTTTCATTTCCAAAGCGGATTGTACTTTAACAATACCAAAATCCAAATCTTTCAATTCTTCGATCTCCACATTCTCTCCACAAATCAATTTAACTCTAGCTCCTCTTTTCAAAGCTTCCAAAGCTAAAGATTTACCCATTTTCCCTGAAGAAAAATTACTGATAAAACGCACAGGATCAATTTTTTCAATCGTTGCTCCGGTTGTAATTAAAACATCTTTTCCTTTTAAATCCTGCTTAATGAATAATTTCTCCAGATTAAACATTATTTCATTAATTGAAGCTAACTTTCCAACTCCTTGAATTCCACAAGCTAAAATTCCTTCCTTCGGTTCAACAAATTTAAATCCATGCCTTTTTAATTTCTCCACATTCTCCTGCACAATTGAGTTAAGCCACATTTGACTATTCATAGCCGGACAAATCAATTTCGGACAATTTGCAGCTAAAACCAAAGTGGTTAAAAAAGTATCCGCGATCCCATTGGCAATTTTACCAATAATGTTAGCCGTGGCCGGACAAATAATTATAGCATCCGCCTTTCGGGCTAATTCTATATGCGACAATTTCGAATAATCAATTTGTCCATCAATGTGAACAAAATTATTACTCAAAACCTCGAACAAATTTTTTGATATCATTTTTGAAGCATTTTCAGTCAAAACAACATGCACCTCAATATTCTGCTTCCTCAAAACCCTAATCAAATCCAATGATTTATATAGAGAAACACTGGTAGAAACACCAAGAATAATTTTTTTTGTAGATAATATGGACATAATAATTAGTTAATTAACCTAATAAACCTCCCCCACCTTGGGATACTTCCCCTCCTCAACATCCCCCTTGAACCTCATTGCCGCCTGCTCGACAATTCCGCTTAAATCAGCATATTTCCTCACAAACTTCGGTTTTATATCAAAACTTAACCCCAATATATCATGCAAAACCAGAATCTGTCCGTCCGTGAATCTTCCGGCTCCAATTCCAATAACCGGAATTTTTAATTTTTCCGTAATTTCTTTTCCTAAATCTTCCGGCACGCATTCCAAAATCAAAGCAAAAGCTCCGGCTTTTTCAATATCCAAAGCTTCTTTTAAAATATTTTTTCGACTTTCGTCATCAGTACCTTGAATTTTAAACTTGTTAACTTCCTGAGGCTTTAACCCTGCGTGACCTAAAACATTTATACCGGCCTTCACAACTTCCACTACAATTTCCGCTTTTCCCTCAATTTTCACGGCACGAACCGAAGTTTCTTTAACAACTTTTAAACAATTTCTCAAAGCGGATTCTTTTGTATCACAAGTAGTTATTGGCATATCAGCGACGACCAAAGCATCTTTATTTCCCCTCATCACAGCTTGAGTAGAACAAATTATATCATCTAAAGTAACAAAATGTGTATTCCCATAACCAAAAACAACCATTCCCAACGAATCTCCGACTAAAAGCATATCAATATCTGCCTGATTTAAAATCTTTGCCATTGGATAATCATAGCAAGTCAATGCGCATATCTTCTTTTTGCCTTTCAAAGATTTAATTCTTTCCATAGATTCAAATTAATAAGGTAAAGTTACAGACAAAACTATACTATTGGCCAAACTTAAAAGTAAAAACAATAAAATAAATGCCCAAAAAATTGAAAGAATGCTTTGACCGGGCTTCAAATCATAATTCAACCTCAAAGCTTTATAACTTAATAATAATTTCCATATTCTTAAAAACAAAGGGCTGATTAATCCCAAAATATTAGCTTGCGAAACCGGTCTGAAAAGAACCCAAAAATCTTTTTGTTGACTTTTTCCGGACGCCACAAAATGAATTAAAAGTAAAAAAACAAAATCAAAAACTATTTCCGCGCTAAGAAAAAAGAGAATCTTATTTTCAGGCAAATTCAAATCTTTAACAATCATATCCAAATAAGGATTCCAAATTTTTAACAAATAAAAATAAAAAAATGCAGCGTACAAAAATATATAAAAAAAACCTAAAATAGTCGCTTTTTTATCGAAGGATACACTTTTAATGGTTTCATTATTCAACCTTACAATCCCCCACAAGTAAGATAAATATTTTTTCAAATCATTATTTGAATTCTCCATATGTATATTATTTAATTTCGTGCAGATTTTATCAAAATTCAGCCTTGAAAAACAAGTAAAGTTTAATCAACCATCAGCCTACCTTACCGTCACCGGCAATCAAGAATGAAATACCCCCGCTCCTATCCCGGAAACAAATTCAGCCATCTCAGGGATAACAAACTCCATATTATATATTTTTCCGGTTTCCAAAATCACATCCATGATTTTTTCAATCTTTATTAATTTTCCGGTCAAAATAATTTTCTCAAGATTATAAGCTTTCGCGCAAAAAATTGAGGTAATTGCTATAGTTTGACCGATTAAATTTGCAATCCCCGCCGCCAAATCCGCCTTAGAAAAATCAATTTCTCCGGATAATTTACCTAAATTCGAAGCAGTAGCACTAGAAGGAACAATTCCAATTCCTGATCCCACAATATCCAAAACAGTCAAATCCACTTTCCCTTTATCCCCTTTTTTAAACAAATTAATTAAATTTTTAATATCAGTTTCTTTTAATAATTGCCGACATAACCCCAAAAAAGTTCCTCCTCCTACTCCGGTTCCTCCCGCATGCTCAAAAACCAAGTTTTTAAAATCTCTTTTTTCACTTCCAAAATCCGTCTTCACCATACAAGTTCCGGTCCCCATGCTTACAATCAAAAATTTTCTATCATTCTTAAATGTTTTTTGACTTTTAATTAAAAAATTTCCACCTTTGGCAATTGCTTCTATTTCTGAAACTTTAATCAAATCAATATTATTAAATTTCTCATTTAAGCTTCGAGACTTCCCTCCTGTCACGAAAATTTTAAAAATACGATTATTATGACTACCAACAATTTCATTTAAAATCTCCTCATAACTTTTAGTCAAAAATTTACTTCTCTCATAACTATAAATAGAACTGATTTTATTTTCTTCCCAAATAATCAAATCAATGGTCGAAGCCCCAAAATCGATAGAGTAATGCATGGTTTTAAATAATTATCGCGTAAACAATATAAATCAGGAATCAGGAATCAGCAATTAAATATATTGTTCCTGACTCCTGACTCCTAACCTTCTACCACCCAACATTTCCCCACTTTTGCCAACTTAATCTTTTTAAAATTTATTTTCCTTCTTAGTAAATAAATATATATTAAGAAACGTTAAAAATACCTTTATTAATATTTTTCCGATACTTACTTTTTAAAGTTTTTTTTCTATGAATATTACCATTGCAGGAATTATCGTCAGTCTCATTGCGCTTGCTTATGCAGCTTATCTCGTTACTCGCGTACTCAGTGAAAAAACAGGTACGCAAACTATGCAGGAAATCGCCGCCTCCATTCAAGAAGGCGCTTCCGCTTATTTGAATCGTCAATACAAAACAATCGCAGTATTTGCGATTATTATTTTTATTGTATTGATTATTGTGCTTCCATCGGAACAACACAATAATAACTGGCTTATTGCTTTAGGTTTTATTGGGGGAGCAGTATTTTCCGGCTTAGCGGGTTATATTGGCATGTCAATTTCTGTCCGCGCCAATGTGCGCACCACAAACGCCGCCAAAAAAAGCCTTGGTGACGCTCTTCGCGTGGCGTTTCAGGGTGGAGCGGTAACAGGCATGTCTGTTGTGGGCTTAGCTCTTCTGGGAGTAAGCGGACTTTTTTATATTTTCACTTATATATTGGACATTCCATTAACCCTTTCTCCAAAACTCTTAATCGGATTCGGATTTGGAGCTTCTTTGGTTTCATTGTTCGCTCGCGTGGGCGGAGGAATTTTTACAAAAGCCGCTGATGTGGGAGCTGATCTTGTGGGAAAAATCGAAAAAGGAATTCCTGAAGATGATCCCAGAAACCCTGCTGTAATCGCTGATAATGTCGGTGATAACGTAGGTGATTGCGCCGGAATGGGAGCTGATCTATTTGAAACTTATGCCGTAACCTTGATCTCCGCCATGATTTTGGCTGCTGTAACCCTTGCCGATGTTCATGGAGAGACTCCGGTTCTCTATCCTATCTTATTGGGAATAATCGCTATAATCGCTTCAATTATCGGGACTTTCTTTGTTAAATTGGGAAAAAACAACAACATCATGGGCGCGCTTTACAAAGGAATGCTCGCGACAGGTATCATTTCCGCGATAGGATTTTTCTTTGCCACAAAATATCTTGTGAATGACATCAAATTATTCATGGCGGGTTTGGTTGGTTTAGTTATCACATTATTAATAAATATAATCACTGAGTATTACACTTCCACAAAATACAATCCGGTTCGCAGAATCGCGAAAGCATCAGAAACCGGAGCAGGAACAAACGTAATTACAGGGTTAGCCGTAGGTCTTCAAAGTACACTTATACCTGTAATTATTATTATCGGAGGAATTATCGCAGCTTACACTTTAGGAGAAAATTCAGTATATTCAAGCGGTATTTATGGAATCGCAATTGCCGCGGTAGCAATGCTTTCCACAACCGGTGTTGTAATAGCCACGGACTCATACGGTCCTATCACGGATAATGCCGGTGGAATCGCAGAAATGAGCGAACTTCCTGAAGCTGTTCGTAAAAACACGGATGCATTGGACGCAGTCGGAAATACAACAAAAGCTGTTACCAAAGGTTATGCAATAGGCTCAGCGGCATTAGCTGCTTTAGTTTTATTTCAAGCTTATATTGAAGAATTGGCTGTTGGTTCAAATGGAATCAAAATTGACTTTGACCTCAGTAATTACAAAGTAATAATCGGCTTATTTATCGGCGGAGTTTTGCCATTCTTGTTCAGTTCTTTTTGTATGGATGCCGTAGGAAAAGCCGCTCATAAAGTTGTGGAAGAAGTAAGACGTCAATTTAATGAGATAAAAGGAATTATGGAGAAAAAAGCAAAACCTGACTATTCCGCATGTGTTGATTTAGTAACAAGAGCAGCTTTAAAACAAATGATTCTTCCCGGAACTTTGGCTGTCGCTGTTCCAATCTTGGTTGGATACATCTTTGGTCCACAAACACTGGGAGGATTATTGGTTGGTGTAATCGTTACAGGCTTGTTATTGGCTATACAAATGTCAAACGGAGGAGGAGCTTGGGATAATGCAAAAAAATACATTGAAGACGGAAATTATGGCGGAAAAGGCTCTGATGCTCACAAAGCAGCTATAGTCGGAGACACAGTCGGTGATCCATTCAAAGACACAGCCGGACCCGCTCTAAATGCTTTAATTAAAGTTATAAATACAATCGCTTTAATCATAGCGCCATTAATAGCATCAATAGGCACAATTGCTTCATAGTTTTAACTTTATAAATTTAATTTCTTTCTTATGGAACCGCACAGCGATTACCAACTACCATCAATGAGTTTTACGTTTATCGGCTATAAGGACCGATACGCTGTGCTGGAAAACGATTTTTTCCACGAATACCTCTGGCCGATTGAAAAATTTCCCCGCGAAATTAACCCCGGTGAAAAAATAGACTTGGAAATAAAAACAGATAGTGATCGAAAAAATGAACTTTACCAAATTAAAAGAAAATTATTGGAAGAACTGATTAATTAAACAGGTTACAGATTAATTATTTTTTCAAATAATAAAATTTATGATCTTACCTCAATGAGTAATTACTAGGAAGATGGCATTTAATTCAATATCATTTTTATTTTTTTTTCCTCTTGTTGTAAGCTTATATTTTATCATTCCCCATAAATTCAGATGGATTATTTTGTTATTAAGCAGCTATTACTTTTACATGAGCTGGAACCCTGACCTTATAATTCTAATTATTATAACCACTTTAATTAGCTATGCAACCGCTATCCAAATCTACAAAACAAAAAATAAAAAAAGAAAAAAACTTTTATTGATATTCAGTATAATTATTAATCTGGGAATACTTTTCACCTTTAAATATTTTAATTTTTTTAGTGAAGCCCTTAAAATACTTTTACAAAACTTCAGTATAAAATTGGATCCTATAACTTTAAAATTAGTGATTCCAATAGGCATAAGCTTCTACACTTTTCAAACATTAAGCTACACAATTGACGTATATCGCGGAAATTTTAAACCCGAAAAACATCCGGGTATATTCGCGGTTTACATATCTTTTTTTCCTCAATTGGTGGCCGGACCGATTGAAAGAGCCAAAAATTTATTACCTCAATTTTTTGAAAAACACTATTTCGATTACAAAAAAGCAACTGATGGATTGAAGTTGATGCTTTGGGGATTTTTTAAAAAAATAGTAATCGCTGACAGGTTGGCAATGATAGTCAACACAATTTATGAAAATCCATCAGGTTATAATAGCATCGCTTTAATAACAGCGACTATTTTTTTCGCGTTCCAAATATATTGTGATTTTTCCGGCTATTCGGATATCGCGATCGGCGCAGCACAAGTTATGGGATTTAATCTAATGGACAACTTCAAAAGACCTTACTTCTCAAGATCAATTAATGAATTTTGGAAAAGATGGCACATATCTCTCTCAACTTGGTTTAAAGATTATGTTTATATCCCCCTTGGCGGCAATAAAGTGAATAAAATCAGAAGATATTTTAATTTATTAACTGTGTTTTTAATAAGCGGCTTATGGCACGGCGCAAAATGGACTTTTGTAATATGGGGACTATTGCACGGACTATATTTAATACTCGAACTTATATTAAAACCAATAAAAAATAAAATAATGGAATTCATGCGTTTAACGAAATTACCAAAACTAATGGCGTTTATGGAAATTTGTTTCACATTCATTTTAATAAACATCGCCTGGATATTTTTCAGAGCAAACAATTTACCTGACGCAATTTATATTATAAAAAATATTTTTACAGAAATGAATTTCAATATAAATGGGATAAATATCGGCGTTGGCTGGACTGAACTGATAATGGCAATCGGAGTTATTTTATTTATGGAATTTATTCATTTAATAGAGGAGCATAAAAGCATCAGAGAATTTTTAGATTCAAAACCAAAAGCATTAAGATGGTCTATTTATTTGATTATAATTTACATGATTTTAATTTTCGGTGTATTTGAAAAAAGTGAATTTATATATTTTCAATTTTAAGTAAAAATGAGAAAAGAAAAAAAACGTTTTTTTATAAATCTGATTTCGTTTTCAATTATATTCATAAGTATTTTTATTATTGTAAATTCCCTTTATATTTCTAAACTTAAATCAATTAACTATATAAAAAAAAGAGAAGATAATTTGACGAATTACTTAAAAAATAACAAAAATACCATAGATTATCTTTTTTTAGGAGATTCTCACGCTTATTATGCGATTAATACCGACAAAATTCCCGGATCATTCGTAGAAGCTTCTTTGTCGGAAGGTCCGATACTAACCTATTTTAAATTGCGCGAATTGATCAATAAAAAAATTATAATAAAAAATGTTTTATTCGAACTGGATCCCCACACTCTTTCTGACGCAAAAAACAAATCAGCGATTCAAAACATGTGGTATTTTAAAAAAACTGTCCCATTAAAAGAATTTTCCCGTATTTATAAAATTAATCCAATCACTGTATATATCAAAACTTTTTTTCCGATCATAGGAGAAAGGGAAAAATTATTGGTAAATTTATTTTCAAAAGTCAAAAACGATCATAAAAAAATTCAAAACTTAACAAAAGAACAAAAAATATTCGATGCTACGCAAAAAATTCACTATTATTTCATATCTTCAAATCCATATTCAAATGTTCAAATGGAATATTTGAAAAAAATTCAAAAATTGTTAAATGAAAACAATATAAACTTCATAACAATACAATACCCGTTAACTACAGAATTTGTAGATAAAATGAAAAATACCGGTACGTTTAACAATAAACTTTATGAAAAAATAATCAATTCAAGTCCAAAAATTTTAAATTATCAAAATATATATTTTGATAATAAAGACTTTTTTTCTGATTCAGACCACTTGAATAAAGAAGGCGCGATAGTATTTTCTGAAAAACTGCAAAAGGATTTGTCTGAAATAAATTCAAATTAAAAAAAATCCAATTTGGTTTCATCATTAATAAAGCCAATCCATATTTGACCACTTTCAAAACTTATTTCTCCGGCATTTTTATCAAATATCTTTAGTCGCTCTAAAACCCCACTTTTCTTCCAATTAGCCGGCACCATTCTGCCATTTCGAAATAACATCGCGCTCCCTTCACCAATCAAATCATATTCCAATCTACCATAAGAATCATAAGTTCTATAATTTGTAAGCAATACAACAACATTCGAAGGCGCAATTTGGCTTCCATCAATACTGTCCAGATGTTTCTTGCCCGCTAAAAAACGGTAATATTTCTGATCGCTTTCATCATAATTAAAAACCACGTTAAAAGAAGGATAAGAAAAATTTATCTCAATTTCAGAAGCTTTATCCAAATTTTCCATATCTTCCAAATCGTTGAATTGAAAAAAACTTTTATCATATTTTTTCTTACTTTTCATTTTACTTTTTACCAACTCTTTGACCTCATTTAAATTCGCGAATAAATTATGTGGCGCATAATAATTCTTATTTCTATAAAAATATTTACCAAATCCTTCATAATATAAAGCTTCAAGATTAATAAGCTTAGTGTTGGGAATCAAATTCAAAGCATCATTGCTACCTCCGGCATGCGCGTAAACATCGCTGAATTCTCGTGCCAAGTTAACATAATACGGCCGTGCGCTCCTCACCGGCCCGATAAGCCCCAAATCCTGATAAGAAAACAAGGCCATAAAGCGCGTAATCCCTCCCTCTGCAAGCATTTCATAAACTATGGAAGCCTTGGAAAGCCCTTTCATCTGTGCGCGCGAATCAGGATGATTTTCAATCATAACAGCAATAATCATATCTTCTTCTTTACTGATAATCCTATTGTCCAAAACAGAATTATTCAATTCTGCCGTATCTTTTATTAAATTTTTTTGGCCGAATATAACTTTTTTCTTATCCCAAATCTGTAAAAAATTTTCAAAATTTACATTCCTATAAACCCGTAACTTTGTATCAATCAATAAATTTTTATACTTAACTAAAAAAAACATCCCTATCAAAATAAATAGACTCAAAATTATTGCTAGAAAAAATGCTAATTTTTTATTTTTTACGAAGATCAAGCCAAAATTTTACAATCTAAAGTATGTATAATTTTCGCATTAAATCAACAAAATTTCAAGGAGAATTAATTCGCTTATATATAATAAATACTCCAATTATAATTTTCGCCCTTTTTAAATATTGTTTTTTACTGTTTTATTCCTCTTCTTTCGCTGCCTCGCCTTCTTTCTTCTCTTCAGCTCCGGCTTCTCCTTCCGCGGTTACCGCAACCGGTTCTTCAACTTCAACCTTTGGTGCGACTACTGTTGCGACAACATCTTCCGGCTCTTCCAAAACCTCTATATTTTCCGAAAATTTAATGTCTTTCACGCGAATCGCGTCATGTAACGCAACCAAACCGCTAATATCGATATCCACTTCATGTATCAATTCAGTTGGCAAACAACGGATAGTCAAAAAATCTTTATTATGGCTAAAAATACCACCCAAATCTTTAACAGCCGGCGCCGTGCCAATAAAATTCAAAGGAACATGCGTTGTGATTTTTTTCTTCATGCTGATATTCATAAAATCCACATGAGTAACTTTATCTGTCACAGGATTTCTATCCACATAATGTATCAAAACTTTTTTCTTTACCTTATCGTCAACATTTAATTCCACAATTGTATTTTCTCCGGCCTCTCGATAAGCTTTCACGAAATCACCTTCAAAAATTTTCAAATTTAAATTTTTTTCTCCGGCACCATAAAATATTGCGGGTATTTGTCTATTCTCTCGTAAAAAATTCAATTTTTCACTTAATTCACGAGATTTAACATCTAAATTAATTACATCCATAACTTTTGATTAATTGTATCTTTTAAGCAAAAAGAGTTTAGCGAAAAATACAAGTTAAAGCAAGAGAAATATATTGCTATCAATCGCAACCGATACTATTATATTCAAGCATTATAATTTAATAAACCATTTCATGTTCGACAAAGTAAAAGATCTCTATAAACTTCAAAAACAAGCCAAAGAAGTTAAAAAAAAATTAGGCAATCTTCATATTGAAGCAGAAATAGAAGGAGTAAAAGTAACCATAAACGGTGAACAAGAAGTAATTTTAGTGGAAATAAACGATAACGCGCCAATTGATAAAAAAAGATTGGGAGAAGCTATAACAAAATGTTTTAATAAAGCCATTAAAAAAAGCCAACAAATAGCCGCTGATGAAATGAAAGATGTCATGGGAGGTATGGGATTGGGAGGCTTATTAAACGGAAATAAATAATTACAAAAAATGTCCTATATAATCAGAAAAAAAAAATCGCGAAAAAATTTTTTTTTAGCAGTTTTTATCATAATTTTCAGCATTTTTCTAAGTAAATGGATTTATAAATTTAATTTAGTTAATCCCGTTGATTCGGAAAACTCCGAAAAAATCGTTTTTCATATAAAAACAAATGAAAAGCCAAAAGAAATCGCTGCCGGATTAAAATCAAGAAATATTATCCGCAGCAAATTTGTATTTTATAATTATATTAAAAAAAATAATTACGATACAAAAATACAAGCAGGATCGTTTATTTTAACAAAAAACATAAATATTCCGGAAATAGTGAATATCTTAACAAATGAAGCGGAAAGCGAAATCGCTTTATTGATTCCTGAAGGTTATAATATAAAAAAAATAGATCAAAAATTATCGGAATTTGAATTGATAAATCAAGGCGATCTGATCTCATTAAGTGCGAAATATCCTAACAAAAAGAAATACGCTTTTTTAAAAAACACTGAAAGCTTGGAAGGGTTTCTTTTTCCTGATACTTATTTTATTAATCCTAAAACTTTTAATTTGGAAAATTTTGTCCAAAGACTTCTGGATAATTTCAATCAAAAAGCTTTCTCATATTTCCCGAACATTCCTAACGAAAAACTGTACGAAAGCCTAATTATGGCTTCTATTATTGAAAAAGAGGTATCAACAAAAAATGACCAACCTCTGGTTTCCGGAATATTATGGAAAAGACTGAAAAATAATTGGACAATCGGCGCTGACGCAACGCTATTGTACATTCTTAATAAAAATACCATTTCCGGCCAAGATTTAAAAATAGACTCGCCTTATAACACAAGATTAAATAAAGGATTACCACCCACTCCCATTTGCAATCCGGGCATAAACTCAATAAAAGCCGCATTGGAACCCAAAGAAACAGAATATTGGTTCTATCTGACTCCCTTGAATTCCAATAAAGTTATTTACGCAAAAACCAACGAAGAGCATAATAAAAATAAACAAAAATACTTAGAATAATTTTTATTTAAAATCCTTCTCTATATTTGCCTTTTTGAACTTTATATCAATAAAAGAATTGGCGGATTTATTTTGAGAGTCATTCCACAAAAACCACTCGCTTGAACTATACTCTTTCTCAATTGCCAAAACATAATTTATGGTTTCCATTTGAGTTAAATAATCCATTACTTCTTTATCTATAATTACTTTATAACCTGCTGAAACTGTCTCTGTATCAAGAAGTCTGATTTTATCATCTTCATTTTCAATCACTTTAATCGCAATTTCACCTTCAAGAACTCTCAATTCCACATAATCAAAATCAACACGCACGTCTAAAAGTCCGCTATTGGTTTCAAGCCAAATATTACCCATTTCCAATTCCAAATTATTTTTTACGTCATATCTGAAATCAATCCAAAATCTACCATTCAATAAACGCATTTTGGTTTTCGGACTTTCAATGTCATCATTATTGCCACTATTCAAAACAAAGCTTGAATTCTCATCAATACGGACAAAATTAGAACCATAAAAAGATAGCATGGATTTCGAATCAGTTGGTGTTTTTATGGTATCTCCTTCCAAAAGCTTTGTATTTGAAGATATAATGTCCCATTTTGAACTTCTCCATGTTAATCTGCTACCCTCACCTTTATCAGAATAAAAAATCACTTCCTGTTTTTCAATGATTGCATCCTCGGAAACATAATATAATACAAACTTAACCAATAAAACTACTGTCAAACCAACTAAAATCAACAAAAAAAATGGCAGCATATAGTTAAATCTTCGATTTTTCCTTGTTTTATAATAAGACATAAAAAACAATTTAATAATTGCGGATAATCAGGCAAAAAAGCAGCCTCTGACCATTAACTTCTACAACCCCAACTCCTTTTTAATCGCGTTAATATCCAGCACCAATCTCTCTTCTCTTTTTAACTGTTTGATAATTTTATCACAAGCATGCATAACTGTGGTATGATTTTTACCGCCAAATTCTTTTCCAATGCTTTCAAATGAAAAATTAAGTTCTTTTCTGATTAAATACATACAAATTTGCCTTGGCATCATAATTTCCTTTTTTCTGGCTTCTGAAAGCAAATCTGTTCTGGGAATTCTAAAATAAGCTGAAACCACGTCAATAACATCATCTATATTTCTCGGTCGGATATTCGCGGCTTGCTGCCTACTACTGATGGGATATTCATAACCGTTAAAACCATTTTTCTCATAACTGCTGTTTAATTTAGCCATTAAATCAGCAACAGATTTCAATGTCGGGACTCTGCCTTCCAATTGAGATTGAGCTATAGCTTGCATTAATATCCCTTCCAATTCTCGGATACTATCCCGAACATTATAAGCAATAAATTCCAAAACTTCAGGAGATAAAAGAACTTGATGTTCACGGCATTTCTGCTGCAAAATCGCCAATCTTGTTTCATAACCCGGAAACTGTACATCCACGATCATTCCCATTTCAAACCTGCTGCGCAAACGATCATGTAATTGAATCAATTCTTTTGGTGGCCGATCGCTAGATAAAATTATCTGCTTATTGGCTTCAAAAAGTTCATTAAAAGTATGAAAAAACTCCACCTGCGTGGTCTCTTTATGCGCCAAAAATTGAACATCATCAACAATTAAACAATCCACTTTACGGTATTTTGAACGAAATTCCTGAGTATGTCTTTTTCCAATAGCTTCAACAATCTCATTGATAAACTTTTCTGAAGGAATATAAACCACAATCGCATCAGGATTATCACCCAAAATTTCATTGCCGATCGCCTGTAATAAATGGGTTTTTCCAAGCCCCACCCCTCCATAAACAAACAACGGATTATATGCTCCTCCGGGATGCTCGGCCACGGCACTGCAAGCCGCGTGTGAAAGCCTATTTTCAGGACCAACCACAAAATTTTCCAAAGTATATTTCGGATTTAACAACTTACTTGTAATTCCTTCAACTAATCTAACTTCTCTTCTTTCCATATTTCTACGCGGCTTTTTATCATTATCTTTCGTATCTTTCCATACTTTTTTAATATCAACTTTCCGATTATCATCACTGTTCGATAATGCTTGAGAAATTTCAAATGAAATTTCCAGTACTTCCGAAATATGAGCCTTGAATAAATCCAAAAGCAAATGAGCATACCTGCTCTTTAACCAATCGCGCGTAAATATGGTCGGAACACCGATTAACACTTTATTGTCTTCTATACTCAAAATCGCGGTATCTTTAAACCACGTTAAAATATGTGATTTTTTTACTTTTTCACTTGCTTCAACTAATATTTCTTTCCATAGCTGCTTTTTATCAAAGTCCATAAAACACGCAAATTAACAATTGTTAGTTATTATAAAATAATATAATTTTAATTTTTTTTAAATTCTATTTTAAGAGAAAATTTCCATAACATCATTAAAAGTCACGTAAAAAATCAACAGCATCAATAAAATAAAACCGATCGCATGAATTCTGGATTCCCAAATTTGATTTAATCTACGGCCTATAACTCCTTCCGCAATCAAAAAAGCCAATCTTCCGCCATCCAGCGCCGGCAAAGGTAAAATATTAATCACACCCAAACTTAAAGATATTAACGCGGTAAAGCGTACCAAAGCCGCAAACCCTTTTTCCACAAAATCATAAGTCATTCTGGCAATTCCCACAGGTCCGGAAACACCTTCAGGCACTTTACCTTCATCAACAATTTTTTTAATCACATCTACAAACATTTTAGCTGTTAAAACGGATAATCTTTTCACTTCTCCAAAAACTTTCCAAGGCGCTTGATAAAACGGATATTTGACATTCGCGATATCCAATACCGAGATATTCAAATAATCCTGATAAGCACTGACATCAATATCTTTATAGGAAATATTGGAAAAAATGCCAACTCCGATTAATCCGCTTTCCGGAACATCCACAGAAACATTACTCAATTCATTATTTCTCAAAATTTCCAAATCCACTTTTTTTCCTTTATTTTCCTGAATAAATTTAGGAAAATTTATAGGATTGTCCAAATTACTTTCATTAACTTTCACAACCAAATCCCCTTTCTGTAATCCTGCTTTTTCTGCCGGTGAATTTAAATAAATCTCACTGAACACCACTTTTGGTTGAAATTCGCCGGTATCCGCTTTTAATTTAATGATTTCATTATCTCGAAAAACTTCATATTCCACTTGTCCGTCGGCATTGGCTAATTCCTCGAACAAATTCTGTACATAAAATATTTTTTTTCCATTGATTGCCAAAATCTTATCACCTTCTTTTAAAGAAGTTTTTGAAGATAAAGAATTTTCTCTTACCTCACTCACCCGAATCGTTGGCAAAGTATAAAAATTTGGAATTTTCATTCCTAAATTTTGATCTTTCAACTGAATATTTTTTTCAATCACCTGACTATCTCTCATTATTTTCATATAAACCGTCCCTGAAAAAATCATATCATCCGCAACTATAAGCTCAGGAGTCAAAAAAACATTATTATTATTTTCTAAGTTTATTTTTAAATCAATAATTCTGTCTTCTTTCTGCAAACCGTTTTTTTCCGCAATAGAATCCTTTTTAAAATCTTTCACAACCATTCCCGTCTCAAAACTGACATTATTTTTTTGTATTTGCGACAAAAAATCATCTTCTGTAACAATCAAAGGCTCCATACCGACAATAAATCCGACAGTCAATAAAACAAACGCCAATAATATATTCATAAATACACCGGCGACAACCACTTTTATTCTTTGCCCCAAGGTTTTATTGATAAAACTATCCTTACTCGTTAAAGCTTTTTCTTCCGAAACATCTTCACCCAGCATTCTAACAAAACCTCCAAAAGGAATAGCGTTAATTGACCATAAAACACCTTTTTTCTTAAATCCCCAAATTCTGGGAGGCAATCCGATTCCAAATTCATGAACTTTAATCCCGGCCCGTCTGGCCATGATAAAATGGCCTGCCTCATGAATTAAAACAACTATTGAAAATATTATAATGAAAGATACTATTGATAAAAATAACTGCATATTTGTTTGTTAATGATTAATCTTTAAACCTTCATAACTTCTTCGATTTTCTTTTCAGACAATTCTTCAATTTGTTTATTATATAAATCCACTTTCTCCTGCAGCTTTTTTTCAGCAATTCTCTTTTCATCCTCACTTGCTTCTTTATTTTTTTCCAATTCTTTAAAACCGGTATGAGCGCTCTGACGAATATTTCTAATGGAAATTTTCGCTTCTTCAGCCATTTTATTGATTGATTTCGATAAATCTTTCCTTCGTTCTTCAGTTAAAGGTGGTATCATTATTCTCAAAATATTACCGTCATTAATCGGATTCAAATTAATTTCCGCTTTTCTTACTGCTTTTTCAATGTTAGCTAAATTTTTCTTATCCCAAGGCTGAACTTGCAATGTCTGACCGTCAAGTACGGAAATATTCGCTATCGCTTTCAAAGGCTGTTCCACCATATAAGCTTCGACTATAATATTTTCCACCAAAGAAGGCGAAGCTCTTCCAATCTGTAATTTGGAAAGTTCTGTTTTAAAATGCGAGATTGCTAATTCAAATTCCCTAACTGCCTGTTCAATTGATTTTTGCGTTGGCATAAAGTATTTTCATTAAAATTTAAAATTTATGTAAAATTAAACGGATTTTATGGTCGTTCCAATTTTTTCCCCTTTTATAGCCCTTAAAATATTACCTCTTTTTTCCAAATTAAACACTATAACCGGCAATTTTCCTTCGCGGCAAAGCGCAATTGCTGTTGAATCCAATACTTTCAAATTTTTCTCTAAAAAATCTTCATAAGAAATGGATAATAATTTTTCCGCATGCTTATTTTTCTTCGGATCCGAAGTATAAACAAAATCCACATTTGTCGCTTTGAACATAGCATCGACCTGTAACTCCAATGCTCTTAAAGCTGCCGCGGAATCTGTCGTGAAATAAGGATTTCCCGTACCTCCCGCACAAATCACAACACTACCTTCATCTAAATATTTTTGCGCCAATCTCGGCACATATTTTTCCGCCAGTTGCGGCACGTCAATTGTACTCAAAATATCCACTTTGCATTTGCAGGCAATTAACGCATTTTTTAAAACCACGCTATTCATCAAAGTCGCCATCATTCCTAAAGTATCCGATGTTACTCTTTCAATATGAGAATCAGTAAAATCACGATATCTCCAAATATTTCCCCCCCCAATTACAATTCCAACTTTCACTCCGGCTTTAACAATTTCTGAAATTTCCTCAGCAATTTCCTTAATCTTTTTCATATCAAAATTAGCGTCTTTCGACGAAAACACCTCTCCTGACAGCTTTAAAAGAATTTTTTTATATTGGAGCTTCATAAAAAAAATTGAAAATTAAGGTAAACCTATAATAAATTTTTTAATCCCGACCGTCAATGAAATTAAAACTTCACCAACAAATACGTCAACACTATCCCAAAAATAACCCCCACTACAAAAAAAAGCGGAATTTTCGATTCCTTCTCCTCCGGTTCATGAGAATTGGCTAAATCAGTCAATAAAGAAGTGGATAAAACAATTTGCTCTTCCGCATATTTATCTAAAATCTTTTCAAAATCATGAACAGCCACAAGCTGAACAAACTTTGAAAAAGGCACTTTTATAAAACTTTTCACGTTATCCGGATCAATTTCCGGTTCTCTTTTTTTATTATCCTTTACTTTTTTTTCTTTTGTCATTAATTCGATTATTTCCGTATTATCATCTTCAAATTCATCTTCAGAACTTTTTATCGGAGAAATTTTAAAATCATCACTCCCCCCCAAAGCCTTTTTAATATCATCAAACATGGAAAATATTTTTAAACCTTATATTTTTACTTTAGAAAAAAGACTATCCGTGGTCAAGGAAAAAATAAGTAACCAGTAACCGATAGCCTACAGATTTCCTTTCACATACTCAGGATCTCTCGCCTTCGCAATCGCATTCTTTTCACTGATAATCCTGTTATTCGCCAAATTAATCAAACAATCATCCAAAGTGTTCATTCCGCTCTCTTTTCCTATCTGAATCATTGAAAAAATCTGCTTGATATTGCCTTCTTTAATACAATTCGCGATCGCGTCATTTACAAGCATGACTTCATAAGCCAAAGCTCTTCCGTTACCTTCCAATTTCGGAATCAAAGTTTGCGAAACTACTCCTTTAAGACAAGACGATAATTGAGCTCTGATTTGCTGCTGTTGACCGGCCGGAAACACATCAATAATTCTATCAACGGTTTGTGCCACATCCACAGTATGCGATGTTGACAAAACCAAATGTCCGGTTTCCGCCAAAGTGATTGCCGCACTCATGGTTTCAAGATCCCTCATTTCGCCGACTAAAATAACATCAGGATCTTGCCTTAAAGATGATTTAATGGCATTTAAAAACGAATCAGTATGCTGATTAACTTCTCTTTGCGTGATCAAACTTCTTTTAGAGGCATGAACATACTCGATCGGATCTTCGATCGTCAAAATATGACATCTCCTTGTTTCATTTATCAAATCAATCATAGAAGCGATGGTAGTTGATTTCCCGCTTCCCGTAGGCCCTGTTATTAAAACCAAACCTCTCGGTTTTAACGCTAAATTATTCAAAACATCAGGAAGTCCCAAATCCGTGATTGTAGGAATTTTATCGTGAATCGATCTGAACGCGATGGACGCACCATTTCTCTCCATAAACAAATTAACGCGAAATCTTCCGACTTTTTCAAGACCATAAGAAAAATCCACTTCCTTATGCTCTCCAAAAACTTTAAATTTCTCTTCTCCGCCGATTTTTTTACCAATAGCCAAAATTTGCGCCTCAGTTAGATTCAAAATCCCTTCAATAGGAAATAATTCTCCATTACTCATACGTATAATCGGAGGCATCCCAACCCTCAAATGCAGATCCGGCGCGTTATACTCAACCACTTTCGAAAGCACTGCTTCAAGATTCATAAAAAACCGTTTTAATTAAATCCATTAATTATAAGCTAAAATAAGGAAAAATTCAAATTTACGCATTAAATTGCCGTAAATTTTTTAATTACTTCTCCACCATTAATAAAAAAACGCTTATTAGTTAGAGTAAAAGTATTATTCTCAAATTTCGCCAAATAGAATTTTTGATCCTGTGGACTACGTTGAGCGTAAAGGGTTTCACCATCTTGCGAATAAGATTCATTATTTAAATATGCAGCATATCGTTCAGAATCAGTAATTTCTAATAAATTCTCATTTTTGAATTTTTCAAAATCATGCAATCCAATGTTTTTCCACGCTTCAGTGCCTTTTGTAAATCTCACTTCAAATGAACCTTTATCTTCTTTTAAATATTCATCAGCGGGCTTAAGTGTATCTAACCTTAACTCACTTTGTTTTAGATCTATATCTCTTTTTTTGTCCACAATAATATTTTTTATCCCCAAATTTAAATCTTTATTAATCTTCTGCGCGACTTCCGCATCTATAACCCCTTCTTTCAATGCCGCCAATGTGCCAAACCTATATAAATCTCTACCTGCTTGCATCTTATTATCTACAGCATATTTAATTAAAAATTTACCAAAATTTTCCAAATCAGAATTTTTTTCAATATTTGCAGCAAAATAATCCATATACTTGCCTCTCTCTTCATGCTTAACACCTTCGGCTAAACTTCCGCGTTCATTCAATATGGATTGCATCAAAGGATTAAGCTCTTCTCTCCTGATTTCATTATTTTCAAAAATTCCTTCATGTTCATCCAAAACCTTTCCCGAGCCATCCGATTCTTTATCATAAGCCTTCTTTAAAGCATTAAAAATATGATTCTTCAACTTTTGATAATAATTATCAACACCATTAATCAAGTTAGTAATCTCCGCATCTTCTGCTCTATCTATCGCTAGCAATTGAAGATTTACCAATTCAAATTGTTTATTAATTAACTCTTCCACAGATGAAACTAATTTGTTTTTAACATCCCCATTTTCAAATTCTGAAGAAAAATCTGAATTATTTATCAAATCCCTGAGAGAAGTAATATACTCGCCTTTCATAGTTATAAGCATATGTTCCGGAGATATTCGCTCTTCAGAGTCTTCATTCTCAAGATAAACATCTCGTCCTTTATCGTCCTTCAAAGTTTCCATTTTTTGTGCTTCACTACTAGAAATAGAAGCTTGTTGATTTAATGGCCTTTCTACTAACATAAAAAAAATTAAAAAATTATAAATATTATTATTGATCCAACTTTTTCAATAACTCCTCTTCTTTTTGCTGATCCTTCTTGTTCGAAGACATTTCCACTGTTTCCCTAACCATCCTCTCGGCTTTATGTCCTGCTTCCTTTAAAGAATCCAAATTCTTTTTATAAACTTCCGTTTTTTTCTCTTCATATTTCTTCTCGATAGCAACAAAATCACTATCCGCTTTCTCTAAAAAAATCTCGGTTTCCAGTAGTTGTTTCTCATTTAATTTCGGCAAGATTTCTAAAAAATTCTTTTTATCTTCATCTTTCAAAACTTTGGAATTTTTAATGATTTTTTCAAGGTTATTGGCATCAGTCATTTTTGAACTTTAAAAGAATAAATCTTAATATAATACTACAAACCAATAAAAGAGTCAAAAAAAACATTCCACAAAAAAAAGAGGCCGCGCGCGCCTCTTCTTTTATAAAAACTTTTGAAAGTTATTTTACAAACTTTTAATATCTTTGTTTAAAAGGTTTAAAATTTTGTCTTGGTTCTAAAGGACGAGCTTCGTTAACAGTTAAGTTTCTTCCCTCGAATTCTTTACCATGCCATAATTCAATGGCTTTTTGACCTTCATCTTCAGTTTCCATTTCGACGAACCCAAAACCTTTAGATCGTCCGGAGTTTCTATCTGTAATAATTTTCACGGAAACAACAATTCCAGCTTGGCTAAAAGCATCCTTTAAAGAATCTTCAGTCGTGGAATAAGATAGACCTCCTACGTACAATTTCATTGTCATATTGAAATATAAAAAAATAAAACATGTAATCACTTTTTTAAAAAATTTTATTCCTTAAATTATTTTTGTCCGCGCAACACATTAACCATTAAGGGTAAAATTTTCTGTATAAAAAAGAAAATTACATTAAAACTATAATCATATAATTATTAAAAGTCAAATTGAAATAGGAGCTTGCCATTTTAGCGCAAGCCCCTAACAATTTATATGGTTTCCCTAGTACATTCCTCCCGGCATTCCTCCTCCGCCCATAGGTGCGGCAGCTTCAGGTTTTGGAATATCTGTAATGGCGGCTTCCATTGTCAAAAAGACAGAAGCCAATGAAGCGGCATTCTGAAGCGCGCTTCTGGTTACTTTTTTAGGATCCACAATACCGGCTCCAATCATATCTTTATATTCTTTCGCCGCAGCATCAAATCCGATGCCAAGTTTGGACTGAATTACCTTATCAGCTACAACCGCTCCATCAAGACCCGCATTTATCGCGATCTGACGAACAGGTGCTTCCAAAGCCTTTCTAACCAAATGAATTCCTGTAATTTCATCAGCATCACCATCAACTCCTTCCAATTTTATTGAAGCTTGCGCCAAGGCTGTACCACCGCCGGGTACAATACCTTCTTCAACAGCTGCTCTCGTTGCTGAAAGCGCGTCTTCAATACGATGTTTCTTCTCTTTCAATTCCACTTCAGTCGCAGCGCCGACTTTAATGATAGCCACTCCTCCTGAAAGTTTTGCCAATCTTTCCTGCAACTTTTCTCTATCAAAATCCGAATTGGTATTCTCAATTGAAACTTTGATTTCTTTTACACGGGCATCAATTTCTTTCTGATTTCCTTTACCTTCAATAAGTGTTGTATTTTCTTTATCAGAAATTACTTTTCTGGCCTCCCCCAAATCAGCAATTGTGGCATTTTCCAATTTTAACCCGATTTCCTCGGAAATAACTTTACCGCCGGTTAAAGCCGCGATATCTTTAAGCATTTCCTTTCTACGATCTCCGAAAGCAGGTGCTTTTACAGCCAAAACATTAAAAGTACCTCTTAATTTATTAACCACAAAAGTAGCTAAAGCCTCGCCATCAACATCTTCCGCAATGATTACAATCTCTTTTCTCCCGGCTTGAGCCAATTTCTCCAATAAAGGCAAAATTTCCTGAATTGAAGAAATCTTTTTGTCAGTAATCAAAATTTTAGCGTTTTCATAAACAGCTTCCATTGTGGAAGTATCAGTGATCATATAAGGAGAAATATAACCGTTATCAAACTGCATTCCTTCAACATATTCTTTTGATAAACCGAAAGTTTGCGATTCCTCAACGGTGATAACTCCATCCTTACCAACATTATCCATAACTTCAGCGATCAAATTTCCAACATCCGGATCTTGAGCTGAAACAGTAGCCACTTGAGCTATTTCTTCCTTTGATGAAATTTCTTTTTTCTGTTTTTCCAATTCATCCACAATAACTTTTACAGCCCTATCAATACCTTTTTTTAATTGAATCGGATTAGCTCCGGCCGTAACATTACGTAACCCCTCTGAGATCATCGCGTATGCAAGAACAGTGGCGGTTGTTGTACCATCACCCGCGACATCATTGGTTTTTGAAGCTACTTCTTTTATTAATTGAGCTCCCATATTTTCATAAGGATCTTCCAATTCAATTTCTTTGGCGATAGTTACGCCATCATTTGTAATTGTCGGTGAACCATATTTTTTATCAATTACCACATTGCGACCTTTTGGGCCCATAGTTATGCACACAGAATCATTTAATACTTTTGCTCCTCTCATAAGTTTCTGTCGCGCATCATCACTGAAAGCAACTTGTTTAGCCATAAAATTAAAGTTTAAATAATAAAAAAATTAAGAAACAATCGCCAAAATATCGCTTTCATTAGCGATTAAATATTCTTTTCCGCTGATTTTAATCTCATGCGGACCATATTTCGTAAAAAGAACGATATCTCCGGCTTTGATATCCATAGAAACATATTTGCCACTATCATCTCTTTTTCCTTTACCTACCGCGATAACTCTACCTCTTTGAGGTTTTTCCTTGGAAACGGTATCCGGTAAAACTATGCCTGCGTGACTTACTTCATCTTCAGTCAAAGCCTCAATTACCAGTCTGTCCAAATAAGGAACAATGTTTGCTTTTTCAGCATTCTTATCTGCCATATTGATATAGGTTAAATTATATTAAGCAACTTTAACGGGATCTTAACTTTAGCACACAAAACTATCGAGTGCTAGAAAAAATATAGCAGATGGAATTTGAGAGTCAAGAGAAAATTAATAATCAGGAACCCCTCAATGAAGGGTTCCTGATCAGTCACAACTAAGCCGCATATGCCACGCCTCTCTTTTCCCTGATCACATCAACCTTTATTAAACCCGGATATTGAAGATCATTTTCAATTTTTTTGGTAATATCTCGAGCTAATCTGATCGCGCCCAAATCATCAACCTGCTCAGAACTTACAAACACTCTGACTTCTCTTCCGGCCTGAATGGCATAAGATTTATCCACTCCTGAGAATGAATTGGCAACATTTTCCAACTCCTCAAGACGTTTAATATAATTATCCAAATTATCAGTATGAGCTCCCGGTCTGGAAATTGAAATCGCATTTGCCGCTTGTACAATCAAAGCTTCGATGGATTTCGGCTTCACATGATTATGATGAGCTTCAACAATATGAATAACCTCCTCCGAAAGGCCGAATTTTCTTAAGATATCACGTCCGATCAAAGCATGATGCCCCTGAATTTCATGATCAACCGCTTTCCCGATATCGTGTAAAAGACCTCCTTTTTTACACAAATTCACATCAGCACCCAATTCCGAAGCAAGTGAAGCAGCCAAATAAGCCACTTCCATAGAATGTTTCAAAACATTCTGTCCATAACTTACACGGAATTTCAATCTTCCCAAAATTTTAACCAAATTAGGATGCAAACCGGCCACACCGGTATCATAAACCGCTTTTTCTCCCAATTCTTTCATCATAGTATTAACCTCTTCTTTCGATTTTTGCACAACCTCTTCAATTCTCGCCGGATGAATTCTGCCGTCAGCAACAAGTTTTTCCAAAGCAACTTTTGCTATATATCTTCGAACCAAGTCATATCCGGATATTACGATAGAACCCGGAGTATCATCAACAATCACATCAATACCCGTAATTTGTTCAAATGTATTTATATTTCTGCCCTCGCGTCCGATAATACGACCTTTCATCTCATCATTGGGAAGAGTAACTATCGTAGCTGTTGACTCCATCGCTGTTTCAGCGGCGTACTTTTGCACTGCTTCCGCGATTATATTTCTGGCTTTTTCTTCCATTTCTTCTTTCAAATTTTTCTCGCTTTTCTCAATTTGAGCCAAAATTTCTTCTTTTGACTCTTCCTCCACTTTTTTCATCAACAAACCTTTTGCCTCCTCTTTTGATAAAGTAGCCACTTTCTCCAATTGAGTCTTTTGCATTTCATAAATTTCCTCCACTTCCTCTCGAAGCTTTTTTAAACTCTGAACTTTTAATTCCAAATCTTCTCTCGATCTATCGACTGTTTCTATTTTTTTGTCTAAAACCTCCTCTTTTTCCATCAAACGATTCTCTACTTTTTCCAACTGACCGCGTCGTTCCTGTTCTTCTCTTTTTACTTCATCTTGCATTTTCAAAGCTTCATTTTTTGCTTCCAATAAAGCTTCTTTTGCTTTTGATTCTGCTTCTCTTCTAGAAACGGATATTTTTTCTTCAATCTCTTTTTGTTTTTCAGTAATTATTTTATTCCTACTAAAATACCCCGTAGCAAAACCCAAGCCCAACCCTAAAATTGAAAAAATTAACGCATAACTGTACATATTTCTACTAAGTTAAAAAATAGCTAACCTAGATAGGACGAGCGCTTCTTGTTATCAGATTCCGTACTGATTTTGTTAAGAAAATGTTATCAACAAGAATGAAACTGTTTTTGATATTTAATTTGTGAAAAATCATAACAAATGGCCCAAACTAACTAAGTTTAATAGCGGGATAAAAATATCAATTTAATCAAGGAAAGTCAACAAGATCACTCAAATATAAAACACGCTGATATGCGTTAAAAAATATCTTTTATCATTAAAATCATCAAAATTCTCCTTGCCACAATACATAAATATTCTTTAATTACAAAAAAACATCGATATTTAATAATTATTTTAAAATTATTTAATTTTTAAATTTTAAAATAAAATCATGAAAAAAATAATTATATCTTGCCTATTGATTTCGTATATCTTAATAAAAAACGCCATATGCCAAGCGGAAAACTTAACGAATACGGTTTATATCAATGAATCAATGCCAAATCCCAAAGGAACTGACAAAGGAAATGAATGGATCGAGCTTTATAATCCTCAAAATTATGATATCAACTTAAAAAATTGGTATTTCCAAAGAAAAAACACTGAAAAAACAGAAAAAATCAATAAAAATTTAATAATTGAAAGTAAAAATTATCAAATTATTCATTTTGAAAAACTTCCGATAAGAAACAATGAAGAGAATTTATTGTTAATGGATAATCAAAATAAAATAATCGATGAAATTTCCTTTAAAAATGCTAAAGAAGGCTATTCATACAATAGGATCATTGAATTTGATAAAAATTCAAAACCTATCCTTGTCCGATATTCCTGGCAAAAAATTATAACAAAAGAAAAAGAGAATCCCGCGATTTATAGTTTTGAAGGCACGATTCAAAAATCAAATTTTTCAGAAAATTATTTTCTCCTCAGTACAAATCAAAAAATTTATAGAATCCATTATATTAATTATATCCCCTCGATTGCCAAACAAATTTTCACTCTACAAAATAAATTAAACATAAAAACCGAAAAAATAAAAAATCATTATTTTCTCACGGATTACCGAATATTAGAAATTGCAAATCCACCGGCAAAAAAGCATGATCTAAAATTAATAACACTGTTTGGAGTAATTCTACTATCCTCAATTTTTACTTCTATTTTGATTTATAGAAAGCAGGCAAAACATCACTCACAAAATTTTCATGAATTAAAGCAAAATCATCAAAAGCTTTATTGATTTCATCGTTCAAAATCTGAACTTTACCGCCATCAATTTCAAAACCTTTGCTGGAATAATATAAAATTACATCATCATATTTATCTCCATATTTCTTCAAGCTATCAATATAAGTTGCGAATTCCTTTAGTACGGTTACCTGCTGTTTTTCATTCCTGCTCTTGATTTTCTTTAAATCTTCAGCCTCCGTAAAAAGAAGTTCAAATTCTTGTTTATATAAATCCATATCAGAAGTATCAACTTTTGAATCCGCATTTACTTTGTCAGGCACGGTAGCATCATAAATCGAAAAACTTTCCTCCACGATAGTTGAGACATTATCCACGAATTCCACAAAACGATTATTAAAATTAACACTATTTAACCACAACGGATCAAAATATTTCTTTAAATCGCATCCTGAAATGAAAAAAACATTAATTATAAGTACTCCCCCTAAAAACAATTTCCATAATTTCATGTTTGATAAGCTTATAGAACAAAGCTGAGAATAAAATTACTCTTATAAAATCGCTTTGTCAAAAAAAATGACAAAAAAAGAAAATTCGCATCGTAATGGAATCACGCTACGATTCCTTGCGTTTTCTCTTCATTTCTTTGCGTTAAATGCATCAATAAATTGGAATCATCCGGGATATAACAAGTCGGACTTGATATATCTTGTTTAAGTTCACCTGAAAATACATCACCCAAAGTTGTCACATTTCCACTCGCTAAATTAAAAGTATCCTCTAAAAACCTATCTCCATATTCTGATTCAAAATCTGAATAACCATATTCTCCGTATTCAGTTTGACTGATAAAAATTGGTTTTAACATATCATTTGGCAATAAATCATAAAAATTTCTTATAAAATTATGACTTTTACAACATGATAAAATTAAAATATCTCTATTATTATCTTGTTTATTTAACTCAGGAAATCTTAGATATCTTAGTTTATAAGCTGCCACGAATTCTTCTAAAGTAATTTTAAGAAGAGCATTCTTAAATATTAATGCCTCTTCTTCACCATGTCCACTAAAGATAAAAGTAAATGGTGGTTTTGTATTAGCAATCTTTTGAAGAAATTCTTGTTTTAAATTATTTTGTAACATAAGAAAATCCAATCTGCCTCCTTGCTTTTTTATTGCATCTATTGTTTTCCCTTTTGCAAATCTATGTCCATAATATTCTCCGGTCAATAGTTCATCATTAGCAACAAAAAGAATATTTCTATCTTGAAACAGAGGTATATTTTCATATTTTTTTTGCATCTTTAATATTCTCAACAACTCCTGATTCACATTCGCATGGTTAATTTCTTTTTTCTGAAAAAATAAATTCCTAACAATCATTAATTTTAAAGAAGGAATTAATTCATCCGGTATATCTTTAGTATATTCTTTCCCGTCAAATTCAAATTTTACCGGACTTTTTATCCAAGAATTGACGATTTTATCCATAGAACCTAAACTTAAAGCCCCCAGACCTTTTCCGTATAAATATAAAGACAATTTGCTTACATCAAAAGCAGGATCATCCAAAAATTCAGCTAAGGAAGGAGTGTGCACATCGTTTACCATCTGTAGTACCTCTAACAACTTTTTCCCTTTTTCTGTTTCAATTTTCTTAAAATCTTCAATTTTTCTGATAAATCTCAGACTAATTAATCCCCACACAGGACTAATTTTTCTTTTGATACCTACCGAATCTGAATATAATTTTATAGTTTGGAGCCAATTATTAAGCTCTTTACCATCTTTTATTGTACCATTAACAATTAGATAATTTATAATCTCAAACTGATAAATAGAATTTATAATCTCTAGATTTCCATTTAGATCCTTCAATAATTGATTAAATTCGCCGACATCTTTAATATTTGCCTTTTCTATTAAAAGGGAAATTAAATTTTTAAATCCTATATTTTTAATTATTCTTAAAGCATCAATATTTAATTTATTAAAATCATCAACGCTTTTTAATATTTTTCTATCAATCAAAATTTTTATCATATCTAATTGCAATTCATTCTCTATCAAACTTAATTTTTCAAAATTTAATCTTTTAAATTCATCAACTTGAGTAAATATTCCATTTTCTAACATCGACGATACTAATGCCCTATGATTTTTTTTAATATCCGTACCTAAATTATCTTGAACCGCATTAATCCATGCATTCAATTCATTAATTCCGGAAATATTCCCACTCCTTATTAACTGCAAAATAAATTCCCTTGTTTCATTATTAATCAACCTTAAACTGTCTTCAATACCATCTATCAAATTAGGTAAATCTTCTATTTTCTGTATTTTTCCTTTGATAAATAGAGCATCAATAAAAAATTGAATTATAATAACATCACCTCTATTTAGATTGGACAAATCCAAACAATCTTTACAAGCAATTAAAAAATTATTAAAATCTTCCGGTTTTTTTATTATATTGCGCCTTATAAATAAAATTATTATTGCTTCGTTAGCTAGATTTTTAACTAATTTTAAATTATCTTCAATTATTTCCATCCATAAAATGAAATCATCTGCTTTTTTTATTTTATCTGAATAAATTAAAAACCATATAACGTTCGCATGAAGTTCGGTTTGTATATGGTTTAAATTACCCATTACTTTATCGACATTATCTTTCCCGATTTTTTCAATTAATTTAGCTAAAACTTTGGCTTGATAAATATTCTCTGTTCCGGAAAGTACCTCTAATTTATCATCTTCGTATGCAAAAAAATCATCCGTTTCCTTTTTTTTTAAAATCAATAACTTATTTTCTTTATTTTGCATTAAATTAAAAACCTTACATGTTTCCATATCAAAAGTTCCTAAAGCTTCAATAATCTTAATTTCTAAGTCATTTGAAAACTTTATAGCATATTCTTCTTTCTTTGCCCCTTTAAACCATGTATTTGATGTATCACTGATCTGCTGATGAATTGATCTTAAAACTGGTAGAGAAAATTTTTTTTCTAAAATCATGAATAAAACATCAAATTTATCGCTTAACTCTAAAGACATTGCTCCCTGTATTTCAAATTCATCTCTTATCTTCAATAAATCATTGTACAAATATTTACGCTCAATCTCTGCAATATCTGGTTGATCTTTTAATTTTAATAATTCTGCACCTGTATTTTTTAATATTTCCTCCTTTTCTTGCTGCTTTTTCACTTCTGTGATTCCTCCAAATGAATCATTTATCTTATGAAATTCTTTAACTAATCGTTGCTCGAAAAATAAATTAAACTTAATCCGATTATTAAAATTATCTAACATAAAATACATTTAAAATATCTTATAATGTTAACATAAATGGAAGACAAAATCAAAAGAATCCAGGACTATGGGCTAAGGAAAATAAAAAAAGAACAAAAAATAGATTTCGATAATTTATCGAAAAAAGAATATGGAATCTTTTTAAAAAAATGTTTTAAATATAAAACAATTGATCAATATATGCATAATGCAAGAGAAGTTACAAGATATTCCCAATATGTTTTTTAGAACGGCACTATCCCTGATTTCGGCTTCAGTACTCCTATTCGCGAGGTTACTCTGGACAAAGTCTCCCCTAATTTTCCTCATGAGAGATTTGGCGGTCGCGTCATTCGAGGTGGTTATCTTTCCTAAAATTCTTGAATTTTGTACCCCTTCACACTTCTCCTTTAAACCGTAAAACCTAACAAAAAAACCTGTACCCGTGTCCACTTTTGGGGGTTCAAATCACTGGCTGGGGTGGAGGGATTCGAACCCCCGAATGGCGGTTCCAGAAACCGCTGCCTTACCACTTGGCGACACCCCAAAATTTAAAAAGCCTGATATAAGATACTAACTAATTTTGCCAAAATCAATATTACAAATTAAAAAAGACCTAAAATTTAGGTCTTTTTTAAATATAAAAACGCATTTCTATCTTAATTCTGTCATTATATCTTTTAAAACTGAACTAATTCTATCTTTAATCTGTTTAGGTTCTAAAGAGTTTAAGCTTTCTCTTAATCCCACCAATACTCTTTGAGTTACTTGATTAGGATTAATCACTGAATGAGGATATTCACTTCGCATTACAGATATAAAATTAGCAACTTCCGGTGCAACTTCCTCCATAATACAATCAACTTTTTGTCCTGCATTTTCTGTACCAATCATTTCATTACGTTTACACGCATCAAATTGTACTGATCCTACTTCTACAGATGGGTTATTAACTGATAAAAATCTTGAATATTGACATCCCGAACAATTCTCAGAATCTTTAATTTTGAGTTCTGAATTCCATTCTCTGTCATGGTGAGTAACGATTTCAGAATCAGGAATAAAAATTTGTTTTTCTGCCATAATCGTATGGTTATAATTTTTTACAAGATCGAATCCTAACATAAAAACAAATAACTGTCAATGCCGAAAAATATTAAACGTAATACAATTTCCCTATTTAAGTTTTTATTATTAAATGAGATTCCTTTATTTGACAAAAAAAACTTTACCAAATATTATAATAAATAATTTAAAAAAATAACTATGTCTAAAAAAATCTTCATTTTTTTACTTCTATCTCTATTAATTTTTATAAATGCGTGCAGCACGGCGCTACCACCCGAAAATACAAATAATAATGGAGATAATCAGACGAATGGTGAGCCTAACAATGACCAAGGCATTGACAATACCACCTTAAATTTAAAAATCCCCGCCAACTTTACAATTACTGAGTGGGCTAAAAATTTAAAAGGTATACGAATTATGACTCATCCTGATCAATTCGGAAATATTTGGGTAAGTCGAACAACTGAAGGAATAATCTCCATGTTAGAAACAGATGAAAAAGGGAATGTGTTAAAAACCAATGATGTTTTTAAAAACCTGAATGCACCTCATGGCATAGTTTTAAATCCTCAAAACAATATGGAACTTTATTTTGCCGAATCCGATAAAATTTCCCGCGTAGCTCTATACTCAGACGACACGCCGCATAAAATCGCGGATTTACCAAATGCAGGAAGACATATCACCAGAACCATAGATTTTGGACCGGATGGCCGTTTATACGTTTCTATCGGTTCTTCATGCGACATTTGCACAGAACAGAATGAATTAAGAGCAAGTATTTATTCCATGAAGCCTGACGGAACAGATTTTAAAAAAGTTGCTTCAGGTTTACGAAATTCAGTGTTTTTTGTAACCCACCCTGTTAATGGTGAAATTTGGGCGACAGATATGGGCAGCGATCATTTAGGGGATAAGCTACCACCTGATGAAATTAATATCATAAAAGAAAATTCAAATTATGGTTGGCCATATTGTTACGGCAATAAAATTTATGACAACACAGTTAAAAATTCCAATATAAATGAAGAATACTGCAAAACAACACAAACTCCAAAAATTGAAATACCGGCGCATTCTGCTCCATTAGGTTTAGATTTTATCCCTGAAGAAGGATGGCCTGAAAAAATGTGGTTTAACCTAATAGTTTCTCATCATGGCTCAATCTTTCCTCAAGAAAAAATCGGATATAAAATCGTTCGCTATAAACTTGATGAAAATGGTGAATTTGAGGGAGAAGAAGATTTTATCACAGGATGGCTTGATGAAAACGGAAATGTCACAGGAAGACCAGTTCAAATAAAAATTTACCCCGGAGGTTTGGCTTATATAACAGATGATTTACGAGGAAGCATTTATAAATTAACTTATAATTCTGAAAAACATACCGGCAATAATGAAGAACCGACGAATGACAAATATATTTCTACATTAAATAACATAAAATTAAACAATATAAATCCGGGACAACAATTAACTTCGCCTATAATAATAGAAGGAGATGTCCCGGGAAATTGGTATTTTGAAGCTATTTTTAATATTCAACTTCTGGATAAAAACGGAAACCTTCTTAAAGAAGTTCTAGCAACCGCACAAGGAGAATGGATGACTGTAAACCAAGTCCCATTCAAATCTCAACCCATAACGTACACCGTTAGCGAGAAACAAACCGGAACTTTAAGATTTATTAAAGCAAATCCGTCAGGCTTGCCGGAAAATGATGAAAGCGAGGAAATAGAAATATTGTTACAATAGAGACCTTTTCACAATCTCCTCCACTTCCGTTACACACCCTTCGATATCCCCTTCCCTGCTTTCCACCTGATAATCGCATAAAAATCTTTTTGCCATTTCATGTTCGAAACTTTGTTCTCTTTGGGCAATTTCCTCTTCAGACTCAGGATGACGACGCATAATCCTGCCTTTTAAATCTTCCCAATTATTAATATATAAAAATATAGAAACCAAATTTTCTTTAGGAATTCTATTTTTAATACTTTCAAAACCCTGAATATCCACTTCCCTAACCACATTTTTACCTTTTTGCAAAGCAGTCAAAATAGGCTCTTTTAAAGTACCATAAAAATTATCACTATGAACACGCGCATATTCTAAGAATTTATCCTCTGCAATATTTTTTTTAAATTCCTCTTTAGAAATAAAATGATACACATCTCCATCTTTTTCCCTTGGCCTTTTTTCTCGAGTAGTATAAGAAACAGGGAAAACGAATTGCGGATAAATCCGCTTCAAATGGTCAATAACTGTTCCCTTCCCCACTCCCGATGGACCAACGATTAAAAAGAGTTTTTCATTCATTTGACAAAGATATTAAATTATATTACTATATACTGATGTTTAAAAATTGCTCTTTAAAAAACAGAAACAATATAACACAAAATATTTTAAAAAAAAATATACTCCGTAGCTTTAGCGAAGGAGTAAAAAAGTAGAAAGAGATAAGGCTTTTTCAAAATTTATAGATCATGAAATTGCATTCTGAAGGTGCAGATGTGAGCTAAAATTAAAATTTTTGACCGCAGCGTAGTGTTGCTACGTGAGGATCAAAAATTTTAATATTGGCTTGCAGATGCGCCTTCAGAATGTAATTTCAAGTCTTTCTCTCCCTACTTTTCGATGGTTGACGCGACAACAACCAACTTACCGTTTCTTATAGCCTCTATCGGGGCTTAAAACTTAAATTCCTCTTCTTTTACACTTGAGGAATAAAACAAACACAAATATAAAAAACCGAATGGTAGTGTCCGGTTATAAAAATACCTCTACCAAAGAACGGTAGGGAGACCGGCTTAAGGCCCACTTAAAAGTCGCAACCTTTTGCCCGGCTCTATATATAAGTTGATATTCTCTACTTCAAAATCTCAAATTTAAATACGTAGCTTAGAATAATCAACTTTGAGTCGTAACTACTGCAGGGTGTTAATCTCACCTCTGATAACCTTCTAAATTTTGTATGGTTATGCAAGTGCCCAATTCAGATTAACACCCTGATTTTATTTGTAAATTTTATACATTCAAAGCCAAATATTTATTCAAAGCGTTCAAATACGCGTGCGCGCTGGCTACAACTATATCAGTGCTTGAACCTCGACCAAAATATACTTTATCTTCAATTTCCAATTTAACTGTTACAACCGCTTGCGCGTCAATGCCTTCCGTAACTTCTTTTATCAAAAATTCCAAAAGTTTATTTTTAATACCCAAAATGCTGTTGACTGCCTGATAAATGGCATCCACGGGGCCATCTCCGATTTTAGCTTCAGCATGTTCTTTCCCATCTTTATCAATCAAAATAATAGACGCCGTAGGCAATCCATGTGTGCCGCAAACTACATTTAAAGTCTTCAAAATATATGTTTCTTTTATAACTTTCCCCGATTCCGAAGCGATCAAAGCAATATCTTCATCATAAACATTCTTTTTTTTATCAGCCAAAACTTTAAATTTTATAAATGCGTCTTCCAATTCTTCTTTATTCAAATTAAATCCCAACTCATTCAACCTGTCATTAAAAGCATGACTCCCCGAATGCTTTCCCAAAATCAACTTTGTTTTATTTATACCCAAATCTTCCGGCTTCATGATCTCATAAGTTTCTCTTTGTTTTAAAATTCCATCCTGATGAATCCCGGCCTCATGAGCAAACGCATTCGCACCTACAATGGCTTTATTGGGCTGCACTTTAACTCCGGTAATTTGCGTTAACAATTTACTTGTCGGATAAATTTCCTTAGTAATGATTCCTGTTTTTAAATTAAAAAATCCTTTTCTCGTGCTTATTGCCATAACAACTTCTTCAAGAGAAGCATTCCCCGCCCTTTCCCCAATCCCATTAATCGTACACTCGATTTGACTTGCTCCATTAATCACTCCGGCCAATGAATTTGCCACAGCCAAACCCAAATCATTATGACAATGAGTAGACACAATAATATTTTTTTTCTTTATTAACGGCACATTTTTAATAATATCCGCGATCAATTCCCCGAATTCCTCTGGCATGGCATAACCAACCGTATCCGGAATATTGATAGTATCCGCTCCGGCCTCAATCACCGCGGACAAAACTTCATACAAATACAATTTATCTGACCTTGCGGCATCTTCCGGAGAAAAATCCACGCGATCACAAAGACTTTTTGCATACTTAACCATTAAAACAGCTTGTTTCAAAGCTTCTTTTCGAGTCATTTTTAATTTATATTTCAAATGAATGTCACTAGTCGCTAAAAAAGTATGTATTCTCGGTTTTTTCGCTTTTTTAATAGCATCCCAAGCTTTTTTTATATCTTTCTCCAATGCTCTCGCCAAACCGCAAACTTCCGCATTTTTCAAAATTGCGGAAATCTCGGAAACCGCGGAAAAATCATCAGGAGAAGCAATCGGAAACCCCGCTTCAATAGTATCCACTCCCAACTTCTCCAACTGTTTTGCCAGTCTCACTTTCTCTTCAATATTCATGCTGCATCCGGGCGACTGCTCCCCGTCCCGCAAAGTAGTATCAAAAATCTTAACATAATCATTAAGCATAAATTAAAATTAGGATAATAATTCTTTTTAAAAATCTATACTGAAAATATCCTGATTTCAATTGTAAATTTAATATAGTCATAATTCGTAAAAAATTTTCCATTTACGAATTACGGATTACGGATTACGAAATTTATTCTCTAAAACGGCAAATCTTCCAACTTCACTTCTTCCTCAACCGGCACCGGACTTTCCTCATTATTATTTATCTTATTTTGACTTTTCCTGTCTTCATTAGGAATATAATTCATCCCCGAGTGATCACCCATATCGCCTTTTCTATCAAGCATGATCATATTCTCCGCGATAATTTCCGTTTTATACCTTTTAACTCCATCTTCTCCGGTCCAATCTCTTGTTTGCATCTTGCCTTCAATAAAAACTTTCGAGCCTTTTTTTAAATATTGAGCGCATATTTCAGCCAATTTTCGCCAAACCACGACATTGTGAAATTCAGCTTTTTCTTGCTTCTGACCATTATTATCATTCCAAGTATAATTGGTTGCCACTCCAAAAGTCGCTACAGAAACACCCTGAGGTGTTTGTCTGACTTCAGGATCTCTTGTTAAATTGCCAATAATTTGCGCGCGATTTAAACATACTGCCATAATATTTGGTTTTAAAATACAAAAATATCAAAAAGTATTAGGATACTATTCCAGACTTTTTATTCCGTCAAATAATATAAGTTGACACAATTACAAATAAATTCGCTTCTTTATAGCGTTTCTTTTATTTTAATAAAGCATCAATTATTAAAAAAAAATTAAAACATAAATTATACCTTTTTTGCAGAATCCATAAAGTTTTGATTTCGAGCCATTCTATCTTTTCTACCTTTAGTACCTGAGTAGATCTGATGATAAGTCTGTAAAACATCCATAACAGTCAAAACTTCTCTACCTTGAAGCGCTTTACATGTTTCTCTGAAAAATCTCATAACTCCGCCCGGACCTAGATGATTATAATTATCAGCTAAAAACCCCACACCTTCCTCTGTAGCCAAAAACGCTTGAGCAACCGAAGGAACTTTATATTCTTGAGCGATAGAATGAATCCTATCAACAAAATCTTCAATTAACGATGCTTTAAATTCCACTTGTTGTTGAGCCGCGTCCCTGAATAATTTTTGCAATTTTCCCAAATTTTCCTTATTAAAAGCAACTCTAAAATCTTTCCGTTTTACAGCTTCGCTTAATATATTTCTAAAATTATCATCTAATGCTCCCCATAATTCTTGATGATTTTTCTGTATGTAATCAATAAAACTCGGCAATTCTCCTCCTTCATAAAATTGAAATATACCTATCGATCTCTCATTAGGATTACCACACCTTGCATCAACCGTCTGGGCTTCATGCCCTGAAATCTTTATAACTACATTTGCCATACTTACAGGTGGATAATTTTTTCCGTTCAACAAACCTCCTGTATCTGAAATTGTTCGATCTTTTAAAGTTCTTTGAATAGTTTCAGCAGGCGAACCGGCGACTATAGATTCCTGAATACCATTATATTTTTTTGGTACGCCTTTATAATACTCAGCATCAGCCTTTTTAAGATCTGATCTGATGCCTTCATCAAATTGGTCATAAAATGAATCTGAACGATTAACCGAACCAAGATTAAAAAATTTACGAATAAAATCAACAATCTGTTCTATCCAATCTTTTTTATTTATTTCTTCTTTCGGAATCTGACTCGAAAATATTTCCCCTTTTTTTACTTTATTTAATTCAACTTCTAATTTTTTTTGAGCTTCATCTTTTTCCGCCTCTTCTTTTTTATCTTTAGTCTCTTCACTTTCTTTACCTTCATTCTTCTGCTCTTTTTCTTTCTTCAAATTCTCGCTCTCTAAAAAATTTTTTTCATTTTTCAAATCTTGAGGAGTTGAATGGACATCGCAGGTATCTTTTGCTTCTAATGACATTTAAAAGGTTTTAATAATTCATAAAATTATAACATATAAACCTTGAATAGACAAAAAAAAGATTCTATGGAATCATACACAAGAAATTATAATCAAATTTTTCATGCAATACGCTTTTATTTTCGGAAAAACACCATATCTTTCACTCGCGGAAGTAATACATGTTTTTCGTCAGGATGATCAAAACATAGATTATTTTTCCCGTGAATTCGGGATTCTAAATTTTTCAAAAGAATTAAAAGAAATTGAAAAAATTCAAAATAAATTAGGAGGAACAATAAAAATAACTCAAATTCTATCTTCAATTTCATGGCAAAAAAACTTCACGAATTCCGAAAAAAAATCTTTACTGAAATCATTAATGGAAATCTGCAAAAAACAAGATCAGCATAAATCAAAATTCAAATTCGGCATAAACGTATACAATTACCAAAAAAGCGCTAAACAATTTTTAAAAGAAATCTTGATTGATTTTAAACACGATTTAAAAAAAGCCGATATCACATCAAGATTCATCAATAAAGATTTTCAAAACATCTCATCTGCCGCGGCTTTAAATGAAAATCTTTTAGAACAAGGATTGGAATTAAACATATTATTCACTTCCGAAAAAATTTACATCAGCCAAACCATTTCAATTCAAAATATTAATGAATACTCCAAAAGAGATTACGAAAAACCCGAAAAAGATGCTCTCTCCGGCATGCTTCCGCCAAAATTGGCGCAAATTATGATCAATTTAAAAAGCCCTGAAATAAATACGATTTTCGATCCATTCTGCGGATCAGGAACGCTCCTTTTAGAAGCTCTTTTAAGCGACAACAACGTGATCGGATCAGACATCAGCGAAAAAGCCGTTTCTGATAGCATTCAAAATATTGAGTGGTTAAAAAACAACTATCAAATAAATTCAAAATTTAAAACTTCGATTTTCCCCTTGGACGCTTTGCAAATGACATTGGAACATTTGCCAAAAACAAATTTTTCCATAATCACCGAGCCATATCTTGGACCGGCGCTAAAAAAAGAACCAAATGAAAAAGAGATTAAAGAAATTCAGAATAATATAAAAAATTTAATATTTGATTTTTTTCGAAATCTATCGCCAATTTTAGAAAAAAACACGGAAATAATTATAATCTTCCCTTACATTAGAACAAAAAAGAAAAAATACTTTTTGCAAATCGAAAAGGAAGTCACTAAATTAGAATACGAAATAATCCCCCTTATTAAAGAAGAAACACAAAAAAAACTACATTTGAAAATCAACTTCCCATCGCTCTGCTACGAAAGAGAAGACCAACTAATAGGCAGAGAGATCTGGAAATTCATAAAAATATAAACACAATTCCTAGAATTTATCTCTTGCAAAAAAAAACATAAAACTTTATATTAATCTGCGACATCAGTTCTTTCACATTCCGCAGTAGCTCAGCGGTAGAGCAACCGGCTGTTAACCGGTAGGTCACTGGTTCGAATCCAGTCTGCGGAGCCATGATTTCAAAGCCACCTTCATAATTTACAACAACAAATCACACCCCCTATCTCAACTCCAAAATTCTATCCACTCTAAACACCCTTTTAGCCTTACGTTTCAGACAATAAGCTTCCACTCCGATAAAAGATTTGCCCAAATATCCCATTTTACCAACAACTTGCGGTTTGATTTCACGTTTTGATTTCGTGTCATCCGGTTTTAAATAAATTATTTTCAATATGCTTCCGGAATTTATCGCCTGAGTTATCAATTCCAACTTCTCTTCCAAAGACATATTTTCTTCAGATTTCGTGTATTGATAATGTGTTACAAAATTCACAATTCTTTGGTCCATCCAAATATGTTTTTTCAAAATCGGCTTTTTAAGAATTAATCCTTCAAAGCTTGTGCAACGACTTATCGCCACATAAATCTGGCCATGCGTGAAAGAGCCTCTCCCAATATCCACAATAACACGATCAAAAGTTTTTCCTTGGCTTTTATGAATAGTTACAGCCCACGCCAACCGCACAGGATATTGAGTAAAAGTCCCCACGACTTCCGCGTCAAGCCTCCGCAAATCTTTATTATAAAAATATTGCGAAACCTCCCATGTATAAGACGACACCTCAACTATTTCGCCATTACTCAATTCAATCTCCAAAATATCATCATTTCCTTCATTGTCAGAAATAATATTATTAATCACTCCCACGCTCCCATTTACCCATCTGCCCGCGCTGTCATTATTCAAAAGCATTATTTGCGCTCCCTCTTTCAATTCAAGATCCAAAGAAGCAGGATAATATTTCTTATCAAAATTCCCATTCACATGCCCATAAAATACTCTTGTTTTAGATTCCAATTGGGCTAATTTCTTAATATTAATCTCATCCGCCGCGGAATTTGTCGTAGTCAAAGTGATATAAAACTCGCCCGAATCATCATTAAAATCAAAAATACGCCTGCTGTTCAATCTTTCAATATCCGCGTCCTCAACGGAATTATTACGAATTTTGTTTAAAAGCTCAATAAAATCATCATCTCTTTGCCGATAAATTTTTTCCAATTCTATAAATTCCATCTCAAAATTTTCAAAAACCTTGGCATCGAAAAAATAAGGACTTTTATAATAAGATCTAAAAAGCTCTTTCTCGGAAACATCAGCAACAACCGGAGGAAGTTGATAAAGATCACCAATAAAAATCATCTGTAAACCTCCGAAAGGTGAATTGTCATTCAAACAAAACCTCAAAGCCTCATCAACACAATCCATAAGATCCGCGCGAACCATTGATACTTCATCAATAATAATGGCATCCAATTTTCTCAAAACCTCCAAAACTTTCTTTGAAAACTTTTTCTTAAAAAGAGAATGAGGAGTTATTGTTGGAGGAAAACCAAAAAAAGAATGAATTGTCTGACCTTTAACATTAAGCGCGGCCACACCTGTGGGAGCTAAAACAGCGACATTTTTCGCTGTATTATCACGAAAATATTGCAGCAAAGTGGATTTGCCGGTTCCGGCCTTACCTGTAATAAATACGCTTTTATTAGTGTTTGTAAGAAATTCAAACGCCCGAACAAAATCATCGTTAAGTTCAATATTAAATCTCGTTGCTCCCAAAAGTTTATTCATAAAAATAAATAATTCCGAATTGATTATAATCAAAAAATAAAAAACAAACAAAAAACAGGTCAAATTATAAAATAAAACGCTTTAAATAGATCTATGCACTTCCCTTCTATGCTTCACTCGCAATACCACTAAAACTGCTACAACACCAGCTTTTTCATCTAACCTAAAAATAATTCTATAATCCGCTACTCTTAATCTATAAGTATCAATTCAACCCTCAACTACTCAAATGTCCAACATCAGACACCGCGACATTCAATCCGTTTACCTTAAAACAAACCCCGGCAGACAAACCGTCTTCTTTGATAAAAGTATAATTTTTTACTTTATCAGCTTCTAATCCCAATCTTCGAAGACCATATTCTAACAACACACCATCCGGGATTAAACTTGGATCACTATATTGCTGAACCAATTTTTGAATAAGTGAACTAGTAAATAACTTTTCTGTCTGTGAATGTAAATATCTCTGATACAGCAACTCATCTTCTAAAGAAGATTGATAATTAAGATTAATTCCATTCAAATTAAAGCTTGTATGATAGCCACCTGATAAATTTCTCTCCACATTATCAGATTCTTTTACTTTACTCATTCGCAATTTTGTCAAATCAATTTCCTTTATATCTTTTGGAGATCCAACTTTTTTCAAAGATAATGTATAACTTCTGAATTTTTGTCCCTTTTCTCCATCACTTGATTCTATCACTCCTGTATATTTAGCAATCACATCAAACCCGAAATTACGAATTTCTTCTTTTAAATTTTCAAATTGCTCAGGTTTAATTGAACCATACGGGAAGCTCACTATAGCGCATCCTCCAACTTTTAAAACCCTATTAATCTCATTTAATACATCAACTCTTTCATAATTCTTTTCTGTAATAGCTAACGACGTATAATGCAGCGCTAAAGACATATTAATCAAATCTTTACTCCCATCTTCAAAAGGTAAAGATCTAAAATCCGCCACAACATCATTTTCTTGAACTTCATCAAAATGAGAGCTATTAATATCAACGTTTTTAATCACATAATTTTCTGATCTTCCCATATAATGCTGCAACACTCTATTTGCTGAACCCAAATCCGCTATTTCCATCTTCCCTGCATTTCCACTTTCCACAATTAATTTTCTCATAATTTCCGCGTTTGTTCGTCCATTATTAGCATAATATGAATTTACTAAATTAATTTTATACAATTTTGCGTACAAATCTCCATAAGTATCTGTTCTATTTGGGTCTTCCGGATAAAGTCTTTTTTCTAAATATTTTCTATTTAACGCGCTTCCTTTTCCAAACATACAATTAAACATAAAAGCCAATTTCTGCTGAGTGGTATGAACATAACCTTCAATATTAGCATGCCTGTCATATCTGCTTTGTCTCTCAAGTACATCCCATTCTTCCTCATCTACTATATTTCCCTCCAATATCATATCTATAATCCGCTGCTTTTCCGCCAAAAGAATCCTTATACCTTCTTCAATTGTATTCTCAGCTATAAAGGATCTCACTTTCACAGAATTCTGCTGGCCTTCTCTATGAAGTCTTGCTATTTGTTGAAATTTTAATGCCTCTGTCCATGGTAGATTATAAAGAACCATTGAATCAAAACACACTAAATCTTGCATACCTTCAGAGGTTGTTTTCCCTGTAGCCAAAAAAATCACTTTTTGATTCGATTCTTTACACTCTTTAAGTATTTGCTGACGATCTATCCCCTCCACAAAATCATTTCCATCCCTTTTCAATACTTTTATACCTTGTTTCTCATAATGTCTCTGTAATTTTTTAAATAAACAATCTCCATCCAAATCTTTAAAATCAGATGTAAGGCCGTCTCTGAATTGATTAACAAAAATTATCACTTTATCCGTTCTTGTAAGTTCGTCGTCTAAATAACTCTGAACATTTTGATATTTAGAGCTATCCATATACGGAGCTAAGTCCACATATTTTGGATCAAGTACTAATTGTTGCAAAATATTGATCTTTTGAGCGGGAAAAATTCCATCTTCTTCTAGCATAGCCTGGTATATTAATACTTCAACATCTCGAAGATTATAAATAATTTCTTGATAATCCAATTCAGGTAAATTAAGCACTTCCTTTGCGCTATGTCTAAGCATTCGTTTCTTTAAAATATCTCTTATCAAAAGTGGATGAGAAGTCTTTATCATATGAAGTATTTGTTCATCTGTTTTATCTCTAAACATTTCAGGCTCTAACAATCGAAGAGTTGGCGTAATATCTTGAATTCTGTTTGGAATCGGTGTTCCTGAAAGAAGTACAGTATATCCATCTCTGATTGAATCCGTATTAAGCGAAAGCTCTTGAATTATCCGCACCCAAGTGCCTTTAATATTTTTGGCATTATGCGCTTCATCCACCACCAAATAATCAAATCCTAATTTTTTTAGTGTTTCGACCATTTCTTCACCATCTTCACCCTTACCCATAAACATAGAAAAACCCATTACCACATAATCCGCATCTTTAACCTGCTCCCAATCTGATGGAGCCATTCCTGCGTGAATCATACCTACCTTTGGTTGATTATCCGCTTTAAAATAATTAAATTTAATATTTCTAACCCATTGCAGCGCCACATCTCCATCCGGACAAACTATCAATGCTTTATTTGCGCCGACATATTCTTTCCCCAAAATCGCGGAGGCTGATTTTCCCGTACCCATATCATCCGCTATGAGCATTCTTCTTTTCTCAGCTATCTCTTTCATTGCTCTTCTCTGATTCATATCAGGAAAATTTCTTCCCTTTTTCAAAGAATCTACAAAATTTGAAGGTTTTGGAATTGAATAAACATCAAGATAATATTCTTGAACTTGATAAAGCATCTTAGCAAATAGCGGATATTCTTTTTCGTAGTGCCCGGATAAATTTTTTAAAATCTCAATTGTTTCATCTTCATTTTTATGCATCAAAGGAAAATATGCGTCACACCATTGACGATAAACAAGATCATATAAACTCTCTATTTTTAAAATATCTTCAGAAACAATCTTATCTCTCGGTATCGGTCTCATTGGCGGCAAAAAGCTACCCAAATAATCTTTTAAAATTCCTAATGTTCTTTTAATTCCCATTTTAGCGAAAACAGGATTGCTTGCGACCAAATATTCCGCCACCGCGCCTCTACCCAACATCCCTGATATATCTGCTAAAATATCCTTATTCTCGTCCAATATCTCCTGTGGTTTTTTATGATCTAAAGCTTGTATTGCTTCTTCCTGAGTTATTAATTGCTGTATTTCTACAACTTTGTCTTCAAATTTACAAATCTTTGCTACTCGTAAACGAACCAGCAATGACCCTAATTTCCGCATTTCTCCAAACTTTCTTATAAATGAAGTCCACAAATAAGAAGCATATTCTTTCCCTTCTTCAGGATGAGATAATTTTATTTCATTTTTATTCTTAAAGGTTGATGAAATTCTCATCAAATCTTCTCTTCTTAGCTCTCTTTCTATCCCCAATGCCTGCTTTACACATGCCAAAAACAATTCATCATCCTTTATCGCTCTTTCTATCGGAAACGGCTCTTTCTGCTTTTTACTTTGAGCCATCTTGATTTCTTCTAATATTCCCGCGATCAAATCTTCAAATCCACATATCTTTGCTACTCGCAAACGAACTTGCAATGATCCTAACCTTTGAGTCTCTCCAAACTCTTTTAAAAAAGCCTCCCATAAACCTAAAGCATATTCTTTCCCCTCTTCTAAATGAGATAATTTTATTTTATTTTTATTATTCCTATTCGTTGTAATGTTCATTAAATCTTCTTTTTTGATCTCTCCTTTTATCCCCAGTGCTTGTTTTACACATTCCAAAAATAATTCATCCTCCTCCATCACCCTCTCTATCGGAAATGGCTCCTCCTGATTCTTTTTATTCTCTCTTTCTTGCTTTTCACTTTGAGCCATCTTGATTTCTTCTAATATTCCCTCGATCAAATCAACAAATCCATATATCTTTGCCACTCGCAAACGTACCTGCAATGACCCTAATTTCAATGTCTTTCCAAACTTTCTTAAAAAAGTCTGCCATAAACCTAAAGCATATTCTTTCCCTTTTTCAGGATGAGATAATCTTATTTTATTTCTATTCACCCAACTAGCTGTAATTTTCTTTAAATCCTCTTTTTTGATATCTCCCCTTATCCCCCATGCTTGTTTTACACATTCCAAAAATAATTCATCCTCCACCATCACTCTCTCTATCGGAAACGGCTCTTCCTGAACTTGCCTCTTCTCTCTTTCTTGCTTTTCAACCTGAGCTATCTTTATTTCCTCTCTTATACTCGTAACCAAATCAGCAAATCCATATATCTCTGCTACTCGCAAACGTATCTGTAATGATCCTAATTTCGGAGTTTCTCCAAATTTTATTATAAACGAACTCCATAAATAAGAGGCATATTCTTTCCCTTCTTCTAAATGAGATAATTTTATTTTATTTTTATTCACCCAACTAGCTGTAATTTTCTTTAAATCCTCTTTTTTGATATCTCCCCTTATCCCCCATGCTTGTTTTACACATTCCAAAAATAATTCATCCTCCTCCATCACTCTCTCTATCGGAAATGGTTCCTGAATTATAACTTTTCCATTAAGTTCTACCTTTTTCCCCTTCCTCTTCTTTTTCTCTCCCCCGTCCCTTCCAATATCACACTCCTCCCCCACCCCCTCAATCACCTTACCTCCTATATTTTCACTCACCTTTCCTAAATCCTCATGAACTCCTGCATCAACTTCTCGCGAAACATCCTCTTTAGTTTCTTGAGGTGATAATATTAATTCATCTTGTAAATAATCAGTTGGATTCATATAATTTTATTATTTTTGTAAATCTTTATCTAATAATCTACTCACAAAATAAATCTGGTCATTATTAACTGATAGTCCATTAAATTCCTCACCTTCACTCGGGATCCCCAATGCTTCCGCTATTTTGTTTATTCCCTTGATATCGCCGTCAACACCTTCGATAGGAACTACGCCCTCTATCCAAACACATCCATCATTTGTAGTAACATTTAATAAACGACCTCTCCCCCAAGGAGTATACAATTTACCCGCAGGAACTAAAGTTTCTCCACTTTGCTTAGCTATTTTTTCGTAAGTTTTTTTCATTTTAATCTCAGAAACACCTTCTTCCTTTTTAGTAGCATGCCAAGGAATCGCATTTTTTACTTTAAGAACTACTTTTTCCCCTTTAATCTCACTTACAATGCAAATTCCATCTCTTTTCATTTTTTCAGCAATTTCTACTGCCGGACCATCAAAATAATCCTCTCCTATTTTTTCTCTATTATCAGACACTTTTTCTTCTGCCTTTATCAATTCTCGCATCAATAAATCAACTGCAAGTTGGTAACTCCCGGTAGCAACCCCGATTTCCAAACAACCTTGTGTTTGACCTAACCTCGCTAGAATACTATCAAGCAATGCCCTAAATTGATTAACTTCTGAAGGATCAACAATTTCAGAAATACCATCTGAAAATTTTTTGAATTCATCTTTCATAAAATGAAAATTAATAAAATAATAAAAAACGAACTAGAATTAAAACATAAAAAAAAACACAAGTCAATAAAATAAAAAACACAGAACAAAAAATAAAATTAAGCTCTAAAAATAACGTATCCTGCAATGCTGTATAAATTTATCCACTAAAAATTAATTCAAAACTTACTTTTCAAATACCCCCACATTCTTTTAAAAATCCCCTTATTTTCCGGAACTCGTGAATTTAAATCAGAATCTTTTCTCATTTCCGTTTTTTTCGTAACCATATTTCCCATCTCTCTTCCAATTCCGGTCTTCAAATTGTTAAATTTTGATTGCCATAATTTTTTATTTTTATAATCGGGAATCTGGTCTAAATAATCCATTCTATTCTGCAGCGTATCAATTTGCTGATTTAAGATTTCCATCCTCTGAAAATTTTTTAAATCTTTTCTATTAATTAAATTGATAGCTCTTCCCAAAATTTCCCGATTTTTATTTTCAATACTCAAATTGTCAGGATAGGAAGGTTTGTAATCCATTTCCTGAAATATCTGATTATATTTATCCTGAAACCTCTTTACGGAAACTTCTTTCACATGATCTCGTTTTAAAGAGCTCTCCTGAAACCGGACATATTCGTTTGCACAAAAATCATGTAATTTCTCCTCTCTAACCTCAACTTGTCTAGGGATATTAACCATAAATTATAATTTTCATTTCTCCTGTTCTAATCCAAAAGCTATCCTAAAGTCAATAAAAAATATTTATTAAAATCTATTTACTTAATTCCTTAATTTCTTCCTCGCTCAACGCATAATCAAAAATCTTCACATCATCGATTTTTCCGATATAGCCAAAACCTCCATTGTAATATCCACCGATTGTTACAGCATCATTTGTTTTTTTAATCTTGCCTTGCTTGGCAATTGACTGAACCAAATTTCCATTTACATAGGCTTTCAAATATTCACCGTCATAAGTAAATGCCACATCATTCCATTCCCCCGGATTAATAGCTAAAAATTTATTATAAACAGTTCTAACGCCGTCTTCAGTGATTACTCCGAATCTAAAAGCCCTCCTTAATGGATTTGCGTTAACAGCCAATTCAAAATTCAACTTTTTTGTCACTACAAGCTGATAACGATGATCTTCTATTTTATCCGGATTTATTCTGGCAAAAACAGTTATATAATCAGAATTTAAAGATTCATTTGAATCAACAATCAATAATTTATAAATATTATTAAAATAAACTCCCAAACTTTTTAAAGTTATAATACCGGATAAAGGACAAAAATCCGCGTTCGGATAACATTTTGGATTGTTTTTTGATTCCGAAATATCAAAAAAATTCTGTAAACCTTCTTTTTCATCAAAATTCAAATCCAATATCTTTTTACCCAATTGCAAAGGTGCCTTCACTAAAAACTGCGCGCTTTGGCTAATCTCATGAATACCATTTGAAGCTTTAAAAATAATTTCAAAAGTTTGATCAATTTGAGAAACCGCCGGAGTCCAAAAGAACTCGCCTGTTTCCTCATTAAAACTTGCATCTGAAGGGATATTTTCAATAAAATAATTAATCTGATTTCCGTAATTATCAGAAGCCTCAACTTTAAAAGCAAAAGAATTTCCGGCAATAATTTCCTGATCCGCGATATGAGTAATCCATTCAGGCTTAGCAAAATTTTCAGGATAAAAAGCTTTTAAATTTAAAGCAGGATCTCCGAAATAAGTAAAATTCGTAGTTTTTAAATAATTACCTTTATTACTATCCGGAGGTATGTTTTTTCTGATTTTTTGAATAACTTCTCCCAAATATTTATCCTTTTCTTCAAAAATAAATTTATATAAAAATTTTTCAATCTGCTCGGCATCCGGACTAATGGCAAGCCCCGGGAAGCCAATTGATGCCACTGAACCATTTTCAACATTCAAAAATTTTTCCGCGATACTGGAAATAATTCCACTCGAATTAACCGTATTATACAAACCTCCAAAACAATTCAATGAAAGCAAAATCGGATATTGCGTATTTTTCAAAGAATAAACATGATTATTGTCAAGATAGGCGGCTTTATAAAAAATCCCGTTCCATGAATCAATATGTCCATGCCCGATATAATTGACTATCATTTGTCCTAAATTCATTTTTTCAATAAAATCCGCTCTCGCCGCGCTAATGGAATTTTCAAACATTTCAGGCGAATTTTTAAAATAACCGTAACTTTCAGGTAAATAAGCTTTAATTGTAGGTTCAAGTAAGTCTACGTAAGGACTTTGCGCACTAAGATTAAACACATTCTTTTTAACAACATCGGCATAAAAATCACTCTCAAAAACAAAAATTTTCTCAACGATATTATGTAATTCATCTTTATTTATTACAGGAAACCTGCCTGTAATGATTTCTCCGGTTGTATTTTTATTTTCAACTACAAAATCAGAAAACAATTCATCATCAGGAAGCTCATATTCCGTATCATTTTGAAAATCCTTCACAGGAAAATAATCATAAATTGTTGGAATATAATCTTTAATTTCAGTTTTCAAATGATTTTTCGGATCAAAAGTCGTATTACCGATCAAAAGCAAATATTTCGGTTTAATTTGCCAATTATAATAAGCATCCGACAAAAAACTTTTTATGGCTTGCGGATCTTTAATCCCGAAATTGTACTTGTTGTATATTTCCGTAACAGTATAAACATTTACAACAAAATTATCATTAAACTCCCTATATTCTTTTAATCGTAAAATATCGGAACCGGATTTTAAAGATTTATCTTCTGTGAACTCCATCAAATCAGGATGAGAAATAATAATATAATCCGCTCCCAAAGGATTATTATAAAAATTATTCTGTTCTATTAAGGAAATATTATCAGGAATCAGATAATTATCTTCAAAAATCAAATGATATTTCCGGTCATTCATATTATCAGAAGCGAACAACAAACCATCCTCCACAATCTTCACATCAGCTTCGTCTATTTTTGTTATTTCCGTATTCGAAGTTACTTGAAAAATATCAAAATTCTGCCTTAAACCGGATATAATCTTAAATCCGGCCTCATTTAAAGCATTAAATGTAAAATATTTCTGACCGGAATCTAAAATAATATTGCGTGGATAATATAAATCAAAATTATCAAGGTATAATGTATTACCGGAATTTTCTAACTTGATCTCTAAACTGTTTTGCGCTTTCAAAAGTTCAGTATTAAAATTAATCTCCAAAAATTGATTATTATAAATCTGATTTTCCAAAACATTCTCTTTTATTATCCGGCCATTTAAGTAAACATCAAAATAAGCACTCACTTTATTAGTATCAAATCGTATCGTTTTTAAAATAATTTTAGAATTCGGATTGGAATAATCCATATTTTTTAAAACGAAATCAAATTTAAAATTCTTTGGATAACTGAAAGATGACCAGAAAAAATGATCTCTTCCAATTCCATTTTTCAAATTGAAATTATAAAATTTATTTTCCTCAAAATGCGTTTTTTCTAAATATGAATTTGAAAACAAAGTTGGAGACATCAAACTCAAATCTGCTTTATTAATTATCGCGTTTCCAATATCGCCGCTATTAATTTGTTCCAAAAAATAAACATTTTGAGAAGTATTCAAAGAACTGATCTTCTCAGCATAAAAAACCAATGCGTTATTATCTATTGAAAAAGGGACCTCTTGTCCCTTATTGGACAATTTTACATTTAAAACATCTGTCCTAAAACCTTTAGCCACCAATTCCTCAAAAGTAATTTTATGAAACCCTTCTTTGGAAGTTGAAATTTTTAACAGCGGATTCGCTGATTCAGCTGTCGCGAAATTAACGGACAAATCAGAAAAAAAATTTATTGTAAGAGCTAAAATTACAAATAAAATTAATATTTTCTTTGACATATTTATTTTTTATTAAAAAATTTAAAACTAAAACAGTTTATTCAGAATTAAACTACTATTCAAGAGAAAAATTTCAAAAAAATTTCTTTAAAACCCAAAAACTTTTCTAACTTGCTTTTTTAGTAAAAATATATTAATATTTCCACTCGATCTTTAAATGATTTTAAGCATCTACAGCAAATAATGAGTTTGAAGATGATATAATTTCTTAAAAAAATACATGATCAAATTTGAAAACAGTGGTTTAAAACCCGAAATTCTTTCAGCGTTAAAAGAATTAAATTTTATTGAGCCAACGCCGATCCAGAAAAAAACAATTCCGCATTTGTTGACTTCCAAACAAAATTTAATTGCCTCCGCTCAAACAGGAACCGGAAAAACAGCGGCTTTTTCATTGCCTATAATTCAACAAATCGATGTTAATGACAGAAACACGCAAGCAATGATACTTTGTCCAACCCGAGAATTATGTTTACAAATAACTAAAGATATCCACAATTTCAGTAAACACCTCGCAAAAATTGATACAGTGGCGATTTACGGCGGAGACAGCATTGATAAACAAATCAATTTACTGAAAAAAGGAGCGCAAATAGTAGTTGGAACTCCGGGCCGTGTCAATGACCTAATGGATAGAAAAAAGCTCAATATATCCGCAATAAAATGGCTTGTACTTGATGAAGCTGATGAAATTTTAGATATGGGATTTAAAGATGATCTGGATGCCATATTGGAAAGAACTCCTGACAGCAAACAAACTCTGCTTTTTTCAGCCACAATGCAGAAAGGAATAATGGAAATCGCCCGCAAACACATAAAAGACGCGCACCGAATAAGCATGGGTGATCAAAATATTAGCGCTGAGAATATTACCCATGAATTTTATATTACACATGCTAAAGACCGCTTCGACGCATTAGTACGAATCTTGGATTCCAATCCTGATATTTATGGCATATTGTTTTGCCGCACTCGCCAAGAAACTCAAGAAGTGGCCGACAAATTAAAACAATTTAAATACAATGCTGAAGCCCTTCACGGAGATGTTTCACAAAACATGCGCACTCAAATCATGAGTCATTTCAAAAGAAAAAATATTAAACTTCTGGTTGCCACAGATGTTGCTGCCCGTGGAATCGACGTGAACAATTTAAGCCATGTAATAAATTTCAGCTTACCCGACAGCCCTCGAACTTACATCCATAGAAGCGGAAGAACAGGAAGAGCAAGCCAAAGCGGAATTTCGATTTCCATTCTGAACATGAAAGAAATGAGAAAAATCCAACTGATTGAAAAAATCGTCGGCAAAAGATTTACTCAGAAAAAAATTCCGTTGGGAACTGAAATATGCGAAAAACAATTATATAATTTCGTTGATAAAATAAAAAATATTGACCTGAACGAAACTCAAATAACGCAATATTTACCGCCAATCATGGAAAAACTGAAAGACATGACTCGTGAAGAAGTCATCAAACGATTTATATCAATTGAACTCCACCAAATATTAAGCCATTATAAAAATTCAGCGGATTTGAACAGCAATATTCACGATCACGAAAAAGAAATCGGTTATAATAAAGGAAAAAGCAAAAGAGATAATAGAGGTGTTTCTTTCGCTGCTTTTACGATTAACTTGGGAAAAAAACACAGATTTAACCATAAACTTTTTTTCGAACTGATCACGATGCATCCAAGACTCCGCAAAGTGCGTATAGGAGACATTAGAATCGGAGAAAACAGTACGTATTTTGAAATCGACGAAAGTTATGACAGAGAAACAATGAAATGCATGAACAATATGAGATTTAAAGGCACAGAAATCATCACAAATCCGGCAAGACAGTAAAATCATTCAAAACCGAGAAGTATAAAATTTTACACATCCAAAACATTATACACAACCATTGACACAAGGGTTAAAACAAGACTGAAAACAACCGCCCACCAAAAATTTTTGACTTCAAAACCGGAAACCAGTCTATCAGCCAACATAACTAAAAGTGCATTTAGTACAATCGTAAAAAGACCTAAAGTTAAAACGTTAATCGGCAAAGTCAAAAAAAGCAAAACCGGTTTTACAAAAGTATTGATTAAAGCCAAAACCAAAGCTCCAATTATCGCAGCTGACATATTTTTAACCTGAATACCGGGTAAAAGTCGCGCGGTAATTAAAATTGTAATTAAAACAGCTAAAGATTTTATTAAAAAATTCATAATCTTAGATTAAGAAATAATTTATGATTATAGAAAAAAAAACAAATATATGCAAATATTTAAATGTTTTTATGGTATAATTATAATCTAAGAATAAATTTTTTAGACTTTAGATGGCCAATCAACAAAACACATCATCAGCTCCAAGCACACAAAATGAGGACATTCAAACTCCTACCACTCTTAATAATCCCGAATTAAAAAAATATGAAAATATTCCCGCTTTAATAAAATCCGTGGAAAAACATAAAATTCCGGATAATTATAAAAAATTTCTTAACAATTTTAAAGGTGATGAAGATCAATACAAAGAATATTTAAGAAAATACCTGGCAAAAGAACTGAAAATAAACAATCGCGATTTAAATATTAGCCCTACTTTAAGGCAAGCTTTTGATACAAAAGTAAACTCATTATATAAAAATGCGCTATTTGAAACACAAGCAAAGCCGGAAGAAATAAAAGATAAATTAAATGATGTATTCAAAAAAGAAGAAAAATCGTTTGACATGAATACGTCCACAAATATAGAAGCATTTACAGCTCAAATAATGGAAAAAATGCAAAAAGAATTGACTCCTGAGCAATTTGAAGCATTTAAAAACAATCCGGAAACATTAAAACAAATCGAAATTAAATTTCAGGAAAATCAAAAAATATCACAAAAAATTATAGATGAGACAAATAAAGAAATTGATGATAAAACCTCTGTTTCCAATGAAAACCTTCTTACTTTCTCAAAAGAAAAAATAAACGATAAAGTGAAACAACCTTTGGTCTCTTACCTAAAAGGAAAAGGAAAAAATATTTTAAATTTCTTCCTGCCTACCCTAGATAGTAAAATCGAATCCGCCATTGATAAAAAATTCAAATGGCGCGGCTCCATTAATGACAAAGCACAAGCATCAATAAAAGATTTATCGTTAAGTCCGACTGATTTGGATGACGTAAAATACCTCAATGACAAAGCATCATTCAGCACTTTGCTAAAACAGAAATTAGGACATGAAATGGATGATGACAGTAAACTTTTACTACCTCAATTAAAAGATCCGATTGATAAAAAAATTGATGATCTTTATCTGCAATACAAATCGAACCACCAAGAAAAATCAACACAAGCTCTGGCAGATGCCAAAAAAGCATTAAAAATAAACTTTGAAAAAATTGATGAATTGCCTTCTGACAAAGATAAATTTAAAGAGTATTTTACAAAAAAAATGCATTCTTCAGTTGGCGATAAAAACATCCAATATATTGAAAATCATTTAATTGGTTTGTATGGAGAAATCCATACTCTGTTTGAAGATTATCAAAAAGAAATAAAAAGAAGAGAAGAGGAAGAAGAGAATGGCAAAGACAAAGAAAAAGGTTCTGACGTGATAAGCTATAAAGAAGCAAAAAAATTAAATCCGAATTTAGATCGAGAACACTACGATAAAGCAATCAAAAGAATGGCGCGTTTAAACCAAGTTTTTGGATATAAAGAGCTAATGTTAAAAACAAATGGAAAAATGAACAATTTTATATTCATGGCCATTTCCACGCTTGAAGATAACGACTTCAGCCAATTACATGAAAAATTGCTCAAACACTCGCCTGACCACAAAACATTTTTCCTTAATTTTTTCCATGATCCATTAATAGCAGAGTCCGTTTCGACCATGAAAGGCAAAACAATGGAAAGCTGGAGTGAATTTGAAAAAGGAGTGCAGGATATTGGAATTAATCCTAAAGAATTCTTTAAAGAAGAAAAAGAAGAAACAGAGGATAATAAATCCTCGGAAGAAAAAGAAGAAGAAAAAGATAATATTTTAGAAGAAACTCCGAAAACAGAAGAAAAAATTACTGACAAAGAAAAAATTAAAACTGAAATTTCCTCAGATAATGCTCAAAAATTCGAAGAATTCAAAATAGAACAAATAAACGACGAACAAAAAATACCAACAAAAAATGAAGAAGAACAAAATGTTATTGATAATGCTCAAACGGAAAAAACAGAAAAAATTGAGGATATACAAAAAGAAATAACAGACAAAGATTCACAAGAAGATGTTAAAGAAACCGAGGCCGAAGAAGAACAAAATGAAGAGAAAAAAGAAACAAAGGAAGAAATAAAAGAAGATGTTAAAGAAACTGATGTCGATACGGAAAAAGTTGAAAACGAAGAGGAACAAGATGAAAAAACAGAAAAAACACAAAAAGATGAAGAGAAAAAAGAAACTGTAGAAGAACAAAAAGAAGATGTTAAAGAAACTGATGCCCAAACGGAAAAAGTTGAAAACGAAGAAAAAGAAGATATTAAAAAAACTGATGTCCATACCGAAAAAATTGAAAACGAAGAAAAAGAAAAACAACAAGATGAAAAAAAAGCCGAAGAAGAAAAAAATGAAGAGAAACAAAAAACAGATGAAGAACAAAAAGAAGATGTTAAAAAAACTGATGTCCATACCGAAAAGATTGAAAACGAAGAAAAAGAAAAACAACAAGATGAAAAAAAAGTCGAAGTAGAACAAAATGAAGAGAAACAAGAAACAGATGAAGAAGAAAAAGAAGATATTAAAAAAACTGATGTCCATACCGAAAAAATTGAAAAAGAAGAAAAAGAAAAACAACAAGATGAAAAAAAAGCCGAAGTAGAAAAAAATGAAGAGAAAAAAGAAACAGATGAAGAAATTAAAGAAATCATTGATAATTCCTCTACTCAAATAAAAACTGACAATATTGAAGAAAAACCGGCTGAAAAATCTCAAAACATCAAAATAAAATCAGATATAGAAGAAAAAACAGAAGAAATACAAAAAGAACCTGAGATAAAACCAAAAGAAGAAGCCAAAACAATAATAACTGATTCTAACATTCTTTTTGAAACTCACGAAAATCCGGAAGAACAGCAAGAAGAGGAAGAAGTAGAGGAACAAAGAGAAGAAACCGAAAAAGACCACAGCTTTAAAAGATTAATCAAATTAAAACAATATTTTGAAGAAAAAAAGAAACTAAAAGAAAAAATTGATGAACAAGAGCTGCAAAAAGCCGCGGAAATAGCTTATCAACTATGGCTTAAATTAACTCGGGAACGACTCTTGGACCGTGAAAATATGACATTGGAAATATTGATAGAACTACTAAAAGAAGAAGCTTCCGAAAACCAATCCGCTCAAATTATTCAAAAAATTATGGATTTATTAAAAGACTATCCGGAATTTCAAAAATATTTACTTCAAATATTGGAAGCATTAAAAAAGGAAAAATAAAATTTATTTCTTTCCCTTCTTAACCTTATCCTCTAATTCTTCAACTTTTGCTGTTTCCAAATCCTCAGATCCAAAAAGCGAAGTCATCATGGTTTTTCCAATAACATTCATCAACAAGCCAAATAAAGCCAAACCGGAAAGCATGGTAGCGGAAGCTACAATTCTCCCTAAAGTTGAAGTAGGATACATATCTCCATACCCGACAGTTGTAATCGTCACAATACACCACCACATTGCTTTTGGAATATTTGTAAATGCCGTACCCTCAACCCCTCTTTCAATGTAATACATCAAAGTACTGAACAGAACCACAACTGAAAAAAGCGCGATAAAATAAATTTGTAAATCCATTTTAATAGTATTCTCCTTGCCTTTCAATTTACTTTCCTCATACCCGCTTGTCGCGGTTTTCGCCAGTTTTAAAAGTCTTAAAAGCCTCATTAAACGCAAAAATCTTAAAATACGCAAAACTCTTAAAACTTTAATCGCTCTTAAATCTATATGACCAACAACTGATACCGGCACAAAAATTCCCACTACCAAATTTATATAAGTTGGAATAATAGCCAAAAAATCTATAATTCCCCATCCTCCAAAAACATAATCAGTCTTTCTTTTAGCCGCATAAATATTTAATAGATATTCCAAAGTAAAAATCCCCACAATAACTTTCTCGGAAACATCAAACAATAATTGATGTTTCAAATAAAATTCTTCCACAGACGCGGCAATAATCGAAATTACCGACACAAAAGTCAAAAGCACAATCACATCATTAACAATCCTATATGCCCGAGACCTTTCATTGCCAAAAGCCTCTAAAATAAGATTATTTAATTTTCCTAAAAAAGATTTATCATTAACCATAATTTAATATTAATTTATTTTTGTTTTTATATTTGAAAAGACAACTAATCTGTAAATTATAGCATGAATAAAGTAATAAATCCAAATGTCCGGATGTTATTTGTTAAATTTATAAACTTAAAACAAAAAAATGATTATAAAAACCTTCAAACATGAATAACAAGAGAGCGCTTTCTAAAGTGCCAGATATGGCTTTTCTTTGGAAAAAAATAATGTGAACGTAGTAGTCTACGTGACCATTATTTTTTTCCAAAAAAAGTCGCAGATGGCACTTTAGAAAGCGCTCTCTTAAATTAAATTCGTCTGCAAGTGATAATACGGAGGCCTATTTTTATAACGTTTAATCGCCAACCTTATAATTTCCTCCAAAAAATCCCCATAATCCATTCCCGCTATCTTCGCAACCAGCGAAACACAGTCTACTTTATCAATGGATGGATTCGGATTTAATTCAAGCACGTATGGATTATTATTTTCATCAACTTTAACTTCCACTCTACCATAATCATGACAATCCAAAATATTGTAAGTATCCAAAGCGATTTCTGTAATTAAAGAAGTCAACCGTGAAGACAATCCTTTTGGCGGACGCTGTACTATAATATTATCATTATAAACATTATGTTCCGGTCCGAATTTCGCCTCCTGAGCATAAATATGCCAATAGCCTTTCGGTAAATTTTTAAAAATCGATCTTGATAAAGGCAAAACTCGCAGATCATCTTCCTCGCTGCCTAAAATTGAAACATCATATTCATCACCACTGATGTATTCTTCAATTAAAGCCGGCGACCCGATATCCTCAACAATTATCCGAAGCTGACGCATTAATTGTTTTTTATTCGTAACAACGGAATCATTGGTAATCCCGATTGAATTATCAGTATTCGCGGGTTTAACAATCAAAGGATATTTCAGATCATTGCGAATATCATCATCCAATGAATAAACATAATCCCATTTCGGAGTCGGAATATTATGATAAGTCAATAATTTTTTAACCCTGATTTTATCAATGCACAAAGATAATGTAAACGGATTTGAACCGGTATAAGGAATTTGGAAAATATCCAAAAGAGACGCGGCATGAGGCTCAAGCAAGCTGGAATCATTGATTCTCTCGCAAACATTAAAAACAATATCAATATTACTGGCTTTTAAATCATTTATAGCTTGTTGCCAATTGCTAAAATCAAAAAATGAAACTTTATATCCCCTTTCCTCCAAATGATTCATTATTGATTTACTTATATTCATTAAATCCTTCTCAATCAAATCACCTCCATCAGCGTACAAATTTCCGGCAATTCCAACATGTAAATTTCTCTGATCTTTAATGGACATTTTTCTTATCCTTTCAATTTTACTATAACCAACTAAACTTTTACTTTTTAAAAACGTTGGAGAATAAGCATTTTTCCTCAAAGTTTTACCAATAAAAGATCCTTGATTGAATTTTGAAATCTCATATTTAACCAAATTATAAGCTTCATCCAAATTTTCAATCGCTTCAATTCTGGAATCACCGGAAACATTTATCCATCCCAAATACTCATATCCATAAGGAGGAGCCATAACCGAATCTCCAACTTTTTTATAAAAATTAACCTCCTCTATAAATTTTTTCTTTTCCAAATCAGGATGAATATTATACTGAGAAAGAATCCCTGAATGATCCGGCAAAAAATACTTGCTGGCCAAATATTTATATGGAAATTCCGGTTTTTTAATTTTTGGAATATAAATTCCCAATGCTATTTTTAAAGCATTTTCAACCAAATCAACCTTCCATGCTCGTTTAACCAGATTATATACATCATCACCCCCCATTCTCAAATTTACTTCAATGGGAACAGGCCCCTTGCTCGACATTTTTGCTTCAAAATGAATACAACCATTTTGAATATTCAACTTTTCCAAAGTCTCATCAGCCATATTTATTAACGCATGCTGATCATGATCCGACAAATTGGAAGGAATCGCGCCTCCTGTTTCCACAAAAAACGGCTCTTTAGTTTTACAATTATCAGATATGGAATAAAACTTGATTCTCCCGTTTTGAATTAGAATATCTATATCCACCTCTTCTCCGTCAATGTATTCCTCCGCTAAAATATCCAAACCATCATTTAAAGCGGATTCAATGTTAGGAGAAATATTCGTTCTTAAATAATTATACATTTCATCCAAATTGTTTTTATTTTCAACTTTCACCACAAAAGCACTGCTTGATCCATAAACCGGCTTAAGCACAATTGGAAAATTCAAATTTTTCTTAACAATCTGCAAATCATCAACATTTTTAATTAAAAAATGATCCGGCGCGTAAATATTATGTTTGCGGCAAAAATCTCGAAAATTGTATTTATTCCGAACTCTTTTTACCACACTGTAAGGAATACCGATCAAATTAAGTCTATCAGCTATTCTTGAAGTCAAAATCACGTCATCTTCCCAAAAAGTCAAAACTCCATCAAATTTAACTTCAGGATGCGAGCTCAAAAAATTCAAAACAGCCTGCAATGCCTCATTGTGATGAGTAGTATCAGCTATAATAAAATGGTCCACATAACTTTGCGCCCAATTTTTTTCTTTATGCAAAACAACAATCTTTAAACCCGATTTTTTTAATTTTTGAATAATAAATCTTTTTTTAATAGAACCTGTATTAACCAATAAAATGGTTTTTTCTTGAAAATTTATAGGAAAATTATAAAATACCATAAAATAAAGTAATTTAATAAATTAACTTAAATAAAATAAAAAATCAAAATTTATTTATACCGTCGGGAGGTTCTTCTTCAATTTTTTTATAAATTTTCACAAAAAAATATTAAATGAATTAATTATTAATTATTCCTATAAATATCAAATGTCAAATTTTTTTTAAACAAAAAACAGAGTAAAATAATACTAAATTTTAACTATCAAATCATTAATTATGTCAATCCCCGATTTGCCTCCTGAATATAGAAAAAAAGCCGATAATTTAAAAATGGATTTTTATCAAATTCAAGAAAAATTTATTCGCGGTAGTGGCGCGGGCGGCCAAAAAATAAATAAAACTTCAAGCTGTGTTCAACTTATCTATCCTCCATTAAATATTGACGTGAAGTGCCAAAAACATCGTGAACGGGAAAAAAATCGAATAAGTGCCTACAAATTATTGATAAATAAAATTGAACTCCTTAAAAAAGGTTCAGAATCAACCTTAATGAAAAAAATGTACAAAATACGAAAACAAAAACAAAAAAGAACAAAAAGAGCAAAAGAAAAAATGCTAGAGCTTAAAAAAAGAAGAGGAGTTCTTAAGAAAGAAAGGAATAAAATCGTAATCCCTAATCAGTAAAAAAACAAATTAATTTTAAGATTTTTCAATTTACGGATTACGAATTACTCCCCCTAATCAATCTGTACAAATTCTCACTTATACCCGCCCTGGTCATTATTCCGCCGGGAATATATTCATTTCCTGTTTCTTCTAGAATATCCAACTCCTTAGCTCGATAAACATAAGGCGCATACCATTCCTTCAAATCAACATCAAAAAAAGGATTAACATAAATCGCCAAAGGCAACTTAACTTTTTGTATATTTAAAAGCATTTTCAAAGCTTCAACTTTATTGACTTTTTGTTCCGGACGAAAATAACCGTCAGGATAACCTTCAATCCAATTTTGTTCTTTCGCGTAACAAACATATTTTGCATACCATTCATCTTTCACATCAGGAAAACAATTTGCGTACTTGGTTTTCTCGACTTTAATACCGGCACCTTCAATTAAAATTTTTAATAATTCAGCTCTGTTTACAGCATTCAAAGGTTTAAACGATCCATCAGGATAACCATTTATAACCCCTTTTTCTTTCAAGTATAAAATAGCGTCTTTATTTTTATTAAACTCGCTTACATCAGTAAAAATATTACTGATCTTTAATTTTGCTTTCTTAATGTTTTTTACAAAAAAATCCGATATTTGAAGGACACCTCCATCATATCTCTCCAATTTTATTGTTAATGTATATCCTTTCTCATCAACCAAATGAAGTTTTTTATTGGAAATTTTCAATAAAGTTGGCGAACTGAAAGCATTATTCAAAGTATAACTAAAATCATTGCTGCTGAATTGCCCGTTATTTGACAAAATCGTAACATCCATTTTTTTCGCAAAAAAATCTCCTTTTATATACAAATAATCCTTATCATACCAAGCATCCGTAAACTTTATCTTGCTCAAATCATTTTTTGTGGGTAAATATTGCATTAATTTCTGAATATTCAAGAGTTTCCCCAATTGATTTTGATATTCCAACTGATTTTGCGAATCAATTGAAGTACCACTATTTCGAATATATTCATTTACCTCCCATGAAGTCAATTCCGGTCTTTTGGATAAAAGCAAAGCTGCTGCTCCGCTTACTTGAGGCGCGGCAAAAGAAGTACCGCTATCAATGTCATATTCAGAACCGATACTGGAATATGAAGGATGGCTTAAACTGAAAATTTTTGTTCCGAACGCCGACACATCAATACAATTCGCGCCATAATCGGAATATTCCGATTTTTGCCCGCCATATTCAATACTGGCTACTCCGATAACCTGTCGGCCATTGGAATCATTGCACACAGGCGAATTGGGAGCATTATTTAAATTTCTTCCATAATATATTCCGCTTTCAGAAGACAATTGTTCTCCATTTCCGGCAGCACTGACAATAATCACATTTTTTTCATAAGCATAATTGACTGCCTCATTAAAAAGCTCAGTATAATCATAAAAACTACCTAATCCGGACAAACTTAAATTAATAATTCTCGCGCCATTATCTGTAGCATACTTAATTGCCTCAGCAATGGCGTTTTGATCACAATAAACATCATCACAAACAGTTAAAGGCATTATTTCAGCATTCGGCGCAATACCCACTATCCCAATATCATTATTTGTAATTGCGCTAATAATTCCGGCAACCATTGTGCCATGTCCGTTATTCGGATTAGGCATTATTCCCGAATCCGTCACAAAATTATATCCATAATAATCGTCGATGTATCCATTTTTATCATCATCCAGCGAATTATTGGGTATTTCTTTTTCATTTTTATAAATATTTTTTAAAATATCTTGATGGTTCCAATTAACCCCTGAATCAATAACCGCCACAATAATATTATCACCGTACGCTTTATTTTCTTTTAACGCTTCAGGTAAATAAAGCCACGACAAATATGTTTGATAATAAAAATATTGATCATTGAAATAATCGCTGTTTAACATAATTTTATAATTGCTGGCAACGCCAAACTGATTCTCAATGGAAAAAGTTGAAGTAAAAGACTTTACCTTGGGAACTTTTAAAACAATTCTTTGATTTGCCCAACTAATGACTTCCGTTTCCTTATCCCCAAATTTCACTTTGCCCGATTTGCTGCCAAAATATTCACCTTTAATTTGCATTTCCACATTAGGTTTTAACACATACGCAAAACCTTCCTGCATTTCATATTCTTCATTATCAATTATAATTTTGGAAACAAAAGGAAGCACCGTAATCTGAGGCCCTGAAATATAATCCCAATCACCTAAACATTCACCACCATTATTTTCGGCGCAATTATTATAAAATCCAACAAGTAATTCCCCTCTCTCTGCCATTCCCGTAGTGTTCATTACAAACACAATCTCATTTTCGCTCCACGACTTAATCGCACTTTCCGCCAAACAGGTATCAGCCCAGCAAACTTGCCCTTGTTTCGCGCTCGAACCAAATCCGCTACCACGAATAACATATTCCCCCCAAACTTTAATTTCCGTGGCACTGATGCTTTCAATACTGGCAGCTTCCGCTCGATCTATAAAAATAAATATAAAAAGTAAAATAAAAAATATATTAATAAATTTTCGCATATAATAATTTAAAAAAGATATTGTCTAAAAAATATAACAAATTTAGGGGAAGATCAATTACAGAAAAAAGCGATCAGAAAAAAAATGCATTATTCCTGATCGCTGATGTCTGATTCCTGATCGCTACCATCAATGGCAGCTTGCATTTGCGCTATCAACATCCGCGCTTCCAAAACCAAACCCTGCGCTTGGAGTATCTTTTGACAATTCCTTCCCGCAGTCTTCAGGCTGTACGGAAAAACCTTCGCATACCGCCTTTAACATGGAATTCGGATCTCTGTTTGATTCTTTCTGCACTCCATTAATCACTATAGAAGGAGACCCCTTAATCCCATAAAGATCATTTTCGTCTTTATTGATATTAAATTGCGGAAATTGACCGCTAACCCAAGAGCTTTTATCAGCAAACAATTCTGAAATCTTAAATTCTTTATCGGTTTTCTCCACACATTTTGTTAAATTCTTTTTATCGATTCCCGCTCTATCTAAACAACCCGCACCATCGCTATCAACCAAAAAACATTTCAAATAAGTATCAAAATTATCACTTTGTTCTTTTTGAATACAGTATTGATTTAACTGCTCATCAACTTCCGTTTTCCCATGCATGGCATAATCAACAAATTTAATTGAAAAATCAATCTTATCCTTTAAAAGTTCTTTAACCGGTAATATTCCTTTTTCCGTCTGTGTACCATAAGGACAATGACTCATAACAAAAAGTTCGACTTTTGGTTTCGCTGTTTTGGGAATCTCTTTATTTTTAGCGGCTTCCAGCGATTTCTGTTCCTCAACCTTTTTCTTATAATCTTCAATATCTAAAGCTTCAGCAAAAAAATACTTACCGTCACTACTTATAAATGAACTGACTTCTCTCCCATCCGGAAGTTTGATTTTAAACTTATTAATCTCGACTTTCTCAAAATCATCACCCAAGGTAGCTTTGCTTTCTGAATCAAACAATAAATAGTTATTTACAAAATCCAAAGAATTTTCTTTAAGCTCTTCAGAACTTAAAAAAACTTGTTTCTTATCAGCTTTGTCTTTTTCTTTCTCCCCCGAATCACTCGCCACATTCGCGCAACCCGTGATAACTAAAACCAAAATTAACAATAAAACATTAATTTTTTTCATATCATTTTTAAATTAATAAATAAAACCTCCACAACTTTACAATAAATTAAATTAAAAAAAAATAGAAATACTGTTAAAATAACTAATAATTTATTTTTTTACCATAAAACTATGCCTAACTTAAAATTAGAAAACGAATTGTCACCAAAACAATACAAAGATTTACTTAACATCTTAAAAACCCCAACTAGCTTATTCGCTTCTTTAAGCATTTTCTCAGGAGTCCACATGTTATGCGACGGGACGAAAACTCCCAACACGGCGCTTCCTAGCTAATCACTAAGTACTGTATCATGTACGATACATAAGCATTATATGAACAGCTCTCTTACTTTGTATGCGCGTAATTAAAGGATTAATAACAAATACCGTATACTTGGCATTTGTAGCCAAAAACGATAACTGGAGATGATATGAACCTGTTGATTCCAAACCCAGAAGAGTATTAGTATTAAAAAAACGATTTTGTTTCAAGTAATTGAGAAAATACAATATCCCTTCCTTCGTATTATCGAATTTCAATACATCTCCAATATCACTGAAACATGCGTGAAAATCACGTTTAGAGATATCAATGCCTATATAATTTTTCATAATCTTGATTTTTAGGTTGTATCAAGCATAAAATTAAAAGAGAAAAAGAAGAGAAGAAAAAGAGAAAGTGGGTAGCTGCAAAGACTCCTAGAGATTGCCAAAGCAGGTTCGTATATTGTTCGGGGCTTAAAATCCCCAACTAGCTTATTCGCTTCTTTAAGCATTTTCTCAGGAGTTCACATGTTATGCGACGGGACGAAAACTCCCAACACGGCGCTTCGTGGCTACTCACTAAGCACTGTATCATTACGATACATAAGCATTATTCGAACTAACCATATCCCCATCAACAATATTTCCATTAAATTTAACAATTCAGGAGTCATTATCACGCGCATTAAAATCCAGGGGGTTGAGGGATGTGTAATATACCAACAAATCAGCATAAAATAATTTACTTACAATTAACCACTAAATTCTATGACTAAAAAAAAAGATACCTATAGCTACCAAGGATGGCTAATTTCAGACAGTTTCATCAAACGGAGTATGGCATCTGTAGGTTATCATATCATGGGATCTTTATTTATCTGGTTGGGATTACTGTTATTTGCATTAGTTGTGGGAGGAGTTATAGGAATAGTTATGGTAACATTAGATAGAATGGGAATATTTTAATTACAAATTTATCACTCAACTACCTACCCACTCCCCAAATTTTCCTATATACTACCCCCGCACTAACACTCCCTAATGCAAAAAAAAACCCCCGAACTCCTCTCCCCTGCCGGTTCCCTTCAGAAACTCAAAACCGCGATCCTTTACGGCGCTGATGCGGTTTACTGCGGCACGCCTGATCTTTCTATGCGTACTCAATCCAAATTTACGCTTGAGGAGATTATTGAAGGTGTTAAATTCGCCCATGAACATAACAAAAAAATATATTTAACTTTAAATTTATACACTCATAATAAAGATGTTGAAAAACTTCCGGAATTTTTAGAAACAATAAAAAAAATAAATCCCGATGGCTTAATCATCTCTGATCCGGGCGTATTTCAATATGTCAAAGAACACGCGCCGAATTTAAAACTTCATATTTCCACGCAAGCAAACGTTTGCAGCTATTTAACCGTGGATTTTTGGCAAAAAATGGGTGCTGAACTTTGCGTTTTGGGACGTGAAGTCACTTTTGAAGAATTAAAAGAAATTCGAAAAAAATGCCCAAATATCAAACTGGAAACCTTTATCCACGGCGCCATGTGCATGTCATATTCAGGAAGATGTCTAATTTCCAATTTTCTGGCGGAAAGAGGAGCAAATCAAGGAAACTGCGCTCACTCATGCCGTTGGAATTACAAACTTCATCTGAAATTAAAAGATGGAAGACTGGAAGAATTGGAAATAAATGACAATAATAAAGAATTATTTGAATTTTTAGCCGAAGAAGAATTTCGACCCGGAGACTTTATGCCCATAGAAGAGATTCAAGATGGAACTTATTTATTCAATTCTAAAGATTTATGCCTATTGCCGAAAATCGACAAATATCTGAAAATCGGTATAGACTCGTTAAAAATAGAAGGAAGAAACAAAACAAATTATTACGTTGCCCTGACAACATTAGCATACAGACAAGCAATCGATGATTGGCTAAAAAATCCTGAAAATTGGCAACCGGAAAAATACATGGGCATTCTTTACTCTTTACAAAATCGCGGATACACAATCGCCTTCCACGAAGGACGATTAAAAAACCTTTCTCACAATTATTTAAGCGCGAAATCCGTTTCTGAATTTGAATATGCCGGATTTATTTGCGAATGGGAAAATAATGAAATGATATTTGAAATAAAAAACACATTGGAAAGCGGAGATTTAATGGAATTCATAACTCCTGCGGGTAAGATTATCCGCTTGCGATTAGAAGAATTTATTGATAATGATACAAAAAAAATAGTCAAAAAAGTATCTCCCGGCCAAAAAAAAGCAATAAGAATCCCGAAAAATATTTTCCAAAGTGAAGACCAAAAAAATATAAAAAAAATTCTTCCGGTTTTAACAATAGCTCGCAAAAAAAACACCATCACGGCAAGCGACAAAAAAAGGTTGATTTTGGATCTCGAAAGTTATGAATCCGAATTGAATAACATGGATATTGACCGAATAAAAAAGGAAAACCTGATTAAAGAAATTAAAAATGAAAAAAATAATATTCAAAACCTTTCAATAAAAAAAACAAAACCGGTAATAAATTCCTGCTGCGGCAAAGGATGCAACGGCTGTTCGATTTTTCTGCATGATCCGAAATTCGAACATGCCCGCCAAGAATTAAAAAACAAAAAATTAGGAGAAAAATTAACTTAAACTCCGCCACTTTTAAAATTATGGAAAAAGCAGTAAGTAAAAATCTGATTAGAATTATTAAATATGATTAAATTAATAAAACCGACTTTGAAATTTAAAAACAGTTTTATAAAAGCTGTAATGGAATATCAAAAAGAAGGATACAGATACATTGATTTAAATGTATATGAATTAAAAAACGATTTTCCATCTTACTTAAAATCCCTTGCCAATCATGAAAAAGGAATAAATTTAATAAACTATCAAGTCCCCCAAATAACTTTTTGGCTGGTAAAAAACACTGAATTTATTGGAAGTACAAGAATTCGATTGAAATTAAACGATAGATACCATAAGCAAGGAGGAAATATCGGATATGACATTCGGCCTTCAGAAAGAAAAAAAGGATATGGCAACAATCTTTTACGATTAGCTTTAAAAAAAGCAAAAAAAACAGGTCTTAAAAAAGCACTTTTAACCTGCCAAAAAGATAATATCGCCTCTCAAAAAATTATTGAACGAAATGGTGGAATAAAGATTAAAGAATCAGAAAAAGACAAACACTATTCACCCGAAAAAACAAAATATTGGATTAACTTATAGAATTGACCAAATTTCCTTTTTTAAATCCTTCAATACTTTCCACTGTAGTTTCCAAAATTCTTTCCAAAGCTTCTTTGCTGTAAAATCCAATATGCGGCGTAAACACCACATTATCTCGGCTGAGCAAAATATGATCCTGAATCAAATGACTCATGGATTCCAAATTTTTCTCATCAAAATTAAGCTTTTTCTCTTCCAAAACCATTTCTTCACCTTCCAAAACATCAATACCAACCCCCGACAACAACCCCTTGTCCAATGCCTCAATTATAGCTTGTGTTTCAATAATTCCACCTCTGGCTGTATTGATTAAAATCGCGCCTTTCTTAACCAAACGCAAATTATCTTTATTGATTAAATGATGAGTATATTTATTATAAGGCACGTGAAGAGTGATGATGTCGCTTGCTTTTAATACTTCCTCGATTGTGCCATAAGAAAAATCCAAAATTTCCGAAATGAATTTATCTCTGTTTAGATCAAAAGCCAATACATTCATTCCAAAACCTTTCGCGATACGAATAACATGCAAACCGATTCTGCCCGCACCAATAACCCCCAAGGTCTTCCCTTTCAAATCAAAACCCATCAATCCGGTAGTCGAATAATCTCTTCTTAAAGTTCGCAAATAAGATTTATGAACATTTCTTGAAAGAGCTAAAATCAAAGCGAAAGTATGTTCCGCCACAGTATTTTCCCCATAGAAAGGAACATTACAAATAGATATACCCTTATTTTTACACGTTTGCGCATCAATATGATCAAAACCGGTAGATCTCGTTGTAATTAATTTTAACTTAAGTAATTTATCTAAATTTTTCTTATTTACTTGAGAATAAATAAAGACAGACAGGACTTCGCAATCTTTAATCTTTTTTATATTTTCCTCATTTAAATTCTCATTTATAAAAATCAACTCATCATCAGGCAATCGCCTTCTTAAAAAAATTTTATCACTCTTGGAAACTTCCAAAAAAGCAATTTTCATGAGTTGTTGATTAGTGGTTGATTAAAAATCATCCTATGATTATAGCACAGAGATCAGGAATCAGCAATTACTAATCTCCCCTTGCCCCCCCTTCTTTTTCATTTCAAAACCGTCATTAAATTTTCAACTTTTCGCTTCTTTTAAAACCTCTTTTCAATTTTAATTTTTCATTTGACGACCCAAGATATAGTGATAAAATGAAAGTTACCACACAAGATATTGTTATTCGCTTCTTTTTCATTAAAACTTGAAGTCTTAAAGCATATTAAACTTTTTAATCCTATGCGCTGTCCAAAATGCCGATACTTTGACACTAAAGTTATAGATTCTCGGGAAACAAATGAAAATCGGGAAATTCGCCGCCGACGAGAATGTCTGAAATGCAATTTTCGTTTTACCACCTTTGAAAAACTGGAAGCAAATAACTTAATTGTAATAAAAAAAGACCAAACCCGAGAAAAATACGATCGTCAAAAAATTTTAAAAGGAATTTGGCAGGCTTGCGAAAAAAGATTGATATCTGAAGCTGCTATTGAAAAATTTATTGATGAACTGGAAGAAAAATGGACTTTTGAACGCAAAAAAGAAATTGAAACACAAGAAATAGGCAATCAAGTAATGGATTTTTTGAAAAAACTCGACAATGTTGCTTATATCCGGTTTGCCTCAGTATATCGCCAATTTAAAGACATTGAAACATTCAAAGAAGAATTACAAAAACTTACTTTAAATAACTAACCCCCCCACCCAATCATGCGTCATATCATAAAAAGAAACGGCAGCATTGTGGCTTTCTCTCAAGACAAAATAACACATGCCATAAATAAATCATTTATATCGGTGAATAAAGAAGACCCTTCAAAAATACAAAATATTTCCAATCAAGTAATGGCTGTTATTGAAGTTCAATTTAAAGAAGATCATTTCCCTACGGTTGAAGAAATTCAAGACATCGTGGAAAAAATATTAATTAAAAATGGAGAATCCGAAGTTGCCAAATCATATATCCTATATCGTGATCAGCATCAAAAAATGCGAAACATTGAAAACATGTTCGTAGATGCTGAAAAAACAATGAACGAATATCTCAAAAAAGCTGATTGGCGCGTAAATGCCAACGCCAACCAAGGATATTCTCTGGGAGGATTGATTTTGAATTCCGCAGGAAAAATAACCGCCAATTATTGGCTTTCACACATTTATTCTAAAGAAGTCGGCCAAGCTCATCGTAATGGGGATTATCACATTCATGATCTCGATATGTTCTCGGGATATTGCGCAGGATGGAGTTTGCGCCAATTATTGGAAGAAGGATTTAATGGCGTGGCCAATAAAATCGACTCTTGCCCCCCAAAACATCTTGAAGCGGCAATCGGCCAAATGGTTAATTTTCTTGGAACACTTCAAAATGAATGGGCCGGAGCCCAAGCGTTTTCCAGTTTTGATACATACCTTGCTCCTTATGTTCGAAAAATAAAAAATTCTCTTAAAAAAGATTTAAAAGATACGAACTCCTCATTGTCCGAAGAAGAAGCAAACAATCATATTGAAAAAAAGACATACAGAAGAGTTAAACAATGCATACAACAATTCGTGTTTAATTTAAATGTACCGTCTCGCTGGGGCACACAAACTCCTTTTACGAATATCACTTTAGATTGGACATGTCCTGAAGATTTGATTAATCAAAAAGCTAAAATCGGCGGAGAACCTCAAGAATTTACTTTTGGCGAACTCCGAAACGAAATGGATTTAGTGAATAAAGCCTTTATTGAAGTAATGACTGCGGGAGACGCGAAAGGCCGTGTTTTTACTTTCCCTATACCAACCTATAATATTACAAAAGATTTTGATTGGGATGATCCCAAAACAGACCTGCTTTTTGAAATGACAGCCAAATACGGCATGCCATATTTTCAAAACTTTATTAATTCCGATTTAAAACCCGGGATGATTCGTTCAATGTGCTGCCGTCTACAGCTTGATCTTCGAGAACTTTTAATGCGCGGAAACGGTCTTTTTGGCAGTGCGGAAATGACCGGCAGCATAGGAGTTGTTACCATCAATACAGCTCGTCTGGGATATTTGTTTAAAGGAAAAAAAGAAGCTTTATTGAAAAGATTACAATATTTAATGGATCTGGCCAAAGAATCATTGGAAATTAAAAGAAAAGTTATTCAAAGAAATATAGATAACGGCCTACTCCCTTTTACAAAAAGATATTTACCGACTTTAGACAATCATTTTTCCACTATTGGAATTAACGGAATGAATGAACTAATTCGCAATTACACAAACAATAAGCATGATATTTCCGATGAAGAAGGCAAAAAAATAGCCATAGAAATATTGGATTTTATGCGTAAAAATCTTCAAGATTATCAAGAAGAAACAGGCAATTTATACAATCTTGAAGCCACACCGGCCGAAGGAACAACATATCGTTTCGCCAAAGAAGATCAAAAACGATATGAGGGCATTATTCAGGCCGGAACCCTAGATGCGCCTTACTACACTAATTCCTCCCAATTACCTGTAAATTACACTGATGATGCTTTTGAAGCTCTGGAATTACAAGATGAACTGCAAAAAAAATACACAGGAGGCACAGTATTGCACTTATACATGGGAGAACGCATATCAAATTCCCAATCCTGCAAAAAGATTGTCAAAAGAGCATTGGAAAACTTTAAACTGCCTTATATTACCATCACCCCGACATTTTCCATTTGTCCCAAACACGGCTACTTATCCGGCGAACATGAATTTTGCCCGAAATGCGATGAAGAAATAGGATATACGGAAAATCCAAATAATCATAAAAACCTTAATCAAAAAATTTTTATATAAAACCAATCCATTAACCAAATAAAATATGACAACCTCAACATTGCAAGAAACTGCTGCTGAAACGCTTAATACAACTCAACAAACCAATCGCACCCGCTGCGAAGTTTGGACCAGAGTAATGGGATACCACAGACCTGTTTCCCAATTTAATCTGGGTAAAAAAAGTGAACACTCCCAAAGAACACATTTCACTGAATGCAAAACCTGTAAAAACTCTTTATTCAACTAAAAATGGAATTAACATTATTCACAACTGAAACCTGTCATAATTGCCCACCGATAAAAGAATTTCTGGAAAATTACAAAAATCAGCATCAAAATATTAAAATTAATTTTATTAATGCCGGCCAACCCCAAGGATTGGACATAGCGCGAGAAAAAAGAGTCAGCCGGGTTCCCACGTTAATCATCAACGATACTGATAAAGAGATTGCCAGATTTCACACATTGGAAGAAGCGGAAGAATATCTTACTAAATTTTGATTATGCGAATATCCGGATTTCAAAAACTCACATTACTTGATTATCCCAATCAAATTGCAGCCATAATATTCACTCTTGGCTGCAATTTTCGTTGCGGTTACTGCCATAATCCGGAATTTGTCGATCCTAAATTAACAAAAAATGTACCACTTATTCCTGAAGAAGAAATATTCAAATTTTTAGAAAATAGAAAAAAATTGCTGGACGGAGTTGTGATTAGCGGCGGCGAACCAACGATTCAGCCGGATTTAATCCCGTTTATAAAAAAAATTAAAGCCCTGAACTATTTAGTAAAACTCGACACAAACGGCTCTAATCCTCATATTTTAGAACAGTTGATTAAAAATAAATTAATCGATTTTATTGCCATGGATATAAAAGGAAATTTAAAAAAATATTCAGAAATTGTGAATGTAAAAATTGATACAAAACTTATAAAACAAAGTATCGAATTAATAAAAAAAAGCGGTATAGATTACGAATTTCGCATGACGACCCTACCTTTGCACCACAACGAAGAAGACATCAAAAATATCGGAGAATTAATAAAAAATTGTAATAATTTTTACATTCAAAATTTCCGCTGCCACAGAACCTTAAATCCAAAATATCAAAAAGAAAAAAGTTTCCAAAATGCAAATCTGCAAAAATTTGCCGAAATTATGAAAAACTATGTCAAAATTGTACAAATAAGAGATTAAATTTAGTATTTCACCCTTGACTTTTTTTAAAAAACAATCTTTAATGTTGCGGTTTGTTTTTTTTAAAAGTTATAAATTTATGAAAGGGCCTTCAGAAGCAAAAAGTTTACAAGAGGAAGATCAACAAGAAATATTTGAGCAACAAACATGGATCCCTGCTATTTCTCGGGAAAAATTAATAAACAACTGCAATCCCGAAATATTAGAAGAAATTACCCGTCTAATTATAAGCGTACAGAATTCAATTACTCACTTAAAAGGCCTCATCAAAAATCAAAATTACTATATGGCATTCTGCTCTTTTGGAGATATATATACATTACCGGAAAAATTGGCAACATATCGTAACCACAACGGAGAAAATCAAATAAGTCATATCAATCCCATTTTATTCTCTAAAGAATATCTTGCACAAATAAAACAAACGCCTCCCAGTATTAATAATCCTAAAATTTCTCTTGAAGAAAATAGAAAAAATTATATGCCCTTTTTGAAATTAATTAATACGGAAACAATTAATTAGAAGAAAAATTTACTTTCTTTCATAAAACAAAAATTCATATTCAATCCGTCCATCATTTTCCTTCCCTAAACTATTTTTAAATTTATATTCTTTGGGAATTTCCGGAAAAAACGCATCACACTTAAAATCTCCCCTTACTCTGGTCAAATAAATGCCTGTTAATTCAATATTTTCCAAAACCTGCTTATAAATATTCGCTCCTCCAATAAAAAACACATTTTCAACGTCTTTTCTCATTTCCGCGATTTTTAAAGAGTCATCTAAAGAAAACGCTACTTCCGCCTTTTCAGCCTTAAAATCTCTGTTTTTACTTAAAACAATATTTAATCGATCTTTTAAAGGACGATGCTTTTCCGGTATCGAAATCCATGTATTCGACCCCATAATTACAGCATTTTTTTTCTTATTATCTTCGGTTTTTAATGTCATTTGCTGAAAAAACTCCATATCTTTCTTTAATTTCCATGGTAATAAGCCATTTTTACCAATCCCATTTTTCTCGTCCGCGGCGACAATAATATATTTTTTCATACAGCAACTGGAAATTTAATAAAAGGTTCGAAAGTATAATCCAACAATTCAAAATCCTCCAATTTAATATCAAAAAAAGATTTTTTCTTTAATTTCAAAGTCGGCAATTTATGTGGAATTCTGTTTATTTGTTCTTTTAATCCGTCCAAATGATTCAAATAAATATGCGCGTCTCCTAAAGTATGCACAAAAATTCCAGGGGTTAAATCGCATTCCTGAGCCATCATGACCAAAAGCGCCGAGTAACCGGCAATATTATAAGGAACACCCAAAGCAATATCCGCGCTTCTTTGATAAAGTTGCAAATCAAGCCTTCCATCTACAACATAAAATTGAAAAAACGCATGACAAGGAGGAAGAGCCATTTTTTCAATATCCGCCGGATTCCAGGCAGAAACAATAATTCTTCTTGAAGTAGGATTATGTTTAATCAGATCAATCGCCTGTTTAATCTGATCTATATGGGATTTTACATAAATTTTTTTCTTCTCATCCCAGTCAAATTTTTCCCATTTTCTCCATTGATAACCATAAATCGGCCCCAATTCTCCATTTGGATCAGCCCAAGCATCCCACATTGGCGTATATTGAGTTAACTCATCATTGATATTCGTACTTCCTCTTAAAAACCATAATAATTCCAAAATAATAGCGTCAAAACGCACTTTTTTAGTAGTAATCAAAGGAAATCCCTCTCGTAAATCATATTTCTTCTGCGCTCCAAACATAGAAATAATACCTGTCCCGGTACGATCATCTTTTTTAATTCCCTTTTCCATCACTTCCTTAACCAGTTCCAAATATTGCTGCATAAGTATATGTAAGAATAAAGTAACTCTATATTAAAATTTTAAAAACAGGCAGTCAATTAATTTGATAAGCAAAAGCGTAATACGTAATTCGTAACACGTAATCCGTGAATTGAAATTAATATTATAAATTCCTTTTACGAGTTACAGATTACGGATTACGATTAACACTAAATTTTCCTCTAGCAATTTTGTAAGTATAGTACTATCCTTACAAATCGAGCTTAATCCTCTCACATGAGCTGCCAAACCTTTGATGAAATCGTAAATATCACCATAAATAGCAAAAACGAATTATCAGATTATTCCCTAAACAAACAAAATTGCTTAAAAAGTGTGGGAAATCCGCAACTGCTTTTAAATATATTAAAAAATAAATCAATAGATGAAATTGAAAAAATGGACTTTGAAAATGATATATTAACCAAATTAACAAAAAAAACTTTGCTTCATGAAGTAATCTATCAGAAACATTTCCGAGCCATAAAAAACACTTTAGAAATCTATAATGGCCATGCCCGTAATCATAAATTAATCCAAAAAATTAAATTCCATAGAGATAACTCCACGCAAATTCAAGCCTTGGTACCCTACATGTTCGAAATGCCAAGCCAATCACAAAACGTATGTAGTTGCGGAGTACGGGTCACAGGCCACTCCTAATTAATACGTCTCCACCTTCAAACTCTCCCCATTCGCCAAATAAGTCTGATAAATCAAATCCAAAACATCATCTGTAACCAAAATACACCCATAACTCCTATAATGATTATTGGAATCCAACATTTCTTGAATATATTTATGACTGTGAATTCCATAAGAAGTCCTCTGATCCATACCATTTTTTACATCAAATAATCTTAAAAATCGACCGGTTGGACCGAAAGTATAATAATCACCCTTATAATCAACGGATTTTACTTCCCAATTCTTCTTTGGCGTACCCGCGAAATAATGCATTCCCAAATAATAAACATATCTCTTTTGCCCTGTCAAAATCGGAAAAGACAAATACGATCCATCAAAATGTATTAAATATCCTATATTGTTTTCCGTATCTACCCGCAATTCATCCCATTTTTTAGGTTTCCAACTCTCTTTATCAATTATTACAGGCTCCTCAGCATTTAAAATAAAATAATTATTAAAAAAAATTAGAAAAAATAAAATTACTGTCAATAAACGCTTAATCATAAATTTAGGTTAATTTTAAAACAAAGGTTTACTTATATATCAAAGTTAACCCCCTTGTCAAACATTGACCAATAGATAAAATTATAATATAATTACAAGATTTAAGGAAAACTTTTTAAATATTTTTATTTATTTTATAATTTTATAAAAAAATGTCTGAAAAACAAAAATCAAACAAAAAGCTGATAAAACTGGTCATCAGCTTATCAATAATGCTTGTTCTTATAGCTGCGGCATTATTTGCCATTAATGGCTACAATAATACCAATACCGAAAAAGGTAGCGCGAAACTGCAAATCGAGAAAAAAAATTCACCTAAAAAAATTAAAGACGCGTCAAAAATTATCTCGCAAGCTACCGCGACTTTTGATGCTTTAGACATCAACATCAACACTTTTATCGATTGGTATCTGATTTACGCCTCCAATGATCCTGTAAAATTAGAACAAGCTATAAAAAATGCCTGCGATAATTTTATTAATACTCAATCGAGTTTGGCTAAAACAGATGCTAACAAAACAAAATGCGCCAATACCCTTACGATAATTTTCAATGATATCAAAAAATACAAAGTATCTTCTGAAGAAACAACCACCAGTACTGAATATGTCAGCGTAAAAACCTATACTCAACTTGCTGAAATTATAATCAATGATTTGCGCGCGGCAGAAAGCGCCGGTAACGACACTATCCTTTTCTTCAATGCTCAAGAAATGAGAATGATAATGGATGAAATCGAAGCCATTCAAAAAGCTTCAGATGATGAGAAAAAAGCCGCGATAATCAAAGCGGCAAAAGATATTTCCAAATTGGCTGCAAATAAAGCCGACATTACCGCTTTAAACTCATACTGCGACACAAATTTTACCGATGAACAATTGGAAATATGTAAATTGGCCATCAGTTTAATTGAAATATATAAAGGAAGTGAAAGTCTGAACGGTCAAGTTTCTTCTGTCGTGATTCCTAAAATCTGCGAAACATACGCTCCGGATTATTCGGATTGTGCCGTAATTTTAAATATAATCGCCAAAAACATTCAAGAATATTATGTCGCTTACAGTAAAAACACCTCATTGGTAGAACCTTTTGTAGTAAGCGTTATAACTGATTTGATGAATTCCGGTTATCTGAAAATTACTTTGGAAGATATTCAAAAAATTACAAATAGTGTAAACGCGATACAACTAGCAATTGCCAACGGAGATATAAAAACAGCAGTCACTTTATCCCAAGAATTAGCCAAAGAAATATCAACAATTGTGGTAACTGAAGAAAATATCCAAAAAGCATTAATTTTCTGCAACCAAGCTGAAAATGAAAAAACCGAAAATATATGTATTTTGCTGGCAAAATCCGCGGCTCTCTACACGGATTCGGAATTGGTGAATGGTGATATTATAGAAGAAGTTTGCGAAAACACTTTTACCACGGAAGAAAATATAGGCAAATGTATGATTGGATTGGAAATAATAGTTAAAGAAATTGAGGATTGGTATAAAGGCGGCTATAGCGTAGTGGATATGGAGCAATATTTAGTATCTATTATTGATGAATTATATAAAGCCGGCGCGATCACGGATGAAGAAAATTATCAACAAATAGTTACCATCATCGAAAGCGCGAATGCTTTCCACAAGGCAATAATTGAAAAAGATAAAGAAGCGATGAAAAAAAGCGCGGAAACTTTATCTGTAGAAATCGCTAAATTAATTAAAAATAATGTAACGATTGAAGATCTCGAAAAAGTATGCGAAAAATCAACGAAAAGCGAACTTTGTAAAACATTTATAGAAACTACCATAATATTAAATGAATATGGCATTAAAACAAAAGAAGATGTAAAACCTACGTTAATCGCTTTGAGCTGTCAAAAAGCTTTCCCTGAAGATACTGACAAACAACAATCTTGTGTCAATGCTATGACAGCAATTTCAGACTTGGCAAAATACTATTATGAAACTTTCGACATTAATGAATATCAAGCCAATAAAGATGAAAACAACAATGGTATAAACGATTATATTGAAACCATGACAAAACAATTCTTAAATGATGTTGTAAATATATTGACTGCGAACATACAATCCCAAGATTTACAAAATTTTGTCAAAGCTCTAAAAAATTATAATGAATCTGAAAAAACACAAGAAGATAAAGAAAACCTTAAAACTTCCTCTAAAGAATTAGGAAAATCTCTTATAACAAACGAAAAAGCAGTAGAAACAGCAAAAAAAGTTTGTGAAGAAAAAATTACCGATGAAACATTGCAGGAATCATGTAAAACTGCTGTTTTAGCCTTGGAAATTTATCAAAACTCTCAAAACGCCAATAAAAGCGATGAAGATAAACAAGAAGATATGAGCGAACTCATAAGCAGGATTTGCTCAAAATCCGATGACCCGACAACCTGTACAAAAAGCCTGAATGCAATAAACAATACAGCAAAAAAATATTACCCTGAATACAAATCCACAGAGGAAAGCTTGGAAAATTACTTAACTGATACCAAAAAACAAGAAATTGTCGCAACTCTGGCAAAAGAATTATTTATTGCCGAGGTTATAACAATAGGTGATTTAATCGCTATTCTTGAAGCTTCTCAAAACTAAAAAACAGCTTCTTCTATTCGAAGCCATTTAAAATATTTTATATTCATTTAATAAAAACAAAAATGACAGACCAAAACAAATCAAACAAATCTAAAAAAATAATTTTTGGATTGGCAGTACTCCTCGTTTTCGTAATAACTATAGTTTTTATAGGCTCACAAAACTATAAAGGAGATAAAGATCCCGGCAGCGCTCAATTACAATTACAGAAAAAAAGTGCTCCAAAAACAAAGCCGGCTTCCATAGCTTCAATTATTTCTAAAAACGCTGAAGCCTTCAAAGCAACGGAAGATAAAATCGCGCTTCTGATCAAAATTTATCAAATTGCAAAAGACCCGTCTGAAGTTGCAAAATATATAGATTCAGCTTGTAATAAACAATTCACGCCTGACTCAGATGCGGCTAAAAAATGTATCGCAATCTTAAAAGCGGCTGACGTACAATTACGACTTTATTATCAAGCAGCAGAAAAACCAACTGCAAAAACATTAATGACTAATATGCTTGTTGACCTTACTACACCTCCGGAGGATGTACTTTCCCCAAGTTTGGTAACTGATATTCCAACTATAAACGCAAGCCTTCAAGCTCTGATTAAAGCTGTTGAATCAGGAAATAAAGAAGAAATTGTAATTGCTGCCACTAAACTGGCCGGCGACATTTATACTTTAGCTGAAAACGCAGGCACATTACAAAAAGCAATGGATTATTGCGTTACACAAAGCAAATACGAAAATCTATGTAAACTGGCTGTAAGTATCAAAAACTTTTATGACACATACACAATTGAGGGAAAAGAAGACTTGGCTCCCGCTTTAATCGATGCCGCTTGCAATAAAGCATTTGCTGAAAATTCAGCTGAAAATTTGGCAACTTGTGTTGATGTCGCGACTATTGCTTTAGAAACATACCAAAACGGCAGCTACACAAAAGACAAAACAGGTTTTGAAGCCTATGTTAAAGACGTAATGACCGCTTTAACGTCCGGCGAAAATCCCGTGATTAAAATCAATGAAAATTTAACTGCTGTAATTCAAAGCTTCACTGCTTTAGCTGAAGCAATGCAAAATGAAGTTGCGGGAGACGAACAAGATGCCGCGAAAGCATTTGCAATGGAAATGGCAAAATTAACATTAAACATTGCGTCTGAAGATTTGGCCGCGACCAAATCTGCATGTTTGGCACAACTTGAAAATGAAAATGAAGAACAAATTTGCGAATATTTAATCACCGGTATAAATCTTTTAAATAATTATATTGCCACCGGAGAATCAGGTGAATTGAACAAAGAAGCAATAGTTGATACTGCTTGCGAGTTGGCTATAGACAAAATGAACAGCGAAGATAAACCGGCTGCCAAAGAGAAATGTAAAAATACAGTCAATGCTATTATGGAAATAACTGCAAAATATAAAACTGAATATCAGACTGAAAAAGAAACAAATCCCGATCTTACCGTAAAAACATATTTAACAGACAACGAAAATGCAACTTTAATCGCATTCATACTTGACTTAAGCAATTCATTGGCTTCAATCAATCTTTCAGCGGAAGAATTAACTTTAATAACAAATGCTCTTAAAGCTTTCAAAGATGTTGAAAATTTAGAAGGATTCATCAAAACATCGGCAAATTTAGGTAAAACCTTATTATCTATTGCTGATACGGAAATTTTAACTGACAAATGTGAACAAGTTGAAGATCCTGAAATGTGCAAAACAGTGGTTGGCTTGATTGCGATCTATCAAGACGCTGAAAAAAGCGGAGACAGCTCAAAACAAGCTATTATAGACAGCAGTATAAATTTGGTTTGCGCTGATGATGAAAGCGAAACAGGAGTTGATGAAAATTGTGTCGGAGCATTGACTGATTTAACAAAATTAACTCAAGCCGAATATGAATTATACAAAAATTCAGGCTATGATAAACCTCAAGACTATATAGACGCGAATTCAGACAAAATCAATGAAATAATTTTAAATGTAATTAAAATAGCATTTAAATACGAATACATCACAGTTGAAGAGGCCATGAAAATCATAAAAGGACTATAGTAAACACAGTAAATTGACACCTAAAAAGCTGAAAGGAATTGATTTCCTTTCAGCTTTTTTAATTTTAAAATAAAAAGTAACCAGTGATTGGACTAAAGTAAACGGTTTTTGTCATACCGAGCGTAGCGTAGCGGAGTCGAGGTATCTAGGGACAAAACAACGTTAAACTTTTTACCGTTCCCGGATTCCTCGACTTCGCTCGGAATGACATAAACCGGCCACTGGTCACCGGCCACTAACTTAAAACCACCCCACAGCATTCTTAAAAATCGCCAATCCATCACCTACCTCAGCCAATTCCTTACCGCTTCTAAGCCTCATCTCCTTTTCCAAAGTCCATAAATCCGATTGAGTAAAAAAAATTGCTCTTTCCGGATGTGGCATCATACCCATAATCCTGCCGGATTCATCGCAAACCGCCGCAGTATCAAGCAAGGCTCCATTCGGATTGATTGGAAATTCACCATTCGCCAAATCCCCATGAGAATAAGAATATTTTAACGGAATTTGCTGATTTTCTTCCAATCTTTCCAAAGTTGAATTCTCCGCATAAAAATTGCCTTCTCCATGAGCGATTGGAATATGCAAAACATCAAGACCCCGCGTAAATACACATTTCTCTGAATTTGCCTTCACGTCAACAAATCTACATTCATATCTAGCCGTAGAATTATGGCGAAACGCGACCTGAGGTTCCCCGTATTTACCAAAAGTAGCCGGAATTAAGCCCGTTAAAGACAAAATTTGACAACCATTACATATTCCGAGTATTAGAGTCTGCCTTTTTACAAAATCTAAAATTTGCTCTTTCAAATTATTTTTAAGCTTATTCGCGTACGCATTACCACTCCCCGTGTCATCGCCGAATGAAAAACCGCCCGGAATAGCTAAAATTTGATAATCTTTTAAATTTTTAACACCATCAATCAAATCATTAATATGTACAATTTCTGACTTAGCTCCCGCTTTATCAAAAGCAAATGCGGTTTCTTCCTCGCAATTTATTCCATAACCTGTTAACACAATAACTTTTGGATTTGCCATATAAATTAAAATTAAAAATAATAAAATTAGTATTTACTTAGCCTTTTTCTGTAACTTCCATTCAATTTATCCAAATCTTCATCAACAATCACATTTCCTTTCAAACCGCGAATAGTGATTTTATTGGTATTTACAACTTTTCCGACCAAATCGCATGGAAGACCCCTCATGACACTTTCGAATTTTTCTTTTTTAGAAGGATCAACTGTCACGATAAACCTTGATTGACTTTCAGAAAATAACAAATAATCATCTCTTTCCACATCGCCACTAATATCAATTTTACTTAAATTAACTTCTATTCCCAATTTTCCGGCCAAAGCCTTTTTTGCCAAAGCTACTCCAATACCTCCAAAATCCACGCTCTGGCATGAAACAACTAAATCTTTTTGTATTGCTTCATACATTTTTCTATATATATTTTTAGCCAAATCACTATCAACTTCAGGCATTTTATTCCCGATAAATTTTTCTTTTCCATCCTTCTCTCCCAAATAAGCAAAATATTCACTTCCTCCAAGCTCTTCTTTTGTTTTGCCAATCACATAGATCAAATCACCATCAAATTTACAATCCATGGAAACACATTTCCGAACGTCTTCAATCACTCCAATCGAAGAAATAAGCAATGTAGGCAAAACTGAAATATCAATTGGATTTCCATCTCGATCAAAACCCTTAAAATCATTAAACATACTGTCTTTTCCTGAAATTAAAGGCGTACCAAAACTCACCGCGTAATCATAACAAGCTTTTGCCGCATCCTTCAACTGTCCAAGTCTTTTAGGATCCTGACTACTACACCAACAAAAATTATCAAGCAAAGCCAAATGATCCAAATTTCCTCCAACGGAGATTGCGTTTCTGATAGCGTTATCAATTGAACAAGCAGCCATATGATAAGCATCTATCTCGCTATAATTCGGATAAAGCGCCTGTGAAACCACCACTCCTTTATTGGAATCCAATCTCGGTTTAATCACATAAGCATTAGCATTTACTTTCCCTTTTCCCTGCAAAGGCAATAAACAAGCGCTGCCTTGGACCATGTGATCATATTGATAAGAAATAAAATCATAACTGCAAATATTCAATCTTCCTATCATATCATTTAAAACCTCACCCAATTTTTCCGGAACAGGCATATCGGGTTCATCAAATTTAACTTTATAATCCTCTGTTTTAAGTGGATAATATTCCAAACCTTCATGCAAAAACTCCATATCCATATTCATGATTTCTTTACCGTTGAATTTCACAATAGCGCGATCAGTATCGTTAAATTCTCCAATAATCACAGCTTCAACACTTCTTCTTTCCATCAATGACTTAAATTCTGCCCATTTTTCTTTCGACACGGATAAAGTCATTCTTTCCTGAGATTCGGAAATCCAAATTTTCCAAGGCTCCAGATTAGGATATTTCAAAGGAACTTTTTCCAAATCAACAACAAACCCGCCGCATTCTTTAGCCATTTCAGACACGCTACAAGAAATACCTCCGGCCCCATTATCCGTGATACTGTTATAAAGATGCTTATCCCTTGCTTCTTTTACAATCGCGTCACTAAGCTTCTTTTGCGTAATCGGATCTCCGATTTGCACAGCAGTCGCAGGACTGCCACTATCCAAAGCTTCGGAAGAAAAAGTAGCTCCATGAATACCATCCTGCCCGACTCTACCTCCAACACAAACAATATAATCTCCTGATTTTGCTTTTTTAACATGACCTTGTTTACCATCAACATCTTTTGGCATCAAACCAACCGTTCCCACAAAAACAAGAGGTTTGCCTTTATATCTTTTATCAAAATATTTAAAACCGCATGGCGTTGGAATTCCCGAACAATTACCCCCGAAATTAACCCCGGCCACAACTCCCTCCATTATTCTTTTAGGTGAAAGCATTTTATTCGTTCTCTTTTGATCTCTATATAGTGGCCATTTATCTTCCGGGTCAGCAAAACAATAACCATAACGATTCAAAATCGGTTTTGCCCCCAATCCAAAACCTATACAGTCGCGATTAACTCCCACAATTCCTGTAATCGCGCCTCCAAACGGATCCAAGGCCGAAGGACTATTATGAGTTTCCACTTTATCAGTAATCATATAATCGTCATCAAACTCAATAGCACCGGAATTATCTTTAAACACGGAAATACAAATATCTTCTTTCCCTTTATCCTTCCTCACCTTTTCAGTCGCGCCTTTAATATATTTTTTATAAATTCCTTCACTTATATCATCCATTGGACTGGCAAAAATCGTATGCTTGCAATGTTCGCTCCATGTTTGCGCCACAGATTCAATTTCAATATCATAAGGATTACGTTTTTCCACATTTTTAAAATAATCTCTGATCAATTTCATAAAATTCAAAGACAAAGCCAAAGGCCCTCTAAATTCCCCGTTTTTCGGATCTTTCACTCCTTTTTTACCGATTTCTAAAAGCTCGTCATCTGACATTTCAGCCAAATTAATCTCATCAGCTTCAATGTTTCCATGTAATTTGACTTTTGGCACAATAGTATTCATACCCAAATCTTCTTTAAATTGAGCTTTGTTTTTAATTCTCACCCTTTGAATAATCGGATTATATAAACTATCCGCAATAGCTTTAACTTCATCTTCAATTAATTGCCCTTTAATAAAAGTAATCTGAGAAGTATAAACACCCTCCCCATCTTTAAACGTCATTTTCAAAAGATCCTCGATAGTTTCCTTAGCCGTATGCCCAATATTATCAGTCACCCCGGGCAAAAATCCCACTTCAATCGCGAAGTCAAATTCTTTAGGAATCAAAGCCTCATCCACAACAAACTTTTCAATCACCTTATTGGACAGCACGCAACCAATTTTATTTAAATCATCATTGGAAAAATCATGATCAATAGTATAAACATCGTTCAAAAAAACCTCTTTAATTTTTTCCCCAAATTCAAAATCATTAAATCTCCTTTTCCTAACCTGCGCCCGAGTATCATCAATCTTAAAAGCAACTTCAATTTTATTTGCCATGAAAAGAAATTAAAATACAAAAGATTTATTAAGCAATCTTTTTATAGCAAAAAAAGAATGAAAAATAAAGTAGGAGATTCTCTTACTTTAATTATCTCTCAACCCTTCCTCCCCTTTAACTGAAAACGCCACATGCGTAACATACAACATCAATAAAAATAAAGCTAAAAATATAAATTTATAAGGCAATATTAAAAGTATTGCAGCAAAAATTACCCTTCCTAAAATCGAACCAATATCAATGGAAGACATATAAGGACCGTAATAATGCCTCACTGAATTTTCAGGAACTAATTCCCAAAAATAAGATTCTCTCGTAGGTTCGATAAAAGCTACGGGAATACTTGCAAAAACAAATAAAACCATCAAAAGATAAATATTATCAATAAAAAAAGCAGCAAGCGCGACAGTTGATAAAATAGAATACCCGACAGTAAACAATTTTTTTGCCCCGATTTTATGCTGATATTTTCCCACAAAATACTCCAAAAAAATAAGAGGAATCGGTATAGCGGCAAGAAAATAACCCACCCAAATAACAGATAAAGATTCGGAAATTAATAAAGGCAAATAAATATAAATTATAGTCCACCAAATATACAATCCCACACTGATTAAATAAGTTTTTTTAAGCTCTTTATGCTGCCAAATATATTTAAAATTCTGTAGAGAACAAAAATTTTTGTTCCCTACATTTATTTTAATTTTATGAGAAGAATCCTTAATCTTAAAAATAATGAACACTGCCAACGCAAATAACAAAAACACCGCTGAAAATACATAAATTTTTCTAATCCCATATTCCTCAGCCACAAAACCCGCAATAAGCGGCCCAATCAACCACCCCAAATTAGCCAGCATATAAACTAACCCCTGATTCTTCGAAATCGAACGTTTTTCCGAATTGCCCCTAATCAAAAGACCATACGATTCCCTTCGTAAAACAAGCGAAATAACCAAACAAATCGTAATAAGAAAAAACACCCAAAAATTCTCAGTAAAATAATAAATCAAATAAGACACAATCGACGTAATCATACAATAAGCAAACAATTTCGCTTCATCGGACTTTTCCACCAATGGAACAAAAAAGAAAAAAGCCAAAGTGGAAATAAACGTAAATAAGCCCGACAAAAAGCCAACCATTGAATCGCTCTTAATAAATTCTTTCATATAAACGGCCCAAAAAGTATCCCCCATCGCCCACCCAATAGTCATAATCACACCAACAAAAGTAAGTTCAGCGATTCGATGCGGTTTTCTATGTGTAAAATTAATAGGCATATTAAAATAAAGTAATCTATTAATTTTACCTTAAATAAGCTATAATTTCAATTTACTAATTTAATTACCCTGCTCTTCAATAATTCTTGTTCCAGTAGTGATCTGTCCATTTGTTTCTAGACGAGCACCTGAGATACGACCCTCGTCATCAGCATGTTGATCAACATTAATAAACTGAATACCCATATACTCTTGTACCCTGTTTCCTGATCCTAAATCTGAATGACCGAATACGAAACCGTTTATCCCAAGATCGTCTCTAAAATAATTTAATAAATCTGAATCCAAACTACGAATTTGCTCTTCAGCTAAAGTTCTATTATTGGTATCCAAAAAAGTATCAAATAAATAATTATATCTTTCTTTATCATAAGCCTTACCCTCTAAAAGTTTTGCTCTGAGTACAGCCTGAAACTTCGCATTAATAGTTTCTATATCTTCATTTTTTATTAATTCTAAAATCTCGCTAGTAGGATCTGTATGTATATGAATTCTATTTTTTCTTCTAACACATAGCTCCCATTTAGAAATCTCTTCTAAAATTGCCCTACCTTCAGGATAATTACGCATATTATTTAAAATTTCATCTGCATTTAACCTGCTTCCCTCAAAATCAGGTCCAAAAAAACTTTCTATCATTTTTGATTTACCATCTTTCCCTCTTTGTCCGGAAAATTTAGTAAATTCTAGAAGTCCTCTCCCTTGATCATATAACATTGCCGGACCTAGGCCGTTTTTATGAACTCCTCCTCTATCTAAAAGCCATGAAAAAACAAAATCATCATGATTTCCAGCTATAACATCAAAATCCTGTCCTTGAACAGCAGCTTGTTCTCTTAATTTTGAAAGATGTAAAATAATTTTAAAACTATCGCAAGAACGATCTCCCATAATATCCCCATGGATAACTGGATTTGCATTTGGAAGCAAATCTCCATTTTCGTCTATCACGCCGGTAAGCCTCATACATTTCCAATAAGTTTCCCATCTGCCATTTGTGTCCCCAATAGCCAAAACCCGTCTTTCTTGATCATAGTCATTTGATTCCGCTAACCTAGATACTTCCTCAGCTTTTATTACATCAGTAAGAGCCATTAAATTTTCTTCAGGGTTATTAAGATCATTCTGATCAATAAAAGATGTGAGAGAGCGGTCATTTTCGCCTTGTAATATCATTTTAGACAATCCGCCTCTACTATCTCTTCTAATATCAACAATTCTCCATCTGACATTAGGAGCCCGTGTTAAGATAATATCTCCAATATCAGCTCTTTCTAGCTTCTCAACAATACTTGGCTTAAAATTCATCGCTTCTCTTTGTTCCCCTCCCCCCGGTCTTTGCTGAGGAATATTAGACCTTCCTTTTGGGGATGAACCCTTTTCAATTCTATTTACAAAAGTCGGCATTTGATCTAAATCTAATTCCCATTTCTCATTGTCTTGAGATAATAACCTAAATCTAGGATTACCTTCATAATCATAAGTAACATCAATTACCTTATGTTTTACCCCGAACGAAGTAATTATCAAATCACCAACTTGAAGATTTCTAACCTGTTCCTCTAACTTCTGATTCTCTTTTCTCTCAGATTTAATAACATCCGTAAAGGCACCTAAATTCTCGTCAGGATCTCTTAAATCATCCTCGGTAATAGTGCTGGTAAGAGATGGATCATTTACTTCTTGCAAAGACATAGAAACTAAATTGCCTCTACTGTCTCTTTTAATATCAATTATTCTCCATCTTACATTTGTCGCTCGCGTTAGGATGATATCTCCGATCTGAGCTCGCTCTAGCTTTTCAACAATTTTCAATTTCACCCGCAAAGGTTCTCTTTGCTCAACATTTAATCTTTGTTGAGGAGATTGAGAAGGTAATTGAATCTTATACGCCAATCCATTTGTGGAAACATCCATAATAGTTACCTTATCTCCATTCCTTCTAATCTTTAAATGTTGGCCTGAAACAGTGCGAGGCAAATTCGGATCAGTATCTCGTCCCCAACTTATTACTTGCCCACTTATAACGGTTTCCGGAGAACCTTCAGCGTAACCTTTAATAATAAAGTCACTTCCTCGCTTAAAAATCATCCCGAATGGAGTTTGTGTGTTCTTTGTATATAATAAAGTCCTACCAATAGGCACTATCTCAAACGACTTACCTCTTTCAACAACATTAGGAATAGATTCCCTCTGTATTCCTCCCAAATATCCCTCTCTGATCAATTTGGCCGCTTCTTTTAAAGAACATCCCATCATTTTTGCTGCTTCCTCATCTTTAGCCTTTAAAAAAGATAATCCCTTCTTTTCTCCAATATTTTGAAAAAATTCATGATCAGGATTATGTACTTCTCTAAACCATGTTTTTTGTTCATCAGTTAACTGCCGCCCAAATTTCTTTTCTATTTCAACAATTCTGTCATCCAAAGATAGTTGGCTAACCCTTGTCACTTCAGGAGTAATATCTTTATTTACAGGTTTTAAAACTGTGACGTTTCTTCCCGCATCGTTTTCGATAGTAATTATCATATCTCCATTATCCCTTTCAAAACTGGCTCCCGGAATATTCTTATAATATTCTTCCACTACATTTTGCTTTTCAGGTTCATACAGTCCTTCACTCTCATCAAAATATGATACAGCATCATGTAATTCCGGCTTCGAAGGACCTTGCATACACATAGTTAAAGAAGTCAAATAGGCTAATATCGCGCCTAAACCTATCTTCTTCCCGGCAATATCAATGCCACCTAATCTTTTATCAAGTTGGTTTCCTACTTCTCCCATGATCCCTTCAATCACTTCCTCCAAATGTTCAGATAACAATTCTCGCGATAATTTATTAAAAATAGCCTTTTCCGTTCCCTCCAGTCCTCCCTCTGCCATAGTAAATGTATTTTTTAAATTCACTAAATTTCGCTGAACAATTTCAGCGCCTTCTCCAATTACGCCTTGAAGTCCTTCTTTCCCGCCATAGCGCGCAACTAAAATTTTTAATCCTTGGCCAGATAAATTACCTAATCCAATTATTGCGAATGTACTTGCAAAATTCATAAAAAATTCCGGCCCAAACGTATTAACCAGTTCTTGAATAGCTTCTGTATTTAATTTTCCATACTTTTCTGTAATTTGTACTGCTCTCGATTGAACATTTTCTGAATCGGTAAGTTCGTGATAAAATGCAGCGTAGGTTTCTCCTCCCAATATTCCTCCCGCTGCTCCTAAAGCTGACACTAATGCAATTCCCCCAATTCCACCAACAGGCAATGTAGCCATAAAAGTTGTAATAAGAACAACTGAAGTAGTTATAGATGCAATCATCCTGGCCCCGTCCTGCTCGAGCCATTTACCAAAATCATCATGATCAAAATCTCGATGATTTACTTTATTTAAAAATTTTTCTAAACCCCCTTTGTCTAAATTGTCAGCAATTTCAGTATATGCAACTTCCAATTCTCTGATTTGCCTTTCAAATTCATCAGTGATTAACCCCGGATTTAATTCCCGTAATTCCCTTAAAGCATCCTGAGCCTTCGGAATTTCTAACTTTAAAAAAGAAATATTTACCATTAAAGTGTCAGCTTTACCGCGTACCAAATCAACAAAATTTTCCGGTTTTTTCCCCATCATACCTGCTCTATATAGCTTCTGAATTTCTAATAAGTCTGTTTGGAATAAAGAAGAAATTTGTGATACTGCATTTATATGCCGATTTGTACCTAAAGATGTTTTTAACTTTTCTCTAGCTGCGAAATTTTCGTTTTTGATATTCTGGTTCCCGACGATATGTAAATCCTCAAGCTTAATAGACTTTATAAATTCTTGCGATTGTCTGTCTTCAGGATTTAAAATGCTCATTTCATCCATTGTTAAAATTACTCCCGCTTCTTCTTTCGTTAGAATCTCATTTTTTAACATTTCGATTTGAAGATTTAAATTTTCAGGTACTTTATCTTTAAATCTTTTTATTACCTGAAGTGCGAATTTCAACCGATCATTCCATTCATTAGCAGGGCTTAATTTTTTTGAAAATTCATCAATAACCGAATTATCATATTCAGGATTATTTCTATTATGCTCTGTCAAAGCTTGTTTTAAAGCTTCATTGTCTTTGCCCAACAAAATATTTTCATAAAAATTCAATTCAATTCCACTTCTCTCCTTCTTTTGTAACTCCCCTCTTAAAACAAATAATTGCGTAGATATAAACGCAGGCAAATCCGCACCAAATTCCCGCATAGCGTCTACCAATATTTTTTCCATTTCTTCCTGGTCTCTTACTTTATTAATTTTTTCTAAATAAGTTGCTTCCCTTTTTTCTTTTTCTTTCTCTAAAAATGGATTTAAAATAGATTGCAAAATCAAATTTGCATCTTGAATTTCAGTTTCTATTTTATTTAAATCATCTATCGTAGCTGAAATTTCCTGATCATTAACACCAACACCCATAATAAATCCTCTTGCCCCCACTTTACCGGCACTTTTATTTCTACTTACGAGTAATATTATTCTTTGAAACAAATTTTCTTTCCTTAAATTAGCTGCTTGTATCAACTCATATTGTTTTTCAATAATCTTCAGTTGTTCAGGATTCAAAGCTAAATTATCTAAATTTTTAAATCTTTCCAAAAGTCCATCAGTCACTTCACGCAAATTAGCTTTATTTAACGAACCCAAACTTTGTTCAAAATTATCTAACTCTGATAATAAATTCTCAATCAGAATCTTTAATTCTTCTTCCGAATCTCTCTCAATATTGTGCAATTCGTCTTCTCTGTCTTTTAAAATATTTCCTAAATCTGATTTCAATCTCTCCTTATATTCTCTATCTAAACCTGAATTCTCAATCTTTTGTTCAATCTTATTAAATTTCTTTTTGATATCCTCATCTCTAATTTCTTCATCTTTCTCAGGTGATAATTGAAGCGTCTTTTCTCTAGCATCTACAGCTTTAGAAAAATTCTCCGCTTCTTGGTGATAAAAAACCAATCTATTTTTTCCAAATATTTCGTTTTTGTTTTCCATAAACTAATTCAAATATTATTTAATTTATTTTCTAAATCAGCTTTCTCGTTTTTTGTTGAATCTAATTCCATTTCTTTATAAGCATTTCGAATCTTACTTCTTGAAAAATCATCAAATAATTGCATCATTTTTTTATTTAAATTTTGAATCTTTTTATTTTTTTGGAGTATAATATTAAATTTATTTTTCAAGGCTTTACCTAAAATAAATTCTAAATTCTTTTTTTCTTCTAAAGACAATTTTTCACTTATTTTTTCCCATTTCTCTATTATTTCTTTTGGTAGATCTAATTGTTTAAGTAAAACTTGCAACATAAATTATAACAAAAATATTAGATATAATCTTATAATTATAACATAATTTAATTTTATTTCCAAACCTGCATTTAACTTTTAATTTTCATCACCTTTTCTAAACCCCAAAAACTCATCAAAAATATTCCAACTACCACAAAACTTAACATAAACACATATAATCTATAATTTTCACTAACCCCATTCTCAAAAAATATTGAAGTCAAAATCTTAATTAAAATTCCATGAAAAAGTAGCACCCACAAAGAATGCTTCCCCAATAAAGAAACAGTAATCCAAAAATTAGTTACTCTTATTCTTCCTAAAATCAAAATAAAAAAAATATAAAAATTAATTGAATATAAAGCCAAATAACCGTTAAAATAAGCGAACCTCTGCACCCAAGAATCAACAATAAAATCTCTATAATGTAAAATGCCGAACAAAACAGTTAAAATCAAAAACAATATTGTTAATAAATTCTTATAATTATATTTCTTGAAATAAGGCAAAACTTTCTCTAAAAATAAACCAAATCCAAAATAAACCAGATAAAATTGGATTTGCGCCAACTCCTGCGTATAAGAAATAAATAAATTATTTAAATATACAAAAAAACTTTTATACAAAGGAAATTTTGCTGCCAAGAGAAATAAAAATTGCGTAAATGTATAAGGATTAAAACAAAAATATATTGAAATTAAACTTAATATAAGCCAAACATACAAATATGATTTTTTAAAAATCCGCGTGATCAAAAAATGCAAAATATAAATCTCCAACAAAAGCGGAATAAACCAATGACCATAATCAGCTCTTCCATTTAACAAAACCTGCCAAAAAATCGACCAATTAAAATCTCCCCAAAAAATATAATATGATAAAAATGTAGCAATAAAAAAAGGAATTAAAATTTTTAAAACAATCTTTTTCAAAAAATTCAAAAAATACATTTTATTCATCCGGCAACTGAAATATCCCGAAACAATCAAAAAAAACGGCACACAAAACCGCCAAAAACCACTCATCTCAAAAAAAGGTTCATAATAGTTAGATTTAATATTCACCAAATAATTTAAACTATGAACTAAAACCACGGCAAAGATCGCCACTGACCGCAAAACATCAATACAAATATCCCTATAACCGCTTTCGCCAAAATTAAAAAAGCTTAAAGCAGCAGAAAAAATAGAATAAAAACTACCAATCTTTCTTTTCAAATACATAAACAAAATTTTTAATCTTCTCTATTTAACAAAATTTCTGAATAAATGACAATGAGAACTCTTTTTCCAATTACCAATTACTGAATTTACCTCCACCAATAACTGCTCACAGCTCGTAATCCGTAATTCGTAATCTGTAATCCGTAATTCGTAAAAAGAATAATTTTATTATAATAAAATTCAATTTACGGATTACGGATTACGAATTACGAATTACGGATTACAAATTACAAAACACCAGTAACGACTCACTGAGATAATATGTCATCCCGAACGAAGAGAGGGATCTTTGGAATAAAAGTTATATTCAATATTCTTTTTATTCCAAAGATTCCTCCCCCGCAATGCGGGGGAGGAATGCATATTTAATAAATTTTTTAGAAAAATTTAATCTTTTCTTGATAATTTGATTAAAAATTTAACTTTATTATATGAACAAATACAATTATTTTGTTTATATCATGAGCAGTTTTCG
>Ga0208373_1000288_pt1 | contig 92730 bp, 91 predicted proteins | sample RifOxyC2_FD_184036 | JGI IMG/M metagenome (GOLD analysis project Ga0208373, IMG submission 184036) | Soil microbial communities from Rifle, Colorado - Rifle Oxygen_injection C2 (SPAdes) | ecosystem: Environmental > Terrestrial > Deep subsurface > Rock core/Sediment | place: Rifle, Colorado... | reverse complement strand
AAACACACTGCATCCCGTATCGAAACCCGCCTTTGAAGATCGGATTGTAAAAAGTAGCTGCGGTTTTCGCTGCGGGCGCATTGCACCTGTCTTCGTCCTTCGCTAGCTCAGAAAATGAAAAAGACCGTCGGACGGTTGGTGTCTTGGTGACACCACCTCCGGCGGTTTTTTGGTTTTGTCGGGGTGACAACGGCTGCCTTCTCAGGTCAGGCAGTCAAAGTTGGCAAAAAGTTGTTTTTCACTCGGCTTGACATCATCCCCCGATGATCTAAGATAAGTCTTCAATTAAGGATATTTTTTTATGGATACACAACTCGTATTTAGACTGATTGAACTCGTAAGGAAAACTGGCGATCGGTTGATTCTGGCCGACCCATCGAGCGATAATGCAGTAGTGGTCATGGACTTGGCCGCTTACGAACGATTATTGAATCAGGCTGGTGAGCAGCTGGTGAGCTCTCAATCAGAAATTGTTTCAACTCCTGAACAACCGAGTTCTACACCATCGCGCAATGACGTTGTTCGTCCAGTAACTAAGATCGAGTCAGCTCCGGTTGAACCTCTATCAACAGCCCGCTCGACCGAGTCATCTCATCCTCAATTTCCAGAACCTGATCGGTCCGGGTTAGAACACTTGACAGCAGTCAAAACCGGGGCTAATATAAACCGCGAAATCGGTATCCAGTCATCTGTGAAGAACGTTATTGAGTCGATGACCAAGTCATCGTTTCAGAACGAATCACAGATTCAGAACCAAGCTACTGTTCAGCAGTCTGTATCACCACCGGCCAAATCGGCGGCTCAGTGGTCAGACGAGCCTGAAGAGGAAGCCCGGTTCTATCTGGAGCCGATCGAATAGGGTTGTTAGTTGAGCGGAAAAATGCATTTCCGGTCCTCCTACCCAAGCTCATTTCGTTGTCGAAAAAAGGGAATGAGCATTTGGCAGGAGACGGAGGGCAAGCTGGGTCGTCGGAGACGGTCCGGAGTACGCCAACCGACCCCTTGCCAAATTTTTTCTTTTCAGTGTATACTGCGCTGTGCTTTCCAGGTTGGTGCTGAACAAAAAGCCCATCCGGACGGTCGGACAGTCTACTATCTTATAAATATCAAGCCCGAGGATGGTCTGTTCGGCCTCTCCTCAGGGAGAATAATCGCGTAAGCAAGCCATATGGCGGAGAAATTCGATCGCAGTAAGCCGCACGTGAATGTGGGCACCATCGGTCATGTTGACCACGGTAAGACCACTCTTACGGCCGCTATCCTGCAGGTATTGAAGACTACTGGCGGCATCGCTCAGGACAAGAGCGTCGACGACCTGGACAAGGCTCCGGAGTCAAAGGCTCGTGGTATCACTATTGCTACCGCTCACTGCGAGTATGAGACTGCGAAGCGTCACTACGCGCACGTTGACTGCCCCGGCCACGCCGACTACATCAAGAACATGATCACTGGTGCCGCTCAGATGGATGGTGCCATCTTGGTTGTTTCGGCTGCTGACGGCCCCATGCCTCAGACTCGCGAGCACATTCTGCTGGCCCATCAGGTCGGCGTGCCTCACATTGTCGTCTTCTTGAACAAAGTTGATCAGGTAGAGGATCCGGAACTCATCGATCTAGTCGAAGAGGAAATTCGTGATCTATTAAAGAAATATGATTTCCCGGGAGACACCACCCCGATCGTGCGTGGTTCGGCGCTTAAGGCTCTGAACAACCCTGCCGGAGACGATGCTAAGCCGGTATTAGAGCTTTTAGACAAGCTCGACGAATTTATTCCAGAACCAACTCGCGATATTGACAAGCCATTCTTGATGCCGATTGAGGACGTGTTCAGTATTGAGGGTCGCGGCACGGTGGTTACCGGTCGTATCGAGCGCGGTATGATCAAAGTTGGCGAAGAGGTTGAGATTATTGGTCTAGGAGATACCAGAAAGACAACTGTGACCGGTATCGAAATGTTCAACAAACAGCTCGACGAGGGTCGTGCTGGAGACAATGCTGGCATCCTACTCCGTGGTACCAAGAAGGATGAAGTGGAACGCGGTATGGTTCTAGCTAAGACTGGTTCAGTTAAGCCACACACTGAGTTCGAGGCCCAGGTCTACGCCTTGACTAAGGAAGAAGGTGGTCGTCACAAGCCATTCTTCAAGGGTTACAAGCCACAGTTCTACATCCGAACCACGGACGTGACCGGTGAGGTCGTGTTACCGGAGGGTACTGAAATGGTCATGCCTGGCGATACTGTTAACTGTACCGTCAAGCTGATTTCGGTCGTAGCTCTCGAGGAGAAGATGAGGTTCGCTATCCGTGAGGGTGGTCGGACCGTTGGAGCTGGCACAGTCACCAAGATTCTGAAGTAACGGTAGACCATTGACGTAAAGCGGTCTTTACCACTAAACTCTACGGCGATGGACGTTGAGAAGAAGACAACGAAGAAGACTGACGATGAGGCAAGGCAGAGAATTCGTATTAGAATTCGTGCTTATGACCATAAGATTATCGACCAAACCACCCGCACGATCATTGAGACTGCGGAGAGGACAGGTGCGGTAGTCAGAGGTCCAGTGCCTCTTCCGACGGAAAAAAGGAGATATACGGTCAACCGTTCTACGTTCGTGCACAAAGATTCTCGTGATCAGTACGAGATGCGCGTGCACAAGCGTTTGGTTGACCTCTATGATCCGACCCCCAAGACCGTCGAAGCACTGACGAATTTGAATTTGCCGGCTGGTGTCGACGTAGAGATCAAAATGTAGTGAATCTGGCTTCCATAATGGGCGATCTGCACCCGTCTTCAGCAATTCTTCGCTCAACGCACCGATAAGTGCGCTTCGCTGAAAGAATTGCTTCCAGACAGGCACAGCTCATCCCATGCTGAAAGCCGTTGTAGATAGATAGAGAAACGAATAGATCAAGTCTGTCGGGAGAGACGGAGAAAGACCTTTACATCTTACTGTTTGTAGAGCGGCGCGGATGCGTCGTTCAAGAAACCAGCCCTTGGAATAAAGAAGTATCAGGGTAGGTGCTGAGTGAAAACAGATACGCAGTGCGTGTTTGTACGAACGGAAGAGTCAAGGAAACCTCCGCCATCTCCTGATAGGCCACGGAGAATAACCGCCTTCGATCAATCAAACCGCCGGAACTCCTACACTATTGGAACGTTCCGAAGAACAATAAGCCAAGGTTTCGCTGAGTCGGCAGGACGGCCTACAAAGACCGTGATCCTGAACCGGACGGCTGGAAAGTTCACTAATAAGGTGGACTCTCGAGCTGTCCGGCATACGATTCCCGACGGACTACGGCTGGAAGCTTCTCTAATAAGAGGGTTCCGGCTTTTCGTTTATAAGGCGATTTACGGTCAGAACGACCGAATAAAAACAGACTACTTTCAAGATAAGTGCTCCACTGAAGTCTCGACCATGAATCAACATTGGTTAGACGTTCATGAGCATAATGGAATAGGTATGAAGTTCATCATCGCTAAGAAACTGGAAATGACACAGCGGTTCCGTGCAGACGGTACTGTGGTTCCGGTTACACTGCTTCAAGTTACACCCTGTGTGGTTACGCAGATTAAAACCTCTGATAGTGATGGCTACGAGGCCGTTCAACTCGGTTGTGGCGAAATTCGTCAGAAGCTCGTGGCTAAGCCACAGCAAGGACACATGAAGATCAGTGGTAAGCTCTCTCGGGAACTAAGTGAGTTTCGGGTTGAGTCCGCCGCTGATTTTAAGATCGGAGACACAGTTGAGGTCGCGCAATTCAATCCTGGTGAGTTCGTTCATGTTACTGCCACCTCGAAAGGGTGTGGCTTTCAAGGTGTGGTTAAGCGTCACGGTTTCAAGGGTGGTCCGGCCTCCCATGGACACAAGGATAATCTTCGTATGCCTGGTTCGATCGGTTCTGGTGGAATTGAGCGCGTGTTTAAAGGTATGCGCATGGCTGGTCGTATGGGTACGGATCGTGTCACCGTAAAGAATCTGGAAATCATTGACGTCGACACCAAGAACGGCGTTTTGGCTATTAAAGGAGCAGTACCCGGTGCTCGTGGGGCGTCGGTACTGGTTTCTGGTGGTTTCGATAAGCGTCAATCGTGGAACTGATAAGCATATGCCGAAAGTAAAGATCTACAATACTGAAGGTAAGTCGGTCGGGGAGAAGGATCTTCGCGATGATGTTTTCGGCATCAATGTGAAGCCTGAAGTGGTGCACGAGGTCATGCTTAGTGTGATGGCCAACACGCACGGCTCGTATGCTCATACTAAGACTAGGGGTGATGTATCTGGTGGTGGAAAGAAGCCGTGGAAACAGAAGGGGACTGGTCGAGCTCGTCATGGTTCGTCTCGTTCTCCGATCTGGGTCGGTGGCGGTGTAACCTTTGGTCCGCGTAGTGAGCGCGATTATTCAGTGAAGGTCAATCGCAAAACACAACGTCAGGCTATGCTGATGACCTTATCTGATTTAGTTAATAATGATCGCTTGATACTGATAGAGTCTTTTGGAGTGAAAGATGGTAAGACCAAGGAATTTGCTACTGTGATCGGTAAACTGCCACTCAGTACCGTAAAGAAGTTATTGGCCGTTTCCGATAAGTCTGATGCTGTATTACGTCGCAGTACTGGAAATATTCCTGGTGTTACTCTGCGTAATGTTGGTGATTTAGGTTTCATGGATGTACTGAATAGTGAGTATCTACTCATGACTCCAGAGGCTGCCGACAAGATCGAGCAGAAGTTTACCGCTGTTAAGGCTTAAGCTGACTGATATGGGAATTTTGAAGAAAAACTCCAGCCAGAAGCCTGACCAGGCGACCGATAAAAAGTCCAAAGACGTTGCGACTCAGATCGATGCGAATAAGGTTCAGGCTGGTGAGATCAAGAAAACTCCGGTTCGTTCTGAGGATGGTTTCGCTTATCGTGTCATTTGTGGTCCAGTTCTGACTGAGAAGGGTGAATTACTAAAGATGAATAGTAAATACGCCTTCTTTGTTGATGGTGATACCAACAAGGTTGAGGTGGCGCGAGCCATCAAGGTGATTTACGGAGTTAATCCGGTTTCAGTTCGGATACTCAATGTTAAAGGTAAGGCCGTGCGCCGTGGTCGTCAGGAGGGTCGGCGTAAGGACCGAAAGAAAGCTATTGTTACTCTGAAGGCAGGCGATTCGATCAGCCTAGCGGAAAGCGCATAAATCTATGCCGATCAAGAAGTACAATCCGACGACGAGTGGACGACGCATTTCTAGTGTCGATGCTTTCGCCGACATAACCAAAACCGAGCCAGAGAAGAAGCTTACGGTTTTCCGGAAAAGTGTTGGCGGTCGCAATGCTCAAGGAAGAATCACTGTTCGTCATCGTGGCGGTGGTGCCAGACGCTACGTCCGTGTGGTTGATTATAAGCAGGACAAGTTTGATGTACCGGCTAAGGTTGCAGCTATTGAATATGATCCAAACCGTGGTGCTCGTTTAGCTTTATTGCACTACCGTGATGGTGAGAAGAGATATGTAGTTGCTACTCAAGGATTGAAGGTCGGTGATGTCATCGTTTCCTCAATGAATCGAGTGGAAATTAAGCCTGGCAATCGTATGCCACTCGAGCAGATTCCAGTTGGTATCACAGTTCATAGCATTGAGTTGGTTCCTGGAAATGGTGGACAGTTGGTGCGCGGTGCTGGTTTATCGGCTCGGTACATGGCGCTTGAAGGTAAGTATGCTCAGCTCAAAATGCCGTCAGGTGAGATTCGTCTGATCTCTCGTCTGTCCATGGCTACTGTTGGAGTGGTGAGCAATCCAGACTATCGGTTGATCCGTTGGGGCAAGGCTGGTCGTTCACGACATTTGGGTATTCGTCCAACTGTTCGTGGTAAGGCAATGAATCCAGTTGATCATCCGCATGGCGGTGGTGAAGGCCGTCATCCGATCGGTCTCAAGCACCCTAAGACACCATGGGGTAAACCAGCTTTGGGAGTTAAGACTCGTCGGACTAAGCTCGCTTCGGACAAGCTCATTGTCCAGCGACGCAACAAGAAGCGGAAGAAGTAAGCGGACAAATTTATGCCACGCAGTTTAAAGAAAGGACCAATCGTAGATGAGAAGCTTGTTCTCAGGCTCTCAAAGATCGAACCCGGCAAGGTAGTAAAAACCTGGTCGCGTTGGTCACATGTCACGCCGGTTATGGTGGGTCACACTATTGGCGTACACAATGGTAAAGAGCATGTACCAGTTAAAATTGTGGAGAACATGGTCGGCCATAAATTAGGTGAGTTTGCTTCGACACGGAAGTTCGTCCGTCATGGCGGTAAGATGCAAAAGGAACTCGAACAGAAGCGACAAGAAGCGGAGAGAACTGCTAACAAGGCAGCCTCCACAACCAAGAAGTAAGGCATATGGAGGTAATAGCAAAAGCCAGGTTTATCAGGATTTCGCCAAAGAAGGTGCGTTTGGTCGCGGATTTGGTTCGCGGTTTGGATGTGTCATCGGCTGAGGCGCAATTGAAGTTTATTCGGAAGGCTGCCGCTCGTCCGGTACTTAAAGTAGTCATGTCAGCCAAGGCCAACGCCGAACATAACTTTAAGATGGAGGGTGAAAGTTTGTTCATTAAGTCGATCACTGTTGATGGTGGACCGGTATTACATCGTTGGATGCCACGAGCCTTCGGTCGTGCTACTCCACTTCGTAAGCGTTCCTCTCACATTACAGTTATTCTGGGTGATAGATTGGCTGAGGGATTGCCTCAGGCCGTTACTAAAGCGGTGGTTAAGAAGGACAGCAAAAAGAACGAAAACAAGGCCACAAAAGAAGTGCCGACTGAGTCGGCCAGGTCGACGGAACCCACCGAAGACGTGACGGAAACTAAGAAGGGCGAAAGCGAAGCATAATATGGGTCAGAAAATTCATCCAAAAATTTTCCGAATCGGCGTAATCTACTCTTGGGGGTCGAAGTGGTTCGGCACCAGACGGACTATGCCAGATTTGCTTCGTGAAGATTTTCAGATTCGATCTTATCTCGAAAAGAAGTTAAAAGAAGCATCGGTTGATCGGGTCGAAATTGAGCGTACTCCACGAGCAGTGACAGTCACTGTTCATACCGCCAAGCCAGGTTTTGTTATTGGTCGTGGTGGAACTGGTGTCGAGTCTTTGAAGCTTGATTTGAAGAAGATTGTCAGTCGAGGGAAATCCGATGATCAAAAGCGAAACTTAAACCTCAATATTATCGAGGTAACCAAGCCATCACTATCGGCCAATATCGTATTGCAGTCGATGATTGCCGATATTGAGCGACGTGTTCGCTTCCGTCATGTAATGAAGCTGAATTTGGATCGAGTGCAGAAAGCCGGAGCTAAAGGCGTCAAGATGATGATTAAAGGACGTCTAAACGGTGCAGAAATTGCTCGTGAAGAGAAGCTTGCCTGGGGTAGTATCCCGTTACATAATCTCAGAGCTGACATTGATTTTGCCCAGGGAACCGCTCGGACCATTTTTGGTGCGATCGGTATCAAGGTTTGGATTTACCGTGGTGAGGTCTTCATCAAAAACGGTGAAGTTTCTGGACAAGAAAAGCTCGGCGAAGTTGTGTCGAGAACAGGAAAAGTCTGAAATTGAGACCATATGTTGCTGCCATCCAAGGTCAAATTTAGGAAAATGCATAAAGGTCGCGGACGCAATAAGCGAAAAGCTACGACCAAGCTTGATGTTAGTTTCGGTGGCTATGGCCTTAAGGCCATGGACGGTGCTTGGGTTACCTCGAGACAGATTGAGGCTGCTCGTCGAGCTATGACTCGCTACATTAAGCGTGGTGGAAAGATTTGGATTCGCATTTTCCCCGATAAGCCAATTACTTTCCATGGTAACGAGAACACGATGGGTAGCGGAAAGGGTGCGGTTGATCATTATGTTGCCGTCATCCGTCCGGGGACCGTCATGTTCGAGATGGACGGTATTTCCGAAGAGATGGCTCGAGAAGCCATGCGTTTGGCTGGTTACAAGCTGCCCATGCGCACCAAGTTCATCGTCAAATAACAGTACGGCTTATGAAGATGAAAGAACTGAAAGAAAAGTCCGACGCCGAACTAGGTCGCCTGCTAGCTGAACTACAAAGTCAGTTGCAGGACCATAGGTTTGCCGCTGTCGGTCGGAGGCTCACTCGGGTCCGGGAATTGCGTACGATCCGTAAGGACATCGCTCGCATTCTATATGTTAGACACGAGCGGACCCTGTCCGGTAATGGTGAAACGGCCGTTCGCTAATGCGTCGGTGCGTAAGCCGAAATGATATGGAAGAGAATAATAAGAAAACGCAAAAGAGGATTTTCCAAGGAGTGGTCGTGTCGGACCGTATGGAGAAGACTGTAGTTGTGCGGGTTGACCAAGTGAAGGTTCATCCTAAGTATGGCAAACGGTCTATTCGGTCGAATCGGTTCAAGGTGCACGATGAGAAAGGTGAGTGTAAGGTCGGCGAAACCGTCCGTTTTGAGGAAACCAGGCCGATGTCCAAGGATAAGAAGTGGAGAATCATCGGTAAGGTAAGCGCATAGTTATATGGTGCAACATCGTTCAATGCTAGCAGTCGCCGATAACTCTGGTGCAAAAAAGCTCCAGGTGATTCGTGTTCTGGGTGGATATCAAAAGCATTATGCGGGTTTAGGTGACGTCGTCACTGTGGTTATTAAGGTGGCCGTACCTCATAGTGGAGTGAAGAAGAGTCAGGTTGTTCATGCGGTTATAGTTCGTACTAAGAAGGAGACACGGCGAACCGACGGATCTTATGTCAGATTCGACGAGAATGCCGCAGTTATCATCGACCGTAAGAACAAAGAGCCGAAGGGTACTCGCATCTTTGGACCGATCGCCCGCGAATTGCGTGCCAAGGGATTTACTAAGATTATTTCCTTGGCTCCAGAGGTCGTCTAACTCGCCGCAAGATATGAGAATAAAGAAAGGGGACAATGTAAAGGTCACGGCGGGCAAGGATCGGGGCAAGACTGGTAAGGTCATGCAGGCGTTTCCAGCCCTAGGTAAGGTGGTGGTCGAAGGGGCCAATACCATGACTAAGCACATGAAGGTTCGTAAACAGGGCGAGAAGGGGCAGAAGATTTCTTATAGTGCTCCACTCAACGTCACCAACGTGCAGTTGGTCTGCCCGAAGTGTGCTCAACCGACCCGGATCGGCATGCAGACTCTCGAGAGTGAGGGTAAGGGCATTAAGAAGGTCCGGATCTGCAAGAAATGCAAGGAAGCAATTGAGTGAGCCTATGCAGAAAACACGAATGCAAGAAAAATACGAGAAGGAGGTCGTGCCCGCACTAAAGAAGGAACTGGGCGAGACCAACATCAATGCGGTGCCCAAGTTCGTGAAGGTGACCATAAATGTTGGTCTCAAGCACGGAATCAAGGACTCCAAGTTTGTTGATGCTGTCGAGAAGACTCTCATTAAGATCAGTGGTCAGAAGCCGGTCAAGACATTGGCCCGTAAGTCAATCGCTGGTTTCAAGATTCGTGAGGGTAATACGGTTGGAATGGCTGTTACTATGCGCGGCCGACGGATGTACGACTTCATCGACAAGTTGATCAATCTAACCATGCCCCGAATGCGAGACTTTCGTGGATTGCCACCTAAGTCGGTCGACGCACATGGCAGTATGTCGATTGGATTTCGTGAGTTCATCGCTTTTCCGGAGATTAATCCGGAGGACAGCGAAACAACACATGGCCTCGAGATTACCGTGGTCACTAATGCTGGAACTCGAGAAAGGGGATTGGCCTTATTTAAGACGGTCGGTTTCCCATTCCGGTCGACGCAAAAATAGCAGCGAGCTATGGCTACAACAGCGCAAATCGTAAAGTCAAACAAGGAGCCCAAGTTCTCATCTCGGCTAGTTAGACGCTGCTGGAAGTGCGGCCGTAAACATGGCTACATGAGGGACTTCAAGCTCTGTCGAATCTGCTTTCGCGAGATGGCCAGGAATGGTGAAATTCCAGGCATTAGGAAGGCATCTTGGTAAGAATTGGACGCAAGACTATGATTACAGATCCAATCTCAGACATGCTCACGAGAATACGTAACGCTTACAAGGTCAAAAAGACCGAGGTGCGCGTTCCGTACTCGAACATGAAATACGCAATCGCCAAGATCCTCGCAACAGAGGGGTACGTTTCTAGTATCGAAAAAGTGGACGCTGGATTTGGTGAAATTCGTCTTTCTCTTCGGTATGATCAGGATGGTTCGGCCATTACTAGTATCAGACGGGTTTCTCGGCCAGGACGCAGGTCCTACTCCGGGTACAGATTTTTGCCGCAGGTTAGGTCGAACCACGGCATCGCCATCGTATCTACCTCACAAGGCATCATGACCAATCGAGAAGCTAGAAAGCGAAAGCTCGGTGGTGAGGTGTTGTGCGAGATCTTCTAAGGAACGGAGCAGTAGTGACGAAAAGTTTATGTCCAGAATCGGAAAAAAACCAATCTCGATCCCGTCCGGTGTAGAGGTAAAAATCGACGACCGGAAGGTGATCGTCAAGGGTCCAAAAGGTACGCTTGATTTAGATATTCACCCACACGTGGAGGTGTCTTTGGTTGATGGTTTGATTACCGTCAAAGTCGAAGACGAGACTAACGTGAGTGATCGAGCGCTCTGGGGTCTGTTTGTTCGTCTTATCGGTAATATGATTACCGGCGTGACTACAGGTTTCGAGAGAAAGTTGGAGGTGAATGGTATTGGCTATAAGGTTGCACTTCAGGGCAAGATACTGAAGCTGGATATGGGCTTTTCCCATGAGGTCAATTTTCCTATACCTGATGGTATCAACATAACGGTAGAGAAAAACTTGATTACTGTATCCGGTATTGATAAGCAGTTCGTTGGGGAAACCGCTGCGCAGATACGTCGTGTTAGGAAGCCCGAGCCATATAAAGGTAAGGGTATCAAGTATCTCGAGGAGACGATCCAGCGCAAGGCCGGTAAGACCTCGAAATCTTAGCTAAGGAGCTAAAGAGACATATGGCAGACATTAAAGTAGCAAAGAAGAGGCAGGCCCGTATTAGCCGCCACCGTCGCATCCGAGCCAAGGTTTCTGGCACGGCCGAACGCCCACGATTGGCGGTCTTTAGGAGTCTCAAACATATTTATGCCCAGTTGATCGACGATGTATCTGGCCGTACTTTGATATCTGCGGATGAGCACGGCATTGACCTCAAGATTGTTGAGGACGAAGGGGGGCGCAAAGGTAAGACAGCGGCAGCTTACGCGATCGGTAAGCTTCTAGCGGAGAGGGCAGTCAAGGCCGGAATTAAGTCGGTGGTGTTCGATCGTGGCGGATTTTCTTTCGCTGGCAGGGTCGCCGCTCTGGCTCAAGGTGCTCGAGATAACGGCCTTTCGTTTTAACGTTGGACATTATGGATAATAAGCAGCAGAACAACGCACCGAGCGAAGGCCAGCAGAGGCCGGGTAGCCCAGCTGGACGTGGGGGTAGACCTAGTGGAGGTCGTCCGCCACGCAATCGTCGGTCAGAAGAAAAAGGAGAGTTTGATTCTCGCATCTTGGAATTGGCTCGGGTAACCCGTGTCACTAAGGGTGGTAAGCGCATGCGTTTTCGAGCTTGTGTTGTGCTAGGGGATCGCAAGGGGCGCGTTGGTTATGGTGTGGCTAAGGGTTTGGATGTACAGCAGGCTGTTAGCAAGGCCACCAATAAAGCCAAGAAGGTGATGATTACAGTGCCTTTTGTTAATGAGACAATACCGTACGAGATTCGTCGTAAGTTCGCAGCCGCTCAGGTGATTATCAAACCAGCTCCAGAAGGTACTGGTGTCAAAGCTGGTGGTGCGGTTCGTGTGGTATTAGAGTTGGCCGGGGTACCGAATGTAGTAGCTAAGATTCTCGGTTCGAACAACAAGATCAACAACGCCAAGGCAACCATGGCTGCTCTAAGCAGTATTAAGACCATTAAGGAGCGTCCAAATTCGGCAAAAAAGTCTAAGCTGGAGCAAGGCGTCGTCCCGACCGTCGAGAGTCAGGTTGAAGAGGCTGAGTAAAGAAAGGAATATATGGCACTCGAGATGCACAATTTAAAGTCTGCTGTCGGTTCGCGGACCAAGTCTAAGCGGGTCGGTCGTGGTAACGCCTCTGGAAAGGGTACGACCGCTGGACGCGGCACCAAAGGACAGGCTGCTCGGACCGGTGGACGCAACCGTCGCAAGTTGCGCGGTTTTCGTCAGATTATGTTGGCCACTCCAAAATTACGTGGCTTTAAGAGTCTGAAGGCGAAGCCTGCTCGTGTTAAGTTAGGTGATTTGGCTAAGGCTTTTGCGGTTGGCGAGAGTGTAACTCCAGCTTCCGTAGCGAAGAAGGGATTGGTTTCTAGTCATCGTAACGGAGTTAAAATCGTTGGTGGTGGAGAGATTAAAAAGAAAATACATGTCTCTGGCTGTTTGTTAACGGCCAGTGTTCGAAAGGCTATCGAAGAGGCTGGCGGAAAGATCAAATAACTCTTGATTTTTTCGTTCACTGCGAATACGACTACGTGCTATCATATTGGCTATCACTGATTTCAGTCCGTAAAACGGGTCTCAGTCAGGGATAATGGTAAATCAATTTGTAACCACTGTATGCTGAAGATTCTGCGGCAAATATGGAAGACGACGGACCTGCGTTACAGCGTCCTTTTTGTCCTCCTGATGTTGGTCATTTTTAGGGTCGCGGCCCATATCCCGATACCCGGAGTGGATACGGTCGCTCTAAAGGACTTTTTCGATCAGAATCAGGTTCTCGGCATGTTTAATGTCTTTTCTGGAGGAACTATGGAGTCGTTCTCCATTGTAGCCTTGGGAGTTGGACCCTACATCACTGCCTCGATTATTTTTCAATTGTTAGCAATGATCGTTCCGCGTCTTGAAGAGATGCAGAAGGAAGGTCAGTCTGGACAGGAGAAGATTAATCAGTACACTCGCTTGCTGACAGTGCCACTAGCATTGTTGCAGGGCTATGCCATGATTTCACTTCTACGTCAGACCGGTAATGGTATCATCGCCCCGAGTGTAACATTGTTCCAAATGGCCATGATGGCTATTACCATGACCACTGGCACTGTGTTTTTGATGTGGATCGGTGAGCTGATTTCGGAGCGAAAGATCGGCAATGGTATATCTATCATGATTTTTGCTGGCATTATTTCTGGTATGCCGACCACTCTTCAGCAGGCGTTAGTTACTTATGATTCATCTCAAGTCGTAGTTTGGGTGGCTTATGTTGCCATTGCTTTGGCCACCATCGCCGGAGTCGTTTTGATTTCTGAGGGTCAGAGGAACATTCCAGTTGTCTATGCTAAGAGGATGCGAGGCAATCGGTCTTATGGCGGTGCCGAGACTTTTTTGCCGCTTCGAGTCAACATGGCTGGAGTTATCCCGATCATTTTCGCCATATCGATTATTTTATTGCCTCCAATGATCGGTCAGTTTTTTGTGCACGCTAAGACTCAATGGTTGGCGTTGGTTGCACAGAAGACCATTGAACTGTTTCAAAATCAGTTGATCTACGGCATTCTCTATTTTGTCTTCGTGTTTGGATTTACTTATTTCTACACGGCGGTAATTTTTCATCCTGACCGGGTTGCAGAGAATCTACAAAAGCAAGGTGGTTATGTTCCAGGAATTCGTCCAGGACGCCCGACGGCCGAATTTATCCAACGCACCATCAATCGGATTATGCCGGCTGGTGCCTTCTTTTTGGCGGCCATTGCCATTCTACCGATTGTTATGCAGCAATCGCTCGGTACTCAGGCCATGGCTATCGGTGGAACAAGTCTACTAATCGTTGTGTCTGTAGTGATTGAGATCGTCAATCAGATCAATTCGCAGCTAACCATGCGAGAGTACGAGTCGTTATAGATTAGGGCTATCAAGTTGTCTAAAAGTATTTTTTGATAGAAGTTTAGATGCTGCCTAATCAGGTAGCATCTTTGTTTGTCGTTGTCTTTCGCTCGTACCCTTGATAGGGTTTTTGTGTTCAGCCGGCGTCTATTGCAAGACAATTTGAATTATATTCGATATGCCAGAGAATGATCTGAACGAAGATAGTATTATTGCTCCGACTAATGGTCCTTCTAAAGGAATTATTTTCTGGCAATCTTTGATTTGTTTGCTAGTCATGATGTGTGCGGCCGGTGTGATGGTGACAGCTTCTAAGTCCGGGGTGTCGCTCATTGGAACGTCGGTGTCGTCTCAATACTCTAACTGGAAGATTCTGACGACCTTGGTTGGAGTCATGGCTTTGGTATTTCTAACCATGAATTCCGTACGGAGTACTAAACTACTAGGAACAGTTATGTTTCTAGCAATTATTTTTGGTCTAACCTTCGGGGTTAATGTACTTTTTGGTCCGGCTATAGGCACAGTCGTTTTTTGTCTGGCGGTGGTCGTTTACTACTCCAATCCCTGGGTTATGCTTTACGATTTAGTACTTTGTTTAGGTTTGGCTGGAATTTGTGCTGCGATTGGACCGGCCTTTCAGTCCTGGGTGTTATTACTAGTCTTGGGTTTGGTTGCTATCTATGATGTGATGATAATTTATCTTTCCGGTAGGTCGGTCCTATTTTCACATCAATTACCGCCCCGTCGATCATTTATTTACTTTTTTTTTCCTTTTTATTGGTCTAATTTTTTGGTTAGAGTGAGGAAGGCCAATCGCAATGTTAATGATTTTGGTTTTCGGGGAATCGGTGAATTGTTGTTACCAACAATGTTCGCTGCCTCAGTTATGTGGCATTATGGGTTAGCCGCAGCTGGATCAGTGATGTTGGGAGCGACGCTCTTCTTGGTTCTGACGCATATAACTACTTCATGGCCTCGTCTAACGTCGATTCTACCGCCTTTGGCTCTTGGTTCAGTAATTGGTTATTTAACTTTTTTCCTTATTATCTAGTGCTTTATGAGAAACATAGTCATGCTCGGGGTTCAGGGGTCTGGAAAAGGAACACAGGCCGAGATGTTAGCTAAGGAGTTTTTTTTGCCTACCGTTTCCACTGGTCGACTTTTTCGTTCAAAAATAGAAGAAGGGACGGAACTTGGTCATGAGATCGCTCGTTATGTGGAACAGGGTGATTTAGTACCTAAAGACATAGTTTGTCAGGTTGTTACCAATTGGATGGATGCGCCAGCCGCTCGGGATGGTTTTATTTTGGATGGGTTTCCACGTAATGTGGACCAAGCTGAGGCTCTAACTGAAATGTTATCCAAGAACGGACGGATGTTGACTGATGTGGTTTATATCCGTCTTTCTGATGAGGAGGCCGTGAGACGACTTTCAGGACGGCGGGTTTGCACTAATCGAGATTGTGAAACTAAATTTCACGTCGATTTACATCCATCCAAACACGATCCGGATAAGTGTGATCGTTGTGGTTCGGAATTGGTCCATAGGTCTGATGATAAACCCGAGGCAATTAGTCGACGGTTAGCTATCTACAATAGGGAGACTACGCCACTTATTGAGTATTACCGTGAACGGGGATTGCTTCGTGAGGTTGATGGAGAACAATCAATTACCGAGGTTTTTAAGTCGATCATGGAGAATTTTAGGGATTAGCATCTGTTTTTAGTTGATGTTTCGGTATGGTGATAGTGATCAAACTTGCTGATTTTTGGATGTTTTTATCAACTAACCCAAAAGACCACGCCCTTGGGCGTGGTTGAATGGGTCAAGCGAAGCTTGTGCTGGAGTAGTACCACGGGCTTGCCCGTGGGGATCTATAATCCTTAACCGTGTTTGACCGGCTTGTTTTATACTATTTTCTTCCTTAAACTAATTGCATGATTAAACTCAAGAACAAGAAAGAAATTGAGGTTTTACGTGAAGGGGGGGCTGTTTTATCACAGGTCCTTGGGCAAGTGGTGAACCAAATAGGTCCTGAGGCTGATACTCGAGAATTGGATGAACTAGCAGAGAAATTGATACGTCAAGCCGGTGGACGTCCATCTTTTAAGGGCTATCAGAGTGATGGTGACGAACGTGCCTTTACTTCGACTATGTGCACTTGCATAAATCATGAGGTGGTTCATGCACCAGCCATTCCGGGACGTCGGGTACATGCCGGCGATATATTGAAGTTGGATATCGGTATGTGGTATGGCGGTCTGTGTACTGATATGGCAGTTACTGTTCCAGTCGGCGGCATCGATGACAAACTGCGTAAATTAGTGATTACTACTCGCAAGTCCCTGTTAATCGGTTTAGAAAAGGCCATAGTTGGTAATTGGATTAGCGACATTGGTAAGGGGGTAGATCGTCATGTTCGACGCAATGGTTTTAGTACAGTGAAGGATTTGGTTGGTCATGGAGTCGGGTATGAAGTTCATGAAGAGCCTCGGATACCGAACTATTTCGATCCGTCATTACGTCCGGTTAGAATCCAGACTGGTATGGTTTTAGCTATCGAACCTATGGTTAACGCCGGCAGTGATGAGGTTCAACTAATGCCGGACGAATGGACGATAGTGACTGCAGATGGTCAACCATCAGCTCATTTTGAGGTGACTTTGGCAATCACCGAGAATGGCACGGAAGTACTTACTCCACTGCCCGACGTTGGGCTTTGATTAGCATTGCCTATGCGTTTGATGGGAGTTGATTTTGGCTCGAAACGAACCGGACTAGCTATCGGCGACACGTCGCCTTTTTTTGTCGAACCATTAAAGACTATTGCGACCGAGGATATGGCATCGATCGTTAGAGCGGTGACGGCAGAGATTCAGATTGAAGCTGTTGAAGGTGTAGTCGTTGGTTTACCTACCAGTCTGCGGGGGCATGAAGGTGGAGATACACTGGAACAAGTGATGGATTTTGTTCGTCGATTATCAGCAGTAGCTGGGGTTCCAGTTAGCACCGAGGATGAACGTTTCACCTCGGTTCTCGCTGAGCGTATGCATCGCGAGTATGGCGTTAGTAGCGGCAAAAAGTTTGATCGTGATGCTGTAGCTGCTGCGCTAATCTTAGAATCTCATATCGAGAGGTTGATCTCAGCTGTAGACCGAATCTCGGATCAGCCTAAGACAACAGAATTCTAATGGCTACCTATCGTGACATGGGCATAGTTTTGAAGGCGCGTGGTCTTAGAGGGGATGATCGTCAATATGTCGTCTTTACCGAATTACATGGCAAAATTTCACTTCTAGCCAAAGGAACACGCAAGATAGGTAGTAAAATGTCACCTCATATGGGTGCTTTTGGCGTAGTTGATCTAATGGTGGCCAAAGGTCGTCAAATGGATCGATTGGCCGGAGCTAACTTGAACTTGTCGTTTCGTCAGGTGTCCGCTTCTTTGGAACGAACTGCTATTGCTCAATCGCTGCTACTAGCAGTTGATTCCATGACCCGTTGGGAATTGTCTGAGCCTCGAATCTTTGAGTTATTGTTGGAGTTTATGACGGTTATGGACAACGAGGGTGACACCTATGATCAGCGTCCAATTTTTAACGCTGCCATGATTAAATTATTTGATGTATTAGGTTTCGGTTTAGAGATCGATGTCTGTGTGGGCTGTCGGCAACCTATTGGATTTGATGGTAACGCGCTAAATGTATTACGTGGAGGGATAGAGTGTCGAAAATGTCGGTCTGGTCCAACTCCTGGAATTATGGGTGATACAGTAAAGGTTTTGCGTTTTTTGCGACGTGAACGACTTTCTCAAGTCGGATTATTACGTCTAACTGATCAAGTCAGAGACCAGGTCGCTTTTATCATTGATGTTTTGATTACCTCTAATCTTGAAGCGCGTTTTGATCCGTTACAGTATATGAGCTCGGTTAGATTTTAGGGATTTGTTTTAAATTATTTTTTTTCGTGTTTCGGGCTGACTCATTAATGAGTCTTTTTTTGTCCCGCAGATTTAGACGAGCGTTATTTTTGCTTTTTTTAGCTTATTTCGGCACAATTGAACGGTAACTCAGAACGAAAGTATGGTAACTTCGATATCAAAAATTTCCGCTAAGGAGAGCCAAAAAGTAGAGATTAGAGGTTGGTGTCATAATTTACGATCTTCGGGTAAAATCGCCTTTCTTCAATTGCGCGACGGAACCGGCAGAATTCAGGGTGTGGCAGTTCGTGATCAGTTGAGTGATGAAACCTGGGAATCCATCCAACAACTTACTATTGAGTCATCAGTTGTTATTCGTGGAATCGTTCGAACAGATGAACGTGCGCCTAGTGGTTTTGAGTTGTCGGTTGAGGAAGTTGAACCAATACAAATTGCAGCCGAATATCCGATCGGCAAGAAGGAGCATGGTCCAGATTTTTTGCTCAATTATCGCCATCTTTGGATTCGTTCTGAACGACAATCATCGATACTACGAGTTCGTGATTCGATTGAATTTGCCATGCGCGATTTTATGAGACGAGAAGGTTTCATACTGACCGATTCGCCAATTTTTACTCCAAATGCCTGTGAGGGGACCACTGATTTGTTCGAAGTGAAGTACTTTGATGATAAGGCCTATCTTTCACAGTCTGGACAACTTTATCAGGAAGCCACCTCGGCCGCTCTCGGAAAAACTTATTGTTTTGGTCCAACTTTTCGTTCTGAGAAGTCCAAGACTCGTCGTCACCTAACTGAGTTTTGGATGCTCGAGGCCGAGGCATCGTTCATGAATTGGCAGGGAAACATGGATCTGCAAGAACAACTTGTCTCTTTCATTGCCGGACGTGTACTAGAGGAGCGGAGTTATGAACTTAAAGAGTTAGGTCGTGATATTGCGACTATCGAACGAACTGCTGAAAGCAACTTTCCACGCATCGATTATGACGAAGCAGTTGAGCGTCTTCAGAAGGCTGGTTCAGACATTAAATCCGGTGATGATTTTGGTGGTGACGATGAGACAATTCTAACCAAAGAATTCGATCGACCAGTTTTTGTTCACCATTATCCTTCGGCAATCAAGGCTTTTTACATGGAAGCTGATCCGGAACGTCCTGATCGAGCCTTGTGTGATGATTTACTGGCTCCAGAAGGTTATGGTGAGATAATCGGTGGTTCGCAACGTATCTACGATCAGTCTTTGCTGGAGAAGCGTATCGCCGAACATGGGTTACCAAGCGAGGCGTTTAACTGGTATATGGATCTACGTCGTTACGGTTCAGTACCGCACGCTGGTTTTGGTATTGGGTTGGAACGGACTGTGGCCTGGATCTGCGGTTTGGAACATGTACGCGAGACAATTCCGTTTCCACGTTTAATGAATCGAATTCAGCCTTAGTACGATTTTTCGATACAGTGTTGCTGTAACTACAGTCGTTCACATGGTGATTCGCCTATGTTGAGAAGAAAGTCATCCGGTCCATTAGTCAAGCAGACCTATATTAAAGCTGGAGTGATTTTGACTGTGTCATTGACTGTATTGACTTTGATTTTAGGTTGGCGCATCGCTCACATTATTAATCCAACCCAAGTTGGTGCGACTCCAAGTAATTCAGTGTCGATTACTGGTCATAGTTTTTTGGTCTACAGATGCTATAAAGTCATTTCGCGTGGCGATAGTATCAGTGCTAGTGATGACACGGTTTCGTACGAGTTCTTCCGCTATCCGCTAGACGGTTCGGCTTTGCGAGGTGAAAGTGTGGTTCGCATGATCCAGGATGGCAAGTTGAATATGAATGGTGAGCCATGGATGGGTCGAGTGTCGAACGATACTCTACTCCTAGATCGACACAACGATGTTAATGATGTGGATTGGATTGATGCTTCGGGTAATGAATTTCGTCCGAATTTTGATTGGGGGGGATTGGATCTAAAGTATGGAGGACTACCATCTACTAACCATGATCTAACAGTTTATTACGATAATGGCCGCAGACAGGTTGTACTGGGAGCGGCCTCAGGTCCATTAAAATCCTTTCCGGTGCCGGAGCCGGTCAAACCAATCGTCTGGAATGAAAATTTAGTTTATTTGGTATCAGTACCTGAGATAGGCGGACAACCACTCAGTGTTTATCTGCTGGATCTCGATGCTAATAGTCTGACCGAGATTGAGTCTGTTAGAAGAATGAACTTCGATCAAATAGATTTGCATCCAGCGTCTGGTAAATTAGTAGGGATAATCTCGACTGTTAATGATAATGGTCTCGAAAACACAATTGGTTTTTCTTCGGTGGTCCTACTGGATCTGAATTCCGGAGAAGTGGTCGAGTTAGCAGGTGAGAATGAGGATTATCGAATCTTTAGCCGACCCAAGATTTCACCGGACGGTTCTAGAGTCGCTTATACAGCTGTGGGTGCACAGTCCGATATCTGGGTTAGTGGATTAGATTTAGGTGGGCATGAGCAACGATTGATCTCAGGAACAATGCTCGATTGGACACCGGATGGTTTATCCCTGGTAGTGGATCGAGATAATGAATTGCAATTGGTATCAGTTAGGGATGGTTCTACTTTTTCAGTGGATCGACGATCGGGTCGCTATCCAGATCAGGATTTTCATGGAGTTGACTATGTTGGCATAGTCTTCAAAAAGTAAACTAAGGAAAGTTTCAAGTAGTTAGGGTTCAATACAATCATATGAAGAAATATATTGGAGAAATTTCGAAGTCAGTAGGGGAGAGTGTCGAGGTGGCCGGCTGGGTTCATGCTCGGCGGGACATGGGGAAGATAGTCTTTATCGATTTACGTGATAGTACTGGGTTACTGCAAGTAGTTTTTATTCCCAGTAATCAGGAATTGCTAGCCCAGGCCATGAATTTACGGCCAGAGTTTTGTGTGCGAATTAGAGGTACGGTCAATGAGCGACCAGAGAAGATGCGTAATCCAAACCTAATTACTGGTTCGGTCGAGATGTTGGCCGAGAGTCTGGAGATATTGAATGAGGCCAAGACTCCACCCTTTGAGATCGACAAGGATACCACGCCAGTAAATGAGGAGTTGCGTTTAAAGTATCGCTATTTAGACTTGCGTTCTGAGAGAATGGCACAGAATATCAGACTGCGTGATCGGGTTGTTGGTTTCTTTCGTGATTGGTTACGAAATGAAGGATTCATTGAGATCGAGACACCAATGCTCACTAAGGGTACACCTGAGGGAGCACGCGAATTTGTTGTTCCGTCGCGAATTCATTCCGGAAATTTTTACGTCCTACCTCAGTCGCCACAACAATTCAAACAATTGTTGATGGTGGCTGGTGTAGAAAGATACTTTCAATTAGCACGTTGTTTCCGCGATGAGGACCAGCGTGGTGATCGACAGCCGGAATTTACACAATTAGATCTAGAAATGTCCTTTGTTGAACAGGAAGATGTGCTGGAGTTGAACGAACGAATGATGATTGAACTGATTAAGAAAGTTTGTCCGGACAAGCGGATTGCTGTCACTCCCTTCCCCCGTATTCCTTACTTTGAGTCTTTGGAGAAGTACGGTACCGATAAACCAGATTTACGTCAGGATAAGAATGATCCTAACGAGCTATCTTTTTGTTGGATAGTTGATTTTCCGCTTTTTGAGAAAAATGACGATGGTTCTATTCAGGCAGCCCATCATCCGTTCTGCATGCCAAACCCAGAAGATCTTCATTTGCTCGATACTGAACCGCTTAAGGTTCGAGGTTGGACTTATGATCTAGTGCTTAACGGATACGAATTGTCGTCTGGGTCAATTAGAATTCATAAACCAGGTCTTCAACAGAAAGTCTTTGAGTTGTTGGGATTGGATGAGGAGACAATTAAAGTTCGTTTTGGTCACTTGTTAGAGGCATTCGAGTATGGAGCTCCGCCACATGGTGGTATGGCTCCAGGGATAGACCGTCTGGTCATGTTGTTGGCCAACGAACCCAACATTCGAGAAATTATTCCTTTTCCCAAAACTGGTGATGCACGTGATCCGATGATGGGTGCACCATCCACTCTCCCCCTGAGTCAACTCAAGGATGTTCATATTAGTACCGACGTTTGAATGTCGGCTCAGTCCATTTCTATGGACTCTTAGAAAAAAGATATGCCTAAACCTAAATCTAAACCCAAAGCTAAGCCAGCTTCTAAACAGATAATCAACTATTTGAAGAAGAGTGGTATCAACTTTGACGTCATTCCTCATCGTAAAGTTTATACCGCCTACGACTTAGCTCAGACCGCTGGAGCCAAGCTCGATGAGATTGCCAAAACCTTACTGTTAAGAGTTGAATTGCCCATGCTCAAGAAAAAGGGGGCTTACTTTGTAGTGGTATTGCCAGCCTCTTATAATGTTGATTTGCAAAAAGTTAAGCGAGTATTAAAAGCTACTAAGGTTGAAATTGCCCCAGAGAAAGTCTTTAAGAAGTTGGGATTAGAACCTGGTGCAGTGTCGCCGTTTGGTTCTCTGCGTAAGTTCGGTGTTTTAGTTGATAGTGGTTTGCTTAAGACTAAACAGGCTTTAGTTGGCGCTGAGTCATTTACTGAATCATTGAGACTAAAGGCTAAGGATTTGATTGATTTAGAACAGGCACTGGTGGCGATTGTGGGTCGAAAGAATAAATTGAAGGTTCGTAAAGAATCGTCGGTCAAGAAGTCTGTTAAGACCAAAGTTAAAGCTAAATTGTTGAAGAGTAAGTCACTCAAGAAGGTGGTAAAGAAGCCAGTTAAGAAAATAGTAAAAAAGTCGATCAAAAAGGTGGTAAAGAAGCCGACTAAGAAGAAGATAGTTGGTAGTAAATCCGTTCGTAGAAAGTAATCGTTAGCTTTGGTTATGCCTTACACCGTCAGACTTGATCAGTACGAGGGTCCGTTAGATCTCTTGCTTCAGCTTATCGAAGCAGAGAAGTTGGATATTTCGGAAATTTCGCTGGCACAGGTTACAGACGATTATTTAAGGCTAATAGAAGAAAATCCAGAGTTACCACCTGAGGAATTAGCCGATTTTTTGGTTGTGGCTTCTAGGTTGTTATTAATCAAATCGAAGCTATTGTTACCTTATTTGCAATCGACGGATGATGATAGTGAATTCAATTTAGAGGAGCAGTTGCGTATCTATAAAGCTTATCTGGATGCTTCGAAGATTATCGAGAGACTAGTGGGGAAACGTCGATTTATGTATGTGCATGATAAATTGCCACAAACTGAAATTGGTTTTTCTCCACCAAAAAAACTCAAACTAGAACAGATGCGTGAGCTGTTCGCTGCCGTATCTAAACGGCTCGAGCCGATTGTGAAGGTTCAAAAACAAACACTTGAGCGCATTGTTTCCATTCACGATAAGATTAGACAGATTAAGGAGTTCATTGCTCGTACGAAACGAACCAGTTTTAGATCGCTAATACAGACTTCAACCTCTCGGTTAGAAGTGATTGTTAGTTTTTTAGCCTTGCTCGAGTTGGTTAAGCAGCGTACCGTTTCTGTGGCACAGTCCGAACGATTTGATGATATTAGTATTACTCGATTGGACGCAGTTGTGGGTGCGCAATCTAGAAAGTAATCTTGAACTTCTTTTTATATGTTGAGAGCGAAAGTAGAAAGTATTCTCTTTGTTGTTAATCGACCCTTGACCTTAGCTAAATTGGCCGAGATTTGTGGTGCAAAAAAGACCGAAACAGCAGAGGCAATCGACGAGCTATCAGAGGTTTATTCGAATGGTAAGTCTGGTTTGAGGTTGTTGCGGCATGGTGACAGTGTACAGATGTCGACTTCTCAGGAAACAGCCGAGCTAGTACGGTCTTTCCTCAAGGATGAAACTACAGGTGAGATGACCAGACCATCTCTCGAGACTTTGACTATTGTCGCTTATCGAGGACCTCTAACTAAAGCAGAAATTGAGCAGATTAGAGGGGTTAATTGTTCTCTTATTTTACGTAATTTGATGATGCGCGGATTGGTTGAGTCATTAGGTGAAGTTTCGCATCCTCTGACTCAGTTTCAGGTAACTATGGATTTTCTTCGTTTTTTGGGAGTTTCCTCGGTTGAGGAATTGCCAGACTATGAGTTATTGCATTCCGATGAGAATGTAACCAAGGCCATGGAGAACGCTGGTCCAGCTGCTAATGTTGAATTGTCGACTGGTAGTGATGATGTTGACCCGAAAAAAGAAGGCGAAGAATAATTTTTATGTTCACATTTCTTCTAGCTCTGACAATTTATGTCGCTACAGCTCAAGCTCATCCAGCGATGATGCCGGTAGATTTGAGTTTGCAGTCTCGCTCATTTTTGCCGATAGCAGCCAACGTTGAGCGCCAGATTGCTAGTGTTGTGCGAGTACCGGTCAAAAAGGATTCTGCGCGTATCGGAGTAGAAACCTCTTCTCGTGCCGCCTACATTATGGATTGGAGGACAGGTCAGACGTTAATGAAGAAGAATGCCGATACAGCTTATCCGATTGCTTCGATCACCAAATTAATGACTGCATTAGTGGTCATGGACACTGGTGTTTCGTTAGATAGTTCGATCGAGGTATTGCCTCAAGATATGCGTTCAGGTGGTATCCAGTACGTTGCACCAGGGGAGGTGATTCGGGTTAGCGATTTGTTACACGCTTCACTGATCGCTTCGGCCAACGGTGCCACAGTAACCCTGTCACGTTCGACCGGATTGTCAGAAGAAGAATTTGTTGCTCGGATGAATTCGTTGGCTTCAGACTTAGGAATGACCGAAACTAGATTCGTCGAACCAACTGGTTTGAATCCAGAGAATGTATCTAGTGCGAGAGATGTGGCGTTGTTAGTTAGACGTAGTCTTCAAAATGACTTTATACATAGTATTGTGGTGATGGGGGAATATTCTTTTGATGCAGTGAGTGGATTCCGTCATCGGTTACAGAGTACTGATGAGTTGCTTGGCGGCTGGGTGTCTAGACCACCATTATCTTTTCTAGGTGGTAAGACTGGTTATTTAGAAGAAGCTGGTTATTGTTTTGGAGCCGCAGCAGAAGATCAGGATGGAAATCGTATTGTGACTGTTGTTTTAGGTGCACCAACCAAGCAGATTCGATTTGATGATGTTGGTGCTTTAATTTTTTGGGCTTTTGATGCTTTTGGTTGGTCCGTAGGTAGTTGATTTTTATGTCTGGATTTACAGACTATTTACTAGTTGTTGGTATAGCTGCGACACCAATTATTGAACTCCGTGGTTCAATTCCTTTTGCTATTGGCGTATTGGGCATGTCTATACCAGTAGCAGTTGCCTTGTCTCTACTTGGAAACATCTTGTTGTTTATTGTTGTTTATTTGGTTGGTGGTTGGTGGATTAAACTCATGGATTCGCATCGTAGTTTTTTGAGTCGTCTTACCAATGTTGTATTACATCGTTCTCGACGTGTTTTAGGAAACGGACAATACGAAAAATTTGGTCTGTTGGCTTTGACGGTCTTCGTGGCTGTGCCACTCCCTATGACCGGAGTGTTAACCGGATCAGTAGCGGCTTTCTTGTTTGGTGTGCCTTGGCGTCGGGCCTGCTTGTACGTCTTTTTAGGAATGTGCTTGGCAGCTTTAGTGGTGACACTTATAACAACTGGAGTTTTGTCATTTTTGGATTTTCTCTTAAAACAACCGACGATTTGATGTAGTGTCGCGTCAGGTTAGCTGTTCTTGACGATAATTTAAGCTTGATCTATACTGCTAACCGGTGATTAGATTTCACTGTTTGTAGCGGGGTGGAGAAGTGGCATCTCGCGAGGCCCATAACCTCGAGACCCCGGGTTCGAATCCTGGCCCCGCAACCAACAAAAGTGTCCGAGTCGGTCTCGGGCATTTTTGTTTGTTTTGGACTAATCCTAGAGTTAATCTCACATGACAAGAAAAGGCGCCTCCCGAAGGAGATGCTCTCTGGTAGCGAGGGTGGGAATCTCGCCTCGCGGCACCGAATGCGCCGCTTCGTTGCCCAGGGCAGAGCCGGACGCTCGCCAGCTCTCGTCCGGCTACGACTCGCTGCGGTCCGTTGGACGACGGACCTGGCTCGTCTCCTGTCCGTTCAATTACCCACCCCCCATCTCCACCACGACAAAAGCCCCCCTTCGGGGGCCTTTCGTCATGGTAGCGAGGGTGGGAATTGAACCCACGACCTAGGGCTTATGAGTCCCTCGCTCTAACCAACTGAGCTACCTCGCCGTAGTGTTTCTTTCCGGCGGGACCAATGGTACCAGACCCGGCTAAGATGGCAAGCCCGGCTATATGAGCCGGACTAAAATACTTTTATATTTTAACCATTTTTTACTGTTAGGCAGCAGCAGAAGTAGCCGTACTTTTACGTGTTTTAGTTGTGGTAACACGTGGATTATCGATGACTATCTCTTTGATAAGAGTTCCGAATCCAGCCTTAGAACATTCGTTGCAAACAACCATACGCAATGGTCTTCCGCCGTCCCATTCGACTGCAACCAAAAAACATGTCTCACCAGCTTTAAACTCGTAGAGGCACTTATGTAGCCTCGACTGGCAGAATCTAATTTCGTCCGAATTGTGCTTCTTTTTCCTCATATTTTTACCAAAAATTCCGTTTCTTCTTTTACTGGAAGAACCTTAGCATACCATCCTATTTTTTTCAAGGATTAGGCCTAAAATCGATATTTTGAGCTCCGTTTTAAGTAATTTTTTTGGAATCTCCATAGTTAGGTTGTTTTTGACATTTTCCATCTACTCTTAGGTTTGGTATCCTTGTTTCGTATTTATGTTTCTAGCAGTTCATGCGACAGCTGGAGCTTTATTAGGTAGTGTGGTGGTCGATCCGGCCACCTCTTTCTCTTTGAGTTTTCTATCGCACTTTTTTTTGGACATGATCCCACATGGTGATCAGTATCTTTACGATCAGTATAAACGTGGTGACAAGGTGAATCGAGCAGTTATTCGTGTTCTAATAGATGCTTTAGTCACTGCTATTTTAGTTTTTGTTTTACTTAGTACTGTCACATTTGCGTCGGAGACCGGGGTCATTGCAGGTATTATTGGTGGACTATTACCGGATTTATTAGTTGGACTTTTTGAGATGTTCAAACCCAAAGGAAGAAGATGGACTGGACGACAGTTGTTGAAGTTCAATGATCTTCACATGCGCAATCATGTCTTCCTAATTAGGAAATTCTTTCGTGGTGATATATCTTCCAGATTTGGATTGGTGGTTCAAGTATTAGTTCTCGGCTTAGTCGTCCGTTGGTTATTGTAATTATCTCACCTTCAGGTAATGAAGGTGTTTTTTGTTTGGTTTAAAACAAAAACCCGACTTTCTATTTTTAATAGGATTTCGGGTTTGGTGCCGCGGGAGGGAATTGAACCCTCATGGGGTTACCCCCGCACGATTTTGAGTCGTGTGCGTCTGCCAGTTCCGCCACCGCGGCTAATTGTAACTTTGGTTACGGCTTATTTTAACCATCTAGAAACCGTGTTGTCAAAGGGGGGGCCTTCCTGTACAGTATATGTCGTTATGGCCTGCATAATCGCTGTCGTCAACCAAAAAGGGGGAGTGGGTAAGACTACGACCGCAATTAATTTGGGGTCATATTTGGCGTCGAACGGAAAATTTGTTTTATTGGTCGATTTGGATCCACAATCCAATGCTACTTCTGGATTGGGTATTGATTCGCGTGATTTGGAAGTAGGAACTTATGAGATATTATTAGGAGAGAAAAGTTTGCGCGATGTTATCATTCCGACGCAGGTTGAGGGATTAAAACTGGCGCCTTCGACACAGGCTCTAGCTGGAGCGGCCGTAGACCTAGTCGACATGGACAGGCGAGAACATCGTCTGTCTGATGCTTTATTGGAAGTTCGTAATGATTTCGATTACATTATTATTGATTGTCCACCTTCACTTGGTTTATTGACCATCAATGGCTTGGTTGCAGTAGACAAGGTGCTAATTCCTGTACAAGCTGAGTATTATGCTTTGGAGGGACTTAGCCAGTTACTTAGGACCATTGGCATGGTACGTCAGGCTCTTAAACCTGAGTTAGAGATTTTGGGCGCTGTTCTAACTATGTATGATGGACGTAATCGCCTCTCGACTGATGTAATGGCCGAACTGCATCGTTTTTTTCCTGACCGTGTTTTCAAATCCGTTATTCCTAGAAATGTCAGACTAGCCGAAGCGCCAAGTTTTGGTCGTCCGATAATGGAATATGATCCTTGGTCCAAAGGAGCCAAGGCATATGAACGTTTAGCTAAGGAAATACTCGACCTTGAACACTCTTTTTGATTATGGCCATCAAGAAAAAGACAGGGTTAGGCCGCGGTCTCAGTTCGTTGATTCCGCAGTCCGACGAGCCCACTAAGACTGTAGCCATTGGAGTGGCTCAGAAAGTCACGCCGACCAACACCGATGACACCGAGTCCTCCGCTGTATCTGAGATTAATCTGGATAAAATATCGGCCAATCCAGATCAGCCCAGAACATCATTTGGTCATCAAGGTATGGAAGATTTAGCTGCTTCAATTCGAGAGCATGGAATTATTCAGCCATTAGCTCTGTCACCAAAATCAGACGGAAGTTATGAAATTATTGCTGGTGAGCGAAGGTTCCGGGCGGCTCAGTTGGCTGGATTAAAGAGTGTACCAGCAGTTATTCGTCAGGCCGACAGTCGGGATAAGTTGGTGTTGGCTCTGATTGAGAATATACAACGAGAGGATTTGAATCCGATTGAGGAGGCCAGGGCTTATCGTCGATTAATGGATGAGTTTGGCTTAACCCAAGAGTCGGTATCTAAACAAGTTGGTAAGGCTCGATCGACAGTCGCTAATACGTTGCGTTTATTGGATTTGTCGGATGAGATGCTTGATGCGGTGGCGGTTGGTAAGATTTCAGCTGGCGGAGCTAGAGCATTATTAGCAATTACTGATCCAGGTGCACGGTCAAGATTGTTTCATCAGATGACGACTGGGTCTGGTTTAACTGTTCGAGAGGCTGAAGAGGGTGCTAGACGAGATTCAACCAGAATCAGGAAATCACCACAGCTTATGGCAGCAGAAGAGGAATTGCGTGATAAGTATGGAACCAGGGTTACGATCACTGAACGTACAGGAAAGGGTAAGGTAACACTTCAATTTTTCTCTGAGGAGGAGTACAACGATTTGATTGAAAAACTGTTAGCCTAGTTGAATGGGGTCGATAAACCACCGTTTTAGAAATGGTGGTTTTTGGTTAATTTATTCTTGAATTCGCATGAGCTATAATAGGATTGGTTTTTTGGTGTAGTTTTTTAGGCCATCCAACAAAAGGAGAAGGCGATGCGTTGGACAGTTATGGTGGTGTTTTTTGTACTTTTTATGGCGTCGGCCTGCATCCCTCAAGGGTACAACCGTCCTACCTGCATGAATGGCGGGACTGAAACCGTGGATGTACACGGGGATTGTAATGGTCCGCCACATCCGGCCTGGGCTCATTGGGAACGGGTGGCAGTACCGTCTGTTCCTCAGAATCTGATCGAACATGATGGCGGGGCGTGGTGTGGTGAAGGTGCTCGGTCCGAGCATCAGTATATGTGGGGACACCGAGTCGACAGGAGGACGGATGATGGGCAGTTCGATGCCCGTATGCGTTGTCTATTTTTTAGGCATGCTCCGAGTCGTAGTGAATGGCGCAATGCCTACCGTTGGTCGGTGGCCACCTATCGATTGGCGGAAGTTGAAGGTGAGGCTGTCAGGTTGAACCTCCTACAGAGGGAAGTGGCGGCGGAGTGATTGCGTTCGTCACGGAATCTGACTAGCGGCTAGACGATAGTGGCGACTGACCATTTTTATTTCTTTAGCAGTCTTTTCTCCGGTCCGTTTTTTCGAACGGGCCGTTTTTTTGGTCATTTAAAGACAAGGTGGGTTGTTTTGGTATGTTATTTCGGACAGCTCCGGACATAGGTTATTCCGGTCATTTTTGCCAGAAGGTTGAAACTCCTATCTTTCCTTGCTAAGGTGAGGCGGCCAACGGCTCGTAGCTCAGTGGTTAGAGCGCCGCCCTTATAAGGCGGATGTCGGCGGTTCAAGTCCGCCCGGGCCGACCATAATAAAGAAGAACATTTCATAGCTAACCAGGTCAGTGGCATCTGGCTAGATGATAAGTAATCAAGCCTCTAAGGCTATTTTTTTATTTTCGCGAACCAAATTGAGTCGTTAATAATATTAACGACTGAAGTTGCCAGTAGGTTGAAAAAATGGTAGAATTGGGCTAGAAATAGAAGAAAAATAGCTAGAATTTTCAAGAATATGAAGACAGGTTTTATTGGACGATTAGGTTTTTTGTTCGGGCTAATGTTGTTGGTGGCACCATTATCTGCCTTAGCAGAAGGTTCGGGGCAGGCATCTTTTATTTTGGTAGAAAATTCTTGGGTTCGTCTGGAAGACATAGTTTTAACACAACCAATGACAGTCGATCTTGATGGTGATGGATTAGATGACACACTGACAACTGCATCTTACGGACAGATTCCGGTTGTGACTGTGATTTGGGGTGACGGTCGTGCGGCTTCTGAACTATTAGCCTTTGATCCGGGTATGCTAAAGGGGTTTGATTTAGTTGCAGCCGACCTAGATGGCGATGGTCAAGTTGAATTGGCTGTAGCTGCCGGACCGGAAACTAATGGTCATGTTCGTCTGATTGGTGTTGATGGTCGATCTAAGATTTTTTCAGACGGAATTTTTCCGTATGGCACATCTGCTGTCTCAGGCTCATTTTTAGCCACTGGTGACTTTGATGGTGATGGCACAATGGAATTATTGATTGGCTCTGGTCCAGGCAGAGGGTCAAATATTCAAGTTTGGGGTCCAAATGGAAGAGGTTTCTTGGGTGAGTTTTCTCCGTTTGGTAACGACTCAAGTTATGGTGTACATCTGACAACTGGGGACTTTGATGGTGATGGACGTAATGAGATTGCAGCTGCTACTGCTTTTGGTGGTGGGGAAATTGGTTTATTTAATGGCCTAACGTTTGACTTACTATCTTCCTTCCGTCCGTTTGGTGATGATTATGATGGTGGTGTTGAATTATCGACGGTTTCTTCGTCAAGTGTTGTTGATGGAATAGATCATTTATTGGTTAGTCGGAGTGGTAGTTCATACTATACTCGTCCTTGGTTACCTCAGTATGTCAGAGTGGACATATCGGAGCAGCGTCTTTATGCCTACGAGTTTGGTCAATTGGTAAGTACTTTTTTGGTGTCGACTGGTTTGTTTAGTCGTCCTACACCACTCGGTGAGTTTAGTGCCTTGGCTAAACCGGAGTATGTACATTATTTATGGTCCTATGGTGAGAATAATCCGGATAACTACGATTTAGGCGTGATCAAATGGAATATTCGTTTTTTTCCACATCTCTACATTCACTATGCACCCTGGCATAATAATTTTGGTCGACGAATGAGTCATGGTTGCATCAATGTGAATCGTACGAACGCCGAATGGATCTACGATTGGCTAAATGTTGGTACACCAATAACTGTAAGTGAGTAGTATTATGGCTCAACGAGAGATACATTTCATAGCGGAACAGGAACAGACAGACGATCGATCTGATTTTTATTCAATCAAGAAAGAGGATTTTGAATCTACTTCTGGATTTTTTGATCATGAAATTAAAAATCTTGTTCGGAAGGAATTTAAGGAGGCAACAGAAAGTTTTGGTCCTGGTACTGTATTACCTTTTGGTATAAATGAGGAAAATAATGGGTTGGACAAGTTGCCAGGATTACGCAATCGGTTGATTGGTCTAAGTGATACCGAGGCGGTTGGAGATGTGCATCGATTGCGTGAAGTTGCAGCTAGGATTGATATTGGATTGGATGGTGTGGAAAAATCAGGAGAATGAAGATATGGCCAAGGATAAGCAAAAAAAATTTATTACCCTAGTCGACCGTTCCGCATTGCGACAACCAGAGAAGGATGAGCTTAAGCGTCAGGTTGAAGAAAGTGGTGTAACACCTGAAATGTGGCATCGGTTTGATGAGTTATTAGTGGTGGCGTTTGAAGATCGACAAAAGGCTCTCAATGAATATCGTCTCTTACTTGATAATGAAGTTGTTAAGTATACGAGTGTTTACGAACGAAAGAAAAAAGTCATCGATCAAAAGATGCGTACAGCATTAGCACGTCTTAATGACAATGATCGTAGTGAGCATGATCGGTTGTGGAATGAGTATCATGAGCGTATACGAAAGTTACAGGAAAAGTTATTGGTGGATATGAAGGAAACTTCAAGGACTACATTACTGAAGTCGGTCTCGGTTATTCCGTAGTATGTCCCGACGTGGTAATCTTTGTGCAGTCAATCAAAATTCTCTAGTCAATAATCGTTATGCAAAAAGTGGCATCTATCCTAAAGTCTATTGGGCTACAAGGGAGTGAGATAAGTACTTATATCGCTGCCCTGGAGCGCGGACCAAGTACGGTCATCGACCTGTCAAAGCAGTCTAAATTGTCGCGTCAAGCGACTTATACTGCGATTCAACTTCTTGAGGAACGTGGATTGATGTCGAGTGTCATGCGTGGGAAGAAGCGTTTCTTTATAGCTGAATCTCCAGAGAAGTTGCTATCCTATGCCAAACGTAAGGATGTTGAGTTACATGATCGGGTGAGTGAGTTGGAGCGTATTCTACCTGAATTACAGTTGCGGGTCGGAGGTGAACGGCCTGTGGTTCGGGTCTTCGAGGGTAAAGAGGCAATTAAGGCTATTATTCAGGACATGTTACAGTCGCCGGAACATGAGTCTTACGAGATCACCGATCTTGATGCCATGTATCAGGTTTTGACACCGAATGATCTGAAGGAACTGCGTGGCACAGCACGTCGTACTGTAAAAAACATTTACGGTATCTTTTCCGGAAGTCCAAGTGAAGGAGATCGAGTTATAAGCGATCGACACATTTTCATGCATGACGAGAATGATAAGTATTTCGGCTGCAATATTGGTATCTACGGAAATCGACTAGTTGGCGTTACCTTTCAAGGTAAGATGTATTCGGTTTCCATCGACAATGAGCCTCTGGTTAAGGCCATGCGGATACTCTTTAGATATGCGATTAAAGGATTGAGGAAATAAGTCTCTGTAATTTGTTGATTTTAGGTTGGTCCGACCCATGTTTGGTCGGGCCTTTTTGTTTTCCTTCTCTGAAACATCTATTAAAAAGCCTTCTGATTTTAGCAGAAGGCAGTCTATTTTAGGTCAGTAGTATTTATTATCTATTTTTTTTATGTGTTGCACGCTGCTCAGCTCTCTCTTTTTTGCTTTCTCTTTCTTCTCCAAAGTTTTTTATCCAGCGTGTCAGGCGTGACTTGGCGCCGCTTCTTATATGGGAACGAGCAGTCGAGGTTTTTATAAAAGATAGCCAATCTGGGTTTGGACTAGTTCGATCCTTATCGACAATAATTTCGCAACAGTCTCCGGAGAATAGTCGTGTCTCTAGGCTAACAATATGATCGTTGACGCGTGCACCAACACAGGTGTTTCCTATTTGTGAATGAATAGCATAGGCAAAGTCTACTGGTGTTGCACCTTCTGGTAGATCAATGACATCCCCTTTAGGAGTGAAAACGAAAATTCGATCTTGGAAGACATCAATTTTTAATGTTTCTAATGATTCAAGAAATTCTGGGCCAGATTTGGTATCTAGATGTTGTTTGGCTAGATCTTTGACCCACTTCATCTGTTTACGAACTTCAGGCGAAGCAACCTTGCCAGCCTCGTCGTATTGCCAGTGAGCAGCAATACCCCGTTCGGCTTCTTCGTGCATTACATTGGTGCGAATTTGGAATTCCACAATTTCTCCACCTTCACAGAAGACAGTTGTGTGCAGTGATTGATAACCGTTCGGTTTAGGTTGAGAGATGTAGTCCTTAATGCGCCCCTTAAGCGGCTTCCAGGTTTGATGGATAATTCCTAGGACTGCATAACAGTCACTGAGCTTAGGTACGATGATGCGCAGGGCGATAATGTCATGGATTTGAATAATATCACGCTCGTGCTTCAGTAATTTGCGATACAGACTGTATTTATGTTTAACGCGACCGTCTATTGCTTCGAAGTTTATTTCATTACGCTTTAGTTCCGCTTCGAGTAGGGTTTTGACTTTCTCGACATAGCCTTTTTTGACTTTAATAGCGCGATCAACTAAACCTGTGACCCATTCATATTCTTTAGGCATTGAGTGTTTGAAAGATAGATCTTCCAACTTGGCTCGCATCTTGTTAATTCCTAAACGATTGGCAATCGGAGCGTAAATCTCGAGGGATTCTTGAGCAATGCGGATTTGTTTGGCTGGCGGTAGTGCTGATAGTGTACTCAAGTTATTGATCCGATCGGCAAATTTTATCAAGATGACACGAATGTCCGAAGCCATGGCTACGAACATTTTGCGTAGATTTTCAACATAGCGATCAATGCCGCGATATTTTATTTTGCCAAGTTTGGTAATTCCGGCGACCATTGAAGAAATATCATCACCAAAATTTTTGCGAATATCTTCGATTGTTACCGGTGTGTCTTCTGGCACGTCATGTAGTAGCCCAGCAATGATAATTGATATTGGAACATTCATTTCTGCTAGTAACTCGGCCGTGGCTAACGGATGTACAATGTATGGCTCACCTGACTTTCTTTTTTGTCCTTGATGAGCGTCGTTAGCAAAATCAAAAGCCAAGCGCACCAAATCAAGGTCTGCCTCAGGTTCATATTTTTTGATCTTTTCTAATAGTCCGTCGACGTTCGGCTTTGTCATATGTTCCATTGTCTGATCGACTTTACATAATATCAGTTTAGACCATTCTCGTAAAGAATAGTAAGCACGTCAGATTTTTGGTCAAAAAAACAGACGACTAATGTCGTCTGTTTTATCGCTTAAATTGGCTCGTTTGGTTAGGTTATGGGTTGGGTGTGACTACAGCCTTCGCCAGAGCATTTAACCTCGTCTTTCTTAGCTATGACCATTAGTTGTTTACATTTTGGACAGATGTCGCCAGTTGGTCGACTCCACAAAGCAAAGTCGCATTTCGGGTAACCAGAGCAGGCATAGAATGTTTTACCTTTACGAGTTTTTTTCTCGATGATTTCCCCGTTGCTGCATTGAGGGCAATTAACTCCAACCTTTTTTTGAATCGACTTAATTGTTTTGCATTTCGGGTAACCAGAGCAACTAAGGAATGGTCCGAATCGTCCGCGCTTGATGATCATTGGTGAACCACAAGCTTCGCATTTTTGATCTGTTTCTGGCGTGGCTTCAGTGGTCGTATCACCATCCGTTCCTTCTACAGCTTTAGTATTGCGACATTCCGGAAAACCAGTGCAGGCCATGAATTTGCCGTAGCGTCCGATCTTGATGATCATTGGTTTACTACAGAGTTCACATTTTTCATCAGTACTTTCTTCGGCTACATCCTTCTTATTTACTTCCTTCTCTTTCATCTTTAGGTTTTCTTCGAAGGGGAGATAGAAGTCACGAATAACCGGCACCCAGTCTTTATGTCCAGTAGCAACGTCATCTAGGTCATTTTCCATCTTGGCCGTAAACTGTAGGTCCACAATATTTGGAAAGTGTTGAACTAGTAAGTCATTGACTAGAGTGGCCAAGTCAGTAGGTTTGAGTTTGCGGCCATCTTTCTCGACGTAGCCACGGTCAACCACTGTGCTGATGGTTGGAGCATAGGTCGATGGACGTCCAATGCCGTTTTCCTCCAGTGTCTTGACCAGCGAGGCCTCAGTATAACGAGGTGGAGGTTCAGTAAAGTGTTGTTTTGGTTCAATCTTTTCTGCGAGTAATCCATCACCCTTGTCTAGTTCTGGTAATAGATTTTCTTTGGTCTCGGATTGATAGACTTCCAAATAACCCTTTTTGACCAAGGTCGATCCAGTGGCCCGGAAGCCATAAACTGGGCGTCCTTGGTTAGTCGCTTCTGTATCTACAGTAACCGTGTCAATTTCGGCATCAACCATTTGTGAGGCTACTGCTCGACGCCAGATCAGGTCGTAGAGCTTAGCTTGGCGCGAGTCGAGATGTTTGGCCACTATCTTAGGATGGAGCGCCGCACTGGTTGGCCTGATGGCTTCATGCGCCTCTTGTGCACCCTTTGATTTATTCTCGTAACGACGTGGAACATCCGGCAAATACTCATTCCCTAGGTTTTTGGTTAACCAATCGCGAGATTCACCTACAAAGTCATCGGACAAATTAACTGAGTCCGTACGCATGTAGGTGATTAAGCCAGTCGAACCCTCGTCACCAAGCTCGATGCCTTCGTAGAGTTGTTGAGCAATAACCATGGTCTGTTTTGAGGAGAAGCCAAATCTATTATTGGCATCCTGTTGGAGTGTTGAAGTAGTGAATGGTGGTAGGGGCTTCTTTTTGACCGTCTTTTTTTCTACCGATTTAACTGTCCAAGTGGAACCGTCTAAGTCACCCAGTACTTGCTGGGCAGCATCTTCATTGGCTAGGGCGAATTTATCGAGTATTTCTCCATCGCGCCGATGTAATTTAGCTACGAATGTTTCGGTATCATTTTGACGATGTAGTAAAGCTTCAATTGACCAATATTCTTGTGGTTTGAATTCGCCAATTTCACGTTCACGTTCGACAATCAAACGAACAACCACTGATTGAACACGTCCGGCCGAAAGTCCACGAGCTACTTTTCGCCATAAGAAAGGGGATAGTTTGTAGCCAACCAATCGGTCTAGGACGCGGCGTGCTTGTTGTGCGTCAACCAGATGATTGTCGATGTCGCGTGGATTTTCTAGGGCTTTTTTGATGGCTGTGCCGGTGATTTCATGAAAGGTGATACGTCTGGTTCGTTTTGGATCGATGTTTAGCATCTCCTTAAGGTGCCAAGAGATCGCTTCACCTTCGCGATCTTCATCTGATGCGAAGTAAATAACCTCGGCATCCTTGGCTGCCTTTTTTAATTCAGAGGCGACCTTACGTGACTTGGTTGGAATTACATACTTAGGAGCGAAGTCGTTCTCTGTGTCTACCCCAAGATCATTTTTAGGTAAGTCACGGACATGACCAAAAGAGGACATGACTTTGTAGTTGCGACCTAAAAATTTTGTGATGGTTTTAGCCTTAGTTGGCGATTCGACTATTACGAGATTTTTTTTCATAGCAATGGTCGTTCGGGGATGGAGTAATCTTCTATATCTTAATCATCTTAATTTTACTCTTGACGTTAGGCTTTAGGGTAACGGTCGTTTGCTTGGACTGTCAATTGGCAGTGAATTTGTCACCGGTACGACTGACTAGTCCAGCGACCTCGAGTTCGGACAATGCCACTAGAACCTGCCCAATGTCAAGTCCTGATCGTTCGGCTAGTTCATCTGGTGTAGTTGATCCCAAACGGACAATGTTGAGCAATCTGCCATCTTGGACGTTTGGAGGTAATATCTGCCTAGTCGGAATTTTTTCGATACCTAATACCTCAAGCAGATCCTCTGGTTCGAGTAGAGGATGTGCTCCTTGAGCGATTAGCCAATTGGTACCACGACTGGTTTCTACGGTGATTGGTCCAGGTACAGCAAAAACTTCTTGGCCAAAATCTAAGGCAAACTTGGCTGTAATCAGTGCACCAGATTTGATCGGGGCTTCAATGACGACTGTGGCGAGTGTTAATCCAGCCACGATTCGGTTGCGTGCCGGAAAGTGATATGGCTGAGGTTGAGTACCGTCGGGATATTCAGAGGCTAGGGCTCCACCAGAAGAGATAATGCGTTCGGCTAATCGACTGTTAGTGCGTGGAGTGACCGATTTTTGATCTACGCCTGAACCTAGAATACCAATGGTTAGACCATTAGCCTCTAGTGTTGCCAAATGCACCAGAGCATCGGTACCAAGTGCTAGTCCACTGACGATGCCAATACCATGTCGCACCCAGGTCGGTACAAACCGTCTAATTACTGCTTCGCCATAGTTTGTCATTCGTCGTGTGCCGACTACTGCTATAAGTGGTTGTTGAGTCAAAGATTTGATTTGTCCACGTACAAATAAACGCTCCGGACAGCCAGAGATGTGCCTAAGTTGAACAGGGAAGTTATCATCTGTCCGTTTTATTTCTTTGATTTTGTCCATAACGTGGCCGACCGTAACTTTCATAGCCTTTGTTGTCAAATTTGTGAGAGTTAAAGTTTTTAGGTAAACAAAAACGTCGAGCTCTGCAGCTCGGCGCTTTTTCTAGTTGAATTCATTCATGGCAGTATCTAGACCGTCAGCTAGTATTACTTCTATTACATCTGTTGTTCGTTCTAGTACATCATTCAGATCTGATTCTTCTATTGCATTGAATTTTTCTAGTACAAATTTTTCAGCTGGAATTTTATACATTTGGATATTGCCGATACCTAGACGTAAGCGTGGTACTTCCTCAGTGGACATAGCTTCAATAATTGACTTGAGTCCATTGTGTCCACCAGCTGATCCCTCGCGACGTAGACGTAGTGCGCTGAATGGTAGAGAAAAGTCATCGAGCACAACAACAATATTTGTCGGCTCAATCTTCCAAAAATTCGCCATTTCTTGTACTGCTCGTCCGGATTCATTCATGAAAGTTTGAGGTAGAACCAAAACCACCTTCTCTTTTCCGATACGTCCTTCAGAGATCAATGCTTGAAATTTTTCTTTCCAATCGTCAAATTGATTGTTGTGTCGTCGGTGAAAAGTTTGAACCGCCATAAACCCGGCGTTGTGACGGGTGCGCTCATACTTTTCTCCGGGATTGCCGAGTCCGACGATCAATCTCATATTTAGCGATTATCTTTTTGATTTGGAACGTATCTCTCGAGACACAACTGCAATTGGTGTACCAGCAAAACCAAACTCTTCTCGCAGTCTATTCTCAATGAAGTTTAAGAAGCTTGGATGCATTGTCTCTTTTTTCTTGGCGATAACTAGAAAAGTTGGCGGTTTGGTTCCAATTTGGATCATTCCATAAATTTTCGGACGATTACTGTCTTTTTTTGATCCAAGAATTGCATGATGCTTCTTTTTCAACATCTCAACGAAAGTATCGAGTTCAGATTGTGGTATTTCTCGATTTCGTTGTTTAGAGATTTCGAGTGCCAAGTTGATCAGTTTACCAACTCTATCTCCGGTTTTGGCAGAGATGTAGGCTACCGGGGCGAATTTATAGAATGGTAGTTCTGTCGCTACATATTTTCGATATTCGTCCGCTGTACCTAACTCACTATTTGGTGCCAAGTCCCACTTATTAACCACAATAAGCACACCGACATTTTTTCGTTCAATCAATCCAGCTAGTTTGCGTTCTTGTGCGTCGATTCCTTCGGTAGCATCAATCATTAGGAAAGCAATATCAGCTTCGATCATTTCGTTAATGCTCATGCTGACTCCAACCCGTTCGAGTCCAGGTTGAACCTTGGCCTTTTTGCGAATGCCGACAGTATCAACCAGTAAAATGTGATGTTCAGTTCCATCCGGCTCAGTGTAGGTGAGCATGGTGTCTTGTGGCTCTCTGGTAGTATGTGGTATCTCACTGACGATAACTCGTTCTTCACCGGCTAGTGCGTTTAATAGCGAGGATTTGCCTACATTTGGGCGTCCGATTAGAGCGATGCGTACTTCTGGTTCTGGAAGTGGTCGACTGGTCAATCCTTGACTAGTCATGTATTCCAAGATCTCTTCCAATAGGTCGCCGACACCCGATCCGTTGATAGCCGAGACAGCTCTGGGTGCACCCAAACCAAGCTTGAGCCAGGCCTCACCTTTGGCCTTTGAGCGCATTCTTGGATTATCGGCCTTATTAACAATGAGAAGTACTTTTTTGTCTGATTTGCGGAGATATTTTGCTAGTGCAATATCTTGTGGCATTGGTCCGTCGTTGGCGTCAACCAACATGACAATGAGATCGGATTTACTCATGCCAGATTTAGCTTGTCGAAGCAGTTGTGCTTCGGTAGCCGCTTTTGATGTTAGATCCAGACCGGCAGTGTCGATGATTGTCAGTATCTCTTCACGCCAATGGCAGTGTCCGAAATTGATATCTTGCGTGGTACCGGAGACCGAAGATGTAATTGCTTTTCGTTTTTCTATGAGACGATTAAAAAGAGTGGACTTGCCGACGTTGGCTCGTCCCACGAGGGCGACGATTGGTGTGAGTTTTGGTAACTGGTTCATGATTTCAATCTTGTCCGAGGATGATCAGGTAGTCGGTGTCGGTGTCGACTGTAGCTAGAATTTCATTACTAGGTTTTCTGATATCGACGTCCGGAATTATTTTTTGTAATCGTTCAGTGTTGGCCGAGCTTCCATTCTTAAGGTCGTAAACGATTGTTCGAGTGTAATCGAAAGAATCAGCATTGCCGATTCTAATTACGCGAAAACCGTATTTTTTTAGTTCGACAGCTGTATCGCGCGCTCCTCCTACTTCTCCGTTGCCATTTCTAATCTCAACACTCGCCACATTATCGACTTGCTGACCATTGTTCGATATAGATAGCAATTCCTCTTGACTTGGTGGTTCGGCTAGTTCAAAAAGATTGGAGGCAACATTTCGCAGCTCATTCCAGTCGTTATTTTTTGGTAGAAGAACATAAGCTCCACCAACTACACTGTCTACTAGAACTGACTCAGGACGATTGTCTAACACTTCGTGTTTGATGTTTTCACGATCAATATCTTGAGCTAGTCGAGCTAGTCGGAGAATCTCACCAACATCTAGGTTAGTCGTCACATTGGCCTGTAAAGCTGACAAGGTATTAGCTACAGCCGAAGGACTACTTAATGTTTTGTAGGACATCATTTTGTCCTTGAGTGCCGTCAGCACCTTTTGCTGTCTTTTTGATCTAGCAAAGTCGCTGCCTTCGTCGTTGTTGCCGTGACGTGAGCGTGCGAATCGCAGTGCCGATTCACCATCTAGGTGTTGCCAGCCTTGTTGGAACGACACTATTTGTAGTCCGTGGCTGTAGGTTGGATAGCTGCCATCAGTGAAAGCGCGTTCGACATAGACATCGATACCACCTACAGCGTCGATTACTGACCGAAAGCCATCGAAGTCTATACGTACATAGTACGGAATGTCAATGCCTAGCAGCCCTTCGGCAGTGGTTCTAATCAGGTCTCCACCGTGGCCAGGATCTTGTGCTTCACCGTAGGCGTTGACCGAATTAATTTTTTTCCAGCCGTAGCCTTGAATTGATACCAGTAGGTCGCGGGGAATGGATAACATGGCAACTTGACCGTCGGATGGTCGAATACTGGCCACAATCAACGTATCGGTGAGGTTTGGTCCATCATGCCCCTCTCCACCCATGCCGATTAGTAAGATGTTGATGCGACCATCAGCTTCTCCTAGTAGTTTACGATCCGGACTACTGATTAAATGGCGTACTCCACCCAGAAATGGCAGTTGTCCAAGTCCGTTTAAGGCAAACGAAGCAGCTTCCGATCCAGAAGCTCGGCCCAATAGAAAAGCTAAGATAAAAACTATAGCTATAGTAATCGGAGATATAAAAAATCTGACCGGTTTTTCGCCGGCTTGTCTGAAGGGTGTTGAGGCATCCTTTCCTTTGAGTAAATTTACTGTTGGCAGGTTTGCCATCTTTTTTGTCTTAATATTGGATTTTCTCGACGGTCTACTAGACTGTTTTTTATAGTTCAGTCTCTTAATCTAAGATAGACTGCAAAGTTGCTTCGGTAAGTGTAGAACGAAGAGGAAATCTAGTCGAGGACTCGAGGTTTCAGGATTAAGTGATAAGGTAAAACGGACTTGGTCTGATCATTTGCAAAAGCGTTCAATTGTGCTATATTGGCCTTGCTTTGCCTGTCTATATAGGCAAAAAGCGGTTTTTAGAGAGATGGACGATTAGCTCAGTTGGTTAGAGCGCTGTCCTCACACGACAGAGGTCGGTGGTTCGAGACCACCATCGTCCACCATCCAGATACATAAGGTTTGCATGCTCAGTCGTCCAGTGCCAGAAAGCATTTGTCCGAACAGCAAGCGATTGTGATTTCCTTCCTAAGTTATGTTGGATCCGAATATCGTCGGTCCGGACGGCCTCTCCGGCAATGGGGAAGTAGACAGCAAGAGGCCTGTCAGCCCGCTGAAGAGGTTTTTTGGTTTTGTTGGAGAACTACTGCATGTTGTAGTTATCTCTTTAGCTATCATTCTTCCCATTCGTTATTTTTTGATCCAACCCTTTTATGTGAAGGGAGCCTCGATGGAGCCGAATTTTTATGACCATGAGTATCTCATTATTGACGAGATCAGTTATCGTTTCCATGAGCCACAACGGGGAGATATTGTCGTCTTTAGATATCCGGACGATCCAAGCCAGTTCTTTATTAAGCGTATTGTAGCTCTGCCGGGGGAACGTATTGTTATCTCTGGAGGTGGATTACGTATCCTAAATCAGGATCATCCCGAAGGATTCCTTTTAGATGAGAGTGGTTACATTGGAGCTACTTTTACTTCTGGTGATAAGGACTTAACTCTCTCTGATGATGAGTACTATTTAATGGGAGACAATCGGGCCGCCAGCATGGATTCTAGAATATTTGGTCCTGTCTCCAAGCGATTGATCATTGGACGTGTGATGCTCAGGGGCTGGCCATTGAATAGGATTGTGGTCTTTTCTGGAGATGTTTATCACGAGATCACAACTAATAATGACATGTCTAATTGATTCGTCTTTGAGACGGATGGTTTGTTAATAACAACATCATCAGAGGTAATGTTGAATTATTTTTTCCACTATGGTTTTTAAGAAAAAAATTGTAACAGTAGGTAAATCGTCTATTGTTAGAAAGCAAGTAGAGAAAAAGGTGTCACCTAGGGCAGCGAGTAGGAATAATAGACCAGCCCCACCAGTCGTCGAAGAAAAGCCGGTAATCAGAACCAAGGGAGTTCCTCAGGTGTTGCGTGGTATGAAGGATGTGCTACCTGCAGAACAGAAGTTCTGGCGGCAGATTAGACACACTGCTGAGGATTTGGCCGAAGCTTATGGATTTGAGCGAATAGAGACTCCTATCTTAGAAAGTACTCCGCTCTTTGTTCGATCAGTCGGTGTTCAAACTGATGTAGTGGAAAAGGAAATGTTTTCGTTTATCGATCGTGGTGGTGACAATGTAACACTTCGACCCGAGGGTACAGCGCCAGTGGTTCGATCTTATATTAATCATGGGATGTTCAGCTTACCTCAGCCGGTCAAGCTTTATTACCTTGGTCCGATGTTTAGGTATGAGCGTCCACAACAAGGAAGATTTCGTCAGCATAATCAATTTGGAGTGGAGGTTTTTGGTGATGAAAATCCAGTGCTTGATGCTGAGATTATGTTACTCGCGCACTTGTTTTACCGAGGCATTGGTGTTAGTTCGGTAGTTCATGTTAATAGCCTTGGTTGCTCTGACTGTCGTCCCAGATATCGAGAGGAGCTCGTCGCTTACTATCGATCCAAGAGGTCACAGTTATGCGAAGATTGTAAACGGCGGATTTCTAAGAATCCACTGAGACTATTGGATTGCAAAGAGGATGGATGTAGCGCACTCAAAGAAGAGGCCCCACAGATTCTTGATTCGCTCGATGAAGCCTGTAAGGAACATCTGATGAAAGTTTTGGAATATCTCGATGATTTGCAAGTGCCTTACGTATTGGACCCACATTTAGTGCGTGGTTTCGATTATTACACCAGGACTGTTTTTGAGTTATTGCCAGAAGAGGGGGAAACTAAGACAGCCTTAGGAGGTGGTGGGCGCTACGATGGTCTCGTGGAGCAGTTGGGTGGGCGTCCAACCCCAGCCTGTGGTTTTGGAATCGGATTAGAGCGGGCCATTCTTCAAATGAAGTCTCAAGAGATTGAGCCATCGCAGAACGATACTCCGGATGTCTTTTTGGCACAGTTAGGTGACAATGCTCGACGTAAAGCTTTTGTTCTGTTTGAAGAGTTGAGGGTCGCTGGTATCAGGCTGGCTGGCAACTTCACTAAAGGATCTCTCAAATCTCAGTTAGAGATTGCCAATCGGTTAGGGGCTCGCTATACAGTAATTCTCGGTCAGCAGGAAGTAATCGATGGAACTATCTTGGTGCGGGACATGGAATCCGGTATGCAAGAGATAGTTGACAGCAAAAAAGCGGTTAGTGAGCTAAAAAAGAAGATTGGTCGAGGCTAATATACCTCCAAGTGCCCCTGTTTGACGCAAATGGTTGTTTAGTGTAGCCTTGCCCGGCAAGGAGGGGCGAATTATAGACATCCTTAATTGAAAGGGGGGTGAGTTTCCGTGATTGAAGTAAAACGTAAAAAAGGGGAGAGTTTCGAGAGCTTGCTACGTAGGTTCGGTCGTCGTGTACAAGATAGTGGTCGAATGATACAGGCTAGAAAGATCAGGTTTCATACCGATCTGCCGAATAAGAATGCCACCAAGGCTACAGCTCTAAGAAGGACTGAGCTACGTGAAAAGCGCGAGTATCTCATCAAGAGCGGTCAGGCCACCGAAGAGGATTTTCGCCGCCGTTCCAAACGTCGCCGCTAATAGTGGTTCAACGTTTTGTGACCCTAATGATTTAACGCCAAACCGATGGACACCCGTGAACGAATGGACAAGGATTTCATTGGTGCGGTCAAGGCACGTGACGCATTCGCAGTTTCAGTACTGCGAATGCTTCGTGCTGCACTGAAGAACGCCGAGATAGAAAAGATGTCGGCTTTGGTCGAGGATGATGTTGTTGATGTTATTGCTAAGGAGATTAAGAAGGTCAAGGACTCACTTGAGTCGTTCGAATCTGCTGGTCGTGCTGATTTGGCAGACAAGGCTCGACAAGAGATCGAAATTATTTCTCGATATCAACCGACTCAGTTAACTGATGACGAGATTAGAACTGTAATAAAAAAAGTTATCGCTGATTTTTCTGGTGATGGAACAGCAAACTTTGGACAGATAATGTCTAGTGTGACCAAAGAAACTAAGGGGCGTGCCGCAGGTGCAAAAGTTAGTCAGTTAGTTAAGGAGGAGTTATCCAGTACCGCTTCGTAGTCTTTTTGTATATACTTGAAAAAGTTAATTAGGTTTCACATGACCTTCTTTTCATGCTTGGAAGGTATGGGTCCCGCAACCAACTCAAGATAGGATCTTGGTTGCACATTCGGAATGCCAGCAGAACCTCGGTTTTGGTGGCTTTTATTTTACTGATTTTGTTTTTGCCAGAAGTTGTATCGGCACAAATGACTACTAGCGATGTTGGTTTAGACTTCGCTACTGCAACTGGTCTAGCTACGACCGACATAAGAGTTTTTGTTGGGCGAGTGATTAATGCCTTTTTTGCCTTACTCGGATTCATTGTTGTCTTGTTGTACATCTATGCCGGATATCTATGGATGACTGCTCGGGGAGACGCAGCTAAGGTTGATCAAGCTAAGAAGGTTATTACCAATACGACCATTGGGTTGATCATTATGATCATGGCCTACTCCATTACTGCCTTTATTATTCAGGCGCTCACTGGCCACTCGATTGTACCTGGTGCCGGGGGCGGTGACAGAGGTCGTGAATGGGGAGAGATGCCTCATGGTGGTCCAACTGGTGAGTTAGGTAATGGCATTATCGAATATCATTATCCGGAAGTTGGACAAATTGATGTTCCGCGCAATACAAACATTTCGATTACTTTTAAACGTCCCTTGGTTCTGTCGACTGTTTTTCGTAATTACGATGACGCCGAGACTTACGATATCGCTGATGACACAGTGGACGGAGGTGCGGTGCCAGAAGTCCTCCAACTCAATACCGATAATTTCAAGATTATCGCTGTAACCGAACTGGGGGGGATGGATGGTTCCAGCCCAGATGAACGGTTCGATACTAGATATCCGGATGAAGGTGCACTTGTAGATCCACCTCCCACAGTTCGAATTACAGCTGTGGCAGCAGCCTTTGATCCACTTGAAGGTCAAACCATCACCATCTCTCCGGCACTTCCGATTGGTAGTCCAACCACTGATGTTGTCTATCGCGTAGCGCTTAGGGGAGGGGACAATGGTATCAAGGTTTGGTCGCCGAGTGATACTGAAAGTGCTGACCCAGATCAGCAAAATGCGTTCACTTCTATGAACGCAGATGGTGGTTACTTCTGGCCATTTACGACTGGAACCATGCTTGATTTGACACCACCACACATAACCTCGGTGGTGCCGATACCAGTCATTGATCCTAGTCGACCGGCGGACGTAGTGCCCCGCAACCAACTACTACAGATCTATTTTAATGAGGCGGTTGATCCGACCACAGTGAGCGGCATTATTGGCGAGGGCGGCGGATTCACCAATATAGAGGTAAAGGCTCGTTGTCTGCCGGACACGGATTGTGACTTCAGTGATGGAGAGTCGTTCATCTCTATTTCTGGCAAGATTTACATTGGTAATCGTTATCGGACGGCTGAATTTGTACCTAGTGAACCATGTGAGGGTATTACCGAGAATTCTTGTGGTAATCAAGTTTTTTGCCTACCGCGTAACGTCGAGATTCGAGTACGTGCTTTGGCTGCAACCTTAAGTTCGGAGCCGCCCAAGGCTTCACGTCCGGATGGTGTGTTGGACATGGTTGGTAATTCGTTCGACGGCAACGGCAATGAGACAGCCGAGGGTCCAGAGAGTGCGGAACGTCGAATTGATTTCAATCGGAATAATCCACCAGCTGCTCTAGCAGGTATCAACGATACAGCCAGATGGATTTATCATGTTGGTGAGGAGATCGATTTGAGACCACCAACGGTTATGGATATCGATCCCAAGAGCGCACCACCGGTTGATCCACTTCATCCGAATCACCCAGAGGGACCGTCGCGAGTTCCGACCGATCTGCCGATAACAGTTTTATGGGACAAGATAATGAGTGTCAGATCGATGCGGACTGGTGCATACGACGAGGTTAGGAATGCTTTTTCTGACGGCCGGACAACGATTGCCTTACGTGCTAAGGAATTAGCCAAGAAAAGTTTGGATCAAGACTGTTCTGATCCGGCCGAGGACTGTCCGTACATCCAGCTGGATCCACCTTACTTTTTCATGGATTTGGGTGAAGGTCCGGTAGAGATTGGTGATGAAATGGTAACTCGAATGATGATTACGCACCGTGGTTTCTTTACCGCTAATGACATGGGCTACACCATGGAAGAAATGGTTTCATGGCCTGGACGTTTGCCAGTCTATCAGCCGGTTATTGGAGCCCAGATACAAGATACGTTGCAGAATTGCTTTTTCCCTAGTGTCGGATGGAATTGCGCGATGGGAGACAATAATTCCTGTTGTAATCGGAATGGTCAGGAAGATTATTTATGTTCGATCTAGTCGATCATCTCTCTTAGATTAAGAACAAGTCATGTTTATAAATCGGAAAAAATTAGCAACTACCGCAGCCATTGTTTTTGGCGTGGCTCTGTTTGTATTTCCGGTTTTAGCGCAAACCGATCTTGGTCTGGATTATGCGACATCGACTGGTCTGGGTACGACCGACATTCGGACGATTATTGGTAATATCGTCAATTATTTTCTTGGGTTACTGGGCATAGTGGCTGTGTTATTGATTTTGTATGCCGGCTTTCTCTGGATGACGGCCCAAGGTAATGAAGAACAAGTCAGTCGTGCCAAGAGGGTAATGACTCAGGCGGTCATAGGTCTGATTATTATCATGTCAGCCTTTGCTATTGCTCAGTTTATCTTGAGAGCGATAATCTCTGGTACCGGACTCGAGGGTGGTGTGGGGCCAGGAGGTGGACGTTGTCCACCTGGAGAAGTTTGCGGTATACCAGGAGCTGGTTCTGGTGGCTTTAAGGTTTCTGGTGTGGTTCCAGTCGGTAGTGGTCCTGGTGATTCTGGTTGGCCTAAGAACTACGCTATTACTGTTGCTTTTAGTCATGAGGTCGCCGCAGCAACTGTTAGTGGAACTTCCTTTGTAGTGGAGAGATGTAATTCACGACTCTCTGGTGGAGATCCTGCTCCATTTAATGAGAGGGCTTGCGATACCATAGTTTCTGGAAATCGAACAGTTGAAGCTAATCGAGTGATATTTAGACCAAAGGATACTCCAGGAGATCACCCCACTGATTTTGAAGAGGATTACTGGTATCGGGTGCGAGTGCTTGGTGGTGATGTCACTGACGTTCGTGGTCGGATTCTGGTTTGTCCTTTCCTACCGCCGGGTCCAGATGGCGACATCTCTTCGCCGCGTGCATTATCGAGTTTGTGTGATCGGGCCATGGCTTTCAACAATCTTCGTGATGTTGAGCCACCGACTATCAGGATTGATTCTCCAGCTTCAACTCCGGCCTATTGTTTGGATCGTATCCGTGTTCGGGCTAGAGTTTTGGATGATTTTCTACCATCTCGAGTCGACTTTATGCTAGATGGTGGGTTGGCTCACTTAACTGATGCTGACGGTGAGCCGTTATTTAGTACTATTAACGCTGCCTTAGAGAATCCTTTCTTATCTGATTCGGTTTTCATTGATTCTTCGAGTTTGGCTGATGGTGAGCATATTTTATCTGCAGTTGGTTACGATGGTGTACCTCAGGCCAGTGAAGCTATCGACAAGAAGTTTAGAATTAATCCTGCTCATTGTTGCAATGGTGAGCTGGATGCTGAGCTAGGAGAAGAGAGGATAGATTGTGGAGTGGACTCCGGTTGTGGTGCTTGTGGTGGCGATGCTTGTCGTGTTCATGCCGATTGTGCTACTGGATTTTGCGATCCAGAGTCCGGTCGATGTAAGGAACGACCAACGATACTTGATGTTTCTCCATTGAGGGCTGGACCCGGGACCTTGGTGACGATTAGTGGGCGTTTCTTTGGCGGCACGATGGGGCAAGTGATCTTCTTAGGAGGTGACACAGATGGTGATGGAGAGGTGGCTGGTGATGATGATGACAAGTCAATGGTTGCCTGTTCACCCTGGTCCTGGTCCGACAACGAGGTGGTGATTGCGATTCCAGAAGGTGTAGTTACAGGACCTCTACAATTAGTCACTTCCTCTGGAACTTCGGATCGTACTGACGATGAATTTGAGCCGATGATTGGTGCTTTTATTGTTAATGACGAGGTTCTGCCCGGGATTTGCTATTTGGAGCCGGCAACCGGTTCAGCTGGTGATGGATTTATCGCTCATGGGGCCGGTTTTGGTGATGCCATGGGTGCTAGCTTAATTAGAATGGGTGGAGTGAACGCTGATGTGACTGGTGGGGGTTGGACAGCCTCGGCTGTTTCTGCCGTTGTTCCAGCAGTTCTACCTGAGGGTGTCTATCAGGTTTCAGTGATGGTTGGTGGTCTGGATGGCATTACGACTAATCAACTCGATTTTACCTTGCGTCGTCGTGATGATGATGTTGGACCGCGAATCATTGAAATACTTCCATCTTCTGGTCCAGTCGACTCTTATATTACTTTGCGTGGTAGTGGCTTTGGACGACGTAAGGGATTAGTGAGGTTTATCTCATCACCAGATGGAGTTGATACAGCTATTGCCGTGGATCCGATCTGCGACGATAACTGGCACGACAATTACATCGTTGTGAAAGTGCCAGAAAATTATATTGGAGATTTACCAGTCTCTCGTATACTCCACCGGATTGAGGTCGAAACAGCTGCTCCAGCTCAAGTTAGCAATCGAGTCGATTTCTTAGTTGATGACAGTCCAATAGCGCCTGGTATGTGCTCGATTACACCTAATAATGGTAAGCCGGGTATACCAGTAACAGTATCAGGCGAAGGTTTTGGTCCAGGTCCGGCCAATATTGATACTCCCGGTTTTGCCGGATTTGATGCTCGTCAACCAGAAAATTCACTTCGTTTTTACGTTTCTGGAGCGGCAGCTGCTCCTGGTTTGATGGACGGTTTGGTCACCAAACCAGGAGCAGCCTATCTAGGTTGGACCAGGACTTCTATTAGATCGGCGATCCCTGGTAATCCCGCTGATAGAAATACTTGGCCAAATTCTGGTCCAGTTTTTGCCGTGGCTCGTAATGTGGCTACTCGTAATCCGATTCCGTTTAAGGTTGGCGATTGTAATGACGATGGGATTTGTGAAGAGGGGACGACTTGTTGTGCCAATGGTTCATGTCGTGAATCCTGTGAACCAGAAGCTCGAGATAGTAAGTTTGGTTGGATTTTTAGCACTGACGTTTTACCAACGTTGCCTATAGTTGTGCAGCGTGCTTCTTGTAGTCTTGAGGCCGGCACTATTCAGAGCCCCACACCGCAACAACGAGCAACTGATGCTTGTCGTAATGCTTTGGCTGCCGTGGAGTTTAGTTTATTAATGAATATAGATTCACTGAATGATCCGGAATCGTTACTTATTGAAGAATGCGGTAGTGGTCGCGATATCGACTGTCCTAAAGAACCTAGTTTCGTGCCGATTGCTCGTCCAGTCGAAACGGATCTGACAGCAGATGGAGCCGCGACGATACTTTCTATACACCCGAGTCTAGCCTATCCACCAGATGATCCTGATGATGCTGAAGATGAACCGTTCACTGGTTACTTTAAGCCTAATACTTGGTATCGAATTACTTTAGTTTCTGATCCGGTCACTGAAGTCGGTATTATAGACGCAACTGGTCGATATTTGGACGGCGACTATGATCGACGAGCTGGTGGTAATTTCGTTTGGACATTCAAGACAAGAGCTGATCGTGCAGCTTGTGCAGCTGATAATGTAATGGTTTTGCCATCACGTTATACGATCTCTCATCAAGGTCCATCAGCAGATCCGACTAATGGTTTCAATGCTGCTTTGATGAGAATTGCCAACTGTAATCGATTACAATGCGTTAGACGTGTCGGTTTTGACTTGAGGTGGTCAAGCGATCCAGGTGTTTTTATCAGTTTGCTTGGCGACGGGGGTGTGGGTTGTCGACAAATGACTACCGGACGACTGGAGACTCCAGTCGATGCACCAGAGAGGTTAATCGCATCTCTGCGACCAGCTGGCGAGTTATTGGAGCGTCGAGGTATCTCGATGGTATCGGTGGCTTTTGCTGATCCGCGGGTGGTACGAACCATGCCAACCGAGGGTTGTACCGAGGCTTGTGTTAACGCAAAAATTGGTGCGGTTTTCAATATACCAATGAGTGCACGATCCTTTGCTGGCAACGTGGAATTTTTCCAGTGTCGTAATGCGTCATGTAACCCGCCTTACATACCAATAGGTTTTTCGGTTGAGTCGATTAGAGATGATGGTGCTCGTGTGCTTCCACCCGGCGATCCAGATGCGGCTTTGCAGGCTAGGATCGTGTTGGGTCCAGGTCTCATGTTACTACCAAACACCTTTTATAAAGTTAGAATCAGAGGTGGAGCAGATGGGGTCCTGTCTACTAGTGATGTACCGCTCACTGGACTTAATGTACCTGGTTTTTATGAGTGGAAGTTTAGGACTAAAACTGATGGTAGTGTTTGTGAGATTTCTCGAGCAGAGATCATACCACCTAGTGCTACCTTACGTTACGTAAGTGAGAGGCTTGGGCTCAATGTCGGAGCGTATGGACCGGCCGACGAGTGTAGTCCTGACGGTCAGGAACTTGATGCTTGGGGTTATGATTGGGATTGGTCAATCGATCCGAATCCTGTGTTAACTGGTTTTATTAGGGCTAGGGAAGTCGGTTCTGAAACTGGGATGGACGTCAGAGTCGACACTAATCCTGTACCGAGACGCGGCTGTGATAGTCAGTGTCTATTGATAGGTTCGACTGATGTGGTTTCACAGTGCGGAAATACCGATCCGGATGATCCGCGTCCAGCCAGAGATCGAGCTGAGCGTGGAGAAGATTGTGATGATGGAGGTCTTCGACCGGATGACGGTTGTAGTCCATCCTGTCTTGCGGAAGGCTCAGCTCCACCGAATTGTGGTAACGGCTTGTTTGATCCGGGTGAAATGTGTGAAGCCCTGCCTGATGCTGAAGGTATCTCTGTCTTCCTGTTGGGCTGCAAGGATCCGAATATCAATATTGAGGATCGGCCAGAGCTTAACGGTATTGGCTGTATTTTCTTAGGATCTACTGCTGGAAGGTCTGTTTGTGGCGATGGGTTCTTGGGTGATGGTGAAGCCTGCGAGGATGGTAACCGCCGTGATGGTGATGGTTGCAGTGCAGATTGTCTTAATGAAGGAACCTTGCCGATTTGCACTATTGCTACACCAGAAGATGAACCCTGTGTTAGTCAGTGCGGTAACGCTCGGATAGAACCAGGTGAGGATCCTGATTGTGATCTAGCTGGTGGTGTTGCGTTGGGTTGTGATCTGCATTCTTGTACTAAGACTGGCTCAGTTTTACCCGCTGACTGCAGTAACAATATTTTGGATCCCGGCGAGGAGTGCGATGACAACAACACAGATAATGGTGACGGCTGCAGTAGTCGTTGCCTGTTTGAAGGTTCATCGGCTTTTTATCGCACCACTTCTTTCTGCGGAGATGGATTTAGTGGACCGGGCGAGCATCCTTTCTGCGATAACGATGAGGTTGAGCCTGATGAAAGAATTGATAAGCGGCAAATTACAGTTGCTGGAGATTACGACGAGACCGTTGGTGTAGCAACCACGAGTGTAGTTCATACGTCGATTGATCGACTACCGGAGAGATCGAGGGGTACTTCACGTGTTACTTTGTCTTGTAATTGCAGTTCTCAGGTTAATCCAGATGAGTATTGCTCGGGATTGCTGGCCGGAGTGCCGGCCGGACTACGACCACTGGCTGGTCTGGCCTGCGCTGATTCGGGTTGTTGTGCACCAAGGCCACATGGTGAGCTGACCTATCCAGCTGAGGGTTCAGTTGGTATTTGTCGTAATACTGCCATCCACTTGGGATTTGATCAGCCCATGAATTCGACTTCAATTACTCAGAATTTATTGATCGGAGTCGATAGTGGAGCAGTTGGTTGTCCGGTGGGTTTGGATGGTCTTCCGGATGAAAGTGGAGTGATTGAAGTTCCACCTTTTCCTCCGGCTCCGTTGGGAATAATGGCTGCCGGCCGTGTTGGTCTACTGCACAGAGCTTGGTCAACTGTTGCCGCATTTTTCAGTGATCTATTTGGTCGACCTGTTTTGGGACATGCTATCGGGGTTCCACATACTCATTTCTGTTCGGTCACTGGAGATATAACCGTTAGACTGACAGAGGAAGGTAGGACCGAAGTTGAGTTTAAGTTGGACCACGCTCTTCCTGCAGGTACTCGGGTCAGGGTTAGAGTTCAGCCGGATGCCAGGACAGTTGGTGGAGTAAGAGTCGCCCCAGCTGGCCTGACCGCAGAATTCACCACAGGTGACCTGATCTGCGCCATTGATCAGGTAATCGTCAGTCCTGCGGAGGTTTTGTTGAACCATGTGCAAACTCTTGATAAGCCACTTGTGGCTCGTGGTGTATCCAGCGACCGTGGTATTCGCCTCGACGGAGAGGCTGTTAGTTTGATTGTCCCAACTAGGGAGTACTCATGGTCATGGGAATGGTTACCGCTTTCCGAACGTCCACCGCATGTTTCTCCGGCCGTACTGAATCCAATTACTGTCGGAGGACGACAGAGTGAACAAGCGACAGTTAGAGTTAGAGGGCGTGAGACTTCTGATGATCCGGTCGGGTATGTGCCGCAGGACGGCGTAGTTGATGTGTTGGTCAATGCAGTCACCGTCAATCCTGACGGATCTACTTCCCTTTTGCCGTTACTTGACGATCATACTCGCTTGCCCATACCTGGTGGGTTCGTACTCCCGGGTAATTCAAAAGTTACGGTCGCACTTTGTGACGTCATCTGGCCGGAAGTTCAGATTTGTGGTGATGATGGGAGGTTACATCTACCTTGGGATCCCGATAATATACTTAATCCGCTTCATGGTGAAGATTGTACGGCTGGAGTTGAAAAGTTCTGGTACCCATTCGTTGATCCAGCAACTAAGGCCAGCTTTTACTATTGTCGTGACTCTTCGGGTGGTGATGGTGACGATCTGCTACCAGCTATTAATGATGATTTCGTCTTAGTTTCTCCAGGTGGAGATATCGAGCATGAATACCTCTTTACTTTTGCTGGTGCCGGGGCAGATGATGCCTGGCGTAACGACGCTATCGGCTTTCGGGTAATGAAAAATCCAAAGCATCTAGGTGTAATTGATTGGTATCGCGATCGTGGATTCACTGGTGCTCCAGCTCCGTTTAGTGTTGATGGTTACGATGCTTTGAAAGAAGGTCGGACTGTCTATGCTAACTCAGCTAAGATGAGCGATGGTAGACAATTGGAAACCATTATTAATGTGTTTTCCTTCAGTGATGGTGCAGCTCCTGAGACTATTACAGTCTTTAACCAACTAATGGATCGCATTGATTTTAATCGGCAACCTGAGTTGGTTGATACTTTCATTTGTCTACATGAAGGTCGGGCGGTACTCGATGTAGATGGTAGAGCAATCACTTGCTCCAGTGATAGTGATTGTGGTGTCGACGATACTTGCAATGTTTCTAAGTCAAAGCTTGTTCGTGATGTACGTCGTTGGTCAGACCTTCATACAATGAGGTCGCTACTCATGGCCAATCGTCCATTGCCAACCCTAGGAGAAGGGACTTATATACGTTCAAGAACCTATAGTATCTGGCCATCCTGGGGCGATGTACTATCCTCAGCAGTTGGTCGAACTATACCGTCTGATCCACTAAATATTTTGACTTCTTGTCCTGATGATGGTTTTGATCGGGAAACTTGTTGGAATTCGGTTAGTCGGCAGTTTAGTTGTGGGGCTAGATCCAGTATTTATCGATATCAGATTTTGGCTGGTCAAGCTGATCTATCTGTGGACATGGAATATGTTGGTGGAGGGTGGATCGGCTCAACTTGCATTGAGATAAGAGAAAGCGAAATTTGTGGGAGAACACCTGGCTGTGTTTGGAATGGTGTTCCGCCAGCTGGAAGCTGTAATTACGAGACTGTTAGATTCCGAGCTTATGGAGTAAATGCTGGCGCCGATATGTGTATCGGAGAGTCGGAAAGTGAGGAAGTTGGTTGTGGCAACGGTATTATCAATCCAGGTGAGGTTTGTGAATTAGGGGATCTTCGGACCGAACCTGGTGCTGATGGTGTTTGTGTAGGAGGGACAGTCGAACAGGCTTGTACAGCAGACTGTCGTGGTTGGGAGGTTGTCCCCGGAACCTGTCGAATTGGTTACTGTGGTGATGGACGAAGGCAAGGGGCTGAGATTTGTGATGATGGGCCGCTCAATGGTACATACGGACATTGTAATGGTATTTGTAGTGGTTCGACCTTCTTTTGCGGCGATGGCGCGCCTCATCCTAGTGAGCTATGTGATTGTCGTGATTTGAATGGACGTTATGCAATTAATGCAGTTATTGCTTCGTCGGGTGGGATCAGAGGTTGTGGAGTTGGGGAAGATCGTACTGGGGCTAATTTTGCTACCTGTTCCTGGGATTGTCGTGGTTCGGCTCCACATTGTGGTGATGGCATTGTTAACGGTGCAGAGCAATGTGATGGTGGTTCCGAGGAGAGTCGTGGTGTCTGTCGACGACCGGTCGATGTCGATCCGCTGCATCCATCAGGTCGGACTTGTTCAGCAGATGCGGATTGTAATCTGGCTGGTGGGGAGCGTTGTGTGACCTGCCCAACCGTCGAGCAGAGGTTCCACCGAGCTTGCAATCCTAACAATGTGGCGTCTATTGAGGATGATAGAGATGGAGCACCTAATCAATCTTGTAATTGGAGTGCTTGGTCCTGTACCGCCCCAGGTCGTTGTGGTAACGGTGTGACTGAGACCGGTGAGCAGTGTGATGATGGTAATGATGAAGACAATGACGCATGCACCAGTGCTTGTGTTAACAATATTTGTGGTGATGGTTTTGTGAATGCAGCCGGTGGAGAGATGTGTGATAGTAGTGAAAGAAACAATGAGCCTTGCGTACCCGAGTACGGGCATACTTGTAATTACTGCACTTCGGCTTGTCGACTAGGTACGGTTTCAGGTGGCTACTGTGGTGATGGTGAAAGGCAGAATGCAACTTCGTCGCCTCCTGGTCCGGAACAATGCGACACACACGGTGCGCCTATTGGTGATGGTTGGGTCTGTGTTAGTACTCGACCCAAAGATAGGAGTTTTGGCGTACAGACCGGTTATGGTATTTGCTCATTGAGTGGTTGTAATTATTCTTGTGCTGACCGTGATTCTGAGTTGTGTCACTATGTCGCCTCTAGTAATTTTGATATATTGTGGAGCTCTAGCGAAAACAGGGAGTCTTGTGAAATGGTGAGTTATGATGTTTTGCGTGAGGCTCCGCCAATCGGAGATCGACGGCCAGGCAGTGCACCCAGATCACTTTTTGAGTTTTGTTTGGACCGGCAACATTGGGCAACCGACGGTTTAGCGGAGACTCCACTAACTTGGCTACCGAATGAGTGTGATCCGGACGATGATAATGATGGAGTACCAGATGAACTGGATTGTGGTAGTTTGGATCCATCAATTAGACCAGAGTATCGAATTCCAGGGACTACTTTAGTGGTTCCGGTTGGTGAGCAGCTTTGCGAAGACGACGGTAACTGTAACGGTGATTTCGATGATTTACCCCCATACCTACACCGGAAGATTGACATGGTGTTCGTTATTGATGTAACCGGATCAATGAATAGCATTATCGATTCTTTAATCGAATCCTTGAACCATTTTGTTGCTAGATTCAGTGGTGAGAGAGGAAGAGATCTTCGGTTTGGTTACGTGACGGTAGGACAGCCAGAGGTGAAGACACTCAACATGATGAAGTCTTATAGTGATGGTGGTGATAGGATGGATGAATATATGTTCTTTCAGTTAGGTAGTGTGGGTGACTTTAATAGTCACCTGGAAGGAACACGTGACAATTGTTGGACTCCAGATCGTCGGACCACTCGATGTGAGATTGATAAAGGCGGAAAAGAACCACTTTATGCTGCAGCCTATGCTCTTATGAGACCGGGTATGGTTAGTTGTAGTCCGGAAGACGGTTGTGATCCGCGAATTGAAAGAGAATGGGATTACGATATTGCCTGGCGAGATGATGCTCAGCCGTATGTGGTAATCGTTAGTGATGAACCACCTCCAATTGGAACATACGGTGCACCTGAAGACCTGTTGGCCTCCATCCAACTTGATGATGTAACTGCTGCAGCCAAACATTGCACTCTGACAGGATGCTCTGATGGTGGATATGTTGAGATGTTCGTTATTAGTAAGAATGATTACAAGCCTTTGTGGTTACCTGCTCTTCCGTCCACTGACGACGGAACCGGATCGCAGCTGACGGCTGAACAGAGGTATATCAGTTTTGATTTGGACGAGCATGGAGCTGTTGTTGAAGATGCGACGCCAGGGCTAAATAGCAATGCTTTGTACGAAAGTATATTTCAGTACATTTGCGGAGCATCTTAATCACTTATGAATAATAAGAATCTAATTTTGGTGGTGTTAGGTGCAGCGGTAATTTTGGCTATTGGTATGGCTGTGTTTGCTGTTTTGCGTAATCGACAATCAGCTACCAATACTCAGGGTCAGACCACTGGTCAGATTGCGATTATTAATGAAGATACCGAGGCTGGTAATGGTGAACCAGCAAAGGGAAACAGGGCGATTTGCGGCGATGGAATTTGTGTCGAATCCGAATCGGTTGATATTTGTTGGTCAGACTGTGTCGATTTTGGCTCGTTTAGCGATATCTATCTGACTAATTTATCCGATAGTCAGGTCGAGGTTACTTGGAAAACGTCCAAGCCTATGACTTCAGGTGTCGATTATGGCATCAGTGAGAGTTACGAATTAGGTTCAGTCTCAGACTCTCAGTTACTTACCGACCATCGTCTACTAGTCGTCGGTTTGAGTGATGGTAACTACTCTTTTAGGGTGCGAGGTACTGACGAGGATGGTAATGAGGAGGCCTTCTCTGGTTTGGGCATGGAAAGATAATCTTCCTACCGCAGGGTAATCAAAAACGTATTCATATGTTCGAAGAACAAAACGAACCAGTCGACATTTTTTCGGAAGTAGAACCAGCCAAGGAAGGCGGAATGGTTCCGCCAGTCGTGAGTGGATCCCCACTACCAGCCGGGACTTCACCGACACCAGTGTCGGGTATAATTCCGCAGATCGATGCCGCGGCATCAAGAGGTCCATCAAAGATTCTTTTTGTCGTTATCTTTTTATTGTTGATTGGTGCGGTCGGTGGTGCAGTTTGGTATTTCATTCTGAGAGGTGATGGAGCGGTTCCAGTCGGGAATGAGCTGGCTGACCCTAATTTGAATGATTCCAACTCAGCGATTGACGTTCAGATTCCAGAACCGGAGAATCGGTCACTTTGTGGTAATGGAACTTGTGATTTAGACGAAGATAAGTTTTCTTGTCCAACTGATTGTCCGTTGATTCCATCTGCTTGTGGCGATGGTATTTGTCAGGCCGATGAAGGTAGTCTGGATTGTCCCTCTGATTGTCAGGCTACACCCAATGAACCGGTCATGCCGCCAGAGCCAGCGAATCAGCCGATCGACACGGATGGTGATGGTTTGAGTGATATAGAAGAAGCTACCCTCGGCACTAATCCACAAATAGCCGATACTGACGCTGATGGACTGACTGATCGAGAAGAACTACGACAGTACTCAACCGATCCGACCAATCCGGATTCTGATGGTGACAGTTACATTGATGGCGAAGAAGTACGAGCCGGTTACGATCCTAACGGTCCTGGGAAACTGTTTAATTTGCCTCAGTAGTTAAGGATTATTTGAGAGGTCCTATGGCTGATGAACAAAAAAATTTAGCCGGATTAGATAGGCCTTCTGGTACTACACCTGTTTCAACACCTAGCACTGAAGAGCCGGAGATTTTTGTCATGCCAGAGGAATTCTATGGAGCTGCTGCTAAACCACGATTGGAGGCAGTTAGCTCACCAGTACCTGCAATTTCGACGACTACAGACACATCAACTGAGAAAACAGCCAACAAGACAAGTGGAAATTTCACTATAGCGATCATCGCCATGGTTGCGATTTTGGTTATTGCTCTAGGAGTGGCAGTTTATTTCTTGTTTTTTTCTAGTCCAAAGTCAGTCTGTGGGAATAATCTTTGTGAGTCAGGTGAGAGTTTCGCGGCTTGTCCGAACGATTGCGAACCACCTTCACCAGTTTGTGGTGATGGTAGCTGTGAAAGTTCAGAGAGCTATCTTTCTTGTCCATCAGATTGTCGACAACCCGATGCTATTTGTGGAGATAAACAGTGTAATGGAGATGAGACCACTGAGTCTTGCCCATCTGACTGTCAACCGGCGGTAGAGTGTGGCGACGGTAAATGTGAGATTGACCGAGGTGAGAGCTATGATTCTTGTCGTAGTGATTGCCGACCTCCTGAGCCAGTACCGTCTGTCGATACCGACAGTGATGGATTGACCGATGCCGAAGAGACCATTATTTATGGTAGCGATCCAAATATTTCCAATAGTGATGGTGATAGTTTTGTTGATTTAAATGAGGTGCTTAACCTATTTGATCCAGCCAAAAAGGAACCAGCTCGTTTGGGTGACAATCCAGGAATTTCTACCTATCGAAACGTGGATTACGGAATTGAAATTTTTTACCCCACAGCCTGGGGTAAGAGCGATTTACCAGCCGAACAGTCAGTACGCTTTTCTTCATCAACTGGTGAGACGTTTAAGATAACTTTGTTCACCAAGCAATCGGAAACAACACTGGATGATTGGCTTCGATCAGCTCCAGTTGGTGGGGTATCGGCGGTTGGTCAGGCTGGACGATCGATTAATCGTCACGGTTATGAGCAGGTGACCATGTCGGATCGTCGAACAGTGTTGATATCTGATGGTATGAATGTTGCCTTACTGCGTTACGAGCTAGAGGGACAGCTTGAGGTACGCTATCGAGTGACGTTGTCTGTGATGGCTAACAGTCTAACCTTCATTACTAAACCACGTCCATCAATTGAAACCGTGCCAGAAACAGGTCCATCATTTCCCGTTTCAGGGTCTTCAGATTGAGATTAGGATTAATTCTAATTTTTTGTTTGTGGCTGGATAGGTACGCGGGCGGGGAGTAAGCTGGTGCTATATGTTGACCATAGATCTATTTGGGCGACCGCCGCGGGGGGTTACTGCCGATTTGATACGAAAATTAGCTGCTGCAACCTTCAAGCAAGCAGGTGGTTTTGGAAATGTTCATGTATCGTTTTCGATTGTCGACGATCAAATCATGAAGGGGTTAAATTTAAGACATCGTGGTGTTAAGAAAACAACTGACGTATTATCTTTCACTTATGGTACTGGAGAGGATAATTGGCCAGAGACAGATAATGATACTAGTCGTAGGCTCTTGGGTGAGATAGTCATTTCTGGACCACAGGTAAGTCGGCAGGCTAAAGAGATTGGTCGAACGATTGCGGATGAATTTTTAATTATGGTGGTTCATGGTGTCCTACACCTAATGGATTACGATCATGTCATGAAGCGGCAGGAAGATGAGATGTTCAGCCTGCAGCACAAGATTTTAATGTCACAAAGAATTATTTTTCATCCATGAGATTCAGTTCAAGACAACTCAAAAAAAGTTTCTCATTCGCTTTTTCCGGTCTACGTCGCGTACTACACGAGGAACAGAATTTTCGTTTGCAGATGACGGTTGGTCTTTTGGTGATTGTAGCCATGTTTTTTTTCGATCTGAGTGGCTTAGAAAGAGCTATTTTGACGCTTGCGATAGCTTTTATTCTCGTGCTAGAATTGATGAACAGTATTTTTGAACGGGTGGCCGATTTGCTTAAACCTAGGGTACACATGCATGTACAGGAGGTTAAGGATATTATGGCTGGGACGGTTCTATTAGCTTCCGTAGCCGCGATCCTAGTGGGTTTACTAATACTTTGGCCACATCTAGCGAACGAGCTTTTCGGTTAAGGTACTACGTTAGATATTATGGCGGACGACTCATTATTTGCAGGCATAGATATAGGTTCGACTGCAGTTAGAATTGCGGTCGGCCAGAAGATGCCAAACTCTGACCGGGGACAGGTCCACATTATTGGTGCGGCCGAAACTGTGTCTGAGGGCATCAATCGCGGCATCATCAATTCAATTGAGGATGCTGTATCTTCTGTTTCTGCTTGCATTGAGAAAGTTGAGCGAGTGACTGGTTTGCCTTTTGGTTCGGCTTGGATTTCTGTTTCTGGTCATCATGTAAGTATGTTGGAGAGTAAGGGAGTAGTGGCTGTCTCTCGTCCAGATGGGGAGATTAGAGATGAAGATGTGGAACGAGCGGTTGATGCAGCACAGACCGTAGCAACTCCAGTTAATTACGAGATCATTCACGTTATTCCTAAATCTTTTGCTGTCGATGGGCAGACTGATGTTAGGGATCCAGTAGGTATGTCGGGCATTAGATTGGAGGTTAGTACACAGATCATTCAAGGTCTTTCCTCGCATATTAAAAATTTGACTAAGTGTGTCTATCGCACTGGTGTTAATATTGAGAAGTTAGTATTAGGCTCCCTGGCTGCAGCTGAAGTGGTTGCAACTTCTCGTCAAAAGGAGCTTGGAGTAGCGGTTGTTAATATAGGTGGTGCCTCAACAAACCTGGCGGTTTTTGAACACGGAGATCTGCTGCATATCGGAATGATCCCTCTGGGTTCCGATCATGTTACGGCTGATATTGCTATTGGTTTACGAACTTCAATTGATGTTGCTGAACGGGTTAAATTACAGCACGCATCAGCTACACCAAAGAGTTTCGGTAAAGGTGATTCGATTGACTTGAAAGAATTGGGTATTCAGGATAGTGAGGAGGTTTCATTGCGGTATGTTTCCCAGATTGTCGAGGCTAGATGTGAGGAAATTTTGGAGAAGATCGATAAGGAATTAAAAATCATCAACAGAAGTGGTTTATTACCAGCCGGGGTTGTGTTGACTGGTGGTGGCGCGAAGTTGCCGGGGTTGGTTGAACTAGCTAAGGAAAAACTACGCCTGCCGGTATCTTTGGGGTATCCGGTCGGGATGACTAGTATTACCGATCGAGTTAACGATTTATCCTTCTCAACAGCGATTGGATTGGTGCAGTGGGGAATTAATGATCTACCACCTGACACCAGACGGGGTGGATTATTTGCTCGTTACCGACCGGTGGACATGGTTTCTAAGGGAATCAAGAAATTGTTCGGTCAGACCTCTTAGGCACGATAATTAATAGGTTGTTTTATGAACTGGTGCTACAAGCATCGGTTTTGTTTTTTACTAAAGAAGCATTATTGTTCACCAGTTGAGGACAACGAACACCTTTTTTGTTCATTTTTAGTTAAAAATTGCTTGACGACTAACTCGTTTCTCCCATACTCTTACTTTATATTTTAGAGATTTAGGGGGAGGTCTTGTTTGGTGCCGTAGTTTAGGCACCGAGACCACCGTTAATCACAAGTCTATGGCAGAAATAAAACCAGCAATCGAATCGTTCGCCAAGATAAAGGTGATTGGTGTTGGTGGTTCGGGTGGTTCGGCCATCAATCGAATGATTAGGTCGAAAATTAAGGGTGTTGAATTTATTGTCGCTAACACTGATGTTCAGGCTCTACATAATTCCGTCGCCCCTAAGAAAATACAACTTGGTAAATCGGTGACGCGTGGGTTAGGCGCTGGAATGAATCCGGATATTGGTAAGCAGTCAGCTGAGGAGAATCAGGATGAAATTCGTGAAGCGTTGAATGGTGCTGATATGGTTTTTATAACTTGTGGTTTAGGTGGTGGAACTGGTAGTGGTGCATCGCCAACTATTGCTGAAATAGCTCGCGACTGTGGTGCACTGACCGTGGCTGTGGTGACAAGACCGTTTTCTTTCGAAGGTGTTCAGAGAAAAAATATTTCTGAGCGAGCTTTTGAAAATCTAGCCGCTCAGGTTGACACCATAATAGCCATACCAAACGACCGAGTACTTTCGGTTATCGACAAGAAGACCTCGTTAATTAATGCATTCGAAACAGTAGATGATATTTTGCGCCAAGGTGTTCAAAGTATTTCAGAAATTATTACTGTTCCTGGATTAGTTAACGTTGATTTTGCCGATGTGAAAGCGATCATGCAAAATACTGGTTCGGCTTTGATGGGTATTGGTGTAGCCACTGGTGAGAATCGAGTTATTACTGCGGCTAAACAAGCCATCTCTAGTCCGTTACTTGAGATGTCGATTGAGGGAGCTAAAGGTATTCTGTTTACTATCACTGGTGGTGTTGATCTATCCATGCATGAATTTGATGAAGCTTCCAGAGTAATAACTGGTAGTGCCGATCCAGAGGCCAAGGTGATTTTCGGCGCAGTCATAGATGAGAATTTGAAAGACGAAGTTAAGGTTTGTGTGATTGCTACTGGTTTCGATGCTGATCGTTCCGATAAATCTAAGAATAGTAAGGAAGCCAACCCATTCTCTTCGGAGAAGTTCACATCATCTCGAGAGGTGGTTGTGGAGAGGTCGGCGATTCGAAGAAATCAAATCATTGAAGATCTCTCGGAAGATGACACAGAAGTCTCTGTTGAGAATGGTATCGGTTTGAGAGGTTCGTCTGATGGTCTTAGTTCTTTTGTTAGGCGTCCGTTACAAGCTAAAGAAGACGATGAGGAAAATGACCGTCAACCGGTGGCTGCCAATGCAACTGAAGGAGAAGAAGATTTAGAAATACCAGCGTTTATTAGGCGAAAGATGCCATAGTAGCTGTTAGTCAGATGAAATGTCTGGTTTGCTCCAACAACGAAACCAGAGTAATAGACTCGCGGGTTTCTTCGGATGGTGTATCTGTGAGGCGTCGACGCGAGTGTGTTAAATGTGACTTTCGTTTTTCGACCGTTGAGGGTGTTGAATTACTCGATCTTTCGGTTGTAAAGAGTGACGGACGCAAGGAACCCTATCTACGCGGTAAACTAGAGTCGGGTCTTAGGAGGGCTCTGGAGAAACGAACTTGCGAGACGGATGGATTTCGTTCGTTGTTAGGTTTGATTGAACGTGACATCCAGCGTTTGCGTCGGAGTGAAGTGATGAGTAGTGAAATTGGTGAGATTGTCATGCAGCATTTACGTCAGTTTGATTCGGTTGCTTATATCCGGTTTGCCTCAGTTTATAGATCGTTCGAAGATGTAGAAAATTTTCGTGAAGAGCTAAACAGATTAGTTAAACGAAGTAGTTTAAAAAAGAAGTTATCGAAAACTCAGAAGTAGAGTTTTAAGATTAATAACCCACTGTTCATTTTTATACATATCAACCGTCGAATAATTGGGCCAAAGGGCTCATTTTTGTTATCTTTTGAGTATTAATATCGAATTCGGTTTACGTAATATGCGGCAGAAAAAGCACACTAAGATAATTTGTACTATCGGTCCATCATCGATGGATCCAGAAATGATTTCGAAAATGGTCCGGGCTGGAATGAATGTCGCTCGGTTGAATTTTTCTCATGGGAGTCACAGTGATCATGCGAATCTGATTAGCTCCATACGTCGAATGGCCGAAGAAACCCAAGAGCCGATTGCTATTATTCAAGATTTACAAGGACCCAAAGTTAGAGTGGGTGATTTACCTGAAGATGGAATAACACTAGAGCCTGGTAAGCAGATTATACTTACAACCGATCCGGATCATGGTGCTGATCGTATTGGTGTGACCTATGATGGATTGCATGGTGACGTGAAGCTTGGTGATCGGTTGCTTTTAGATGATGGTTTGATGGATATCAAGGTGACTGGAGTCAGTGGTCGCGACATTGCTTGTTTGGTTGTGACTGGCGGAGTTTTGACTTCACATAAGGGTATTAATTTACCGACTGCCACTTTATCGATACCAGCCATTACTGATAAGGATCGTGAGGATGTTGTGTTCGGTGTCACTCAGAAGGTTGATTGGGTAGCGTTGTCGTTCGTGCGTAATGCCAAAGAGATTTACGACCTTCGTTACATGATTAAGGAATTGGAGCGGAAGAACGGTAAGGCCTCAAGTGCAGATCCGTCAGTTCGGATTATCGCTAAGATTGAAAAACACGAAGCCATTAAAAACATCGCCGAGATTATTGAGGCGGCGGATGGGATTATGATTGCGCGTGGTGATTTAGGTATCGAAATGCCGGCGGAGGAGGTGCCACTCATTCAAAAGAGGATTATTGATTTGTGTTTGGAAGCCGCTAAGCCGGTTATTGTTGCGACCCAAATGCTTGATTCGATGATTAGGAATCCTCGTCCAACGCGGGCTGAGGTGTCGGATGTAGCTAATGCGGTCATTGATCACACTGATGCGGTTATGTTGTCCGGTGAATCAGCTAGTGGTAAGTATCCATTGGAGTCTGTAGAGACGATGTCCAGAATTATTTGCGAGACCGAGAAGTCGGATTACGACGACATAGAAATTGGTCGGCCGTTTCCGCATCAGGATACAGATCAAGCTGTATCTGAAGTGGCTAATATGTTGGCTAGGAATATAGAAGCCAAATTGATTTTGGCTGCCTCGTTGTCTGGTGAAACCGGACGTATTGTTAGTCGTTATCGGCCAGAGATGCCGATCGTTGTAGCTGTTCCAAACGATCGAGTTAGAAACCAAATGAATCTATCTTGGGGAGTAAGACCATTTCTATTACCACATTGCAGTACAGTTGAGGAGCTGGTAGATCGTTCTCTCGGATATTTGAAAAAGGAGAAGATGGTCCGAACCGGCGATAAGATTATTGTTGTAGCTGGCGAGCCGGTCGGTGTTTCGGGGAACATTAATTTGGTCGAGATTAGAACTGTATGACAAAAAAAGAGAGGGGACGTAATCGAGGGAAGAGGCAACGATCGTTAGGTCGGTTCGTGTATCCGTTCGGCAAACTGGATATGGGTGACGTGGGATTAGTTGGTGGTAAGAATGCTTCTCTAGGGGAGATGTTTCGTCATTTGTCTCGGCGCGGGGTTAGGGTACCGGACGGTTTTGCTGTGGGTTCCGATGCTTACTGGCATTTTATTGACGGAGCTGGTCTGCGCGACAAAATTGCTGTTGCACTGAAGGGTCTAGATGCGACCGATGTGAAAGAATTAGCCAAGCGTGGGGAGCTGGTACGTAAGATGGTTTTACAGGCTGAAGTACCAGCTGACTTAACTAAATATATTTTGTCTGCTTATCGTAAATTGTCGACCAAGTATGGTATGGACAATTGCGATGTAGCAGTTCGTTCGTCAGCCACAGCCGAAGATTTACCTGGAGCATCTTTTGCCGGACAGCAGGAGACTTTCTTGAACGTGCATGGTGAGACGGCACTTATTGATGCAATACGTCGTTGTTTTGCCTCGTTGTTTACTAATCGGGCTATTGCTTATCGACAAGAGAAGGGTTTTGATCACCTCAAAGTTGCGTTATCGGTTGGTGTGCAGAAGATGATTCGTTCTGATTTGGCTTCGGCTGGCGTAATGTTTACCGTCGATACTGAGAGTGGTTTTCGTGATGTGGTATTGATTAATGCTGCTTACGGATTAGGTGAGAGTGTGGTGCAGGGTAAGATTAATCCCGACCAATACTTTGTTTTTAAACCGCCGCTTTTAGAAGGCAAGCGACCAATTGTTGGCAAAGATATTGGTGACAAGGAAACCAGGATCGAGTATGCGACCAAGAGTGATTCACCAGTGCGGGAAGTTTCGGTTCCAGTTAAGAAGCGGCGATTGTTCTGTTTGACCGACGATGAAGTTTTGCAATTGGCCAAATGGGGAGTGACGATCGAACAGTATTATTCACGTCTGGTCGGACATGACCAACCGATGGATATCGAGTGGGCCAAGGATGGTCAGACTGGAGAGTTGTACATTGTGCAGGCCAGGCCAGAGACAGTGCAGTCCGAGCGCGATCCCAACACCCTGGAGGAGTACCGGCTCAAAGAATCTGGACAAGTCTTAGCCAGTGGATTGTCGGTCGGTTTCAGGATCGGACAAGGCAAGGTTAGGATTGTTAGGAGTGCCAGCGATATGTCGAAGTTTCAGACTGGCGAGGTGCTGGTGACCGAGATGACCGATCCGGATTGGGTGCCGATTATGAAGAGGGCATCGGCGATCATCACTGAGAGTGGTGGTCGAACTTGCCATGCAGCGATCGTTTCTAGAGAGTTGGGAACGCCGGCGGTGGTCGGTGTGAGCGGTGCTACTTCGACGCTGAAGAACGGTCAGGAAGTGACGGTTTCTTGTGCTGAGGGTGAGGATGGGCGGATCTACGCCGGCTTGCTGCCATTCGAAGTAAAGCGAACTAAACTGCGTGGTTTCAAGAAACCACAAACACAGGTCATGATGAACGTCGGCGAACCGGACTTAGCCTTCGAGTTTTCTTTCATTCCGAATGCCGGCGTTGGTCTAGCTCGGACCGAATTCATTTTCACCAACTTCATCAAGGCTCATCCGTTGGCTCTGCTCCATTATGACCGACTAGGGACTAAGGATCGTCGGGCTGTTGATGAGTTGACTCTGGCTTATGACGGTCGCGAGGAATTTTTCATTAGTCGGTTAGCTGAGGGTATTGGTCGACTAGCGGCGGCGTTTTGGCCTAATGATGTAATTGTCCGATCTTCGGATTTCAAGTCTAACGAGTATGCTGGGTTGATCGGTGGACGGACCTTCGAACCAGAAGAGTCTAATCCGATGATCGGTTGGCGTGGTGCATCCCGTTACTACGATCCGAAGTACGAGCCAGCCTTCCTACTCGAATGCGAGGCTTTTCGACGAGTTCGGGAGGTTATGGGACTTACGAATGTGGTGATAATGATTCCTTTTTGTCGGACGCCGGAGGAGGGTAAGCAGGTCCTTAAGACTATGGCCAAAGCTGGATTGCGGCGTGGTAAAAATGGATTACGGGTTTTTGTCATGATCGAGATACCATCAAATATTATTTTGGCCGATAAGTTTGCTGAAGTATTTGATGGGTTTAGTATCGGCTCAAACGATTTGACTCAGCTAACCTTGGGAGTGGATCGTGATTCGGAGTTAGTTAGTCATCTATACAATGAACGCAATTCGGCTGTACTAGAGTCGATTCGTTCGGTGATCCGGACTGCTAAGCAGAAGAGTGTCAAGATTGGCATTTGCGGTCAGGCTCCATCAGACTATCCAGAGTTTGCCGAGTTTTTGGTGCGAGAAGGAATCGACAGTATTTCACTCAATCCGGACACAGTACTCAAGACGTCGATGCGATTGCGAAAGTTTGAGGAACGGTTGAAGCGGGAGAGGGGAAATAAGAAGATGTTTGTTAAACGTAAGAGTGAAAAGATTTGATTGGGATTCAAATTTTTCTTGCCGTCCCGGCTTCTGAGTCGGGATCCAACCCTCTCTTGTCGTCCCGGCTTCTGAGTCGGGATCCAACCCTCTCTTGTCGTCCCGGGCGGAGACCCGGGACCCAGGTAAAGACCAGTCTGCTTCTGGATCCCGGATAGACCTCGCCTCGCTCGGTCTTCCGGGATGACATATTAGAGAAGGAGTGCGGTTTCGGAATGACATGAATTGAATGAGGTACGACAAGTGCTTTTTGTGAGTTAGCCTTCCTTCTCCCTGTCGTCCCGGGCGGAGACCCGGGATCCAGGTAAAGACTGGCCTGCTTCTGGATCCCGGATAGACCTCGCTTCGCTCGGCCTTCCGGGATGACATATTAGAGAAGGAGTGCGGTTCAGGGATGACAAATTGAGAAGGAGTGCGGTTCAGGGATGACATGAATTGAATGAGGTACGACAAGTGCTTTTTGTGAGTTAGCCTTCCTTCTCCCTGTCGTCCCGGGCGGAGACCCGGGATCCAACCCTCTCTTGTCGTCCCGGGCGGAGACCCGGGACCCAGGTAAAGACTGGCCTGCTTCTGGATCCCGGATAGACCTCGCTTCGCTCGGTCTTCCGGGATGACAAATTGAGAAGGAGTGCGGTTCAGGGATGACAAATTGAGAAGGAGTGCGGTTCCGGGATGACATAGATTGAATAAACGCAAAAACGCGCCGTTGGGCGCGCTTTTGCCTGGCGGACCGGAAGGGATTTTCGCGTCGCACCGCCGAATGCGGTGCTTCCTTGCCGGGGCGGCGTCGGACCCTGCGACGTCTCGGGTCCGTCGGCGCTCACGTGCTCACATTTCGACGAATGTTCGCCGCTCGCTGCCGCCCGTTCGAATCCCTTTCATCTCTAACGCAAAAACGCGCCGTTGGGCGCGCTTTTGCCTGGCGGACCGGAAGGGATTCGAACCCTCGATCTTCTCCGTGACAGGGAGACGTGTTAACCGGGCTACACCACCGGTCCATTTAACAGCAAGGACAATATAGACGAAGCCGGAATAAAGTTCAAGTCCCGGGGAGGTGGGCGGTTTGGGCAGCTTTTTGATTGTAGAAAAAAGGAACCCCGAGGCTAGCCTCGGGGTTTTCTAAGTCTTTTGTTCGTGCGCCGCCATTGCGGCAGCGCTTCTTCCGGCTGTGCACCGCTATTGCGGCGATGCGGACGCCACCTCGAAGGTGACGTGGGCTGGTCCCCGTCGGACCAGCCGGCCGTTCTCCATAGTGACCGTGGTCGGCTGACCCGACCGGTCGATCACGATTCTGGAGAGCGGGGCGCCGCGGTCGACGACCGCGGTTCCATTGGCCGGCTCCGTGCCTGGAGCCGGTTGGACGAACGTCACCCGAGAAGGTGAGTTCGTCACCAAGGTATTGCCTTCGATGGATATCGAGGCATTACCCTGTCCCTCGACCTCGATACCGGATATGGTAATTGAGGTCTCGGTTTGCCCTAGGATGTTTCCGGCCGCGGGTTCCGCTTCGGCCGAGCTGTCGTCGGCGGGGGCCGGGTCGGTCGGGCTCTCGTCGTCGGTGGCTGGGTCGGCCGAGCTCTCGTCGTCGGTGGCTGGGTCGGCCGAGCTCTCGTCGTCGGTGGCCGGGGCCGACGGTTCGGCCGCGGGTTCCGCTTCGGCCGCCTGAGCGACCTGATTGTCGCCACGCGACCGCGGAGGTCGTCGGACCAGTCCAACGACCACCACCAGGACAGCGAACGCGACCAGGCCGATTCCGGCCCAAAACAGTACCTTCTTCATCTCTTCCTCCTTCTGTCAGTGGCGCTACTTAAGCGCATGACAGGCCAACTTAACACTTTCAGTTTAATCTGTCAAGTCCTAGCCCAAATAAGGCTCCGCAATCTTAATTAAACTTTAAACCCAAAACGCACCCCATTGGAGTGCGCCTTAGCTAGCGATTATTCTAGTTCGCCAAGCTTTCCTACTTTTTGACCGCATCCACGATAGCCTTGAAAGTATTGGGTCGTTCGGCTGCTATCTTGGACATAACTTGACGATCAAGTGTCACACCAGCCTTTTTCAAAGCGTCGATTAAACGGCTGTAGGACAGACCATGCAATCGAGCGGCGGCATTGAGCTTGATTTGCCAGAGTCGACGCATGACCCGTTTCTTGTTTCGTCGGTCGCGGTAGGCGTAAACACCAGCCTTGACTGCGGCAGTCTGGGCGAGCTTGAGCTTACTCTTCCGTCCCCACATGAAGCCCTTGGTCTTCTCGAGGATGGCTTTACGTCGCTTCAAATGAATTGTGCCTCTTTTTACCCTCGGCATATTACTTCTGGATCAACTGCCTTATGGTCTTCACGAAGGAATCCGATATTTGTCGGTCCCGGCGTTTGCCGCGTGTAACCTTGCCGCTTTCGCGGGAATTGAAGTGGTCCTGGCCGGCGGTCCTCTTTAGGACCTTACCCGTACGGGTGACGCCGAACCGTTTGGACAGTGCTTTATGTGTCTTCATAAGTGGTATAAGTCTTCACCAGGCGTTCGCTAGCTTACGCCTTAGCAATGATGCTTGTCAACTGTCCGCCTTGGCGTGTGACCGGTTGCTCGATCTTGATTGGAACCTCGAGATTAAGCTCGGTCATAAATCGTTGAATGACTTGGGCTGCTACATCACCATGGCGTTTTTCGCGACCACGTAGGATAATCTCAACTTTGACCTTGTTACCTTTTTCCATAAACTTTTTGGCCTGATCTTTGCGTACATTCAGGTCATGGTCGCCGATACGAGTAGATAGACGCACTCCTTTGACCTCGACCGTCTTGGCATTGGTCCTCTGAGCTTTCGCTTCTTTCTCTTTTTCGTACTTGTAACGACCGAAGTCGATGATCTTGGCAATCGGTGGTTCAGTCTTAGGCTGAACAACAACTAGATCCAATTTGAGTTCCTTGGCCGCAGTTAGTGCGTCAGGCGTCTTTAAAATACCCAAGTGTTCACCAGTGTCATCGACAATGACTCGTAGCTCTGGTTCACGAATTCTTTCGTTGACTGGATAGATGACCCGTTGCTGTTGTTGCGGCCTTCTTTTTTTTCTCGAGATCCTCAAGGCTGTATAGATAATGAATTACTGGGCAAAGGATAAGGGTTTACGGTGATTTTGTAAAGCTTTGGATGGCTGAATGGTTTGTTTTCTGGTTGGGCTGCGCTAACTGGTCGTTTGAGGTCGATTATTGCCTTATTTGCTTAAAAAGTTGATAATCATCGGTATTAAGAGCTGAACTCATGCCAACTCTAGCCGACAACCGACGTTCGCTACGCGATTTTCAAGTTATCGATGAAATCGAAGTTGGTTTAGTGTTGTCTGGACACGAAGTTAAATCGATTCGGGATGGGCAAATGAAGCTAACTGGTTCCTATATCACTATTGCGAGTGGTGAAGCCCGTCTGATAAATGCTCATATTCCGCTGTACCCCAAGGCTGGTAAGTTGAAAGACTTCGATCCTAAGCGCACTCGAAAGTTGCTGATTCACAAACGAGAAATCGCTAAATTGGCGGGAAAAATGAAGGTTAAAGGCTTGACTTTGGTGCCGATTTCTGTCTATACTAAGGGTTCTATGATCAAGCTGAAGTTCGGTTTAGCACGCGGCAGAAAGGAGTACGAGAAGAAGGAACAGAAGAAGCAACGGGACATTGCTAGGGACGTACAAAGGGATCTTAGAGAGTAAAAATTAGATCGTGTTTCGGTGTTGATGATCAAAGAATCTGTCCTTCGTCATCAGTCGAGCAGATATTGCCCGGTTGGTGGGGGATGACAGGGATCGATGGGAGATCCTTTCGCGATATGCCGGTCGAGGGCGCCTGCACCTCGTAAATCTCAGGGCAATGACATACACGCCAATTTTGTCAGCAAGGTGAAGAGCGCGATGGCTTCGGCTTTCTCGCCCGTTACCGCTTCGGCGTTCGCTTAACCGAATGCCCATCCGACCCAACGACGTCCGATAGTTGGGATCCGGGTGTCATATATCGGATTGGGTCCGCGCCTCTTTCCGTAGCGCGGTCCGACCTGGCACGGAAATAGGGATGGTGGGTTTGGTTCGTCTAACATCACCACCCCGAAACACCAAGACGGAATACATCGGTAGAAGTATCGTGGAGCGACTCACCAGACGGGAGTTCAAATCTCCCCATCTCCACCACCTCCTGAGATCCCAGCTAAACTGGGATTGCGGGAGGTGGTTTTGGTTCATTTTATTTGTCATCTCGAAATTGCAAACCTTTCTATTTTTATCTGTCATCCTTACTTTTTATTTTGTCATCTTGAAACCTTAAGCCTTTTTAATATGTCATCCCGGAAGACCGAGCAAGGCGAGGTCTATCCGGGATCCAGAAGCCGATCGATTTTACTCCTGGGTCCCGGGTCTCGGCCCGGGACGACAGTGTTTTATTTGTCATCTCGAAACCGCAACCTTTCTTAATTTGTCATCCTTACTTTTTAATTTGTCATCCCGAAACCGCAACCTTTCTTAATTTGTCATCCTCACTTTTTAATATGTCATCTTGAAACCTCGAGCCTTTTTATTTTGTCATCCCGGAAGGCCGAGCGGAGCGAGGTCTATCCGGGATCCAGAATCTACATCAATCTTTGACCTCACTATCTCATCATGTTAAGTTGCTTCGTCACGGCCATTGGGTCGGACAGAAGGAGTTAAAAAATGGGACAAGAAGACAAGCCGGTCGTCGACCGTGAGGGTCTGAAGTCTTTTCTTTTAGAGGAGAAACACAACGGTGTCACCGAGGCCGAAATCGATAAAGCCATGGAGACCATCGGGGGTCTGTTCATCCAAGCCGAACGTGAACAGTTCCAGTTCACTCCGGCGGATGAGGTGAACAGAGAAGCTATTGTTCGGGCCATAGCCTTGGCCACCGGTCGTGAGGTGAAGGAAGTAGAGCTGCTCTCAGTCTCCGAGCCCTTCAAAAGGCCAGAGTGGATGTCCGAAGCTGCCTATCTGGACAGCCTCTCGGGCAGCCTTGGGGGTAGCCTCTGGGACAGCCTCGGGCTCAGCCTCTGGAGCAGTCTCGGGGGCAGCCTCGGGAACAACCTCTGGGAAAGCCTCAGGGACAGTCTCTCAGGCATCCTCAGGGTCAGCCTCTCGGACAACCTCTGGGAAAGCCTCAGGGTCAGCCTCTCGGGCAGTCTTGGGGACAGTCTTGAGGACAGCCTCAGGGTCAGCCTCAGAGCCAGCCTCTGGGCCAGCCTGTTCTTCTATCTCAGCTTCGTTCTGATCGGGAAGAAGGATGAGGCAGCTAGACTGGCTCCGTTAGTTCGCCTTTCGGCCGTTACGCCGCCCGTCGCCTGGCTGAAGAACCAACCAGATGTTCCTTTGATCCTAGTGGCCTAATCAGGCTTTTTTCTTAAAACCTCACAACACCTCCACACCGCTCTTATGCGGTGTTTTTCTTTTTCTGCTCCTGGGTCCCGGATCAAGTCCGGGACGACAGTGTTTTTTGTTATCTCAATCCTTCTTACGTATTTGTCATCCTTACTTTTTATTTTGTCATCTTGAAACCTTAAGCCTTTTTAATATGTCATCCCGGAAATTGCGTCAGCAATTATCCGGGATCCAGAAACCAATTCCGATCTCTTTACTCCTGGGTCCCGGATACTGCTCGCTACGCTCACAGTTCCGGGACGACAAAAGGAATAATGTTCAGTTCGCAGTTCCGGGACGACATTGCTTTAATATGTCATCCCGGGCCGAGACCCGGGATCCACGATCCGATCTCCACGGCGCATACCTCCCGCGGCAATCTCGGAGACGTCCGGGCTGGGTCCCGAGCCGGTAGGCGAGGGCCGGACGCCGAGAGTTAGGGCGGACCGCCACCGGAGCGGGCCGACCCGTGCCGCGCGGGACAGAGAAACAAGGTCGGGGTCCTGGGGGACCGGAAGTCCCCCGGATTAAAGAAAGGAGTCTGAAAGAGAAGAATTCCAAACAACAACATCAAATTCTGATTTGATCCGCGCAATAACTTTAGAGAGCCAAAAGCTAAGATTTACCCTATATGAAGACGATTGACCGCGACCTTTAAGCGTTGCTATACTCAGTGCTGTATGGAACATAAAAAACATCATATTTTTAGTGAATTTTTAGTCCTCGGAATTTTTGCTGCCGTTATAGTGGCTGGTTTTGGCTTCGCTGCTTGGACAGCTTATCGGTCCGAAGTCTTACAAAATGAGACCTTAGTCGAGGAGGAAGCACCAACAGTTGAGGGTTATCGGGCTGAAGCACGTCTAGTTATGGTTCCGTTTCTAGATCAAGTTAGTGTCCTGGAGGAAGGTAATCTATCTGATCAGGTTAGTGAATCAATGCTGACATTGGTGGACACGATTCAAGAGCGTTTATTGCGTATGCGTGTTCCCGGTTCAGAACGTGATGCTCACTTATCATTCGTGACTTTGATTGATCGTTGGAGACAGATGATTAGTCCGGATGAAGATAGTAGCGAGGATGTTGAATCATTACGCCGACAGACTTCGGATCTGTCTATTCGTTTTTCATGGCTGACCGAAAGTAACAGACTATGATCAAAGAAGATGGTCGTCAGTATGTCAATCGTGACGAACTAAAACGAGAGATAAAAGCAGAACTCTCACATGAGAGTTGGCGACGAGCACTAAAGGCGATCACTATTTATTTGGTAGTGTTTGTTATTTTGTTACTTGTTCCTATTTTGGGGTTGACGACTATGGCGGCTAGAAGTGGTCTAGTAAAGGTGCCCCTCCTATCAGATTGGCTATATCATCCTGATTTACCTGAAAGGATTGTACTGCCTTTAACTGGGACCGATCCGAACGATATTATGTCGATTGTGGCTGCTAGGACGTCTTTCAATTCCACTACCGAAACACTGGACATGACTATCTCCGAGCAGGAATTGACTACTTTGTTGTCCGGTGTGATCCTGTCGGAAAGCGAGGTCTCAAATCTGCCGCTGCCGATCAAGTCAGTCCAGACCTCTTTCGGTGACGGCCTCATCAACGTTTATGCCCTGACCGGGGAGGATTACAACAGCGTGCCGCTGTCGATCCGTCTCCGTCCGGCAGTCGTCGGCGGACTGGTCTGGCTCAAGGCCGAAGATCTGACCGTCGGCTCTCTGTCGGTTCCCGATGCCGTTGCCAATTTGATGATCAAGTCAGTCAACGCCAGCCTCAACAGGGCGATCGAGCAGGGCTTGGGTGAGAACGGTGAACTGCGGTCGATCGTCGTCGTGGGCGACAAGATCAAGGTTTCGCTCGTCTCCGGGCATTGAGTGCGATTCCCGTCTCCTGTCCGCTTATGGAACGTCTGGACCTAAAAAGTTCGGTAGTCGTAGTTAGTTCGCTAACTAAGCGTTGGCTTCTTTTGGGAGCACTGCCGTTCGTGGTCGGCACACTATTCTATATCTCGTCAGTTATTCCGGTTTTACCAGAGACCTGGCGTTCATTTATTTTTGTGTTGGTCTTTCTGGTGTCCGTTACTCTGACCTTATTAATGATTTTACTATCTCCAGTCAGATTGCCTCCTGGTGTAGCCCGCTGGCGAGTGATATTGTCGCCGACTGTTTTTGTGGCTGGTAGTTTTTTGTTCTACTCGTTACTTGGTTCGGTGTTAGCACGGTTTGTTTCTGTTACAGTGATCATGTTGGCTTTGCTGGTTTTTGTCATGCGTCTTGATTCGTCAGATGCACTGGATCCCCTTCGTGGTGCCAACAGAACTGTGCGTCTTGGGCGACTAATGAACCTGCTTGGAGTTTTTTTTGCCACAGTATTTTTGTTCGGTATTGGGCGATTTATTAGTTTACCGGTGGTTGTTTCGGCGATTATCTTTGGTGGTTTGCTTTCGATTGTTCAATACGAGGCATTGCAACAATCTGGTGCTGATCGTGCACTAATAGTTCGAGCTACAGTCGCCTTGACTGCTCTGGGTATCGAGACTTATATTGGTCTCTCATTTTTACCAACTCCTTTTTTAGTCAATGCGACTGTATTAATGATTATCTGTTTCGCAATTGGTCGATCGGCCGTGCGTATATTGTCGGGTGATGTCGGAACTCGAGGTCTAAAATTTGGATTGACTGCCGCAGCAGTATTGGTGGTGTTAGTACTAGCTACGGCTCGTTGGTTGTAAGTTTGAACAAACAATATGAGCTTCATGAACTTCAGGCGTAAAGACAAACAAGAGAAGACGATTGGGCGTAATGGATTGATCTCAACGGTTATTTTTGGAGCTATTTTTGGGCTGGCGTCCGGTGCAGTCGGTATGTTGATGACCTTGGCTTATTTACCAGCAGTCACTGGTTCTAGTTTGTCAGGTTTTGGTGTCCCAATTGAACCTGTCGTTATACGAGCCCGGCTTTCTTCGGATATGGTGGTGCGCGGACTAGCTGGACCAACTGCATTGTTGTATCGCAGCTCCGATCTTAAGGACGTGATTTTGCCTGTAGACGCAATTGGTGGTGGAGCAGTACTGACTTCTGATGGTTGGTTGTTAACCCATAGTTCAGTGTTGGACCTGGCTGGATCATCAACCGGACGTGGATTAACAGCTGTGATTGGTGGTCGGACATATGCAGTCGAACGAGCTACAGTTGATTCGTTTTCTGGTGCGGCCTTTATTAAAGTAGCTGGTACCGGATTACCAGTCGTCTCGTTGGGTAATAAGTCCGATGATCTAAAGGTTGGTGACTCGGTCGTGGCTTTCGATTCTTTGGGTGGACTGAGAACTGCGGTTGTTACTGCCTGGGGTAATGTTCCAGCCCTCGACGCATCAGCAGTGCGTCGTTCGTCTGAGAAGATGCAAAAGGTTGTATTCTTGGCTGGGACCGAAGGATTTTTGCCGGGTGGTGTAGTTTTCGGTACGAGCGGCGAAGTAACTGGTATCTATATTGGTGGTTCGGAGCCGGGAATGCAGGTCGTTCCGTTTAGTGCTTTTTCTAGACAGATCTCAGGTGTATTGCGTGATGGATCGGTAGTTAGACCGTATTTAGGAGTGCGTTTTATTGATTTGTCTGAGCAGCCAGGACGTGGTACCGCCGGTCGTGGCGCCTTACTTAGTTCATATGGTTCACTGCCAGCTATTGTACGACAGAGTCCAGCAGCCAAATCAGGATTAAGAGAAGGGGATACAGTGCTGGCGATTAATGGTGAATCAGTGACTGCCAATCGTTCATTGCCGGAGCTACTCACTGAATACTCTCCTCGTGACACGGTTACCATTTCGGTCGAACGTGGTTCGGAAACTAGAGAGGTAGAGGTGGTGTTAGGTCAAATGCCGACACCATAAATTATGGTGAAGTTTGGGTTCGCTTTGGACTGAATTCCAATTGTTTGAACATTCAAAAGGCCCACGTAGGATTGACGGAATAGTGTTTCTGTGCTATCCTCCGCGGTTAACTCGCAAATTCAATCTATGTCGGAAATAAGCTATTCGAGATTGTTGCAGCGCGGCTGGAAGAAGATCGCATTATTTGCGGTATTAGCGGCCATTTTTGCGACCGTTGTCAGTTTCGCCTTTCCGCTGCGCTACAGTTCATCGATGCGTCTGTTGATTTTGCAGAAGCAATTATCGACCGTCGATCCGTATACAGCCATTAAGGCTTCGGAGCGCATCTCTGACAACTTGGCACAGATACTCTACACGACCTCGTTTTATGACAAGGTCATGGCCGCTCAGTTTAATGTTGATGAGTCGATTTTTGGACAGGACGAACGTAAGCGGCGGGCATTGTGGCGTGAGACCATCGCTACTCAGGTGGTACGTGGTTCGGGTATGCTCGACGTGACTGTTTATCATATCGATCCTGAACAAGCTGAGCAGTTGTCTCAAGCCATCGCTTTTGTGCTCACGACCGAGGGTTATAAGTATGTTGGTGGTGGCGACTTGGAGGTGCGTCAGGTTGATTCGCCACTCGTCTCCCGTTGGCCGGTTAAGCCTAACATTCCGGCTAATGCACTAGCTGGTTTGGTGCTTGGTTTCATCGCCGGGTCGGGCTATGTCTTGGCAGCTGCACCGCAACGTCGGAGAATGTTCGAGTAGTTTGGATTTTTTAGGTTTGAGTTTTAAGAAACGCGTTTCTGTTATAGAGATGCGTTTTTTTGTTTAGGATTTTTTGTCGTCCCGGAAGTCGCGACAGCGGCTATCTGGGACCCAGAAGTAAAAAAGATCGGATTCTGGATCCCGGATATCGTTCGACTCGCTACGCTCGCTCACGATTCCGGGATGACAAACTAAGAAAGAAAATGGTTCAGGGATGACAAATAGAGAAGAAAGTAAGAATAACAAGCGAGATAATGTCGTCCCGGCGACTCGGCGGTCCTCGGTCTACGGACATCGCCTCGCCGGTCTCGCCGTGTCGGTCTGAAGCAGTTCAGGCCTCCCCTGCGGCTCGACCTTGATCCGGGACCCAGAAGCAAAACCGATCGGATTCTGGATCCCGGATATCGTTCGACTCGCTACGCTCGCTCACGATTCCGGGATGACAAACTATTAAGGGTTGCATCTCCGGGATGACAAATAGAAAAAGTAAGAATGACAAATAAAATAATGTTGTCCCGGGCCGAGACCCGGGACCCAGGAAAAATCTCATAAAGGCTAAAAGTCAAGATTTGACCCCCATTTTTCTGTCCAGCCTTGTTGGACGGCTGTTTTGGGCTTATTCCATCCTTACCCTTGACAAAACTTCAATTTTATGTTAAGTTGACCCGTCGTGAAGCTGGGAAAGGTCTAGCTTTTAAGATTTTAAAGTAGGGCTGATGGAGTCCCGAAATCGCCGGGTGGACTAGGACGGAGATACCTCCTCCTTGTCCCCGTCCGAAACCGTCCGGCGATTTGAGGGCTTCATGGGATGGTTCCCGTGAGTCCAAGATTTTTGAAAATTGAAACCGGCCCTGAGGAGGGTCGGAAGGAGTGAGGAGATGAAAAAGTTCCTGACGGCGGCCGTTGCCGCCATGGCGCTGACCGTGGCCGTCGAGGCTCGCGGTCAGGACGGACAGATGTCCGGGGACGTGGTCCCCGTGACTTCGACAATGATTCTGCCGACTGGCCCGGTCGGCGACTGCATCCGCCGTTGTTTCGAGACGGCGGAGCAGTGCGAGGAGGCCCGACGTCAAGCCCGTGAGGGCTGGCGCCGGCTCTTGGAGCGGATCTCGACCATCGAGACCCGCATCAGCGAGCTCGACGGTCGCGTGGGTGGATTGGCCACTCGCGTCGACCGTGTCGAGAGCGAGCTGACCCAGCTCCGGACCGAGCTCGTCCAGCTTCGGACCGAGCTCGATCGTCAGGCCACCCTTTTGGTGGCCATCGACAACCGGCTTGGGAGTATTGAGACGCTCGTCGGCGAATTGCGGGGAGACCTGCAGGAAGCCAACGGGCGGATCGACGAGCTCATCGAGCGGGTCACGGAGCTAGAGGAACGGCGGCCGATCGTCTATCGGCTGCCTGGCGTCAATGTCCTGGCGCTTTGGGGGTCGAATGACCTCCGGTACACCGGGGCGCTGATCTCGGCAAGCGGCGTGGAGTTCAATTTCACGCCGCGGTTCTCCGTCGTGCTCGACGGAGGCCTCGTGGCGGACGGGTCAGATCGTCCGCTCGGAGTCTTCGTTCGAGGCGAGCTAGGCTGGAACATCCGCCGATCCTACGGGGTCTGGCGGTTCGGACTGGCCTTGCAGGGAATGTGGACGGGGCTCGACGAGTCCCTCCACGCCGAGGCGGCGTTCATAACCGCCGCACCGCAGGCCTCGTTCCGGTTTGACCGGGCCCAGTGGTTGGAGATTCATGTTTCCGTTCCATCTGGGGTCGGGATAACCGGGGGCGAGGTCTCCCCCGTGGTGGGGGTCGAGGGCGGGATTGCCCTCCGCTGGGAGTTCTAAACCCAGCGGTTGAATGTCGTTGCTGGATCCCGGGTCTCGGCCCGGGATGACAGAGTTTGTCGATCTGACAAAAATGTCGATCTGACAAATAATGTCGTCCCGGACTTGATCCGGGATCCAGAAAAAACAGGTTAATTTCCGAACCTGGTCTCGCTTGGTAGCGGGATAAATCGGAACCAAACCCCGGACGTAAGTCCGGCCCGTGGCTGGGTTAAAGGCCGTGTGACAGAAACAGCTTGGGGCCGCCTCGTAAAATGAGGACGGGGCGGCCCTGGAGGAGTAGAGAAATGGCAAAGAAGCTTTTTGTTGGTTGGTGGTTGTTCGTGGCGGTCGTCGCCCTCTTCGGGGGGTGCGGCCTTCAACCGCCGGAGGAGCAGCAGTGCCCCGACGGCGAGTGCGACGGCGACGCGGATAGCGACGCCGACTCGGATACCGATGCCGACTCGGATGTCGACGCCGACTCCGATGCCGACTCCGATGTCGACGCCGACTCCGATGTCGACGCCGATGCCGATAGCGACAGTGACACCGTCTGTGACATCGACAGCGACGGCGTGCTCGACGACGCCGACAACTGCCCCGAGATCGCCAACCCGGACCAGGCCGACCTGGACGGCGACGGCTTCGGCAATGTCTGTGACGAGGACCTCGACGACGACGGCGTGCTCGACGACGCCGACAACTGCCCCGAGATCGCCAACCCGGACCAGGCCGACCTGGACGGCGACGGCTTCGGCGCCGAGTGCGACGCGGACGGGGACTGCGTCCCCGGTCCGTTCCGGGTGAACTCCGACGGAGAGTACGAATTTAACAGTTCGTATATTTCCGGAAACGAGTGCGCCGACATCCTCGGCGAACTCCCCGGAGGCACCTGGTCGGATGCTTTGGCCGTAGCCGTCGACTCCAATGCCGACGGTTGGCTCGAGACCGATGGTCACCCTCATCTTGTAGAGGGAGTGTCCTATCGGTTCTCCTACCGCGGTCGATATGACTGTGGTAGAGCAAATCCCGCCCGTGACGGTTGGGCTCAGTACGGAGGGGAGGAACAGCTGGCAGTCATGTGTGAGGCCGATCGGGCCTACATTTACTGCCAGGAGGATGGTTGTTCCATCCGAGTCACTACCGACTCGGAGGACGGTCCAGTCATCCCGGCTGGTAACCTCGACTAGCCCCCCCAACCCACCTGACCAAGGGCACGGCAGCCTGCCGCGCCCTACTAGTTCTTTTCTAGGCCCCACCTTCGGGGCCAAATCCGAAAACATACTTTAACTCCCGCGTTGCCGCTTGGTACCGCGGGGGTTTTGTTTTTGGGGTCAAATCTTGATTTTTAGAAAATCTTTGTCATCCCGGAAATGCAACTCTTAATAGTTTGTCATCCCGGAAATGCAACTCTTAATAGTTTGTCATCCCGGAAATGCAACTCTTAATAGTTTGTCATCCCGGAAATTGCGTTAGCAATTATCCGGGATCCAGAAGCTAATCCCAATCTCTTTACTCCTGGGTCCCGGATACTGCTCGCTACACTCGCAGTTCCGGGACGACAGTATTTTAATTTGTCATCCCGGAAGGCCGAGCAAGGCGAGGTCTATCCGGGATCCAGAAGCTAATCCCAATCTCTTTACTCCTGGGTCCCGGATAGTCGCTGCGCTCCTTCCGGGACGACATTAGCTGAAGAGAAACATCCTGGGTCCCGGGTTTCGGTCCGGGACGACAGTGTTTTTTGTTATCTCAATTCTTCTTATGTATTTGTCATCCTTACTTTTTAATATGTCATCTTGAAACCTCGAGCCTTTTTAATTTGTCATCCCGGAAATGCAACTCTTAATAGTTTGTCATCCCGGAAGACCGAGCAAGGCGAGGTCTATCCGGGATCCAGAAGCTAATTCCAATCTCTTTACTCCTGGGTCCCGGATACTGCTCGCTACACTCGCAGTTCCGGGACGACAAAAGGAATAATGTTCAGTTCGCAGTTCCGGGACGACAGGAGGAATAATGTTCAGTTCGCAGTTTCGGGACGACAGTGCTTTAATATGTCATCCCGTGCCGCGACGGTATGCGCCGGAGGCCCGTCCGGCCCGAGGACATAAGGTCCCACACATAGTGGGAGTTAGGGCGGCCGCTCTCTTTCCCTCATTTCTCTAACGGGACAGAGAAACCGGGCCGGGGGTCCTGGGGGAGAGGAACTCCTCTAGGTTAAAGAAAGGGAGTCCGGGGCGTGAGCCCCGTCCCCTGCGGAGCGGAGCCGGGGTTCCCGGGGGAGAGGAGCTTCCACTGTTGAAGAATTCCATCCTAGCCCCCGGCTCGGAGTCTGGGACGATGATACTCTATTTGTCATCCCCGAACCGCAAGTAAAGCAGCATCCACCGAGGAAAAATGATACAATCATCCCAGCTATGAAAAGTTTACTCGAATCGATCCCCAATCTATTTAGGTCGTCCGGCGATCGTCGTTTGGCTGTTCTGTTCGCTCTGGTCACTTCATTGACCATAGTTTCGGTTTTGTTTTTGGGTCCTTGGAAGATGTTGGGTGTGATTGCTGGGCTAATGATTGCTTGGTTGCTTTTGTTTCGTCCCGAGACCATGGTTCTGGCCCTGGCCATCTACACTCCATTCGAACCGTTCTTGCTTAAATTTGTGCCTGATGAGCTCTATATCTTTGCTCGCTATCTGCCAGAGATATTGATTTATGGCTTAGTTGCTGTTGCTGTACTTAAGGTGCTATCGCGCCGTCGTGAGCTGACTTCGACACCAATCGATCTACCGTTTGTTTTCTTTTTGATAGTCGCACTGACTTCGTTGGTGTTGAATGCGGTTCCATGGTTCAGTGGATTGTTAGGTTTGCGACAGATTATTCGGTTCATGTTGATGTTCTTTGCTGTGGTTTATTTGGAACCAGAGCGTAGGTTTGTTCGCCGGTTGGTTTTGGCCATGTTTGGGGTAGTGGTTTTCGAATCGGTATTGGGTATCGTTCAGTCGTTTGTCGGTGCTCCACTTGATGAAATACTCATTCCTAGCGAGCAACGCTTTTATGAGAGTATTCAATTGACGAGTGGCACCGAACAGACGTGGTCTCCAGGTACTAGAATTTTTGCGACCATGGGTCGATACGATCAATTGGGTACGTTCTTGTCGTTCTTTGGTTTGCTAGCTGTAGGATTATGGTACTCGCTTCGTAGTCGATTAACGCGTAGTCGATTAATTTTTGTGCTAGCTGTGATTTTACCGGCCCTGCTCCTAACTATGTCACGTGCCTCTTGGTTTGGTTTTGCTTTGGGACTACTAATCATTGGTGGTTGGTTAATGCGCGATCGTCGAGTTCGACTTGCTTATCTAGCAATGATTGTATTGGCGGTTGGCTACTTAGCTTGGTCCGGTCTGGCCGTACGTTATCTGACCGACTATCCCGAACAGACTGCAGTCGAGCGTTTGTTTGAAGCCTTCTCCTACGAGCGTTGGCGTGGCGAGTATTACGGCATGGGGCGACTGTATTGGTTGGTGCAAACAGTGACGACAGTAGTTCCTTCTTCACCAATCTTTGGTGTTGGGCCTGGGCAGTACGGTGGTGGGGCAGCTGCAGCCTTGGGAAATGTGCGCGTCTATCAGGAACTGAACTTACCGTTCGGTGTCTACGGCACTGATGGATATATCGATAATAATTGGTTTTCGCTGTGGGGTGAAATTGGAACACTCGGTTTGGTGTTTTATGTTTGGATTTTTATTGCGTTAGCCATTATGTCTTGGCGGGTTTGGTGTCGATCTAGGGACCCATTATTAAAGGGTTTGGCCTTGGGGCTGGTTGGTGGCTTAGCGGCGATTACTCTACAAGCCGCTTTGGGGACCTATCTCGAGGTTCGCACGTTGGCGTTGTATTTATGGCTTTTTGCTGCCTGTGTTTACGTTTTAGCTAAAAAAGAGGGTGTCCTAAAATGATTCGACTCATTCGTGATTCGAGATGAAGATAATTTTTGCTAACAAGTATTTTTTTCTGAAGGGTGGGGCTGAGCGCTATATGTTTGATCTGCGCAATCTTTTGATTGAACACCGACATGAAGTAGTTCCGTTTGCTATGAAGGACGGGCGGAATGAATCAACTGGATGGGATCGCTGGTTTGTTAGTTCGGTTCGAAGCGATGCATCGGCCATGTCGTGGCAGGGATTGCGTACAGTCGGTCGGTATATGTATTCGTTCGAGGCCAAGCATAAGTTTGGGGCGTTACTTCGTGAATCTTTGCCCGACTTAGTTCACATTCAAAATATTTATCATCAGATTTCACCGTCCATTTTGCCAGTTGCTCGGCGGCGGGGGATTCCGGTAGTGATGACCGCACATGACTACAAACTAATTGCACCGAACTATAGCCTGTTTCATGATGGTCAGGTTTGTAGACATACTAGACCCGATCATTATTGGGAGGCGGTCAAGCATCGTTGCGTGCGAGGTTCGATGGTTGCAAGTGCGGTTTGCGCTGCGGAGATGAGTTTGCACCGACTATTGGGTTTATGGCGCGACAATATCGATGTAGTTATTGCTCCGAGTGCTTTTGTTGCCGCCACGCTTAAGGATTATGGTATCGACCACAAGAAAATTGTTCAGATACCTCACTTTATTAATGTGTCTTCTTGGCAGCCGAGCTATGAGGGTGATTATGCGTTGTATGTTGGACGGTTGTCATCAGAAAAGGGAGTTGAAACATTGATTCGGGCAGCTGCAATGGTTGGCGATTTGCCGATTCGTGTCGTTGGTGTTGGGTCGGATGGTGAACGGTTACGACATCTCGCCAATGAACTAAAACTGCGCAATGTAACTTTCGTCGGTTATCAAGTTGGTGAGCAGTTGCGTCGTGAGTACACCAATGCCCGTTTTGTGGTTATACCATCGTTGTGTCATGAGACTTTTGGACTTACTGCACTTGAGGCTTATGCTGCTGGTAAGCCAGTCATTGCTTCGCAAATGGGTGGTTTAAGTGAAATTGTTGAAAGTGGAAAGACTGGTCAATTGGTTCAATCCGGTGATGTTATTGGGTTGGCTGAGGCCATGGCTAAATTATGGGCTGACCCTAAGTCCAGCGAGAGAATGGGTCGTTCGGCACGTCAGGTTGCTGAGCGTAATTATTCGCCAGAACAGCACTATCAGAATATTATGGGAGTTTACAGGAGAGTTTTAAGTCAGAAGATCTAATGCGACGTTAAATTATTTCAATCAATATAAATACGGAGTCGAACGAATATTCGACTCCGTATTTTCATACTATCCTTTTTGATTGATTAAACCTTAGGCCATCATTGGTACAGGTTGACGCACTACCCAGTCTTTGGTCTGCATTGCCATCAGGTTAAAGATCGAGCACTCACGTATATCCGATCGATCGAGGATGTACTGGGCTACTCTTTCTAGACCAATGCCATAGCCAGCGTGCGGTTTAGTTTCGCCTGAAGCTACTAGATCAAGATACCAGCGGAAGTCTTCGAGCTTGCCACCGCGTTCTAGGTGTAGCCGATACATTTCCGATCCAAGTAGTCGTTGCTCTAATTTGGTTGCGTTGTGTTCGCGGACCGCCGATCCGACACCTTCGCCAGCACGTGGAAAGACTAGATCAGCCGACATTGCTACCCGATCATCTGATTCCGAAACCTTCATGTTGAAGAATTTAATCTCTTTAGGATAACGCATGATGAATACTGGACGCGGCATTTCTCCACCAGCTAGTAGTTCCACAACCTTCGCTTCATGTTCTGATTTCAAATCTGCGCCCCAGCTGAGTTGTGGGAAACCATTTTTGTTCAGCAGACTAATCGCTTCCTCATAACTGATTCGATGGAAGGGGAGGGTCAAACTATTCGCTAGACCTGAGACATCTCGGTCAAAGCGGTCAGCTAGTAGTGTTGCATGTCGATCCACTGTTGTTGTGGCGATGGATTTGACCGTTGTTTCGATGTGTTCGAGTAGTGCCTGGTACATCCTTTCTTCGTTGTAGGTTTCACCTTCAGCGCCAACGAATGACCAATCGAACTCTTCTTCCGCTAGATTGAATTGACGTAAGTGGCGATCGTCTTCAATTTCCTCATCACGTCCACTAACCATAATGGTGTAAACACCTGGATTGTACTGGAGTGCCTGTTCGAGGTTTAATTGTCCGGTTTGACAGAAGAAGAGTTGAGCTCCAACACGACTACCAACTCGAAATAATGTGTCTACATTTTCACAAGCGCCAGTAATTCCGACGATCTGCGGAGCTGGCACGTGGATCAAACCAGATTTGCGATAATGGGTGTGCGCTGCCTCGCGCATGGTAGAGAAGATTGGAATAATGTGACGCAGCTGTTCGCTCATACGTTTTTGGTTATTCCCCAATTGGGGTTAATTGGCAGGATAAAAAAGACGGACTGTTGTCAGTCCGTCGAAACGACGATAGGGAATGATGCCGATGCCATCGGCCAACAAGCAACTGATCGCCGCCGGTCGAATGGTCGTCCATTTCGGTAAAATAGGTATGTAGAAAAAAAGAGCCCCCCTGGCTCGCTCTACTCGCGTCCTATTTGTTAGGTCGATTGGTTGTGGATTGGGCGTATACATTCAAAAGACAATATAACTGAAATTTAGCTGACGGCCAAGGATTGATTGTGTATAAAGTTTTTTGGCTTATTTTGGCTATTTTTTGAGTTAAATTGTGATTATTTTACTTCGACTTAGACCTCTTTGGGCTGGAGTAAAGACTTGACAAAAACGACTTTTTATGCTAAAGTATGCGGTTATTTAGAAGCATCAAAAAGATCGATCAGTATTATGCGTATCGCCATGATTGGCCAAAAGGGAATTCCGATTAAATTCGGCGGTGTTGAGCGACACGTCGAGTCTTTGGCTGTGCGATTAGGTTCGACAGGACATCAGGTGACGGTCTATACCCGTGCTTGGTACGGTCGATCCAATCCTAATTTTTCAGTTGGTGTTCGATCGATTGTTGTGCCGACCATCAAGACTAAAAATTTGGATGCTATTGTTCATACTTTCATCGCAACTTTGCACGCCATTTTTACCGGAACCGACATTATTCATTATCATGGTGTCGGACCATCACTAATGTCTTGGTTACCTCGATTGTTGGCACCTCGCATTAAAGTGGTTTCGACTTTTCATTGTATTGATCGTAAGCACCAGAAGTGGGGTTTGTTTGCGCGTCTCATGCTCAAGCTCGGCGAACGGTTTGCTTGCACGTTTCCGCACAAGACCATTGTCGTGTCTAAAACACTGCAGTCCTATTGTGACAATTTGTATCCCAATCGAACTGAGTATATACCGAACGGTATCACCGAACCCGAAGCTGTCGTCGAGGACGATGGAACTCTGGAAAGGTATGGCTTGAAGCCGAATGGCTATTTGCTCATGGTGTCACGTTTGGTTCGTCATAAGGGTGCTCACTATCTGATTGAGGCTTACAAAAATTTGAAGAAGCGCAGATTGGTTGGTGATCTGAAGCTCGTTTTTGTTGGTGATTCAGCGTTCACTAATGATTACGTTGCTGAAATTAAGAAGATGGCCTCCGATGATTCAGATATTATTTTTACCGGTTCGTTGCAAGGTGCGCCTCATGATCGTCTGTTCAGGAATTCGTACGCCTTTATTTTGCCGTCCGAATCTGAAGGATTGCCGATCGTAATTTTGGAAGCCATGTCTTATGGCAAGACTGTACTAGCTTCAGACATTCCGGAAAATGTGGAAGTCACTCGAACACACGGTATTAATTTTCGTAACACCGATGTTTGTGATCTCGAGGACAAATTAACTTTCTTGATCACTAATCCTCAGCTGGTAGTACGCAAAGGTGCCGGAGCTAAGGAATTTGTGGTTGAGAATTACCACTGGGATGATGTAGCTAGGTTGGTAGACAGTGTCTATCACGGCTTACGACCACAAGCCGAGCCGGTTGAAGAACTAGTTGCCCAGATTCCAATCAACAGTTTCAAGAATTGAAAAGCTCCCGTGGGGGAGCTTTTTGGTATCTGTATCCGTTAGTTGTGTTATCTGACCAATCCTTGTCGTTCTTCTTCGTTACCGAAACGCACTTCGGTTGTTACTGGTTCGGCTTCAGACATTATTCTGACTCCGGTTACAGCGTCGATACCCGTTAGAGTTAGGTACTCGACTAGGTTGGGTGCCGTACCAACGTCATTCTTAGTTGGGGTGAATTCGATTTCAAAGCCGGCAGTGGGTCTTGGACCGAACCAGCCAGCGAGTGCAGGCAGGTCATTAATTCGCCAAACGACTTTTCGTTCATCAGAGATGTGAATGAGGGGTTCGCCAATTGCGACATTAGTACGTCCGGTCCAAATACTACCAACAGGGAGCAGGGCGGTGAGTTGTACATCGCGGGCCGAGTTAATTCCGTTATCGAGTGCAATCATGACCCAGAGACTAGTTGTTTGGTCGACAGTTGGTGGTAGTGGTCCAAGCCCCAACTGATCGCCAGACTCTGTATAGTAAAGGGTTGACGCATCAATGTTCATTGTTGTCGATATTGGTAAGTCTGAAGTACCGCTGTCGGTACGGAAAATTTTAGATTGATTGTTTTCGAGATGGTATTCGGCAGTAGCTGTTAGTCTCAGTGCAGCTGACGTATCTCCTTGTAAGCTGTCGTAACCGATTCTCTTTTTTACTTTGAAAGTAGTCTCTAGCGATCCACTTTGTCCTGGCTTCAATTCGTCTAACTCCGGAATATCTTTTGATGTCCAGGTTTGAATGGGCACTTCACCTAACTCCAGAAAACGTTCGTCAGTTTCGAGTTTCAAAATAATGTCATGTATCGACTGGTTACCATGATTGGCATAGTTGACCGTGATATTAACAGTTTCTCCCGGTCTTATTGATGACATGCCATGTAGATCATGACTGAGCTCAAAACCGGTGGCGACTGCATCCGGGTTGCTGTGTATTTGATTCATCTCTAGTTCTAGTCCACTAATTGGTTCGAGTACCGAACCGATGGCACCAAAACTAGGCGTTCCTCCATGGTCCAGTCGCCCATGAAGAGTTAGTACTCCTGACTTACCCGGAGCAAGGTCACTCATTTTCCAGATTTGTCCTTCCGAGAGTAGGGGTGTCGAACCGGACAAGGTGAATTCCGGCGGCAGTATTAGTTTGATTATTGTACTGTGCAACAGTTGTTCGCCGCGATTAGCGTAGGTCAGACGTATAGTGCTGACGGTATCGTAGAGAAATGGCTGCTCGAAATTAAGGGCCAGCTCGAGTGGAGTGTTGTCGATATGTAGTTGGTAGAAAGCAGACTGCTCCGTGATTTCAGCTAAACCGTCTTCCCAGTATGATAGTCGAATTAAAATCGGTAGTTCATCATTAGGCGAACCAAAAGGCTGACCAGAAATAGTTACTCGGCCAGTCGAATCCGGTGCTAAGTTACCCAACTTAAAACTGACAGGCTGGTCTGGTTCGGTTGTAGTTTCTTCTGGTTGATTGAATTGGAGGGGAATAAAGTTACTCGGCAGTTCGATTATTAGACGACCATCCTTTAGTGTTTGATCCGTTCGGTTGGTGTAACTCAGTACTAGATCAGTTTCTGTTCCGCTCGTGATTTGGTCGGGCCAAGCTAGGGTGACCGATACTAAGTCGGGTGGACTGACCGGCGGTAGAAACTTGTAGATTAAAACTAATGATACAGCCAAAGAGCTGGCCAAAAATAACAATACCAAGTCGAAAAGTAGAATTTTCCAGGCATGATGAGCAAACGGTTGTTTATATTTTTGGTCCCAGTGTGCAGAGAGTGTCGGGTAGCAGACCTTTTTGACCGGATCAATAAAAGCACGCATTGGACCAATAAAAACATTGAGCGTACCAATAAAAATATTACGACCACTACTAACAGATTGATTCGCTGATTCAATCTCCTGACTTCTCACCTTTTCGAGCTCTTTGATTGGAACCGGCTCGACTTCGAGATGGTCCTGGTGATCATTCTCATTTTTTGGATCTAGATCTTTCATATATAAATGGTCGCTAGCGGCCGGCCGAGAGTTTGAATATATCGGTCGACAGGGCGATTATCTCGTCGTATCCGTCGTTGTTTGTATCTGAGACAGCGACATGTACCCCAGCGAATGTTTTGGGGTCGCCGACAAAGAATCCACCAATTGGTTTGGTCCAGACGTTGAAAATTCTGATATGTGGACCACCTCCTGGTCCAGCACCGGTCACTATTTCGTCTAGTCCATCACCGTTTAAATCTCCAGCTGCCACCTCGACACCACCGCTGAAGTGTTGATCGTAGGCAAAGAATTGAGCCCAGACCTGACCATATCGATCAAATACACGAACGTGAGGTCCACCACTCGGTCCGGCACCAGTTATGATCATATCTCGTCCGATACCATAGACGTCGCCGGTCGCTACATGAACGCCACCATGAAAGCGTTGACCATAGGCCATGAAGCCAGGTCCAATCTGCTGTCCTTTTAAGTCAAAGATTTTAACTAGCGGTTCGGCCCCTTGTCCTGTACCGGTTACAATTTCAATTTGTCCATCACCATTCACATCACCAACCGCCAGACTGACTCCCTGTGAGTATTTTGATCCGTACGGCTCGAAGGTTAGGCGTAGTTTTCCATCGGATCCGTAAATCCTGATCTCTTTTTGATTGGCCACTAGCCGTTCTTTGTGGCCATCGCCATCAATGTCGTCCAAAAGCACTTGGTCGGAACCAGAGAACGGCGGTATATAAACGAAGAATCCGTTACGTAGTTGGCGACCGTTCTGGTCGTAAAGTCGAGCGAAAGCACCGTTAATAAAAACCGAACCAGAGATGGAGCCAATTGGCCTTAGTAGAATTATACCGTCCTGCGGCGCTAAAGTGACCGACTTAGCAATTTGACCGTTGTTGACGGTTGGATCCTGTGTGCCGCGTAGTCGTTCCATTTCAGCCTCAAACGAAATAGTCTGTGATCGGTCTGTCGAGTTAAGAAGAGCGACACCGTTTTCAAAATCGCGACGCCAGACCCCCGACATTGTTACAGAGTTACCGGTCGACTGATTAATTGACGGTCCTATTGGATTGCCTAGATTGGCATCTTGTTCATCGCACCACCAAATTTGGCTATGCTCTTCTTCGCCGTGGTCGTAGCTAAAGAATCCATCTCCCATCAAAGTTGAAGCCAGAGCGAACCTAGCTTGTCGACAGTTGGCCGCTCCTTGATTTCTGGTCGTACTGGCGTTGATGACAAAAACCGGTCGGTAACCAACTTCATTGTGCAGCCGGAGATAACTCGAAAATGAATCCTGCCATTTACCGCTACCTTCCCAAGGTGTGGGAAACGATTCATACATCCGTCCGTTGAGATACGGTTGGACCGAAGCGGCTGAATCTCCATTCGTAATAATGACGGCCGACGGACCAAGTAGTTCTCTGGTGTCACGTAACATATTGATCGTAGCTCGTTCCCAAGCTACATCGACCAGTCGTGGATCATCACGCACTCCGTTGCGGTGAATGTCGATGTCGCCGCCGTTCACCCAAGAGGCAGTGACTGAAAATTCGTCGTAAAAGATTCCATCCCAGAGTCCGGTTGACCAGATATCTTCTTTAACATATTTAGGTAACTCTTTACTCCAAGGTGAAACCATGTTGAGCATTCGCGTTCCGGGCCAGACCGAAGTGGGTCCACCTGACGAGCTCAGTAACCACCATGAATCTTGAATGCGATTAGCTAGCTTGTCATGCAAACTATCGAACCAGTATTGAAAGTTGTATGACTTGGTTGGAACGTAGGCTAGGATGGTAATGTTCGGATTCAGACGTCGTAGATCGGTAAACAGACTTCGATTATAGATCTGGGCTTCAGCTGGCAGGATCAACAGGTCGTATTTGGCCAAGCGTTCATGATCGGAGGGGGGAATGCCAATACCTGCTTCTAGGTAATAGTTGGCTGACCGAACAAATTTGTCCGGCGCTATCTTGAGTTCGGCCGAAGCTAAACTTGGCATCACGGCAAGCAGCAGGATGACGAACGTCATTAGTTGTATCTTGTGGCAGCAGTTCATGACTGGATCTTTTGAGTCTCCCGTTCCAGAGTTTGGGGATTGGGACTGTAAAGACGATTCTTGATTTTCCATTGACCGACGAATTGGCCAATACCCTCCTCTTCGAGTTTGGTCTTAACTGATGGTCGGTGTTGGGACCATTTGACCAAGCTCTCAAAACTGATCTTGTAACGTCCTCGAACCACCACGTAGGTTATTTCACCGTCGGCAATAGCTCGGCGAACGGTCTTGGTGGAGACGCCAAAAAGTCGGGCAGCCTCGGAGACGGAAACACGGATGACGTTCATGGCTTTAGCTTCTTAAATAGAGAGTGTTCAAAATTTTACTTTCTGTCTATGTCGTTCGGTGATATTCGGTATATGTGGGCCGACCGATCGCTGGATCCCGGATAGACCTCGCTCCGCTCGGCCTTCCGGGATGACAAGTAGAGTATTGTCGTTCCGGACCCCTCTACCATGTCGTCCAGGGCGAAGACCCGTGACCCAGAAAGCCCCCTGTCGTCCAGGGCGAAGACCCGTGACCCAGAAAGCCCCCTGTCGTCCCGGGCCGAGATCCGGGACCCAGAAGCAAAAAAGGATCAGCTGGACCCTGGATCCCGGATAGACCTCGCTCCGCTCGGCCTTCCGGGATGACAAGTAGAGTATTGTCGTTCCGGACCCCTCTACCATGTCGTCCCGGGCGAAGACTAAGGACCCAGA
>Ga0208373_1000286_pt1 | contig 93094 bp, 77 predicted proteins | sample RifOxyC2_FD_184036 | JGI IMG/M metagenome (GOLD analysis project Ga0208373, IMG submission 184036) | Soil microbial communities from Rifle, Colorado - Rifle Oxygen_injection C2 (SPAdes) | ecosystem: Environmental > Terrestrial > Deep subsurface > Rock core/Sediment | place: Rifle, Colorado... | reverse complement strand
GCGATATTTATCCAGCTTGAGGTATCATTAGTCCTATACTCTAATATTACGTTATTTACCCCGTTTCCCTTCTTCGTCCAGGTTACATTATAATACTCCTGCGCGTAGGTGATATTACCGTCCTCAGGATCGGTTACGTTAAAGACCGCGATTACGTTAAAGGTGGCAGTAGAAATATCATATACAGCGGGATTATTGAAATCATGTATCTTTATCTTCGCGCTGTTTGAAGCCTGGGTATTATTGGCGATAGTCCAGTTCGTGGTCATTGATTCTGTTGCCGGAGCGACCTGTTCTATCAGCGTCCAGTTACCCCCGTTATCCAGCGAATAAGATACATTCACCAAAGTTGCCGCGGACTGTTTCCAGGTAATATACTGCGGATTAACTCCCCCTAAGCCGGAGCCTACCGGCGCGTTCTCTCCACCGTTAAAGCTGGTCAGGTTAAGGCTGGAGACAATGTTAAATAACCCGGAGGTACTTACGGTCGCGCTATTATTAACATCATATACTCGTACTTTCGCGTTATTATCGCTGGTTGTTACTGGAACTTGAGGCCATATATAGGAAGAGCCGCTGGTAACCGATGTATTCTCAATAAGTGTCCAGTTTAATCCGCCATCTAAAGAATACTCAACGCTCACATCTCCTATCAGGCTTCCATTGTATGTCCAGCGTATGGGAGTGTCTGTTGACTTGGCGCTGATATTGGCTCCTGTAGCAGGCTGAGTAAGATTGATATATCCCCTAATGGAAAATGCCGAAGACGTATTATTAATTTCAGGATAGACCTCAGAGATTATCTTAATTTTGCTGGTATTAGTACCCATATCATCAGGCACTGTCCAGTTAAAGGAAGTAGCGCTGGTATTATTGGTTATCTCGGTAAAGTTCCATCCGCTTGAATAATTGGCATAGGAAACATTTACCGTCCCTAACGTGCCATGGGGCGTCCAGCGTATCTGATACACCTGGCCGGCTACCGCGGTTATGCCTGCCAAAGGATTGTCTATATCTATTTTCTGCTTAACACTGAAATTAACCGACTCACCGCAGGCCTCAGAAGGAGTCTCATTATAATACCAGCTGCACACCTTTACCTTAGAGGTATTGCTGATGGTATTAGGCACATTCCAGGTATAATTCCCGTCATTTACTTCTGAGCCTTCTGTAGTAATAAGTGTCCAGTTGCCGCCGCCGTCAGATGAACGATAGAGATTAACCTTATCCAAATCACCGCTTGCACCCCATAGAACACTCTGGTTTTCATCAACATAAAAAGTATTGTTTATAGCATCCGGCCTGGTTACCTGAATTTTAGGGACAATGGTAAAATTGCTGGCAGAACTATCTGAAGTATTATCTTCATCTCCAACAACGGCAACTTTTATCTTCATCTGGTCAAATTTTTGGGTCGGGTTACCGGACATAACATTGTCTACAGTCCAGGTGTATCTATAGGTATCCGCGGGGACACCGGTTGAGCTTATGCTGGCGTTTATGGTCCCGTTGTAGTTTGTGCCGTTATCCGTGGAATACAAAAGAGTAATATTGCCCATTTTAGAACCCTGGCGGGTCCAATTGATATTTTTTGTAGTATTGACCTGCCACACCTCTCCGCCGTCAGGCGAGGTAAGGTTTAAAATCCCGCGTATCGTAACATTAGCCGTTGAATTGGAGGTCACATTCTCGGCGTCATTCTTGGCATATACCTTTACCCGTATCTGTTTACTGATATCGGTGGCATCAGGAATAGTCCACGTATAAGGGCCGCTTTCATTAAAATCATAGCCGTCAGTACTATTTAAAATACTATGATTATATCCATCAAGACCCCCGTCCGCGGTATAATTGAGGCGTGTCGCGCCAACAGTCCCTGTGGGCGTCCAGTTGATAGCCATTGTGCCGTTTATATAGTAGACACCGCTGTTAGGAGAGGTGAGGTTAAGCTTCCCCTTAATGGAAAATGGGTCGGAATCATTAAACACGGTAGTATTTGTCTGCCACTCAAGGCGCACCTTTCCGGAGGTTGTTATATTATTAGGCAGGCCTGTCCATAAGAATGTCTGATTCGTCGCGGTTTCATTCTCGGCAATAGTTGTAGTGTTGCCGGCATCAGCAAAATTCCCGAATTTGGCGAATTTAATTCTTACTAAGTCCGCGCCGCCAAAACCGCTGGCAGTCCAGTTAATACTTTCATCACTGCCCACCCTAAGGATATCGCCGCTGGCAGGTTTGGTTACCGTGAGTTTTCCCCGTATAGGAATGACATAATTAGCATCATCGTAGGGTACAATAGGCGTAGCGCCGGTCGTATGCTTTGACACGCGAATAGTAACAGTTTCACTTACATACGCGGCAGGAATATTAGTCCACGTCCAGTTGCCGCCGGTGGCATTGACGTCGTTACCGACTTTTGTCCAGCCTGTAGTATTGTTATACCAGACATCCACCGTGCTCAGGCTTCCGGTAACATTCCAGGTAATGTTCGGCGAATCCGAAACATTCCAGACTACGTCCGCCGTATTAGGGTAAGTCACTTCTATATACGGATGCACCGTAAAGGCCGGGGAGGTATTATAGACATTATCAGGGTCAGCTCCGGAACGGATAACAATATAGGTATTATTACTGCTGATTGCCCCGGTTGAAATATTCACCCAGCTATAGGTGCCGTTAGAGGCATTTTCGGTACTAATAAGATTTTCACTGCCCGCGCCTATCCTATAATAGATGCTCACATTATTGCCGCTCCAGGTACCGTTTTTGGTCCAGTTAATCGTGCCGTTGTCCTGCGCCAGCCATTCGGTGATATTGGTAGGCTCAGTAATATTTATCTTTGCCCGGACGTTAAAGGTGCTGGTTGAGGTGTTGGTTACGTTACCGGGGTCTCCCATCCAGGTAATATTAGCTTTCATACTGGTGCCGGTAGGGTCATTATCACCAATAGTCCAGTTATAGATACACAGGCCATCTCCATCAGGGTCAACCTCCACCTGAGTTACCGAATTATTCAACACGCTCCAGTTTCCGCCGCCGTCAGTAGAAAGGGTTATATTAAAATTGATCGCGCTCATATTGCCGTAACGGGTCCAATTAATCTGACGGGTATCTCCTACATTCCAGTTTTCTCCGCCGCTAGGGGCGGTTACATTTATATCGCCTTTGATCTCAAAGCGGTTATTGGAATAATCATAGTCGCGCACGGAAAGGACATCATCCTGAATAGCAATCCTCGCGTTTGCTGAAAGTAGGTTAGTCCCGCTGATAGCTTCAGGAATAGTCCAGGTGTAAGTGCCGTTATTATAAGAGGTGTTAATGCTGTTATTGATTATCAGGCTATAGTTTGAGATATTGGTATCGTTATTTAAATTAAGGAGAATACTTATATTATTGGCAGCCACATCATTAGAATACTTCCAGGTAATATTCTTACTCTGCCCCACACGCCAGACCTCCCGGTCGCTGTATCCTGAGCTGGCGTTGCCGCCGTTAGGAAGTTTTAAAGTTAAAGGACAAAACTCAATAGCCGAATAAGTGCTGTTGCTGTTGATTGCTGTTGTCCGCGCGGAACGTATAGTAAAAACATTAGTAGCATTAAATATCCCTGCCCCCACAGAAAGATCGTCGCCGTAAGCGGCATTGGTGGTTCCGCTATCTGCTTTGGTAGTCTTAATTACCATAGTCCTTTCCGGAGCTATGGAATTAATGGAGGAATACTGCGCTTTTATGGCCACGCCTCCGCTACCAGCTCCTGCTCCAGAGCCAGAAGAATTATTCAGAGTAATAGTATTGGCGTCAATAACAGTAATAAACCAATTTCCGTTAGCCGCGAGATTTGTACCATGGCCTCCGATATTTATCAGATCGCCGCTAACAAAGCCATGGCCAGTAATAGTAACCTGGATGGGGCTGGCATCAGTTGAAGCGCCAACCGTTTTGGTGGCAGCGGTGGTTAGCCACTGGTTCCAGCCGCTCTGGACATAACTTACCGGGTCAGTAAGGTTGACCAAGTAATATCTGACAGCTACATCCGTATTAGCGGTATTTGTGGCATACAGCCGATTAAAGCTGACGGTAGTTGAATTTAACATTTCAGCCTGCGTGTAAAGCCGGGCATCCTGTCCATTAATATCAACATTGCCCGTAAAATAGGTAAACAAGAGTGGATTCGCCGCTTCAGATACGGTGGCATTTACAGTTTGGTTATTGGTAGTACCGCCAGGCACCGGCAAAGAGACTGTGCCAGTCTGGACAGTGGCGTCATCCAAGAACTCAATTACCTGCCAGACTATCTGCGTGGCCTTTGTTCCTGTGGCATCAAGCCGCTCCAGAAACATTGTGGTATTATTGGTAAAACTAGGCAGAAGAAACATTTCATGGGTCTGGGTAATAGTGGTGAAAGCCGCCCTGGTGGTTACAATAGGGACAGCCTTTTCTCCAGAGCCATCCAGGGTTACCGGCAAAGTGATATTCTTGGTTTTAGTGGTTGAGGTCATACTGGTGATGCCGCGCTGAACCCTGACCCCATCTTCAAATTCAATGACCTGCCATAATACACTTGCCGGAGAAGTTCCGCCGCCGCGGTCTATGGCAATCGTGCTATCATCCTCAAACTGTCCGGTAAAAAACCAGTTTTGGTCACGGGTATTGGTCGTATCGCCGGTCGGATATAAAAGAATGACTGACTTTGATTGATTTACCGGATATTGAAGAGCGGCGGAATATACCACATCATCAGTGTCATAATTAGCGGCCCCTGACTGCACCCTCTTTATCTGCACGGCATAGGAAGATGAGGCAAAAAAGGCTCCCGCCATCCCCAAGGTAAGCACTCCCAGAATTATCCTGCGCCAGTGAGTTTTCATCAACTATCCTTTTAAATATTTATTCAAATAATGTCTTGCCTCTTTCAAAAAGTCCTCTGCTTCTTTGACCGCTACCTTAGCAACCTCCTCATCAATGGCAGAATATATCTCATAATCGCCATTCTCCCTCTCATCCTTTAAGGTAGACAAAATCTTTCCAAACTTCCTATCAAATCTTCCTGTCTTTACAAAGTTAAGCCCAAAGAAATTGAGGACCCCTTGATGCGTATTTGCTGAAAATCCTTCTGTAAGAAGCAGGGCCTGCGCAGCATGAAAAGCGCAGTAATAGGCGCGGGAAACGCAATCATCATAGCCTTCATTCTTTAGCAATGTTTTCGCCACGCGCAGTTTCTCTTCCGCCTTTGCCAGATACCCTTTTAATAAATCCAAAGTCTTCTTATCCAATTTTTATTCCCTCCCTCAAGACATTTTGCATAAAAGGTGTCTGCATTCCTTTAAGGCGCTTAAATTCCTCGGTTTTGAAAATCTTTAACGATACCTCTCTGCCTGTAGTAAGAAGTATATCTACCACGATATCATAAATATTACTCCTGAATTCCTGGTTAGGGGAAGGAGCAACAATGAGCACGTCATAGTCAGAATCCGGCCTTTCCGTGCCCTTTGTCCGAGAACCAAATAAATATATTTTCTCTATCTTTTTATCCATACGCTTAGCCTTCAAGCCTTGCCTAAAGCGCTGAATCACACCATCAGCATCTATGAATAATCTCTTTTCTATTTTCATTCTTCCTCTGGCTCATCACCACTGTTTTGAGTGCCGCTGTCTAACACAACAGAATTGGCTTGCTTTGGAGCCGCGCTAACAAACCGAATCACCTTTGCCTCCCGCTTTGACTTAGGGCCTTCAGGAGTTTCCTCCGTATACTCTTCAAGCTCAACATCCACCAAATCTCCTGCTCCAATCTCAGCGATACTCTTCTTATGCTCAACAATAACATCCTTGGCAACAGGTAAGGCAATTTCCTCCTCTGAGCCTTTTGCTTCATCGCGCCTATAGACAACCGCGATAAAATCCTTACTGATAGCACTAACTTCTCCGCTAACGCCTTTCATGATTCTCCCTGTCTTTTTTGGCGTATCATTTTGCGCGTAAGCGATTAACCCTCTTCCAAAAACAGCAAAGGCAGTTAGGGCCATAATAAAAATTATCAATCTGCGTAGTTTCTGGCCGCTGACGTTAAACAGGTATTCTTTTATCTGTGTAATCATTTGTCCAATCACCTCTTATCTTTTCTTCTTGCCTTTTTTTACAGGAGGCTTATCCGATGATGCTGGAGCCTGCACTTGGGTAGTTCCGTAGTAATAGGTAGAGCCCACTCCGGCTGCCGATTTCATAAAAATACTTCCTGTCATTTCATTTCCCCGAAGCTCCCCCCTTAAAAAAGCAAGGTTCTTATCCTTATCCACTTTCATTGTTTCCCATACCGCGCTGCCGTCATCTTGAGCCGTCAGCCTGAAATTGGAATCACCATAACCCTGGGCAAACAGGTTCTTTGAAGAAACTTTGCCTTCTTCGGTAAAGGTAATTACGTCAGCTTCGGCCTTGCCTTTGCCGCTTTCCGAAGTTACATACACCAGCCATTCTTTTGCTTTTAGTATCCGCCGTGCTTTCTCCTCTGCCGTCTTACGCTGTTGCGCGATGGCATTCTCGTTTTTTCCCACACCAGCCTGGTTTTGGGCAAACAGAAAACTGTTTAAAAACAACATCCCACACAGACCGGAAAAAACGCATGCCCACACCTTAACGATATTTTTCTTCATTCTTCTCTCCTCCTCATATAATATGTGTTAGTAGCCCTGTTAAATGCGGGGATTAGATAATTGGGAGATCGGGATTTGGGGATCGGGGTATCAGGATATTGGGAACAAAATCCCGGTCTTTTCCCTAATCTCCCGGCATCCTAATCTCCAAATCCTATTCTCCTGATACCCTGATATCCGCTTTTAACATGTACTGCCTCACTCTTATTTTCTTTTTTTACTGCTCACGCTTACAAAAGAAAAATCCTGCGTTGTCGCGTTAGCATACCGCAGGCGCAGGCCCCCCTCCATTTCGCCTTCTCTGATTTCACCCCGCCAGGAAGCTACCGCGCCCTCGCCAGGCTGTTCTGACTCCCATATTATTTTCTGGTCATCTTCAATAAGCAAAAAATATTCCGATGCCGGATAATGCTTTGCCGAAAAAATACGCGAATAGAATTTCCCTTCTTCAAAACGGATGCTATCATCCTGGACCTTGCCTCCCGGCAAAGAAACAAGGCGAATCTGCCATTCGGTATTTTCCAGTTCTCGCAATAATTCTTTGACCTGCGCCGGGAATTTATGCGGGAACGCAGAAAGCGCGCCTTTTGTTTCTTTTTTTTGCTCTGTGCCCATTTTAACAGTAAAGAATATTCCCAGGCCGCTTACCAATACTATGAAAAAAATAATTCCTATTTTTTTTCTACGGCCAGGTTTTTCTATCGCGCCTTCTTTCATCTGTAAGGCGAGCGCCTGCTTTATCTGCTCCTTAAAAGCACTTGAACCAACGATACCTTTTTTTAAACTCTGGCGTAGGCGCGTACAATCAGGCTCTTTGACAACTTCATCCATCAATTCCGCGTAACTCTTTCCTTCTAAAAGCCTTGCAATCTCCTCTTTCTCATCAGCAAGATAAGAATTCGCGATACCTTCGTGATTTACGTAAGCGTTGTAACTGCTGTAAGGATAGCCTCCTACAGAGGTTGAGAGCTTCAGCCTCAGGGGATTTAAGTGAATATAACAGGCAAGCTTTAAAAGATACTGCTCTTTTTCGATTAAGGCGGCTTTATACCTTTCGCGAAAAAGATGGCCTTTTCTTTGATATTTCGCGTTAAAATATTTCGTATAGGAGGAATTTAGATCATGCATTATATTACTGAGTGGGCCCATCTTATTTTTCACCTCTTTTTGGTCAGGTAATTCTACCAACAAGTGAAAATGCTCTGGGAGCAGGCAATAGGCGTATAATTTAAATTGATACTGCTCTTTATACTTTTTTACTAAATCTAAAAATACCTTAAAATCCTCCGCCTCTTTAAAAATATGCTGGCTGCTATCACCCCTGGTGGTGATATAATACAGCGCCTTTTCTAAATAAATCCTTGGTAACCTGGGCATGCTTAACCTCGCGATTACACGCGCGTAGCGCGCGTGCATCATCCCCTGCTCCACAGGCGTTATAAACCCCAATTCCAGGGTAAAGGCGCTTTAAACCGTTTTTTCTTAGAGGCATTGTCTGGTTTTTATTTTGTACCTGGCACTTTTTACTATATGCCTGACACTTTTTAACAAGACTACAAAAAAATCCCAGACAAACCGCATCTGGGATTATAACTTCAGCATAGTTATTCGGTAACCTGCCTATCCCAGAACTTAGGACGCACGGCTTTGCCTGCCCGCCGGATATCCATCCAGCAGTACAGACCCGCTTTCCCTCGGCTATATGCCGAGGCAGGCGGGCGCCCCCCGATTGCTCGGCACGCCATACTGTTTGGCGCGTCCGCCATGTGTTGTGGCGGAAGTTTGCCTTTTCGAAACCATTCTCTAATTTTCTATTTAAAGTATAACACATTTTAGCTAATATATCAAGACTGCTGTTTCCTTGCGGATAACTCATCCTTAGAATATATTTTTATATTTGCCTGCTTTTTTAAGTTTCCAAACCATACGCCTACGCCTTCATATTTTTTACGTGTTCTGATTTGCCCATAATATGAGTCTTTAAATTTCTTAAACTCTGAGGCGTTTGCTAGGCGCGTCTCTAAAATTTTGCACACCCCATAACCCTTATATATAGGAAACGGCTGGGAGATAGCACCTATTTTTTGTTTCATCATCTGGTAGACAGCTTTTTTAGAGAATTTCCAGATATCCATAAGAAACTCCAAAGACACAAATCCAGGGCGCCTGAATTCTTTTATTTTTTTATTCTTTTCTTCATCCCAAAAATTCAAATTTGATTTTACCTTTGCGTAAAACGTCAGTGCATCTTTTTTATTTTTAAATTCAACCAATTCCACACTCAAAGAATTATGTTCATTCAAAAACTCCTGAAATGCCTCATGTTCTGATACTTTTGGCTGAAGAGACGTCAAGATCTGCTCATTCAATTTTTGCACTTGCACTAAATGCCTGAGCTGATTTTCAAAAAGGATAACCGGCTCATTGGTCCTTTCTTTTACCCATTTTTCATACGCCTGCGCATCTTTCTTCCAATCAAATGTAACTTTATCTTCAGTAAGGATTTTTCGGACCTCCACATCTATCTCTTCCTGGCTCACCGCGACATTCCTGCGAAAGGCTTCATAAGAAAGTAATAATTGGTCCCATATATATTTTTCACGTTCTTCTGCTGTGGAAGGCTTGGGCGCGCCTTTTATCCCAAACACATCAACTACGCTGCTTATAAAAAAGTAATTCGCGTCAGTAACCTGGACATCAAAAAAACTACCTATATACTTTGGCTCATCCTTTTTCAAGTCTTCGGATACTTTGTTATTTGCAACCGGAATATTTGCTTCTTGGCCTTGCGCTATTCCCAAAGAAAACATAGCAAAGAGCACAGCAATAACTACGATTTTCTTATACATTCTTAAGCTTTTACTGCTTATTTTCCCACAATCACCATTCAAATATATTTCATTGATATTACTATAGTTACGCTCCTGATATAAAAACCGAGGGGCCGAATCTCGCTTTAAAATTCGGCCCCCTATCTTTAAACCTATGACCAAGATCTTCTCCTGTACTATCTAAGTCATTAAATTAAAAAAATACACTCTTATATATGCGCTTTGCTGCTATTTACTCCCCCTCTAACCAGTAAAATTTTGATTAACCTCACTGTAATTTACTTGCCCTCAGAGATTAGTTCGCCTTTTATATTCTTGTTCTTCCTATCATTCATTCCATTGCTTCTTACGGCAGGCTATTTCTAACTATGTGCTCACTATTTTTCTCTGGAACTTCTTTAATATCAAAGGGTAATCAAAGAGTTACGCAAGCTTAATTTAGTGATAATATTAGCATAGCCGTTAGATTTGTCAATAGAAAATTTAATCTAAATTTACTCTCTAAAAGCCTACCTATCAATGGAATAATTGATTTAAAATCAGCTTTATGCTTCCCAGAACCCCTCTCTTTCTTACCGCCTTGATCAAAACTGGCAATAAACCTTCTCTTTTAAGCGCAAGCTGGCCGCGGTAAAAGTGCCCGGCATCGACCGCCTTCTTAAAAACTTCTTCGATTCTTTCTTTCGGATAATGCGGATAGCTAATAACCGATTCCGACATTCCGTCGAAACGCTGCCAGTCTTTAGTAAGAAGAAAACCTTGTTTATCAACATAATCAAAGAAAGGAGTGCCCGGCTGGGGCGTGCAAATGGAAATCTGAAGCTCACAGATCAATTCCTTTTTCAAAAGCCCTTTAATCAATTCAACGGTTTTTAAATCCTCCTTTTCATCCGATCCTAAGGCTCCTATCAAAAAGGTTCCGTATATATCAATTTTAAGTTTCTTCGCGGCCTCGAGGACCTTATACAATTTTGCCATATCCATCTTTGTCTTCCCTGTTGATTCGTGGGCTACCGCATCACTGGCTGTTTCAATGCCTATCCTTACCTGATAATATCCCGCCTCTTTCATACGCTCTAGGACTTCCTCATCAATCATATTATACATACACATAGCGGTATAATGCAGCTTATGAAGCCCCGCGGCAGAAATCTTATTGCAGAGCTCAACTGTATGAGGTTTACTCAGATTGTGCACCTCCTCATCAAAAAATATGCCTTCCATTTCATTATATTTATTCTTCAAATAGATAATTTCATTCACCACATCATCTGTCTTGCGGGGACGCCACAGCGGCTTGTTATAATAAAGATTAGAACACACGCAAAAACCGCATTGAAAAGGGCATCCACGGGAAGCATAGGCCTGTATCTGCCGGTACTTAAGGCCGGGAGGCCCAGGATAACAATATTCAATCCGCCTTATATCTTCATCTTCCGGCCATGGGAGAAGATTAATATCAAAAGGATCTCTGCGATGATTTGGATAGAGCCCCTCTATTTTGGAACGTTCAATGCCTTTCACGATATCTAAAACCGTAAATTCATATTCGCCAACGCATACATAATCAACACGCGAGGCTATCCCCTCAGGGTATGCGCTTGCATGCTGGCCGGCCATAATAATCTTCGTTCCCAGCTCTTTCTTCACCGATTCCGCTAAAAGCAGGTCTTCTTCTATGGTCCGAGAGGAACTCTCCATAATCAACATATCCGGAGTTTCCCTCATTAACCTTTCCCGATATGTTTTGAAATTTAACCGCTCCCAGCAACCATCAATCATTTTGACCGCATGATCTGTTTCTCGTTTCAAAAGAGCGCTCGTATAAGCCAATTCCCATGGATACCATGCGAAATACGCCCTTTTCACACCCGTAGTCCAACGGCTCGGATAATGAATCATACGGTAACCGCGCTCATCAACACCTATGCTGTTAGCAACTACAATTTTCATATTCACCTCATTGCGGAGTTAAAAACATTACTCTACTGCGTTATGACATAAATTCATGCTACCGCGCTTTATCTTGAAAGCGGGGGTGGCAAGGTTATGTGTGAGCGGGGCGTACGGAAATTCCTGCGGCTTGGTCTCCCCGCCAACGGCGGGGAGCGCAGAAATTTACGCCGAGTGAGTCCGCCTACGGCGGACGAACGTCCCCGCGAAGACATAACCTTGACAGGACCTCCGCCCTATATAACAGAAATTTATGTCACGGTGTACTACTTACCAGCATTACCGTTCACATTCAACGTCCGAAGTATCCCTTCTTCCAAAGACGTCAGCGGGGCAAACCCGAATTCGGAGCGAATCTTATCTATAGAAAAAAATCTGTGATTTCTTCCTTTTGCTCCAGCTAAAAAATATGTCGGCGTATCACAAAGGCCTACTGTCTTAAAGAGATATTTTTTTAGCATCAAAAAATACTCCGCAAAAACGGGGGCATTCCCCTGGGGAAGCTCTTTCTGAATGCAATCGGCGATTGTTTTGTATAACTCTTCAAGCTTAAGCGATACTCCGCCACACACATTATAGATTCCGCTATGTTCACTATCCTGCAGCACAAGAGAGGTTATAAAATTAGTTACATCCGCTACAAAAATAGGATTGTAAATAAATTCTCCCCATAGGCTGCGCCACCTTACTAACGGGGACCGTTTTTCTATTGCGCGGGCAATTGCTGGAACAAGGAATCCACTGCCTGGGCCATACACATTTCCTATCCTGAGTATCAGTGTTTTTGGCGTTGAAGGCTTTTGCGCGCTATAGTCGTTGATATGCCGCTCAGCCGCTAACTTTGAAAGCCCATAGGCTGACACAGGCATTGGCTCAATATCTTCTCCGGCGGGAATGTCTTTTGAGGTAAGAGGCCCCACCGATTCTATGCTGCTGGCAAAGATAAATTTACCTATTCCAGCGCTCTCGCACCAGGAAAGCAATAGCCTCGTAGGGACTACATTAGCCTGAAAAAGCTTTTTGTATGAAGCGTAAAAATCAGTAAGGCCTGCCAAATGCACGATACTGGAAACAGGTTCTTTCTTCCGTAACGCATCCAGACGCGCGCGCAACGCCGCGCTATCACGCAAGTCGCATGTGATGAACCGTATTTTATCCCGATAAGCAGGCGAGAGCTTTTTACTGTCGCGGACAACCGCTACAACATTAACGCCTTTTGAAATCAAATCGGCCACAAGATATGAACCAATAAATCCTGTCGCACCGGTTACCAATACTGTCATCGCTTTAACCAATGAAGATACGTTATCGCCCGCCGCAAAAGGCGCCCAGGATGCCGGCATTCTTTTAAAATACGGCTCGGACGGATAAAAAATCTTCTGTATGCCCACTTGTTCAAGCGCGCTATGTCGGAAGTTGATAAGAATCTTGTTGCCATAACCGGCTCTAAGCTGGAAAACTTATGCCATGTCTTCTCAATCAATAAATTTTCCTTTTGCGCGATGGCGTAGAGTTCTGTGCCTGGAAAAGGAGTCACAATAGAAAACTGCACATGGTCAGGACCAAGTTCGATTGCAAACCTGACGTTACTTTCAATGGTTTCCCTGGTATCATTAGGCAATCCATGGATAAAAAAAGCAAATGTTTCAATTCCAAGGCTCCTGCATGCGCGAAATATCTTTTTTGTCATAGATAAATCTTTTCTTTTAGATTCGCAGTTCATCTGCCCTGCCACTTCTGGAACCACGGATTCAATGCCAAAGTTGATCCCCCTGCAACCGGACTGCGCCATCTTTTGAAGCAATTGTTCGTCAACACAATCAATGGACGTCTCGCAGCGCCAAAGCAATCCTATCTTTTGCTCAAGCATTAATTCACACATGCGGTAGATCCTCTTTTTTTCCGCGGTGAATAACGCGTCCCTAAACAGAATCATTTTTACACCAAGACTCTTTAAAAATTGCATTTCTGAAATAATTCTCTCTGCGGACATAGCGGCGAATCGAGATTGAACCGCTACCGGATAAGGACAAAATTTACATCTAAACAAACAGCCTATCGAACTAAGCATAGTTGCATAGGGATATTCGGATGTATACAGGTAAAAATATTTTTCCAATGCGGCATAGCCCCAAGCAGGAAACGGGAAATGTTCAATATCGTATCCTGAGACAGGCTCTCCCTCTATTTTCCCGCTGTTATAACAATATACTCCGGGAAAAGAATGGTAAACTGACAAAGATAATCTCTCTATAAGCGCTTTAACTACCTCAGGGGTATTGTTAATTAGAATATACTCAGCTCCCGTCTTTTCAAAAATCTCTCGAGCGGTATATACCGCGTGCGGCCCCATATACACAAGATGCGCTCCAAGGCGGCTCTTGAGTTTCTTGCCTAAAGAACAATCCTCTTCTGCTGTAGGGGTAGACGTGTTAACAAATATAATATCCGGATTAAAACCCGCGACATGCTCTATAACCGCGCTTTCATCCGCGCGCAAGGCCACCGCATCTAAAAATTGCAACTCCGCTATATCTTTCGCCATGCCGGCCAACAGTAAAAGATTATGCGGAGGCAGTATAGTCCCTCCCGCAAAATGGAGCATGCCGAACTCCCCCATAAAACCACGGTTTGCCGTATAGCCGGGGGGGCTTGGGGGATTAACGAGAGAAATTTTCATTTTCTAACGTATTTTTAATCGCGGTTTTCATCGCTTGAAAGGAATAATTCTTTTCTATATACTCACGTCCTTCTTTATTAACAAAATCATCTTGTTCAATAACCGATAAAATCGCCCGCGCGAAGTTTTCTTCAGAAGCAGGCTTAACCTCTATACAAAAATCTGCAAGCGTGTCCTTAGTCTCCCCGGTAAATGAGCCAACCACTTTTTTCTCCATTGCCAGATACTCCAAAACCTTGAGTGAAACACGCATTTTATTTCCACGGTCATCCTTCATATACACAAGACAGACACTCGAATGAAAAAGATGCTGTGCCACCTCTTCCTGAGAAAGCAACCCGGTAATAGTATACTCGGTAATTTTATGTTTTTTAAGAAGCAGCCGGATATGGCTTTCCGAAGGCCCTCCCCCTATCAATAACAAATGCAGCCTTCCACAAGAACGCTGAGCGATAGTGTATGAGCGCACAATAAACTCAATATCTCTGGCTCCTCCCTGCGTCATAGTACAAAGATATGACACAATTACTTTATCCGCGGGTAACCGTGCATGTAAAGGCGATCCTTCGCGTGGTAGTGCGTCAAAAAGAGCCGTATCAACCACTTGAGGCACCATCACGACTCTCCTGGCGCCGGATTTCTTAGCGTATTCCATAAGATACCTGCTATGAGTCATAATACAAGCTATATAAGGCGGAATACTATGTTCAAGGATTCTAAGAATAATTTTCCTTAAAGGCGTCTTCTGAAACTCAGAATCCAAATCATCCCAATCCACTATTAATCTTTTACGCCTGAGTTTAACCACAAGTATGGCAAAAAGAGTCAGCGGAGTAAACTTCTGGATTACAGCCACATCATAAGAAAGGGCAAAACACACATAGGCTCTTTTTAAGGATGCCGCTAAATAGCCAACAAGAGTTGCCTCCTGAGAAATATTAACCACTCCTTTCGCAGAAAGAGTGGTATTAGATTCAAGATACGTTACCGTATAACCTAATTCTCCGCATGCTTTATACAAATTACGCGCCCTATAGGTTGAACCGTATTCAGGGCTTAGCGAATTAACTATTACAATTCTCACTTGCTATACCTGCTTCAGAATGCCGTTTTTAACATACCTTATCTTCCTGTTCATGACTGATAAGCGCTCATCACCTTTATTTTATAACCGCTCTACTCCAACAAGCTCCGCGTGTCGGCCCAAGAGAATGGAAAGGGCAGCTAGATTGATGGGGAAATCTTCCGCAAAAAAGGAATATAATCAAGAACCTTCTTAAACGTTAGAATAGGATGCTGGCAAACTCTACATAGAAATTTCTTTCTTATGTTTGGATTAAATAAATATGCCTTAATGAGTAATTGCCTTTTAAATTTTTCCACAATATAAGGAGGAAAGGTATCAGGAATCTGCACCGTGCCGTAAGTAAAATAAAAAGTTGAGAAATCTATATCCGGCTTGATGTATCCTCTTTCTTCGCACTGTTTCCACAACTGCGTTCCCGGAAAAGGAGTTAAAACGCTTACCGATAAACTATTCACTTTCGCTTTCTTAATAAACTCCCAGGTTAATTGTAAATCTTTTTTCGTCTCAGTAGGATTTCCTACCATAAAAAGCCCTAAGACATCAATATTATATCGATGGCATAAATGAGCCGCCGTCAAATTCACATCAATATCTGAGCGTTTCTTTAAAACATTCAACACCCGCTGGCTGCCAGACTCAAATCCGAATGCAAGCCTTGTACATCCTGCCTCTGAGGCAATCTTTAAGAGTTCATCATCAATGCTATCCGGCCTGGTTGAGGTTGCCCAACAGATAGGTAATTTTTTCTGAATAACAAGTTCACAAAACCTCATTGCCCTACTTTTCTTCCAAAAGAAATCATCGTCAACAAACAATACATAGTGCGTGTGATAGTCGCGGACAAGGCGCTCTAATTCCTCAATTATCATCTCAGGGGCGACACCTCTTACAGGAATACCGCGCCAATCGTTGTGGCAGAAAATGCAGTTAAAGGGACATCCCCGGGATGTCAAAAAAGATGCCATACGCGCGCCAGGAGGAACGAAATCAAGATTAACATCATACGGAGACCTGTCCTTGACAGTACAATAAAATTCCATATTTATCAAGGTTCTATCCGGCAAGGGGATTTCTTCACTTTTTAAAATCGCCTCACGCGAAACTCTGAATATCCCTTCTTTTTCTTGTTTCCTTATAATGTCTAAAAGCATCTTTTCGCCTTCACCGACTACCACCATATCAAAACCATCTTCTTTAGCCTTTTCAGGAAGTGTTGACGCGTGCACCCCGCCAATAATAGTTCTATATCCCATCAGCTTGATGGTTTTCATCAGTTGAACAGCCCTCGGATAGGGGCAGGTAGTTGCAGTAAACCCAACCAAATCCGGTTTGAAATCTTTTATATCTTCTATTACATCATCACCGGCATGTTCATCAAGAATTTTTATGTTGATGCCTTCCCGCTTCAAATAAGCTGCAATGACCAGGATATTGAGGGGTTCATTGGTGTTAAGCATATGTTTTGCCTTAGGATTTATAATAGCAAGTTTGTAACTCATGCCATCTCCTTACCTGGTAATCTTTTCACCCCCGCAAGTTCGATATCGCATAACTCCGCGCAAGGAGAATGGCACATTCTATCTTTGGCACACTGCTTAAAATCGCCTTTAAACACATTACCGAGATAGAAATTATCAATTTTATTGTATTTTTGCTTATACGGCTCACATTCCAAGTAGAAATATCCCTCCATGCAGCTATATACGTTTCCGTTTGCTGTTACAACAAAGAGCTTCCTCCCCGCCTTGCATTTTTTTAGAGAAGTATCATCAAAATCATACCCCTCCGTCCTATCCCTCGCAATAATTCCCGCGCGCTTTAACTCTCGTATGAAACGCGCTTCTTCTTGCGAGTAATCATACTGTGGATCCTTATACGTATCAACTCTGAAATAAAAACCTGTAGCATCTTCAAAGTATTTCTTTAACTCAACGATACCTTTCAAATGCGCTGGAGTAGCTACATAATTAATAGTTACATTGCGAAAACCATGTTTTTTAAGGCGCATCACATTTCTGGCAAGTTCCTCTTTTGAAGCCATCTCAGGATGATAACTCGTCATTATTCTGAATTCTTTCTTCTTAAGCGATAACAGCTTTTCAATGCCAGTGCTTAAATTAGTCACCAAACAGGAAATTACGTGTTTGCGGGGAAAATTTTCTATCAAAGGAACGATATCCTTGTAAAGAAGCGGTTCGCCTCCAGTAACAATAACTGCTGAAGGCGGAAATCGTTTAAGGGCATGAATCCAATCAGGATAAGGATAGTATGCCTGCTTAATTTCATCAGGGCTAAACCTATTCCAAATACAATAGGGGCAGCGATAATTACACCTTACTTGTGGCAAGAATATAATATTAGTAAGATTCGGAAGAAAAAAACGGTAGTAGGGCAAGACAGCAAGCCTTACTCTTTCAGGAAGAAAGGTGTTAATTTTCTTAAGAACAGGTATCAGCATTAAGAAACCCTTTCACAAATCCTGTATTCCAATATATCCCCCCTAATAAAAAAAGCGCGGCAACAACAAAATCCAGGCTATACCCCAATACTAAAAAGCAGGAACTTATGGCTAAAGCGAACGCGAGCGACTGGTTCCAAACACACGCTGACAGAAACAGCAGCGAAAAAACAATGGTTAACACAGGTAAAAAATGCATCTTTCTAAATATCCCATATTTTCTCACCAGGAAACCTTGTACCCTGCCATACCTAAACATCATGGTTAAAAACGAACTAAGCTTTTGAGGCCTGTAATGGTACACGATTGCCTGCGGGCTAAAAAGTAACCTGTACCCTTTTTTCCGTAACCTATAATCAAGCTCAACATCCTCTCCCGGCCATACCCCTTCCAGAAAACCTCCTTCCCGCTGAAGGATCTCCTTTTTGTACATCACATTACACGAAGGATTATGCTCAACGTCAATAATATTTTTCGCTTGGGCCGTACGCATATACTCTGTCACAAAACCTGTCTTTTTCATAAACAGGTATACTTTTTTTTCAAAATCCGTCGCGTCATCAGGCAATTTCTGAATGCCTCCGCAGGCTGCCGTATGAGCAGAATTTTCTTCAAAACCTTCAATAAGAGCTTTCAGCCAACCTGCCTCAACGATACAATCACTATCGGTAAAAGCAACATATTCCGCCTGCGCCTGGTTTACCGCGCTATTTCTTGCGGATGAAGGCCCGACTCCGCTTAAAGTAATAATCTTTATCTTATCCTTATAGCTCTCCACTATGTGTGGAGTTTGGTCATGAGACCCATCATCAACAACAATCACCTCATAATTTGGATAGTCTAAGGCAAGAAGCGATTCCACGCATTTCTTAATAGTCCGCTCCGCGTTTTTCGCGGCGACAATAACTGCTACCTTTGGCGTATTCATTGCTTCCTAAAGAAATACGAAAAAAAATTCAACGCGCCGCGAGCCTTTCTGTAGAGATCAGGGAATGAGCGGGTCTGAAATAAAAATCGCAGTATATAGCCGGGGCGCAGATAAAATTTCTTCAAGCCTAAATCCACATAGTAATTTATCCTTTGGCTTGAAAATGAAGGATACGTGACCACGCCAGTCTGCTCGCCATCTTTAAGCCAATCACCGTAATTCTTGGCATTGAGCCACTTATGTTGAGCGGCTATCTCGTAAAAACGCGTTCCGGGAAATGGTACCGCGCCGGAAAATTGCACAGTGGTCAATCCCAGGGCCAAGGCAAAATCTATAGTTTGCTTGGCGCTTTCCTCGGTTTCACCCGGCAGCCCTATCACAAAACACCCATGAACCTCTAAGCCGCACCTTTTGGCATATTCCATAAACTGATATGATTTGTCTAAGGTAATGCGCTTATTCATATCGGTAAGCATATGCTGACTTCCCGACTCAAAGCCCACAAGAAGCTCACGGCAGCCGGCGCGCTTCATTATCCTAAACATTGCCAAATCCGCGTCATCAACCCGGGAATTTACCGAAAAGGTTATGGTAAGCCTCCTGCGCATTATCTCCTCGCAAATCTCTATTGCCCGGGATTTATTCACCGTAAAGGTATCATCCTCAAAGAAAAACTCTCCCCCCCTTGCTACTTGAGGACAAAGTTCTATATCATGCTCTATTTCATCAACAACATTCCTTGCGGAACGGAGCCGGTATCTAACCCCATGCATTACCTGCGGCCAAAGGCAAAAAATACATTGGTTGGGACAGCCCCTGCCGGCAATAACGTCAATATAGGGATAGAGCTTACCCCCGTCAAAATATTTCATCAAGTCCAGATGATGCCAGGCAGGAAACGGGAGCGCATCAAGGTCCTCAATCAGCGGCCGCGGCGCAGTCCGCTGTGCCTTCCCGTCTTTAAAATACGCGATTCCCGCGACTGAAGAAAGAGTATCATAGTGCTCCACGCAATCGCGCACGGAGTAATCATATTCACCTATACAGGCAATATCCACTGCCCCGCGCCCCGTAAGAAGCGTTTCTTCAGGCAGCGCCGATACATGCGGGCCCACCATAATTACCTTCGCGTTTGATTCCTCTTTTACAATACGGGCGCATTCAATATCCGAATATATTGACGGAGTAGTAGAGTCTAATACCACAAAATCCGGTTTTTCTTCTCTTACGATACGCCTCAAGGCATCTTTATCCTGATTTTGCGCTACCATATCCAAAAGTTTCGCCTGATGGCCGCCCTTTTCTAACACCGCGGCCGCGTAGGCAAGCCAGTCAGGGGCGCGCAAAACCCTGCCCCGCGAACGGGCTGCCCAGCGCTGAGTGCGGCAGAAATCTTTTACAAAAGGCTCATTGAGTAACAATACTTTCATGTTCTTACGGACGTATCGTATAAAAGAAAACGTACTTACCCAATACCTGGTAAATAGTCATAAGCTGTATGCGCCCTGTAAGCTCTTCAAGGAAACCTTTTCCCTGAGCGGGCGCTCCCTTGCCTAAGATAAGATAAAAAACCTGCTGAGGCTCTTTAATCAACCCCGCCTCTTTCAGATGATACTGTGCCTGAATATACTCAAAAAGTTCAGGGTCGCTGGTTTTTAATTTATGGGCGAACTCCGCGGGATAAAAGCAGACGTATCGTATGCCAAAGCGTTTTTCCTTATCCTTGAAATCATCAAGATTATCTACCCATCCCATATACCGCGACGCGTAACGGGCAATCCCGCTTCCTTGCGCGTGGGCGAATAAAAAAACACGCTCATCCGGCTTCGTGAATTCCTTAAGAGACGCCCCCGCGGCGTCTAAGCCATAAAAAACCGTTGTCTGCATCCGTACGATTGAGCTCTTAATAAGAGGAGCCGATACACTTAAGACAATAAGCGCTAAAAAAATAAAACTATCTCGTGCCGTAATCTTTCGCAGCAGCTCAGAAAGGCTAAAAATGGCATAGCTAACACTAATACATACAAATAGCACCAAGGGCATTTGGTAATAATTCTGCCGGTAGAGCGCGTCTGGAAAAACCATCCCATAGAGAACTAATGCGATCGCCCAGCCCATACTATAACGTTGAACCAGGTTCCTTGGTTTATAACAGGCGCGCAGTAATCCTAAAAATGCAAGTATTACGACTCCTATGGTAAAATTCTCAGATACCGCGTATCTCCAAATAGTTACGCCGTAACTCTGCCAGTAGGCAGGCGAAAATATCCTAAATAAATTTTGAGGCTCAGGCATTTGGAATTCCCATCCGCCTTTTCTTGCTAATCCTAAAACCAAGAATATGAATATCGCGTACGGCAAGGATACGTTAACAAAAAACTGAAAGAGGGTTTTTCCGTCCTTACGCCATAGCCCATAAGGGAAACAGCATAGACAAGGGAGAATCCCAATAAGGAAATTATACTGATAGCTCCCCGCCATTAAAAAACATGCCCCTCCCCACAAAAGAGAGTGTGTCTTTTCAGGTAAAGAAGCATATCGTAAGTAAAAGAAACTGCCCAAGAGCATAAAAAATAACGCGGAAGTCTCAGGTTGGAGATTATGCGAAAAAAATACAGCCAATGGCATAACCGCTAATAGAAACGAAGCAAAAAGGCAGATTGAAAGATTATAAAAAAAAAGACGAGAAATACAAAAGATTATGACGATTCCCAAAACCCCAAAGATAACATTCACTACCCGCGCTCCCCAAAGGTTTTCACCAAAAACATTCCAGGCTCCAAGTATTTGATAAGGAAACAAGGGAATCCCTGAATTTCTAATAATACCTGGGTCTTGATCAAAGGCATTATAAAAATAAACCCTCTTAGTCAAAAAGTCTCCGGTTCGCTTCATTTCCTGAGCCATGCTAAGATATTCATTTTCTTTCATATTATGATACCCAATCGCGGGGAAACTGATATTTTGGCTTCGCAGAATGGCCCCGAAAGAAATAATCAACAATAACAAAATAACACTGCTGACATGTTGGGCTGTTTTTTTCATATGGGTGGGGATGAACGCATCTTGCGGATTTCTTCTTTAAGAAGGATTTTCTCAAGCCAAACATAGAGAATGGAGAAAAAATACTTACGGCTTAACTCCCGAATATGGTATTTACTTACCCCGCTGCCTCTTCCATTCCAAGTAATAGGAATAACCGCATAAGAAAAACCGGAAATTATAGCTTTAAGCGGCATTTCCACGGTAATATTAAAATACTGGGATACAAGCGGCTGCATTGCCCGGATAACCTCAATTCTGTATGCCTTAAAGGCATTTGACACATCATTGTAGTCTATAAGAAAAAGCGTTTGAATAAAAGTATTTCCCAAACGGTTTAACATAAGCTTTAATTGAGGATATCCTGTTGTTTTACTTCCCTTCATAAAACGTGAGCCAAATACGCAGTCATACCCTTCTAGTATTTTCTGATAGTAGCGTACCACATCTTTGGGGTCATCAGAACCATCGCCCATGTAGATTACCACGATATCCGCGTTAACGCTCTCTAATCCCCTTTGTATCGCGCGGCCAAAACCTTTTGGCGGCTGGGCACAAACGACTTTCACCTCATTATGCAGCATAACAATCTCATTAAGTACTGAAGGCGTATTATCGGTAGAATTATCATTGACAATGATAATTTCGTATGGTACCCCGTTCAGGGCTAATTCATGAATGAGCGCTTCCGCGGTCTTTTTAATACAATCCTGCTCGTTATGAACAGGAATCACCACGGATACCTTCATTGTTTTCTTTCCAAGAAGAGCAGGCTGATGAAAAAAGAAGAAAAGATTGTCTGGAGGCCTATGGTAAGAAAGGTCATGGCAAAAATAGACTCTCTCATTCTATCAAGCGCGCCAAAATGCGCTGAAAACCACTCGGCAATAATAGCAATAATCATGCCAAAACCTATCAAAAAGACGATCCCCCCTAACAACAAGCCCTTTTCAAGGCTAAAGAGGCGCTGAAAGAAAACAGTAATTTTATCGTACCTAAGCAGCCCTTGGCGTATGCCAAAGGTATGCGCGTATACTCCTATGTTGATAACCTGATACGAAAGTATGGAAAGCATGCTCGCGAAAATCATAAGATGGATGTCCCAATAACGGCCCATAAAAAGAAAAGGGCCTTTCAAAAGAAACAAAGACAGCAATGTTCCTAACGTAAGCCCAATCCCCCCGGGGATAAAATAAAGCCACAGCGGGCAATAAAAGAGCATAAAACGCACATGCCGCCAGGCATCAAAAAATGGGCTTAACTTAGATTTACCTGTGCGAGGGTGATAATCAATGGGTATCTCCTGTATCTTAAGATTATACGTGAGCGCGGAAAAAACCATTTCCGTGGCAAATTCCATGCCCGGGGTTTTTAAGTGCATCTTCTCATATGCCTGGCGGGTAAAGCCGCGCATACCGCAATGAATATCAGAAAGGCGGGTATGAAAAAAAAGCCGGCACATCCCTGAAAGTATTGGGTTGCCGATATAGCGGTGCGACCAGCTCATTGCCCCTTCTTTCATTGTCCCCTTAAACCGCGAGCCCATTACTAACTCATGCCCCTCTTTTAACGCGTTCAGAAAACGCGGGATATCATAGAAATCGTAGGAATTATCGCTATCAGCCATAATGAAGTATTTGCCTTGAGCCTCTTTTAATCCCCGCAAATAGGCTGAGCCATAGCCGCGTTGAGGCTCTAACACGACGATAGCCCCTTCAGATTTCGCAATCTCTGCCGAGCGATCAGTTGAGCCATTATCTACAACAATAATTTCTCCGTTTAGATGCTCTCTCGCAAATACTTCTTTGATCTTCCTGACACAAATGGCTATCGCCTCTTCTTCATTAAGGCATGGCAAAATCACCGAAACTTCTGTTTTTATACTATCCATATCCTCACCATAGTATGTTAAAAAACCTGATATAGTTATTGCCTTCTTCGGCATCGATTAACGGGGTAAAATGCTTTAATCCCCTTCCTCCTAAGAAATAAAGCCTCACAAATAAACTACGGCCTAACTGGGTATCTAAAAGAATAGATTTATATTCGCCCTTTACCTCATAAATAAGAATAGAAAATGGCACATTAGGATTAGAATATGGCACCTCGACAAGATCATCCTGGCGAAAAACAAACGCGCTTCTTGGAATTTGCCCGTTATTTGAATGCACGCTGCCATCTTTGACATTATACACGAAACCATTTTCAAAATATGCGCTATCATCTTTAAGCCTGCCGTTTGTCAACGCGCTATAAAACTGCACCCTCTGAGAGAGCCATTCATCTAAATCCTTGTTTTCTATAAGAAAAGCTTCCTGATAAAATTGTTCTATCTGTATTTCATTCTTGCTTAAGTTTTTAAGGTACTCCACAATTTGATTCTTCTCTATCCGGCTAAAATTTTGCGCGATATACACTTTTGGGAAACTCCAATTTCCTAAATAAGAAATTGCCGGCATCTTAAATGGCATCGTATGATCAACGACAAAGACTGCCTTTGCCGCGGGAGAAAAAAGTATCTTTATTGCCTCATCTGCCGCTTTTTGGGAAAGAATTTTCTTCAACACCTCGCCTGCTTTTTCCTGCGGCAAGGTAAGCACATGCTCTAATAACAGCGCTGACCGCAGAGGGTCTTTCATATGCTGGTCTAAAAGCTCAAATGCCTTATTCCCTGCGTTATTCAACATTCTAAGAATTGCGACTGCCTGATTTTCATCCTGAGAAAGCAAAGCCTTAGCCATCCAATATGCCTGAGGCAAATGCTGGCTCTGGCCGTCAAAAATAACCCGGCGCCCGGCAACTACCTTAAACCAATCGCCAAAATCCCACCAGGAATTTATGATTGTTTCCTGCGGGGTTTTTTCCTGTGCAAGATTCAACACCTGATACCAGGTATCATCCATGAGTGGATAGATGCTCTTTGCAACCGCGTAACCCTTATTCGCCAATGATACACATAATACCAATGCCCCGCCCATAACTATACCCACGCCAAGGCCGCTTTTTCTGTTTCTGAAATATGCCATGGTATCATGAATACCCCACCCGAGGCATACCGCAAAAGGCACCAGAAGAAAAACAGCAAAGCGCACGCCTCTCATGGTGGCAAAAAACATCAATAAATACCAGATAATAAAAATGACAATAGCCGAACGCTTAGTATTTGAAAACGACTTGGATAAGAACGCGCGCAGCGCTGTTACGGCCATGCAAAGCAGTGATAATCCAACAATCCATGCAGGGGCGATAGTATTACCTATTTCTCTCAGGTTCATCTTTCTCAACTCGCCAACCGTAGAGAATACGTTAGGCCATATAGAGGCCATTAAAGGTTTATTCAAAACTACCGCTCTTTTTATATCATTATATAATACGGTAAACGGTTCAACGCCAGCAATAAGAAACACCCATGAAAAAGAGAACGCTACAAAGAGCACTGCCGCTAAAGCATTCCGGTGGGCACACGATAATTTCATAGCGGAAGTTTCAGCCCGTTCCAGAGGGCCATCATCGCCGCCAGAAGAACCTCTTAATCGGGCTCTAAAATAACAATACTCTATGAACGAACATCCCCAGAAAAATAATTCGCACCCCAGAATAACTACTACGATATACCACCAAAAAGCCCATGACGTAAAGGCGAATAACCCTACAAAAAACGCTGAAATAACAAGCCACTGAACCTTTCGCCTAAGCATTACCTTTTCCACGGAAATAAGATATGCCCATACAATAAGGACAGGAAACAACAAATTAAAGATATCCATATCAAACCACCCCGCGCAACTACGGGGGAGAAATACAGGCGCTAGCCCAACAAATAAACAACTCACTGTAGCTCCGATGTATCCTCCGTATTTGAAAGAAAACAGAAAAAGCGCAATAATAAAAAGACAGGTGAAAAACAATGGCAGATAAAAAAGAAAGGTAAAAAGCGGCACAGCGGTAAAAAGAGAAAACACCTTATAAAGAAAAGCTGAGAAATAAAAGAGTAATTGCCCCCAACTCAAGAAAGCGCCTTTTGGCGCAATCATCAACATATCCCATTGTTTTCCATCAATAACCGCATCCCCTGGATGGCCGAATTTAAGGACATTCTCAACGTACCGCGCCCAATGCCAGCAATCTAATTCCATAAGGTAGGTTTGCCCTCCATCATCCTGGTATCTATTCTTTAGATTCTTATAGATATCGCCGATTTGCTTGCGGATATTTGCCTTGTTATATTTATAATATTGCTTTATCTCTGATTGTACGATGGCATCTTTTGCCGAATAATAAAACTGGGGAAACCTTTTCTGAACTTCAGCCGTTGCCTGCTGTTGAACAATTTGTTTTACGATTGACGAAGCCTGGGTTTTGAGCTGTGGGAAAGTAATGGGAAACGCGCGAAAATAAATATTGACGCTGAGAACAAATCCTATGGCCGCGATAAAAAACACCTTTTCTTTTTTCATACTCTCACTTCTCTTAACGTCTTACTGCGTTTTTTACTATGTGGCTGCCTATCTTTTTATATCTGAGGCTTCAGTAGTAAAATAGAAATCTTCAGTAGCAGCGTTTTTCTGCTGTATACTCACCACCCCATGCATAAGCCTTCCCTTAAGCTCACCATGCCAAAAAGCGAGGCTCCCGTCAGTATGCTCACCGAGAGACTCCCACGCGGATGTCCCATCGTTACCAGGAGTAAGGGAATAAGCAGCGCTCCGATACCCCTTGCTAGCGAGATTCTTTGAAGTAAAGACGTTCCCTGAGGAAAAAGTAAGGATATCTATCTGCGGCTTGTCTTGTCCATCGGGAAGACGGCTTAGATATACCACCCATTCCTCAGCCCTCAGTAATTGGCTGGCTTTTGTTTCTTCATCTTGCTTAGCGCGCTCGAAGGAAACCGTCGCTGACACGGAAGACGGCTTCTTTTTATTTCTTTCCGCAGCCAGAGAAAACGGGATACACATAATCACCATACCCATTGTTAAAACAATACACAGTCTTTTTTTCATATACGTTACCCCTTTCCACAGCTCACACGCCCCGTATAATATATGTCAATAACCATGTCAAATGCGGAGATTAGGTGATCGGGAGATTAGGATTTGGTGATTAGGATATCAGGATATTGGGAATAAAATATCGGTTTTTTCCCTAATCCCCCGATTTCCCGATCCCCTCCCGCCCAAGGCGGGATCCCGCCTCATCAAAGACTATAGCGGGAAAATCCCAATTCCCTCATACCCTAATATCCCTGCCTGCGGCTCGCCTCACGGCGAAGCCGTGGGCAGGCAGGCGCTTTTAACATGTCACTACCTCATAACTTTATTCCATCGGTTCCTTACCAGCCCACGCCTGCCAGGTGAGGATATATTTTTTTACCCAATCCAAATCCTTATCGTCTTTTTTGGCAAGCCTTAGGTAATGCCGAAAATGCTCTATGGCCTTTGGCCGGTTAACAAGATACTCCGCGTAAATATACCCCAGATTAAAATGGGAATAGGCATCATCAGGCCTTAATTTCACCGCTTCTTCAAATTCTGAAACTGCCCGTGAATATTCCTTTTGCTTGCTATAAAAGACCCCTAAATTATAGTGCATATTACCGGTTTGTTTTATCAGCGTTTTATTCTGATGCGCGAGCTCTACAAATTTTTTCGGTGACTCAAAGGCGCGCTGCTCTATAAGCTTGTTTTTCTTTACCGCCTCCTGATAATCCTTCGTCAAGGTTTCCGTAGTGTCGCGCAGCTGCGCCAGTTCCGCCTCTGCCTTTACCAATGCCTTATCTGCCTGAGTACCGCGCTCTTTGAGTTTGGCTAAAGCGGCCTGTGTTTCTTTGAGGGTTAGCTTTAACTCGCCATTTTCTTTCTGTAACGCTGTTTTTTCATCGGTTATCTTTTTTACCCAGCTCTTATCCCTTTCCTTGGCAAGGTCATCTTCCAACTCCTGTTTTTGGGCTTCCAGCTTTCCCTGAGCATCTTTGAGTGCCGCATGCTTATCCTCTAAGTCCTTAAGGACGCCTTGAATTTCTTCCTTTTCTTTTACCGCCAGTGCCCTATCACTTTTTTCCTTTGCCAAAGCATCTTCAAACTCTCTGGCTTTACTTTTTTCATTGAGCAAGAGCTTCGCTTGATTAATAAGATTATCGCGATCCATAGAAAGAGCCTGGAAATCCTTCTGTAACGCATCATACTTATCTTTGAGTTCCTGACCACCTTGGCCCATAGGCTGGCTTTCGGTATTTTCGTTCTCGGATACCCCCGCAGCTCTGACGCCTTTATCGTATATCGCGTTTATGCCTATCACGCATACGAAGGCTACAAGAAAGGTAAACCCCGTTAGAGAACTTCGTTCTCTAACGGTTCCCGCTGACGGTGGCATTAAACCACCGTCAGCGGCTATATCTTTTCCACCACTGGCTTTGTCGGTAGCTTTCTCTGACGGGGCAAGACATCCTGTTTTTTGCTTAAAAAGACTCATAGGGTTTCTCCTCTTTTATCGCAAATTTTTCATCGCTGCCACTCACATCTTTAATATCACGATAAGGTTTTATTTCGGAGCCGGCTGGAAGCTCCTGCAGTGCTAAAGGCTGCTCTTCTTGAGGCGTTGTTGTATAGCGCGGGGCAATAGTATCATATCCTCTATACTCCTTGCCCGGCTTATCGCCGAAAGCCCTTTCATTGCCGGTAGAAAGCTCATCGCCGCTAATAATATGCGGGGTAAGCATCACCAGAAGCTCCGTCCTGTCAGTCTTGCCGGTTTTTGAACTGAAGATAAACCCGATCAAAGGAATTTTACTTAAGAACGGCACACCCTCGGAAGAACTTGTCTTCTCCTCTTTACGCAATCCGCCCACAATAAGGGTGGTATTATCCTTCATCATCACGGTTGTCTCAGTTAACGAGGTATCGATAATAGGAATTTTATTGCCGGTAGGCGTCGTAAGAGAAGAGGTAACACTAGAAACCTCAGGCTTTACTTTGAGCGTGATAAATCCGTCGTCATTGATTACCGCGGTAAGCGCAAGCTGAATACCGACATCGACAAAGGTAACTTCTTCGGAAATAGTGCTTGTCGTTTGGCCCGCGGTTGTGGTCGAGGTCGTATATGCCTGGCGTTCGCCGATATGAATCTTCGCCTCCTGATTATTTACCACCGCTAACTTGGGATTGGAAAGAATCCGGGTTTTCCCCAAGGTTTGCAGATATTTAAAAAATATATCAAAATCTCGCTTATCCTGCACTATCCCATAGTGCATCTCCTCCCCGAGCACTTTTTTCGTGCTTGAGGCAAAGTCGCTGGTTGTTCCGCTAAACGGATACGCGCCAATTCCGCCGCTCATAGTAGTTTCCAGGAACTTATCTCTTGTCTGCCAGGTATCCGTAGATTTCTGAATAACACTAAAAGGCGTTGAACCTAGATAATTCACCCCGTGATTCTTGGCAACCTGAAATATTCCTTCCCATTCAAAACCGCTGTCTAACTGATCGGTTAATTTAATCTTCACAATCTTGGTATCAATGATGACTTCTTTTGTCTGCTTATCCAGGCTTCGTATCAACGCCTCTATTTCCTGCATCCGTTCGGAAAGCGTTTGCACGATAAGCTGGTTATTACGTTCATCGGCTTTTACGAAACCAACCTTTTTCGAATCTAACTGGGTCTTAAGGATATCCTCTACTTCTTTGGCTTTCGCGTATTTTAAGGTAAAGACCCGCACCATATTCACCTTTTCAAATTCTTCCAGAGCAGTTTGCATCCTCTGTATCCGCTCCGGAGTATCCATGATAAGCACATTCCCTGATTCAGGCTCAACCAATACTCTGCCGATGTCGCTTTTAAGGGCGTCAAGGAGGCTAAACGCCTGCTCGGGGATAGCATACTTAAGCCGCATCATTTTTACCTGGCGCATATCATAAAAATTACTCCCGTAAAACGCCTTATATTCTACCTCAGTCATCACATTGCAAATATTGCCTTGCTGCATATAGGCAAGGCCGTTTGAACGCAGCATAACGTCAAAGACATCCTTAATCAGCACATTTTCAACCATGAGGCTCACGCGGCCGGAAACATTTTTGGTAAAAATAATATTTAATCCCGTTTTTGAGGTCAGGTATTTCAGCGCGTCAATAATATCAATATTGCGCAGGTCCAGGGTGATTTTCTGGCTAAAAACCGCGTCCGCGGACACTTCCCTTGGGGCTGCCTGAACTGCTTCAGGCACAGCCGTTATTTCCTGTGCCCATAGAGCAGTAGAAAGTAGAAAGTAGGCAGTAGAAAGTAGAAAGCCACCGTAAACAAATACTATTCTTAGTTTCCTCCTCTTCACTTTATACTTTACACTTACACACTTACACACTTACTTCTCCTCCCATTTCTCCCAGATAAGAAGATATTTTTTCGCGCGCTCGGCATCTTTATCATCTTTCGGCGTGCCAAGAAGATAACGCTTGAAATGCTTAATTGCCTTCGTGCGGTCATTAAGGTAATCCGCGTAAACAATTCCCAAGTTATAATGCGTCGCCGGGTCATTCGGGGTAAGCTCCAAAACCTTATCAAATTCCACGATCGCCTCGCTGTATTCCTGGCGCTGAATATGGAATACCCCTAAATTATAATGAAGCACTCCATTTTCCTTAAGCAACCGGTCTTTTAAAAGCGCGACCTGAGCAAGCTTGCGCGGATAAACTTCAACTTTTTCTTTAAGAAACTTATTGGCATGAAAGAGTGTCTTGTTCCTTTGCGTAAGATTTTCTTTTTCAGAATCCAGCGCCCTTACTTTTTCTTCGCAGCCCTTGGCCTGAGTAAGAAGCCTATTCTCATGCTGGCGCAGGCTTGCGATAATGGCATCCTTCTCCTCACTATCCGCGGCAAAGTCTTCATTTTTCTTACGCTGCATTTCTTCTTTGGCGTTTACCTCTTTCAACTTTGCCTGGAGATTGGTAACCTCTTTTTCCAGGCTATTGACTTTTGTCTGGCGCTCATCCAGCTTTAAGAGAGCACCATCCTGCTCGAGAAGGAGCTCTTTTTGCCTCTGTTTTAATTCAAGGATATTTTTTTCCTTATCATGGACTACCGCCGCCATATCATCATCCTTGGCCCTATATTCCTGTTCGCGGAATTTAAAGTCATTAAGCTGTTTTTGCAGGCTTGTTTTCTCCCCCAGCAAGAAAGCGCATTTGTCTTCATATTCCTTAAGCAGAGCGGCATTTTGCTTCTGCTTCTCAAGAAGCTCCTTTTCCCGCTCCTTAACATCAGCAAGCATCTTCTCCTTGTCCTGAGAAGATGCCCCTAACTCCAGGCTTTGCTGTTCCAAATTTTCCTTTACCTGCTTGCAATTGGCTGATGCAATTTCCAAAGATTCCTTTTCATCCCGAAGCTGGTTAAGATTAGTTTCATACTCTTTGAGCCTCTGCTCATATTCACGCTGTTGACCGCTCAATGCTTCCTGCGACTGGCTTAACTGAGCAGCGGTTCTTTCCAATTCATTCTGCAGTGTTATTTTTTCATTTTCCCTAACAGAAAGCTTATCTGCGGAGTCTTTGGCCTGAAGAAACAACTGCTCGCTTCGCCCAATGGCATCCTGCAATTGCTTCTCCTTCGCGCTAAGAGAATCGCTCAACTCTATAACTTTACTATCTAAAGAAAAAAGCTTTGTTTCCTTATCTCTTAATTGGGCTTCTAATATCTTCTTCTGGCCTTCTACCTCTGAAAGAGAAGCTGATAATTCCTTGCCCTGGCCATGTAAGTTGGCCTGCTTACTCTTAAGCTCTGAAAGCTCTTTCTCTAATGATGCCTTTTCGCTTTGTACTCTACTGAGGCCATCCTGAAAACCCTTGATCTTCCAGAGATCCTCTCCATGCGCCTTCAGCAATGCCCTCTGAACATTTTTTAATTCCGCGGTTTCCTTCTCTTTTGCCTCAAGGGCAGCGGTTAACTGCTGGATGGAACCCGAGAGCGCCTTCCCTTCACCCTGCAGGTTCTGCTGCTGGCTCTTATATTTTTCCAACTCGGCCTTTAATGCGGCCTTTTCAGGCTCTACAAGAGAAAACCGGTTTTCATAGTCTTCTATTTTTTTCTGTGTATCCTTTTGTTTTTCTAATAATACCTGCTCTGACTGTCGCAGGTTTTTTATCATATCATCTTTTTCTTTTAGCGCATTGTTTACCTCTGAAAGAGAAACTGATAATTCCTTGCCCTGGTCCTGTAAGTTGGCCTGCTTACTCTTAAGCTCTGAAAGCTCTTTCTCTAATAATGCCTTTTCGCTTTGTACTCTACCGAGGCCATCTTGAAAACCCTTAATCTTCCAGAGGTCCTCTCCGTGCGCCTTCAGCAATGCCCTTTGTACCTGTTTTAATTCCGCGGTTTCCTTCTCCTTCGCCTCGAGTGTGGCAGTTAACTGCTGGATGGAACCCGAAAGCGCCTTCCCTTCACCCTGCAGGTTCTGCTGCCGGCTCTTAAGCTCTGCTAAGGTATTCTCTAAGGCTCTCTTCTCATTCTCTATACCGCCAAGCTTAGCTTCATATATTTTACTTTGCGCGGCCAACTCCTCATTACGCTTGCCTAACTCCTGTAATGATCTTTCTTTCCCGATTAAGGCGTCAGATAATTCTTTACCTCTTGATTCTAAGGCGCGCCTTTCTCTCTCAAGCTCCTTTAACGCCTGCGCTAACCCTGTTTTTTCCTTCTCTACTTCCTGTAACGAGGCAAGTTTTACTTCGTAACTTTCTAACTTTCCCTGAGCATCCTGTTGCTTCTTTAACAGCTCTGCCTGTGACTGCCGTAATTCCGCGATCACTTTCTCTTTATCCTGAATACTCCCGGTCAATTGCTGCAGAGAACCCGTAAGCTCCTTACTCTGGCCCTGCCAGGATATTTCTTTTTTCTTTTGCTCATCACATGCTGTCTGCAACGATGTTTTTTCATCTTGCATCTGGCGAAGCCTCTGCTCATATTCCTGTATTTTAGCTGCTCCTTGTCCATGCTTCAGGGTAAGCTCCGCCAAAGCCTTTTCCTTGGCAGAGAGCACTTGAGAAAGGTCTTTCTCCTTGGTTTCCAAGGTAAGGCTTTTTGACTGCGCATCTTTTAGTTGCTGTTCTAGCGATACCTTGAGAGCTTGCAATTGCCCAAGCTGAAGAAGCTTTGCGTCATATTCCTTTATTTTTCTTTGAGCATCCCCTTCTTTTTTCTGCAGTTCTATATATTCCTTCTTTAATTCCGCGGTTTCCTTCTCCTTCGCCTCGAGTGTGGCAGTTAACTGCTGGAGGGAACCCGAGAGCGCCTTCCCTTCACCCTGCAGGCCTAGCTGCTGGCTCTTAAGCTCTGCTAAGGTATTCTCTAAGGCTCTCTTCTCATTCTCTATACCGCCAAGCTTAGCTTCATATATTTTACTTTGCGCGGCCAACTCCTCATTACGCTTGCCTAACTCCTGTAATGATCTTTCTTTCCCGATTAAGGCGTCAGATAATTCTTTACCTCTTGATTCTAAGGCGCGCCTTTCTCTCTCAAGCTCCTTTAACGCCTGCGCTAACCCTGTTTTTTCCTTCTCTACTTCCTGTAACGAGGCAAGTTTTACTTCGTAACTTTCTAACTTTCCCTGAGCATCCTGTTGCTTCTTTAACAGCTCTGCCTGTGACTGCCGTAATTCCGCGATCACTTTCTCTTTATCCTGAATACTCCCGGTCAATTGCTGCAGAGAACCCGTAAGCTCCTTACTCTGGCCCTGCCAGCTTGCCTGCTGGCTCTTAAACTTATTCACCTCTAGCTGTAATGACGCCTTTTCATTCTCAAGCTGCGCTAACTTTATTTCATATTCTTTTGCCCGGCTAGTTATTTCCTGGTATTGCTTATTTAACTCCTGTGAAGCTTTTTCTCTTACCTCCAAGGTTTCTTTCAATTCTTTGGCCTTCTGTACGACATCGTCAAGCTGTGATTCTACAGCGGCTTTATCTTTCTGCAGCTGCTCTAACAAAGTAAACCTTGCCTCAAAATCTTGGATCTTTCCCTGGGCCTCTTGCTGCTTTTTTAACAGCTCTGCCTGTGACTGCCGCAGCTCCGCGATCACTTTCTCTTTGTCCTGAATATTGCCGGTCAATTGCTGCAGAGAACCCGTAAGCTCTTTACTCTGGCCCTGCCAGCTTGACTGCTGGCTCTTAAACTTATTTACCTCTATCTGCAATGACGCTTTTTCATTCTCAAGCTGCGCGGACTTTCCTTCATACTCTTTCAGGCGGCTGGTTATTTCCTGGTATTGCTTATTTAACTCCTGTGAAGCTTTTTCTCTTACCTCCAAGGTTTCTTTCAATTCCTTAGCCTTCTGCTCGACAACGTCAAGCTGTGATTCTACAGTAGCTTTATCTTTCTGAAGCTGCTCTAACGAAGTAAATTTTACCTCAAAATCTTGGATCTTTCCCTGGGCATCCTGTTGCTTCTTTAACAGCTCTGCCTGTGACTGCCGTAGTTCAGCTATCAATTTCTCTTTATCCTGAATACTGCCGGTCAATTGCTGCAGAGAACCCGTAAGCTCCTTACTCTGGCCCTCCCAGCTTGCCTGCTGGCTTTTAAACTTACTTACCTCTATCTGCAATGACGCTTTTTCATTCTCAAGCCCTTGCAGTTTGTTACGGATAATTTCATAATCCTGTAGTTTTAGCTGAGCCTCATGCTGCTTCTTTAATAACTCTGCCTGTGACTGCTTTAGTTCCGCGATCAATTTCTCTTTATCCTGAATACTGCCGGTCAATTGCTGCAGTGAACCCGTAAGCTCTTTACTCTGGCCCTCCCAGCTTGCCTGCTGGCTCTTAAGTTTATTTACTTCAGCCTGCAAGGCTGTTTTTTCATTCTGTAACCCGGTGACCTTTGCTTCATATTCTTTGCTTTTAGTTAGTGCCTGCTGATAGTACTGGGTTATTTCCCCCAACGACTTTTCTTTAGTTTCTAGCGACCCTGAAAGTTCCCTGCCTTTAGAGTCAAGGGTGAGCATTTTTATCTGCAGTTCCTTAAGCTGCAATTCCGCCGCGGCTTTTTCTTTTTGTAATTGCCGCAACTGAATAAGCGTTGTGTCGCGATCCTTTAACGTGGCATTATAGTTTTCCTGTAATTTCTGGTATGCCTGCCTCGTGGTTACCAATTCTTCTTTTAAGGTATTAAAATCTTTGACAAAACTGCTTAACTCGTCATCAAAAATAGCCTCTTCACAAAAAGCAAAAGAAGGAATACCGGTAATTAAAAGTACAACCCACGCCGTATGATGAAAAAACTTTTTTTTCATACCTTGTCTGATTCCCGCTCTCTTGTTGAACTTAGCGTCCTGCTTCTTAACGAGGATCGCTATATGCCCGAAACCCCTTCAGGGATAAGTCTTGAGGGATGGCATCGTTAGTATCCTGAGCCGCCACCAAAGCCTCAGAGCTTATATGGTCAACCTTAACCTCATCCAAACCGTAAACCTTAAGCCCCTTGGGAACTAAGTGCCCGGAGGCTGCTTCCCCATCATTTTCTTTAATAGTTACCGCCTGATTCAAGCCGCCATCTTCCTTACCTTCTTCCGGGCTTTCTTCCGGTTGATTATCACTACTCGCATCCTGGCGCATGGGCTTAATCGGCTCAGGGATTTCTATAGGATACTCTTTTTTAAACACATCAAATTTCTTAAACTCTTTAACCCCGAATTTTTCCGAATCCTTATCCTGCGGCGTAATAAGCTTATCCCCGTCATAAATAATCGGTGTGAGCAAAATCAATAATTCGGTGCGTTCAGTAAGCTGGGTTTTTGACCGGAATAAATTCCCTAGAAAAGGGATATCCCCCAATACCGGGACCTGCCGTGAGCTTTCGCTCTTTTCTTCCTTTCCCAGGCCTCCGATAATTACCGTAGAGCCGTCTTTAGTCATCACCATAGTTTCGGCAGTCGTCGTATCAATAATAGGAATGAGATTGCCTTCGGAGCTCTCCACATTTCCTATGACACTGCTTATCTCAGGCTTTACTTTCATCGTGACATACCCATCCTCATTAATAGTCGGCGTAATGGTAAGCTGCACCCCTATGTCAACATAGGTTACTTCCTCAGCAGTAGTCTTGGTCGTGGTCCCCGCGGTCGTTGTCGTGGTAACATAGGCCCGGCGCTCCCCTACATGCACCTTTGCCTCATGATTATCAACCACGGTTAACGTCGGATTAGCGAGGATTTTGGTTTTCCCAAATGTCTGCAGATATTTTATCAATACATCAAAATCGCGCTTACCATTAATAACTCCCACATGCATCGCCTCTCCGGGCTTTACTTTTGAACCCACAACACTATCTACCGCGGTCCCGCTAAAAGGATACGAGCCGACACTATCACCCAGGGAACTGAGGACCTGCTGCCTCGATTGCCAGGCGGCGGTTGATTTCTGAATAAGGCTGAAAGGATACGAGCCTAAATACGTCAAGCCATGGGTTTGGGCCAAGCTGAAAAGCCCTTCCCATTCAATACCGCTGTCTAACTGATTGGTAAATTTAATCTTGAGTATCTTGGTATCTACCAAAACCGCCCGCGTCTTTTTATCCAGCCCTTTTACCAGCTCTTCGATATTTTTCATCCTTTCAGGAAGCGTCTGGACAATTATCTGATTGGTACGCTCATCTGATTTTATGGTCCCCACTTTTTTTATGTCAAGCTGTGCCTTAAGCTGCTCCTCAACATCCTTAGCCTTAGCGTATTTCAAGCCTATTATCTTAACGGTATTTTTCTGCTCCAAATTTCCCAGTATACCTTCTGCCTCCTCAATCTTTTCTTGCGTATCCATCATCATCACCGTGCCTGATTCCGCATCAACCAGCAAACGGCCGATCCCGCTTTTTACCGCGTCCAAAAGATTAAATGCCTGTTCGGGAATCGCGTAATTAAGGCGAAATACCTTCACATGGCGGGTATCGGAAAATTTCTTGCCGTAGAGCACTCTATATTCGTCTTCAGTCATAATGCTGTAGATATCGCCTTTGGTGTCATACGCGAGATTATTTAACCGCAACATGATGTCAAAGACATCCTTCACATTGACATTTTCAACCGTCAGGCTCACCCTGCCGGCAACACTCTTGGTGACAACGATATTCAATCCCGCTTTCATCGCCAGGAATTTAATGGCATCAACGGCATCAATATTGCGCAGGTCTAAACTGATTTTACCCTGCAGGGGGCCGGCTGCAGCCATAGGCTGTTTACTGACGACTGTCGCCTGAGCTGTCTGGATAAGCGTATCCTCCGCCTCTATTCGGCCAGCCGCCAAACAGCTTAATAAAAAGTAAAAAACGAACCCCCGCCTGTATTCTTTCATTTTAGTTCGATCTCTTCTCCGGCATAACTCAAAACCACTTTATCCTTAAAAATCGCCTGGACCTTGACATTATCTATCATCTGCCCCCGCTTTACAAAAAAAGTCTTGAGCGCTTTCGTGTCTTCTATCATCGCGTCAGGATCGCTTGACCATGAAATCCCTACGAGTTTTAAATGAGCTGTTGCCTCAAGAATCTTTGCGAGAGAACCACCGGTTTTCTCCGGCACAAGGGCAGTTTCGGTTTTTTTGGGCCCCATCTTAAAAATATCTCGTGCCGATACCTTTTCCAAATAATACGCCACGGATTTTCCGCGTGCTGTTTTTTCTCCAAAACCCTCCAGTTGCTTTATGGCGCTTGATGCCTGCAGTGTTAGCTCAGGGATTTTCTTCTGGTTTAGGATTGAAACACTTATAGTGATTATGAAACTAACCCCTAAGAAACACACGAAACCAAACAAAATAATATTAATGGCTTTACTATCAATGCGGCGAGGCTTTGAATCTTTCAGCCATTTAAGAAACCTGCCGTTAAGGTAAGCAACTCTCGCTATCCACGCGGGAATGGAAAAAAAGCTTAAGCCATGATGCTTAAGAGCAGCTAAAGATACAGTATCTTTAGCAACCGGATCTTCTATCAGCTTCAATAATTGTTTCTCTGGGGTAAGCGGCTTCTTTGGCAACATACTGCATCTATAAAGTCAATCCTTGAAGAATACTCCGGACTCTTGGTTAACAGAATACACTCAACACTTCGTTTTAACCCTGCTGGCAAACATTCTTTTTTTTACCCCGTCAGAAAGCCCCGCCATTTATGGCGGGGATGAAAGATATGAAAGCTTAATTCCTTATAGAAAGAGCGGTGTAAAAGCCCCGTCCTTTCTAACGGGGTTTACTTACTATCAAAAGGCGAGGCATCTCCATCCTCTCTATCAATATCTAAGGTAAGTTCAACCTTTTTACGCAGGTCCTCTGCTTTTTGCTTATCCAGGTCAGCCTGCGTATGGATGGTATCTAATTCCTTGGATATTCCCGAAATCCTTTCCTGAAGAAAGTTGCTTACGGTAGTCAATTGGTCAAGCTGCTCCAAGGTTTTTGATTGCAGCCTGTTGGGCGCGGCCAATTGCTCTTGCAAAATAACAACCTGAGAACCCATACGGCTTAACGAAGCATTCAAGCTGTTTGCCGCCTTTTCTTTCTCATCCAAGGCTGCCAGTAACGTGTTTTTTTCCTTCACAAGATTGTCAAGCTGTTCCTTCATAAGAGCTATTTCTCTCTGTCTCTCGCTTATTTCAACCTCTTTTTTGGTCAGAAGGTTAGACAACTGGCTCACCGTACTTTTAAGATTGTCATAGGAAAGCGTTGATTCACTGACCCGCGCGTTCAACTGGCTGATCTGATTTTCATTGGCAATCTTGGCAAGCTTCAATTCACCAAGCTCTACTTCCAAATTCCTTTTTGATTCTTTTACCTGCGAAAGTTCTTCTGAAATACTTTTCACCTGTTTTTCTTTAACCTCTAAAGCCTCGGTAAGCCCGGCATTTTTTTTGGCCCAAGGCTCAGCAGAATCATTTTGCTTCAAGAGCTCTTCTTTTGCCTTAAGCAGCTCTTTCTCCAAAAAAGACTTTTCTTGCCGGTAATGCGCAAGCTGCCTTTCTAAATCCGTCGTGGTATTAGAAAACACCGCCAGCTTATCATTTAATTCATCAACCTTATTTTCTAAAACCTGTTTTGCCTTGCCTAATGAAGCAACCTGCTGCTCCTTTTGGGAAAGCTCATTTTTTACCTTTTCGAGGCTATCGGCAGCCGTGGCAAACTCTGCCTCCAGCTTATTTTTAGCCTGGAGAACCTTGGGAAAACTATCCTTGAGTCCTGTATTATCGCTACTCAATATGCCTACTTCTCTTTCTTTTTCATCAAGCTTGAGTTTAAGGTGATAGGCCTTTTCCTTTAAAGAAGCCTTCTCCTCCTCCAGGCTTTTCACATACTCCTTCAGGCGGGTTAACCCTTTTTCGGTATCTAAAATCCTATCCTTGGCTGTGGGATTACTCTCGGGAAGCGGCTTATTGACTTTTTCCTCTGAAGCACTCTTCTCTATTTTTAAAGCCGCGGGGGGAGTGCCAGCCGGCTGCGTTGGCTGAGATTCATGAACGCGTTTTTCTTTTAAAATAACTGTCTGCAGATGCTCTATCTCTTTTTTTAAAGGCGCGACAGCTTTCATCACCTCATCGCGCTGATAATTGAGCGCGTTTTTCTGTTTGGTTACAAGCTCCAATTCCCGTACAAGATTACTTCTCTCTTTCCTGGCGTAAAAATAGAAACCCGCCCCCAGCGCCACAATCCAGAGTATGACAGTAAAAAATATCGCGCGGTTAGTTTTCCTAACACCGAAAGAATTTAGAGTTGCCATGGTTAATAACTATTTTTTTGCAAGAGCAGGTCTTTTCTGTGCCAGCCTGTCCTTACCTCATCTTCGATAAGTTCGCGGACTAACCGCAGATCAACGGCGAATTTATTCTTTAAGACTAACGCCTTTAATGCCCGGTGACAGAGCATCATAATCTGCCGGGGATAACCCCGCGTATACTGATGGATTTCCCGTATCGCTTCATCGAGAAATAAATACATGCTTGAGGTATACCCTGCCTGGCGCATACGGAATTCTATCATCTCCTTGGTTTCTTCAAAACCTAAGGGATTCAGCGTATATTTAAAACTGATGCGGTCAAAAAAATTCGGTATTGACAGTATCTTTGAATGCAGCTCAAGCTGCCCTAAGAGTACCAGCTGTAAAAGCTTAAACTCATTAGTCTCATAATTCAGAAGGACCCTCAGCGCCTCAAGGGAAGCGTCATTTAATTTCTGCGCCTCGTCAATTACCAACACCACAGTCTTTTCTTCACTGACGCCTTTTTGAAAAAGAAAACGTTCTAACGACTCTTTGAGGTCAACAACCGAAAGGCTGGTATCTATTCTATTACCGGCAATCTCAAAATTTTTTGCCAATGAGACAAGGAGAGAATACTCATTTTCAAATGATGGGTCCAAAATCATGTGAAAGATAAAATCATTCCTTTGCTTTAACTCCTGAATAAGCTTACGGGAGAGGCTGGTCTTGCCCGTACCCACATCACCCAAAATAACCGAAAGCCCCCTTTTAAGGCGAAGCTCTATGAGGATATTGTTAAGTGAGACCTCATGCTCTTTTGACAAATAAAAAAATTCGGGATCAGGGCTTGTCGAGAAGGGTTCCTTTTGAAATCCTAATATCTTGAAATAACTCATGTTATATTCCTAAGAGAACAAATAAAAAAGCCTAACTTCCTTTTGAAGTCAAGCTTTTTGAGTGAAAGAATTCCTGAATTTATAGGTCTCGTCATATAATGAGTAACCTGCTGATAATTTTGCTACATCCCTCCATATAACATATAAAAGGCTGCAACGCAAAGCCTCCTTTTTACAAAAAATCTTTCCTGAAACCGGCCGCAAATAATGTTATGCGAAAACTGCTACTATTTCACTATTGCCCTGAAACAACGTAAGTTACGATGATGAATCCTTATTCTTTTATAGCATATAATTTGGCTTTGTCAAGAGAAATAGCCGCAAAGTTATAATGCGTCATTGAATGGGGGACAGTCCCCATTTTCTTTAGCCCCTGATAACCGGCAGGGTACGCGATGTTTTTCATATCCCAAGAAAATAGCAGACAATCCATAAATTTCACCTGCCAAAAAGTACGCAAGATTCTATCGCACTGTGAAATAAATTTTTACTACCTACAAGACTTCACCTTGCCAGCGAGGGTGGCAAGGTTATGTTTGAGTAGGGCGTACGGAAATTTTTGCGGCTTGGACTCCGAGCAAAGCGAGGAGCGCAAAAATTTACGCCGAGTGAGGACTGCCGCAGGAGCAGGCCGAACGTCCCTGCGAAAACATAACCTTGACAGGACCCGCGCGCCTTATATCCAGACACGATAACGCATTGTCAATAACTAATGTCACGGTGTACTAGATACTTATGATTCTGGCTGTAACAATAGCTTGGTTAATACTGCCAGCCTCATATAATCTAAATCAAATGGTTTGACAATATAATCGTAGGCGCCCAAGGTCAGGCTTTGGCGCGCGGTCTCCATTTCAGGGTAGCCGGTCATCATGATCACGTCAGTCTTAGAGTTAATTTCTTTGATACGCTGAAGGACTAAGACGCCTTCCATATCCGGAAGCCGGATATCAAGAAGCACCAGGTTATAGATAGTTGTTTTCACTTTTTCTAACGCGTCTTTCGCGCAGGAAGCTACGTCAATTTTCTCAAACCCGTTTTTTTTCAAAAATAGGGTCAAGAAACTTACCACGCTTACATCATCATCGCAGACTAAGATTCGTTTTGTAGTGTCTTCTGCCATTATACCCCCTTCTTCATTTTATTTAGTTATCACTGAAAAAGCGTCTTTTAAACACGAATTCCCACGAATTACACACTAATCATCACGAATACAGCGACGAAGTAATTCGTGTGTATTTGTGTGTAATTTGTGCCTATTCGTGCAAAATAAAGGTTTTTCAGCAGTAATTATTTAGTAATACTCCAGCCGCTTCTGCGCCTTTTTCCGACAACAATCAATACCGCTACCACTATGAAAATTATCACCGCCTGCGAAATCGACAAGACTGCCTCAAGCGCGGTATCATTACTAAGCATAATGGCGCTGATCCCTAAGGAAAGCGTGAGGATATAAATAAAAACCACCGCCCCTTGCGTATGTAATCCCAAATCAACCACATAATGATGGAAATGGTCCTTCCCCCCGTATTGTAGCCACTCCATGAGTGTTTTTACTTTTTCTTCTCTTATCCTTAATATCGTGGTAAATATCATATCAAATATGGGGACTCCCAATACCAGCATAGGAATGGAAAGTTTTACGACATTATCCTGGGCCCAATTACCGCTGATGGCAATACAGGCAAGGCTAAAGCCCAGGAAGGTGCTTCCCGCATCCCCGAGAAATATCTTTGCCTTTCTGAAATTATAAGGCAAAAATCCAAGGCACGCGGAAGTTAGGGCAATCGCCAATACGGCTAAATCCGGCTGATTGGTGGCATGCAAAATAACGCTGAAGCTAAACAAATTTATGATTGCTGAACCCGTTGCCAGGCCATCAAGGCCGTCTAAATAATTGCAGGCATTCGTTACTCCTACTACCCATACCAGCGTTACCGCGATCTCTCCTAAATCACCCCAAAAACCCGAAGGCAAAAAGCTTACGCATACCCCAAACTTAACGAGCACCAAAACCACGAAAAGCTCAACGAAAAAACGCAGCTGGGCGCTCAAGCCCCGGATATCATCAACCAAGCCTACGCTTAAAATAATAGTCGCTCCGACAATAATCGGCAGTAAAGAAGCGATAGCCCCTTGATTAACTAACAGCCCAGCAAGTAAACCGCAGTAAATCGCGGCTCCTCCCAAAAGGGGAATCGCTTTTTTATGAATCTTTCGCTTGCCCGGATGATCGACGATGTCAAACCTTTTGGCAAGCCTTATAAAAAAAGGGGTAAGCATAAACGTAACTAGAAAAGGAAGCGCTACGCATACGATATACTTCATCTTAGGCTATTTCCCTCAATAAACGCAATGCCTTGAATCCTTCGGCATATTTAACCCGGCCCTGGAAGCCGCGGAAATTAGCGCAAGACTTAGCGCTTTCCAAAATGGTCAGATTTTCAACCTTTACTTTATGCACCTGGGAAGCATGAAGCCCTAAAAGCTCCATTTTTCTGTCCATGACCTCTTTAATATCAACAAAAATATCCGGCTCAAAATGCTGTGTCGTAGGGACCTCATAGAATAAAACCTCTTTGATATAGCGGGTGGCGGAAACCCCCGCGTGGGCCGCGGCACGGTGGTCCTGATGCACGTCTGGAGGGTAATTGAGAAATACAATGTCCGGGTTAACCTTAGTGACGACAGATTCTATGCCGATAATAAGCTTTCGCGTATCCTCAAGCTCTGTATCCCTAATATTACCCCAAAAAAGTTCTTTCGCGGGGATATAGCCTGCGGATTCGATTTGTTCCTTTTTTCTTACTTCCGGATCCCCACCATAGCTGCCATCAGTAAGCACCATAATAAATACGTCATGTCCTTTTTGAGCATACCTCATCAGAGTCCCCCCGCAGCCAAATTCTATATCATCAGGATGTGGGCCTATGGCTAATATATTCATTTTCATCTCTCCCTCGTATAATAAATAATGTGTTATTATCTACATTAACTTACGGTTATCAGAAAATCAGGGTATCAGGATTTGGGTATCGGGATATCGGGATGTCAGGTTTGTTTATAGCCCCCGAACTCCTGATTCCCTGATCTCCTCCCGCCTTGGGCGGGATCCCGCCTCGTCAAAGACTATAGCGGGAAAATCCCAATCTCCTGATAACCCGATATCCACTTTTAACATAGCGCTTTCTTAATTACATCCCTATACTCTCAACAGCTTCCGCAATAATCTTCGCGGTAACAAGTTTTGCCTCAGTGCCAAAACCAACCGCTAATGCCATATCGCAAATCTGGTTTATTCTTCGCGGGATACCTCCGGAATTCTCTACTATTGGTTTTAGCGCCTCCGGTGAAAAAATTTCATGAGTGCTGCCGGCAACCCGAAGACGGTGCGCGATATAGAGCCGGGACTCCGCCTCATTCAATGGGCCAAGGCTGTAGCCGATAGCGATTCTTTGAGAAAACTGCTTATTCTTTTTGATCCTTTCAGTAAGTTCCGGCTGGCCCATGAGAATCAAAGTAATCAAAAACTTATCCTCCAATTGAAAGTTTAAAAGCAGCCGCAACTCCTCAAAGATATCGTTATCGGTAATCACATGGGCTTCATCGATTATAATAACGGTATGCCGGCCGTCCTTGGCATTATTATTAAGCATTTCCTCAATTACCTGGAGGAAATGGTCCGCGGACATCTCAGTCAATTTCTCAGGAAGCCCTTCCGCGCCCATTTGCCGCGCGATAGAACGCAAAAATTCCACCAATTTCAGATACGGATTGGTAATCATCGCGACCGGATAGATATTGCGGTTGATACGGCTTAAAAATGCCCTCGCGAGCACGGTCTTGCCGCAGCCAAAGACACCCGTAAGCATAGCGGCGCCTTTCCTTCCTTCCAGTACGTACATCAGCCGGGAAAGGGCTTCTTCATGCTCTTTAGAATAATACAGAAACCGCGGGTCAGGGGTATTCTCAAAAGGCGCTTCTTTTAAACCCCAATATTCCTCATACATAACGGCTATCTCCTCAATGAGCACTTGACTTATGGAATCCGCTAAGCGTTGTAGCGGATGAACATAAGTCAATGTGCGAATTGATCCCGCCTTACATACCGGCAGACAGGTGAGGCGGGATATTCTTCTCTGTTAACAGTAATAAGTAACGGTCGATAGTCGATGGTCAATAGTCGATAGTCAATGAAATAAACCATCGGCTATAGACCATAGACTATAGACTATAGACCCAAGCGCTTTTAACATGTTACTCCTCGTAATATTTTCACGCTTTCCGGGCCTTCGTTAAACAATAAATCAAGAATAGACATATACCTAAGAAACGGATCATCTTTGGTTACGAATTGCTGATGGTACTGTGGATGCGCGAAATTCTGATAGGTTAATTTTATTCCCGAGCGGGTAAATTTTTCTTCCTCTAAATATACCTTTCCCCCGATACCCGAGAGATACGTATCAGCGCTTAGCTTTTGGCATATCTCAATGATGCGGTCGGTTGCCTGAGTGGTCGTGCCTATCGCGGTTTCATAATATAACGGTTTTTCAATCTTTAACTGCTTAAGGATATACGTAATAATATGGATATTCAAGTCAATGAGCCTTTCCCATTTTTTTGCGTATACCGCTTCAAAGAAAGGCCTATATTCCTCAAAAAATACTGCTTTGCCATAATCACTGACAAGGCTGCCCCAGTGTTTTTTCTGCCAATCAAAACTCGTATCGATAACAACCTCCGCTACCTTTTGGCTGCTATGGCCCTTATACACCACAGGCACAGTAAGCCAAATCCATCCGCTTTTAGTGCGTATCTTGTTTCTATTCTGATATTCCCTGTGCTTATATTGCACATTATCCAGAAAAACAAAACAATCGCACTTATCAATTTTATCAAAATACCCCAGCCAGGGGATATACTGAGGCTGATGCACGGCTACAATCATTATCTATTTATACCACAGCGCGTTAGAAAATAAAAGTTAAAACTCTTGTAGGGCGTAATCGGTCACTAAACGGGGAAATGGGTGGCCCCGCCGCAGGCGGGGACAGGACCCATTTTCTTTGACCCCTGATAACTGACCAATTACTGGATTACTTTTTCGTTGATTAAGAATATCGGATTCGTCACTAACATACCACCCGGCGATGTTATCTCCAGGCGGTAATATGTCTTGTTAGCCGCGATAACGGCCTCATCCTGATATTCTATTTCAAAGGGGCTTGCGGCCTCAAAGACTTTAATAATCTCACCCCCTCGTATCAATTTTATCTTTATTTTAACATCAGCCTCTTCTAAGCAGTAACCTTTTATCTTTATCCGTGGGTTTGCCGAAAGGGCTATTTCCTCTCCCATCATCGCAGGCTTATTCTGTTTGAGGCTATCGGTAACCTCAAAACTTTCCAGTCTAAGGCCACCCTTGCCTAACACCACGTAATCCCTGCCCTCTTTTAAAGCCTTAAGGACTGCTTTCTTACTCCAATCCGAAATCAGCACGATTACCCGCAAATCTTTCATTATCTCTGTAAGCTCACCAACCTGGTCAAAACATAAACCCCCAATCGCCCATACCGGCTGTTTTCTTTTACCCTGGCAATATTCTTTAAGCGTAGTATCCCAAATGCCTCCGGGGGAACCGATGGTAGTGTAGCCCTCGTAAAATACGCTAAAGCCCGTATAACCATACGTCTTAAGCAGCGCGTCAGGATATGGCTTGGTCTCGATACCGATGGCTCCCCGCGTTCCCACATTCTCTGCCTCAGGATGGGCCCAAAAAATCAAACCGCCCCGGCTATTCACATAATCAATCAGATTTTGATACGGCCTATCAGCCTGGTCTCCATGATATTGGTCATAGCGCGCCGGCCATGATGATTTCCGAAGATTAGAAACCGTAGGCAGATTCTGATAATCCAGTTCATTTTCAAGCCCGACAACCAGCATATGTTTATGCCAATTCTTAAGCTTCAGGTTTTTCTTCAAAGGACTGCCCTGCCAATAATAAAACGGGGCTGACTCAACAGCCGCAATAATCAGCATATCAGGATTATCCTTCTGCGCTTTTTCTATATCTTTAAGATACCGCCTGACGCCGTATTCCCCGACTGAATTGGAGGTAACGGCCTTTTTTATCACGCCGCGCAGCGGCCACAGCCCGTATTCCCAGCGCATAAAATCCCTATCGGTAATAACCACTACCCGCATCTTATTTTCCCGGGCGATACGCACAATCTCGGCTATAGAATGTTTCCCATCACTTACGGTTGAGCTGATGTGTATAGCCGCGCTAACCTGTAACAATTCCTCGGCAAAAGCTGTTTTGGATATTGTCATTAAATAAAAGGTAAGAAATAGCCTCAAAAATAGCGACGGCTTAGGCAAAACGGCCTGAAAACAGGGTAAAAACGGGTGGCGTATCATATTTTCCGCGCTGTATCTTGGTGCCTGACACCAAAGTGGCTTTTGGTGTCAGGCACCAAAGCGGAATATACCTGCGCGATGTCTCGGCTCATCTTTTCCGCGCTGAAGTTATGACACACCCAATCTCTGGCGGCATTACCCATACGCGTTCTTTTTTCTTTATCGCTGAGTAAACCAGCGATAGCATTGGCTAAAGCTACGGGATTCCTCGCGGGAACCAAAATGCCGGTAACCCCATCCTTCACAACTTCAGGAATCCCCCCCACGCAGGAAGCAATTACCGGGATACCGCAGGAGCCTGCCTCAAGCAGTATCCTGCCTACTGCCTCATTTAAAGAAGGTAAGGCCACTATATCAATAATCTGTAATAGTTCAGGGACATCATCGCGCCAGCCTAAAAAAATAAATTTTCCGGCTGTAGGGGCAACCCTTGTGGTTGCCCCTACTTTTGCTTCCAACTTTTCCCGTAAAGAGCCGTCACCCACCATCAAAAAGGTAACGGAAGGATACTTCTCTAAAACTAATTTCGCGGCTTTAATAAAATACTCCGGGCCTTTCACCAGTTCCAAGCGCCCAATCATCGCTACAATATTTTGGCTGTTATCCTCTATTCCCAACTCCCCTTTCTTTTGAGAAATATTAACACTGCAATTTCCATACGCCTCGAATTCTAAGCCGCTTTTGACTACGGCTATTTTTTTATTTCTACTTACGCCATATTCTATCAACTCCTTCTTTTCTAACTCGGTTAATACTATTGTTATATCGGTACAATAATCGGCAAACTTTTCTAACATAACAACTAATTTACTAGCTAACGCTCCAAAATAACCGTAAAAATTATTGCCGTGCGGAGTATGAATTACCTTTTTCACTCCTGCAAGTTTTGCCGCAAGCCTGCCTAAAAATCCTGCCTTTGCCGTATGGGTATGCACAATATCAAATCTATGGCGCTGAAGGAGAAGGCATAACCTTACCAGCGCCAAAAAATCATTGAGTACATCAATATCCCTTTTCAATTGGGGAATAACAATAGTTTTATCTTTGAATTTTTCTAAAAACTCCGTTGTTTTCGCGCTCGGGTACTCTGTCTTACCGATAACAAGCCAGGCATCAAATGTCTCTGGGTCCAATGAATCACACAGGATCCGGACAATATCCGGAGAACCTCCCCAATCCATGCGGGTAATTACGTGGGCGATTCTTATTTTTCTCATTTAAACACGAATCCTCACGAATTCGCCATTTTTATATCAACGATGTTATGGCTCACACGAATACACACAAATTTTAATTTACTCGCCGGCGTATATCTATCCTATCAGCGCCAAAATTAACCAAATATCCCAATTTATAACTGGAGGCTTTAAGATAATAATACAATTGTTTCTCAAATACCTTTGGCATAGTTAAAACCGATTTTATTTCTACAATTATTTTATCTTCAATTATAAAATCAGGTTCATATACGCCAACCTTCTTACCTTGATATTCTATTGCTAGTCTCTTTTGAGTACTATAGTTTATATGTTTACTGCTAAATTCTATCGCTAACGACTTTTGGTAAATATCTTCTTTATGTCCTGGCCCGAGAGCGTTGTAAACCTCATAGAGGCATCCGACTATTTTATATGAAAGCTCTTTATATACTATTACTTTTGAATCATTATTCGTGTCCATTCGTGTGTAATTTGTGTCTATTCGTGCAGGTTAATACCTATACAATTCCGTGCATCTGACACACGCCGGAAAAATCTTGTTTTTCTTCAGCAATCTGCGAAATTCTACCGCCTTTTTACTATTCCATATTTCAGAAAAATCATTCTCTTTTATATTCCCAAAGGAATAACTGCTGTTTAAACACGGCTTTACTTCTCCGTCAGGGAAAATATACGCGCACATCCACGGACTTACGCAGCGTCTGCCATAATTTTCAGGCATATACGCGTCATCATAATACGCGGTTAAGGATTCCTTAGAAAAGTTGGGAAAATAATCGACCTTAAAGGGATGCTTTTGGCTCAAAACAGCTTTAAGCGTCTGATACAACTTTTGCGGGTCTATCCCCGGCTCAAAGACAAATCCTTCCCACTCTTTTGAAGAACACCCTAAAAGCCCGTCGAATTTCTTTTGCCGCTCAATCGCGCCTTGGTTTAAGAAAATAAGGTTATGAAAGGTAAGAGAATTGGCTTTAAACCTTGCTGCGACTTCTAAAAGTTCATCTAAACGCTCATAGTTATACTGATTGATAGTGCACTGGAGATTAATAAGCGGTTTATTCTTTGAAAACTTCTTCTTAAAATCGTTAATACTGTCAACGCCGCCTGCGATTTTGTCAAACGCGCCCGCAAGCCCCCTGATGTGATCATGCAGTTCTCTTTGTCCATCGATAGAAATATTGAGCTCATCAATACCCGCGTTCACTAAGTTTTCAGCAAAATTACTCAACATTACTCCGTTAGTAATAATCAGGCAATGCAGCCCTTTTGCTTTAATGGAGCGCATAATCTCCAAGGCCTCAGGATGCATTAATGGCTCTCCCCCAAAAATGGTAATATGCGGCTTAAAGCGGGAGATTTCATCCAATACTTTTTTAATCTCAACAAGAGATAAACGCGTACTGAGCGCGCTATGCTCGTGCGTTTTACTTGCGCCGGAATCACCCCACTGCCCGCACATCTTACAGCGCAGATTGCACAACCTGGTCAAGAAAAAAGTAATTGCCTCAGGATACGCGCTTGTGCCATTTGAAAAATTATACGCAAAGTATGCCTTAGCTCTTTTCAGCCCCACCGATAACGCATACCACGGCTGCCTTAGCGTCTTTTGAAAAAATCGCCCTACATTACGTAAAGGAATCATTGTTTTCTCTTTTTTTGACTACTTACTACTCTCTACTATCTACTCACTACTTCCTTTATTATCCTTGCCATTACTTCAATATCTTCTTGCTCAACCAGCGGATGTATTGGCAGCGTCAGGAGCCTTTGGGCAAAATAAACAGCGTTAGGGAAATCATCTTTCTTGTATCCTAAATCAATCCTTCGACTTCGCTCAGGATTGATGGTGAGCGTAGTCGAACCATCAAAAATATGATGCAAAGGCTTCAGGTATAGTTTCGAGCTCTCTATGCCTGCTCGATGTAATCGTTCCATCACCCTGTCCCTATGGCGTGCCTCTTTAAAAACAAGGGGAAACCGGTTAAACACAGCAACCACATTCTCCGGGATTTTAGGCAAGATAATCTCCGGAATTCCATGTAACAAAGAAATCAATCTCTTCCCGTTTTCACAGCGCGCGGTAAATGTTTCCTGCGCGTGAACTAACAAAGAACTCCCTACCCCGGCCTGAAAAGAAGTGTAACGGACTATACGAAAATCATCAGGAACACTGGTATCTTTAAAACAAGCAATAAGCGGATAAAAAATACTATAAAAAGAAGGTTTAAAAGAAAAATACAATGCCCATACTTTCAGCGCTAATAAAACTCCTGCAAAAGCTCCCAGGGAAGGAATTCCCGCGATAGCTTCTGCAACAGATTCAGCGATCGCCTTAGAATTAGTCACAATACATCCCCCATCGTAAGTAGGCAAATTTTTCCCGCGGTTAAAACTGTAAAAAGAAATATCCCCAAAACTCCCCACCGCTCTTTCCTGTATTCTTGAGCCGAAGGCTTGCGCGCAATCCTCTATGATAAAAATGTCTTTCGGTATCTTCTTTCTTAAATCCACAATGTCCACCCAAGGAATTCCAAACATATGCACTCCTAGAATACAAAGGGTATTCTGATTGATTTTTTTAAGGACCTCATCTCCATCTGCGTTGAAATCAGTTAAGCGTATATCGCACACTACCGGCGTTAACCCCGCCTTCTGAATCGCCACTACTAAGCTCGGCGCGGTATAACAAGGCACAATCACCTCTTTTCGCGCTGATAATTTCTTCAACGTTTCCAAAATCACATAAAACGCAGCAATCCCTGAACTCAAACAAAAAACATACTTAAGCCCAAGGATGCCTGATAGCTGTTGTTGAAAGTACTCCTGGCTTCTCTTCTTAAAAAATGAAGAAGTCCCGCGCATTACATCAGGCAGCCTCAGAGGATGCCCTATAATTGAAAGGCGTTTTAGCATATCTTCCTTGCCTCAAGGATAAAAATTACCGGTATACCCTTCAAGGGAAAATCTATCACATGCGTTTTTATTACCGCGAATCCTGATTCCTTGAGAATACTTACCATTGCATCATAATCATAGGTGCTTAAGGGGTGGCTCTTGGTAGTCGTATCGTAATATTTCGCCAAAGAGTATTTTAACCAAAGCAACATATTTTTCTTATTGCGGAATTCAACAATGAACGTTCCATTCTTACGGCAAACCCTTTCTGCCTCTTGAATAATGGAGCGAACAACCGATACAGATTCCACGCAGATTAAAAGATTCGCGCATACTACCACGTCAAACATCCCATCTTTAAACGGCAGCTTATTGGCATCGGCGTTTACCAAACGAATAGCCTTGCTATTTTCCTCATTGAATCTTTTTTTTGTATGCTGCAGCGCCTCCTCCCAGCGGTCAACACCCCAGAGCTGTATCTTAGCATTAGTCGTATCAAGCTGTGATAAAAATAACCCTTCCCCGCAACCGAGTTCTAAAAGCCTTCCTTGCCCTCTGGAAAGCATCCTAAGGATTTGTCCTCTCACCTTATTCTGCCAATAGCCGGCAGAATACATCCCTTGTTCTTCCCGTTTAGAAGAAATATCGCGCAGCCACAGATATGCCTTTTCAATCAGGTTCATTTCTTATCCAACAGCAAAGTAACCGCCTGAACCACTTCCTCAGGCGTAATTGCCACCAGGCACTTCAGTGAACTACAGGTTACCTTATCGCAAGGAGCGCACTCCGCATTGCTCTGCAACACTATTGCCTTATCCGAAATGTGACGCGGGTCAAAACGCGTCAGGTAGCCTGCGGTAAAAAGCGCCACCATCGGCACCTTCAGTAGTGCCGCGATGTGCATAGGTGCGGTATCATTGCAGATATACACACTGCACCTTTTAATGAAAGCCCCCAGCTCTTTAAGGGTAAGCCTGCCGGAAAAATTTATCAGTTTTCCTTTCGCCTCTACTTTTAAACGTTCCCCCAAGGCTGTTTCATCATGGCTTCCGGTAGCAATAAATTTACAATCTATTCTCTTGCTGATTTCATCTATAACGCGCGAGAAATCTTCTAACGGCCAGCGATGCGAAGGCTTTCCCCCAGGATGAATCCCAATAACCAAATCTTGCGGCAAAACCCCATGTTCACTAAGCAGCTTATTGACTTTTTCTATGGCCACAGGCTCAATTTCAAAGTCAATATTTCTATCCTTGACCTCTGCTCCTAGCGCCCGCGCTATCTCTATATCATATTCCATTTCATATTTCTCGCCTCTCTCTGTCTCCGGAATCTTTATATCCAGGAAACTACCCCTGCCCTCAGTATCCCTTCCGGCCTTAATCCCTGGATTGATAATGTCTAGCAGTACTTTTACCTTCCCAGCGCTTCTTTGCGAAAGCATCGTGCGCATATTGACCGCCAGGCAAAAATGCCTTTTGCGCAGTTTCCATACTACTAATAAATTCTTACAGAGAGCGGTTACCCGGAGGCCATGCTCAAGGCAAAGGATGTTTTCAATATACGGCAGGCCAGTAACTGCTGCATAACTTTGCCGAAAGATTAAGATTGACATTTCACTCTGAGGGAATTGCTGCTTTAACGCCCTTAAGGCCGGCGTGGATAAAAGGATATCTCCTATCCCCCCTAAATTAATGATAATAATTCTTTTAACCTGTGTTAATTCCATATACGTACAAGCTGAGTACCCGGCAACTTTTCCACCTTACATTTCTTTTGTTTACTAAAATTAAATACCGCCCTCGCTTCTAACGCGCATCCGCCCTAAGCAAGCTATTAATCAGGAAAAAGAGGATCAGGAATCCTATCGCTTTAACAGCTAACAACGATGCCAGTATGCCGCGCGCGAAAATGGGGAAACTAATAAACGAATATTTTAGGCCTACTATACAATACGCGATAGAGAACAGAATAAAGCCTTTATGCGATGGCCTATGGGCAATAGCCAACCACGAAGCTAACAAAGGAAGCACTAACACGATAAAATGTGTCTCATGGATCCAGGGGCTGAATATAAAACAAAGAAGCACAAAGCATGAGAATTCTAATGGTAGTCTTTCAGGCGCAAGGCTATTTTCAGCCGTCAGTTTCCATGCCCTCCAAAGAATAAAAGAAAAGAAAATGATTATAAGAAACTGGCTCATCCCTGCCTGCAGCAAGCCATCAGACAATCTATGCCATAAATCTATAACACTCATGCTCACATAATCTATCCCTCCATCCGCCGATGTGTAATTCAATACTGGAGAGAAAAAAGAGAGCTGATGTTTCCAATAGGACAGCTCCTTATCGATTCCAAAGGCAAAAATGGCGGCACCCTTAATAAACAAAATACTCGTGAGCGCTCCTGCCAACGATTTCCAATATTTTTTACGCGCGCAAAATAACAGCATTGGTAAAAAGATCTCCTTTACCTGTATGCCTAATCCCAGAAAAATACCCGCGAGCAGGAACTTTTTATGTTTCAAGGACAAAAGCGATAAGGAAAACAAGAAAAGAATGAGAGCGTTAGGCTGGCCAAGATGCAGGTCTTCCCTTAAGGGCCAAAAACTAAACGCCAAGAACGCCGCGCAAAGCGCTTTCCAAATATCAAATTTTTCTAACGATGTAACAATGACGGCTATTGAAAGGATAAAAGAAATCTGGCATACCATAACCCATACCAGTGAGGCAGCCTTAGGGGCTAAAAAGGTAAAGGGAGAAAAAATAAGAAAAAACCCCATCGAATGAAGAACCTCCGCTTTGCCTGAAACTCCGAACTGTGAAACCATCAGGTTTGTTTGCGCTATAAGCTCAGGTGAATCTGTTTTCCATATATCATAGCCCTGCAGCAATAACTTCGTATTCATAAAATAATGATAAAAATCTTTAAGCGGGCTTGTCAGCGCCTCCTTGACGACATCGTGCAGGTAGGTAAGGAAAGCAAAGCCAACAACAAGGCATAAGAAATATTTTAGATAGAGGACGCGCTTATCTTCAGCCGTGTGAATTATCATTCCCATTTTCTCCTCTTATTGCGCTTATTTTTTTACGGACAGCCTCTCGCACCTCTTCCACGCTTATCAATTCCATGCATGTATGCGCTGTACACTCCCCGCGGGAGCAAGGGCTGCATGCCAGGCCCTTGTAAATCACGCTATGGCTATCTCCCCGCGGCTGCCAAAGCCCCGGCTCTGTAGGCCCCATCATTGATAGAGTAGGGATAGTGAGCGCCATAGCTATATGTAAAGGCCCGGAATTATTGCAAATTAAAAGATCGCACCTGCCTAAGAGCGCGATGAACTGCCTTAACCCTAAGCACGTGAAGACATCCGCCTCATCCACCCCTGCGCGGCTTCTAATATAATCAATCAAACCTTCTTCTTTTCTATCTCCAAAAAGAATCACTCTTCCCAAAGATTTTTCTTTTATCCATGCGGCTATTTCCGCGAATTTCTCTTTCTCCCACCTCTGGCTGGGATAATTTGCTCCGGGATGAATCGCAATATTTAAAACGCTTGGCGCTTGCGCATTGGCAGGAAGATGCTCTTGCGCCCATAAGGCCTCTTTCTCGGACACATACAGCTTTGGGCTGATACCTTTCATATCTATCCCCAACATTTCTCCTAACACCACAATATTCTTAAGCATAGGCCTGCGTGTATCCTCGCGCGGCCCTTTAAGATTAAAAAAAACTTCTCTGCCCGCGTTGTGAAACCCTATCCTATATCGTGCCCCTGCTAGATAGGTTAAGAACGCTTGTTTTAATTCATAGGTATAAAACACATCGACAGCCAGATCTATTTTTTCTTTTCTAAATTTTTCAATAAACCACCGTCTGCCCTCATATACCTCAACGCGGTCTACATAAGGGTTATTGCTTATAATTTCTTTATTTGCTTCAGAGGCAACAACGATAAGAAAGCTGGAAGGGAATTTTCTCTTTAAACCTTCAAAGAGAGGCGTTGTTAAAACCATATCCCCTATCCTGTCATAACGCAGAACCACTATCTTTTTTATGTCTTCTGGCTTAACAACCTCTGTTCTTCTAGAAATTAAAAAAGGCAAGAGGGCTCCATACCTTAACGCAAGGTAAAGAGCCCTCAACGCCTTAACCGCTCTCACCTCTGTTATCCTGAAGCAGTCCAGGTTATCGAGAAAATGCGGGATCATTATGAGCTTCTTCATTACCCTCGCTCCCGGGGCCTGGCGTGCACCTCAAAAGCGTCAAAAACCATCTGCCCGGAAATTAAATAAAACAACCTATTCACGCTATTCAACAGGCGTTCTTGCCATCTGATACACCCATAATCAGGAACCACCTCTATAACGTCAAACCCAGCCTTATCCAAAACCATCCGTATCGACGCGGGAGTAAAAAAGACCAGATGCAACTCGCGGTCAGCAGGGCTAAAAAGATGGAGCCGCTTCCCTTTTAAGAACCTATATATTACTTGAGATATTTTATTATTAAGGTTGGGGACAGCTACAATCAAAACGCCGTTATCACTGATAATATCCCTTATTTTTTTTAATACCTCCAGGGGATTCTTTGTGTGTTCTAACACATGCCACAAGGTAACGGCGTCAAACTTTTCAGAGCCCACGTCGATGTCCGTCACATCGCCTTCATACGCCTCTATCCCGAGCTTTTCTTTGATATAGTGTACCGCGAACGAAGAAAATTCAGTCCCGGTAACATCCCAACCATCAGCCTTGGATAGTTCCAGGAATAATCCTTCACCGCAGCCTACATCTAAAAGTCTGCCGGCATTATTAAAAAAGCGATTTACTATTTTTATCCGCCTCTTCCACATTCTTACGCGGGCTTTTCTCTGCCTCACAAGCCAAGGCTTATAATAATCGCGCGAATAACGTTCCTTAAGCAGCTCTTCCGGAGGCAGAGGGTCAACATATGAAAGCCCGCACCTTACACATTGCAAGACCTCATAGCCGCTATCCTGCTCAAGGCGCCCAAAATAAGTATTGCCGCAGGCCATACACGGATTATCATTGTCCTGTTTTATTCCTAAGACAGAACAATAGATACCTTCTAAAGCCCTCATATGGCCGGAAAGGCCATATAATAATCGCGCATTTTTTCTTGCTTCATGTATGATAGAGAGCCTCTTTTCTTTATCTTTAAACACAGTAACGACGCCCTCCGCCAATTCTTGAGGGTTATCGGCAGACACCAGAATCCCTGTAACCGCGTCTTGGATTATTTCTTTTAATCCCCCGACCTTTGATGCCACTACCGGAACGCCACAGACAGCCGCTTCAACAGCTACACGGCCAAACCCCTCTTTGAGTACCCCCCCTTTCTTCTTTAATTCCAATGAAGGGATGACTACCGTATCCAAAGCCGAAATAACGTTCATGATATCCTGACGGAAACCGCTAAAGACAAAACTCTCGGATAAACCACATGTAGTAATGCGTTCTTTTAAAACCGACACATAGTGACTGCCTTCTTGATCATGTGCTTCCTCTCCCACTATAAAAAAGACGGCCTCAGGGATTCCCTTTTTTATAAGCCGCGCCGCGTCAACAAAGACAGCATGCCCCTTGTAGGGATCAATCCTTCCTACCATACCAATAAGCCACGCGTTGTTCGAAAGGCCGAATTCATCCCGGAGCGGAACAGGGATAATACCAAGGGGCATCTCTACCGCGTTAAGCAGCACTACAAACTTACTCCTCAACTGCGGGTAATGCGCGCAGAATCCATCGACTACAGCATGTGATACCGCCATAATTCTCGCGGATAAACGGACAAATAAAAAGTCTGGCCAGGCAAAAGGAAAAATAATCCTCAAATGCCCTAAAAAAGGCACCCCCGCCAGATACGCGGCAAAGCCCGCCCTTATATCAAGAGAATTCACACATACCAGATTAATCTTCTTTTTTCTGATAAGCCAATAGATACTGCCAACAATGGAAAAATTAGAAAAGAATGAATTTCTTTTAATAACTTTGCAGGTGATACCTGTTTCTTTTATCCTTTCCACAAACTGCCCTTCTTCATAGCATACCACTTCAACCTTAAAAACCTCACGGTTAAGATTCTTTAAGATAGCCAGCAGGCTCAATTCGCCCCCGCCAATATGCGCGTAGGGGGAAACATACAGTATATTTTTCACTCGAAAATTCCCCTATCAGCTTTACCTATTTAATAAAAACGCAGCCTTAACAATGTCCACAGCGCGATTACTCCATCTTTCCATGAAATTTTCTTTCCTTCTTCAATGCTTCTGGGATAATAAGAAATAGGCACCTCTTTAATTTTAATTCCCTGTCGTAATATCTTCGCGGTAACCTCGGGGCAAAATTCAAAACCGCGGCAATGAAGCCTCATCGATTTTAATACTCCCGCCTTAAAAACCTTATACCCGGTGGCTTCATCTGTTATGCGTGAGCCGTAAAGAAAATTTGTCCACCAGCTTAAAAGCCTTCCTCCCCAATAATAACGCTTATAAGAATACGCGTTCTCTTTATTACGTATGCGCGAGCCATAGACCACCTCTGCCTCTTGAGATAAAATCGGCTTTACCAACTCAGGATAATCCTTGGGATCATATTCCGAGTCGGCATCCTGAATAAGAATAATGTCTCCTGTGGCTTCCCGAATCCCTCTTTTTATCGCCGCCCCCTTGCCGATATTGATTTCCTGGCGAATATACACAAGGGGAAATCCTGAGCTTTTCACTGCTTTGCCCGTAGCGTCTTTTGAGCCATCATCGACTATAATCACCTCAAAATCTAAATCCGTTTTTAAAGCAAAAATCCGCTTCAGGACATTAACAATTGTCTTCACTTCGTTATACGCCGGGATTATAATGCTTAATTTCACATCTAACCTCTTCTGTCGGTTTCCCCGAGGAAGCTTATCGTATCACTTTATACACATATGTTTGCGGCTTCATAGGGCTTGCATATACCTTTTCAAAATTATCGGGATAATCCCGAACCAAAGGCAACAAATAGTCCCGGGCGTCATCGCGATAAATCTTATTCTGGTCTATCACGATATAATCAACCTTAGTGTCCATAATATAGGCATAGTGCGCGCGGGTATCGGTTGTGCGAAGGAGCTTCACTCCACGCAAACCCTGCGTATACACATAAATCCAGTTACTACGCCTGGATAAAATGATGTTTTCTGATGAAACATTCTTCTTTATCCAGTCCACCGCTTGTATAAAAGAGATTTCCGCGGGTTGATAGGGATTATTTCTCTCCCTGATAATTTCATGGATACTCCCGGCAATATTCAAAAAAATAATCGCGCAGATTACCCCCTTTATAAAGAACTCGCGCTTCAGTAAACTGTGTGCCCCTAAAAATAAATAATACAATAAAAACGGCAAAAGCGGCACCAGATAACGCGCCCCATGATGCGTCCAGGTAAGATAGACGCAGAAATAAACCACGCTATACACATCAAAAAACCAAACACCCTTCTGCCTTATTTTCTTTATAAAACCCACAATGAGCACCACGGCGATAGCGCTCCCTAGTGAAAATTTAAAGATAAACACAAAAGAGCGCGAGTCAAGAGCGGTTAAGAACGGATAGAAAAACAAATCAGGAAGCTCCTTTCCCACCGTTGCCGCCAGGTTATAGGTTAACCTCTGCAGCAAATCCCACAAACCGCCCGTAGCATGCTCAAACTCCGCTATGTAGGCATTTTTGCTGGCGCGCGTGCCGTGATATATCCAGGGAAAAACCGAAATAAAGAATAAGAACGCCAACGTTATCCCTTGCGTGATTTTCCTGCGAAACACACAATACAATAACGCCGCTATCACCAGGACAATCCCGATCGCGCGCACATAAAAAGCTATAGCCATAAAAAAAGCAGCGAGAAAAAGAAAACGGCTCACTATCCGGGTGGCCTGGCCGTAGCGCGTGAAGCAATATATACCACAGAAAGAAAAAAGTAGATAGGGAATCTCGGTAAGTATCTGGCGCGAGTAAAAAATAATCAAACTATTAAAAGCCAACAAAACAGCAAAAATAGTACTCGTATCTTTAAACATTTCCTCTAAAGAATACAAAATGATACCAATCAACATTAAAGTTAACACTACGGTTAAAATCTTTGAGGCCAGATACTGTCGCGGAAAGAAAGACACAAGGGGAGAAATCATTGCTGGATACCCAGGAGGATAATAATTAGCGGGGGCATTAACCGGCCCCGCGGTATAGGTATATCCCAAGCCTTTTGACAATGATTGGGCAAGGCTCAGATAAATACAGCTATCTTCCTGAAGAGGCAGATACCCATTGAGGCCGCCAATGCACAGCACCGCGACACTCAGGAAGATCATTAAAAAAACCACCTTTTTACTAGCCATTGTTATTAATAATCCTCTTTAATTTATCCGCGAAATTTTCTATGGTTAACTCGGTTTCCACTCTTCTTTTGCCATTTTCCCCCAAACTCTTAGCCAGTGGCTCATCCTGAAGGATGCGGATTATGGCTCGCGCTATTTCCTCCTCATTGAGCGGATCCACCAGAATTCCCGTCACCCCGTCTATTACCGCGTCAGGAACCCCGCCGCTTTTTGCGCCGACTACCGGCCTTGCGCAAGCTCCTGCCTCTAAAAACACAATTCCAAAACCTTCAACCTCGCCGCGCTCTTTAATTTCCCTGCTTATCATCACAAACACATCACAGGAAGCGTAATATGCCGCCAGTTCATTATCCTGAACATTACCGACAAAAGCAACCTTGTCCCCTAAGCCTAAGGTATCCACCAATTCCTTAAGCCTCTGTTCCAAGGGGCCTTCACCTACGATTTTGTAGAGCAGGCGCGGGATGTGTTGAATAATTCTGGGAAGCGCGCGAATAACCGCTTCATGGCCTTTGCTCTCAACAAGCCTGGCCACCGTAAGGATTACTTTTTTGTCAGCAATTTTCTTATCAAAGAAAGATGGCTGTGGAGTAAATCTTTTGGTATCTATCACAGGATGGAGAACCTCTATTTTTTCGCGCTCTCCTACTACTCTTTTTACTAACCCTGCGGTACAATTGCTATTGGCAATAACTAAAGACGCATTTTTAAGCACAACCCGCATCACGTGATACACTTTCGGATTGGCTAAAGGAGCATATACATCAAGGCCATGGGCAAACACAAAATAAGGAATCCCTAAAGTTTTTTTTATAAGAAACGCCGCAACCCCGGCTATCGACCAGGTATTTACCACTACCGCCTTTACCCGCCGGCTCACACAATAATAGAAACCATAAAGAAAGAAAATTACAACGCTTCTTAGGTAATTATCAAAAATGCGCCCAGGGACAATCCCCGGTAAGCGGACAACCGAAAAGCCCACCTCAGCGATAACGTCTTTATCGCGGCCTGCCTGCGGGGCCGCAATAACCACCGGCTCTTTAAGCTGCCGCAAGGCAAGGGCTACGTCAAAGCTATGCCTGGACATCCCTCCTCCCATAGGAGGAAAATCAACAGTAAGAAAGAGCATCTTCTTTATTTTTTGCGGCATATCAATGGAACCCACCCGGGCTAAACCCGGGGTTCCTTTTCTTCTTGCCCCTTCGGGGCGGAATCCCGACCGACTTGTTCCGGCCGAAAACGCCGGAACTCCATCCGCGCCCCTGAAGGCCGCGGTTTTAAAGCGTCGGGATAAAACTTTCTTTTCTCCTTACTCTCTTAACGCCATGATAGCGCCATACTCCTTAAGAGCAAACATCGTGTCTCCGTTGACATTTTTGACTTTATAACCCGCATCTGCTAAGATATCCAGTAGTGCGGTATCGCTGGTACCGTACACATTCCAGGCATACGGATGCACTTCAATAAAAATAGCCCGGGGATACCCGCTTTTCCTCTTTAAAATATTTCTTGCTCCCGCGAGAACCTTTTCCTCATAGCCTTCCACATCGATTTTTATGATATCCAATTTTTCATCAGCAAAAAATTCATCCAAGCTCACACAGGCAACTTCCATAACCTGGCCTTTGGGATTGCTTTCAATGGCCACTGAGGAAGTAGAAATGCCTTGAGCGTCAAATTTCAATTTTCCACGTGATTGGCCAACCGCGAAACCGACAATCTCTAGCCTTAGGCCCATTGTATATCGTTTCGTTATACTCTTAAGAAAAGCTAAATTTCCCGGATCTGGCTCGAAGGCAACAACTCTGCCATAAGGTCCCACTCGTTTCAGGAAGGGAAAGGTGTAAAATCCAAAAAAAGCCCCCACATCAGCAACGGTATCTCCTAAACGAACCTCATCCATTGCCTTCTTCCAAATATCAATTTCATAGGTACCGGTAAAACGCCTTAAATGAAAAGGGATATAGACACTATCCGTATTATTTATGCGGCGCCTCAGCGTATTTCCATACAAGAGCTTCAACACACATTCATACGCGGGAGTAATGAAATCCCAGAAGAATTTCATTCTTCTTAAGGCCGGCATATGCCTGAGCATCCTCGCGCATTTCTCCAGAAAAAACATAGAGTATTCCTTATGGATATAGCGAATCAATGACTTCCCGATAAAGCAAAGCCGTCTTTTCGGCGATCCTGGCGTAACTAAATTTATCGCTATACACTTTCGCGGCTTCTCTAAGCCCTAATAAATGATTTTGATCCACTAAAAGCCAATTTATTTTTTCTAATAAATCCTTAGCCTCTCCCTGACGAAACAACTCAAGGCATTTGACCCGGCCATTAATCTCCTGATGGCCTTCTATATCTGAGGCGATAATCGCTTTATTATAGGCTATGCACAAGCTCAATGCCCCTGAAGCGCTTAAAGATGAAAATGGCGCCAGGCATATATCCGTTGCCGCCATAACCTCGGGGATATCTTGCACCGTGAGATAGCCTGTTATTTTTACTCTTTTGGTGAGCCCTGCCGCAGATATTTCTTTCTGGATACAACGATAATAGCGGCTATCAACCAGATTATTTGTCATCGGCCCTCCGGCGATAAGCAGCATCACATCATCCGGAAGTTCCTTGAGGCATTCAAAAGCCAACGCGTACCCCTTTTTCTTATTGATAAAGCCAACTATGCTTACTACTCTTTTTCCCTCTACCCCCAGGCTTCTTTTTGCCGCAAAAGGAGCGATATTTTTTTTATCCTGTTCTATTACCACAATGCCATGGGGAATAAGGACAATGCTTTCCTTATCTTTGGCTAAACGCGCTATCATTTCATGCTGAGCGCGGGTATGCACAATAACCCTGCGCGCCCTTTTCACTATATCCTTATGATAAAGACGGCTCCAGAAATTCCAGAAGAATAAGGTATTGTTAAAAACCAGCCGCCTGTGGGCAGGAGTGACATTTGATGTTATCGGCTCATACCCTATTCTTACTTCATGCATTGTTATCACCACAGGTTTTGTGATGTATTTTAAAAAAAATAAAAGCTTATTCCTGTAAGGCATGTCGCCGTTAAAATAGGGGTAATTAAATTGGATATGAACAATATCAGCCTCATTAGCCTCACCAGCCTTCTGTCGATAAAAATTATCTTCGGCTATAAAATGCCGCAGGGCCACCAAACGCACATCCACAAACCTTGCGAGTTCTTGGGCAAGATAGCCGGAATAATCAGAGATACCGTCTTTTTCCTTATTAAAGGCCGCGCAGAGAGATACCTTCATAATCACTTCACCCTACGAATGAGCGTAGACAATACTTTGCGTCAAATACTTCACGGTATACCCAAAAGACTGAAGAAACCTTACCGCTTCATTGTGCGCGATATGTAAAGGCCGCATCCTCGTACTATTTTCTTCAAAGAAAATATGCTTTATCTTTTTATCCCTGAGCACATTCTTCGCGCCTAAAAGCACCCAGGTATCAGCGCCTTCAACATCTATCTTTAACACATCTACTGGTTTATGGCTTACGATATCTTCTAAAATGTCATCAAGGCGCGCTACGCGAACCTCAGCTTGCCTCTCGCCAGCTGATAAAGCAAATCCGCCCCAGCCTGTTTGCTCGTTCGGGCCTAAATCAAACAGAGCGGTACCGTTTTCTTTCCCTAAGGCTATCTCTCTTATTTCAACCTTACCCCCGAGATTATTCTGCATAACGTTACCTTTAAGATGCGGCAGGCACAACGGAGATGGCTCAAAGGCAATCACCCGATTATTCGGATTGAGCCCTGCCCAAAGGCAAGAGTAATAACCGAAATTCGCGCCGGCATCAACCAGTACCCCCCCTTCCTTAGCGAGCTTGACGATAGTTCTCGTTAAGATTAATTCGTAGAAACCGGTCAGCGCAATCCATTGATGGCTCGAGTCAGTAGGAACCAATTGCAACTGTACGTTTGGCAAAAAGGCCAAATGAGCGCTCTGATATAAATCCTTGAATTCCCCCGCTCTCTGGGCGTAGAATTTATAATAAAGCTTTTCGCGAAGAGATAAAAACGGCAGGCGCATAAGCCATGGCCTGTGTTGTAATCTATGGGCCATCTTTTTTAAAAATAAAAAAAGCAAATGTATATTCCTTGCCATTCCACTTAACCACCGGCTCTTCATAACTAAAATCCATCGGTTCAATAAGGAAAAGATTAGAATCTGCCGCCAGGCGTATTAAACCCTCGACATCTTTTTGAGTCTGGATATTCCAGTTAAGCCCATAGGGTAAAGTTCCCAAGGTCTCGATATATGTTGGCCAGTAATCGCAAGAGGTAATCAAATATCCTCCTGGCTTTAGGAGCCGGCTCATCTCCTTTACATAAAGCCTCGTATCAACGCCATGCTCTATTACCGAAATACTCGTAATAACATTAAAGTGGCTTGATGGATATTTTGTCTTCAGTAAATCCTGCCTGCTTAAACGTATCGGGCCCTTCCCACAGAGCCATCCCAATAAATCCAGGAAGCGCATTTCGCGTAAATAGAGAGAGGCTACCCATCTCCACTCAATACCAGAAATATCGCAGCCGTAAAGCCCCCTATAGCCATCTGTATATAACCATTCAAGCAACCTCGACTTATACGCGCCTACGTCTAAAATACAGGCGTCTTTCTTGCTATGGCCGCGGATAAAATCAAAAGCCCGCCCCATATCCCAGGACTTAGCCGCGCCCTCAGCAATAGGGACACCTGATTTTCTTAACTCCAAAGAGGCATGCTCAATCTCTTTCACATTCTTTAGAATTGAATTAATGCCCACAACCCTCCCCCACTTCTTTATACACTGATAATGTTTCCTCCGCGGCCTTTTTCCAGCTATAGCCAGATACCCGCTTGAGCCCAAGAGCAATCAAATCCCGCCGTAACGGGCGGTCTCGTACTATCTTCTCAAGAGCCGCCGCTATATCCCGCGTATCAAAAGGATCAAAGGTTACTGCCGCGTCTCCCACAATCTCTAATGCCCCGGTATTTTTTGAAACCACAACCGGCACACCCGATGCCATTGCCTCTAAAACCGGGATGCCAAACCACTCTCTAAAAGTGGGCAAGACAAAAGCTTCGGCCCCTCTATACAAAGAAGGCAAAGATTCATGGCTTATATACCCGGGGAATATCACCCGTTTATCGAGGCCCAACTCCTTTACCTTACGCATAAGCCTTTGAAAATTATCATCGATACTCCCGGCCATTACCAAATGTATATCATCTATCCCTGGTTTGCCCATAATCATTCTAAAGCCATCAATAAGCCCGTCTAAATTCTTATTCTTTTCTGCCGCGCCCGCGTAAAAAATATACCTGGCCCCCTTTAACCCATACTTTACTAACGTGAGGTCAGTCTGTAGGGGATCTGGAGTGCTCATGAAATTTTCGTTGACACCGCAATATATGATTCTTATTTTCTCTTCGGGAACATTAACCCTTTTTAGTAAATCATCCTTTGCCATGCGCGATACCGCGATTATCTTCGCGGCTGACCGCGCGATTATTCTGAACCAACGGTCAATTTCTTTCAGGTTGTATTGAGCGCTATCCCAGATAGTTTCAGGAGGCGCCATACCGTTAAAGGTAACGACCGATGGCGCGTACGCAGGGACAGGGGTGTAATGCGTAAAGTTATAATTAAAGGTATGGTGAAACACATCAACCTTACCTAACAAATACTCTATGGGGGGAAACTTACAACGCGACCATAAAGGCTTAAGCAATGACCCTGGAATAGAAGCCCATACCTGCCTGAGATTAGGGATATCCTCACCAAAGGCGAATCTACCTTTCTTAAATCCGTTATAAAAAAGCAGGTATTCGTCGTGCCGGCCTAATTTTATTAATTCCTGAATGAGATAATACACATACTGCCCCTGGCCCCTTCTTTCATTTTGCAACACCCGAGCATCAATGCCTATACGCATAGTTTTATCGTGTGGCTGATTTTAACCCAAATACAGCTTTCAATGTTAATCCCCAAAGAAACATAAGCGTAAAAATATTCCGTGAAGACTTAAACTCCTCAGGCATAGGTACTCTTTTGTCAAACAGGCAATTATTCAAGGCTGACCAAACCGCATCCATAACTGCCCGCGCCCTTTCCTGCTGGTTATCTCTTAACAAACTATCATATTGCTTATAGCTATCCCTTACGTAGCAAAAGCTAAATTGCAGTTTTCTTAAGAAGTGAGCATGTTTTCTGATAAAGAACAGCCTATTGCGAAAAAGATAGAAATACACCGAAGGCGAAAAACTCCCTCCAGTAGAACCGGAGACCTTATGGCGCACCAGTTTTTTTGGATAAAGCACAGTCCTTAAGCCACGGGCTTTGCAGCGCGTACCCCAATCAGCGTCATCGTAATAAGCGAAAAACTCCTCATCCAAAAGCCCAACCTTTTCCATTACCTCTCTTTTCATGAACGTCGCGCACCAGCCGGTAAAATCAATATCTACTAACCCTTTCGCTGATTCTATGTATTGCCGCGGGTATTGCGAGCAGAAATCCCCGTTACCCCAATCTATTTTTGTCCCCAAGAAATAAATCAACTCCTGATTATGATAAAAGGTGATAATCGGGCTCACTGCCCCGATGAGGGGATCGGAATCAACAACCGCCTTGAGCTCTTGTATAAGCGACGGTTCTGCCACCGCGTCGTTATTAAGGATAAGCAGATAATCAGGCTTCTGGCTTAAGGCATACCGGATGCCTATGTTGTTACCTCCGCAAAATCCAAGGTTCTCCTTATTTTCTATGAGCACCACATCCTTAAACCTTTCGCGGATAGCTATCGCGGAATTGTCACTTGAACCGTTATCAACCACAATAACTTCAAGGCGGGGATACTTCATTTTATATACCGAATCCAGGCAGAGAAGGGTGTCCTCTTTTCCATTCCAATTTAAAATAATAACCGCGACTCTAGAATATGTTTGTGCCATGGTTTTAGAATTATCACCTCTTAGGGAATATCAAATTTTTGCTCAAGCAATAGCCGCGCAAAGCCTCAAGGATATGAACGTTATTAGGTTATCTGACTGAAAATAGGGCATCAATTTGCTTGTGCATGAATTCATTCAATTTCTGTTTAAAAACCATCATTTTAAAATGCCAGCTCCGCAGGTTATTATCGGTTACCTCAAGAATCCTTCTATTACTGATTATGGAATAAAGTTTATAGCCAGACAAATCTTGCTCCGTAAAATCCCTGGGCTTGACTACTTTGATAAAAACTCCTTTTTGCGGATCTTTTTCTAATTTTTCTATGCGGCAGTCCTGAAAGATATAGCGCATATCTTCTATCTCATATCTCCAAAAGTCATACGGGAACCCATGGTAGCAAAACCCGAAAGAACGTGTTGTGAGCAAGAGTATGCCGCCGGGCTTGCAAATACCTTTCATAGTATGTATCGCCGTCCTCCAGTCTCTTACATGTTCAAGCAGTTCGGTAGATATCACCACATCAAAGCTTTGCCTGCCGAATCTATTCACTAAATCACTCACATCGCACACGATATCAACCATAGGCCCTCTTGCTATATCGACACCGATATACCTTTTAGGGTTGTACGATTCAAATAATGGCCTCATGCTCCCATTAATATCACAGGCGCCGATCTCAATAATCTCCCTGCCTTCAATCTCATCTCTTTTAAGATTCATGGCCCCAAATAATAAACAATTTTGGTTCATAATAGTTTCCTTTTAATTTTTAGCCAGATAGACACATACCTGATCGCCAGCTTTTTCCCTGTTTAACGCAAGAGCCTTTAGCTTAAATAACCTCATATCCTGGCTACTGATGATATCCGCTGGCCTTACACAATATGCCTTATGGTCAAATAACGCGATGCCTCTCTTATACTGCTGGCTCCCCCAGAACTGGAATTCGGTAGAATCAAAGATTATTTCTTTTATTTTAAGCCCGTTTCTTTTTGCTAAGATTTCAATACTCTTAAGGGAATGCAAGAAGAAATGACGCGGGGCGTCTATCTGAACCCAATCCTGCCCGTAGTGCCGCCAGGCAAATGACGAGACGGTAGGGGTCCTTATTACCGCATGCCCTCCTTCATCATACAATAGGCGCGCAATATCCCTAAAGACACCCCCAGGGTCCCGCATATGCTCGAGAGAATGATGAAACATTATCACATGATACGTATCCTCTATCTCGGATAATTCCTTCCTTAAAACTCTTACTTTATTCTTATATACAATATCACTGTCAAGATATGGATCGACTCCGGTAAGATCGCTAAAACCGCATCGGCTTAATTCTAACAATAACCTTCCTTTGCCACAGCCAACGTCCAATATCTTAGAATCAAAAGAGGCGTTACATTTTTTAAGCCATTCCAAAGATTCGGCCAAGGCATTACTTATAGGATAAAGCGCCAAAAGCAGCCTCCCAAGCATGCCTTTGTTATACATCGCGTAAAATGTTCTTTTTCGCCTAAGATAGCTCTTGAGATAACTATCAGACATAGCGCCAGTTAAATAAGCGGGATTTTTAAAAGAATAGTACTCGGGAGGATAATACTTAGACAAGTCTGCCGGTATATCCTTTATCTGCAGGCAGCCGCAATTCCCGCATTCAAAATATATAAATTCATCTTGCAAGCCAAACATCATCTCGCGTACGGCATACACCTTATTCTCTGATGTAATGCCGCAAACCTTACACGTTAAATTTTCACCTTGCATATTTTCGATAGTACGCGATTGGCAAAGGGAAACTTCTGTTTAAAGAGAAGCATATCATTTTCATCGAGTAATTTTAGATACCGCGCGCAAGCCACATACGCGATGAGAAATAGTACGCTCCTCGCAGTAAATGCCCCTAAAGCCAAAGGCCGCGAGGATGTCAGAAATATCTTATGCGCGGCGATATCCACGCTGTAGACTGCCAACGCGCAAAAGATACCCGTCGCAAGATAGGGGAGCGTCACTTTAATCAATTTCTTCTGAGAAATCCCTAACGCCTTATTTACTTGAAAGAAGAAGTACATAGTCCCAAGATTAACAGCAATCATTGTTCCCCACGCAACTCCCAAAAATCCAAAAATGTTTACAAAAATTAGGCTCAAACCGATGTTAAGCACAATAATCATCGTGGAAGCCGCCGCCAACAACTGAGGCCTATCAATAGCCGCGCATACGGAAGAAGCAATTTGCGCAATCGTATTGGCCAGATAGCCTGCCGCCAAGATTTGAATAATGACACCCGATTTTTCATATCCTCGGCCCATCCAGGCCGTCATTATATAAAATGGCGATAGTATCAGGAGTATAAATAACGGCACCACAAGAAATGATAAATACTTTGTAGTCAATAAATACGCGTCAATAAGTTTCAGCCGTTCACCCCTGGCTTCAATTTCAGAAAAGGCCGGCATTAATGCCGAAACAAACAAACCGGAGATAGAAAGAGCGTAAAAGACAATACTGCTTCCGAGCTGGTAAAACGTAACCAAACTAAGCGATAAAAAGCAGGCAATCAAAATCTTATCAGTCTGAGCTGTCACTACGCCTGAAAGCCTGGCGAGCTGCATTCTAAAACCAAATCCTAACAATTTTTTAGCTATATCCTTGCTGAAGTGGCAGGAATGAAGCCTTAAGCCGGGAAAAATCTTAAAGGCAACGGCGATGTTAATGACGCTCTGTAAAACAAAAATAAGGCAATTGTTAACCATTAATCCGGGCAATCCATAGCCATTCTTCAAGAAAAATAATGTGCCTACAATATACGGCAATGAAATACCTATTGCTATTCTATTGGATATATCCATCCTTTGTAATCCACCCTGGAGAGAAACAAATGGCCCAAAGGCATTTGAGGCAACAAATATGATAATCCCGGTGCATAGAACAAACCAAGCTTCACTTTGCAGATAAGAAGGGATATTGAAAGAATCAAGCAAGAAGCGCCTTGAGAACACTGATACACCAATGATTGCTATGGCTAAAAATGAATAAAGAATGAATCCTGTATTGACAACCTGATTTATTTTATCCCTTTCATTTTTTGCATGGAATTCGCTGATATATTTTATAAAAGACGCGCCTAAGCCAAAATCCAATAAACCGTAATAGGTGGTGAGTATAGTTACCACAGCCCAGATACCAAATCTTTCTAAACCGAGAGAACGGATAATATACGGTGTTAACAAAAAAGAAACCAACATTCCCCACGCTCGCCCTATAATATTAAAGAAAGTATTCCTTATTATCTTCTGCGATAAACTATTTTCATCCATAGGTGTGCGCGTTATCCGCCTCTTGCGCTATCTCAGGCAGAACCGTTATTATCGCGGCCAAAAACCAAAACGGCTCCATTATCCGTATAAGGATAAACACTGCCGCTGAACTCGATAATACCAAAAGCCCAACTAAACCAGCGATAAACCCAATGCCAAGAGCCTGGCTCAGGGTATCGTGCTTCATAACCACACAAAGCCTCCGGGCTGAGGCAAAAAGGGCTTTGATAATCCAAAAAAATGCCAAAATCCCAATAATTCCCGTCTCCGCCAATACGCGCGTATACTGATTGTCAATCACTGTTCCTACGGGAATTCCAAAACCAAGAATCGGCCTTTGCGCCCAACGCTGAAATCCAATCTGCCAGGAATCAATACGCGCTGCCGCTGACTCCGCGATATTCAAATCTTTACCCAAAACTTTATATGTTTTTTCCGGAGCAAACGTTTCCATTACCCGTAAGCGCACGCGTTCCGGCGCCACAACCGGCATAAGCGCAATAAGCATAAGCAAACCCGCAAACATTAACAATCGGTAGCGATGCGGTATCACCAGGAATGTTACATACATGGGAAAAAAGGATAACCATCCGCTTCGGGAAAGAGTCAAGATAAACGGAACAAAAGCAAACCCTAAAAGAGCAAGAAAGAGTATCCTCTGTTTTTGAGATTGCGTATGAATAATAAAACTAATCATCAACGCCATCATTAATATCAAATATCCGGCAAAGGTATTTGGCTCTCCACCTTCTTTACCCTCAAATGGCGCGGTGACCCTTCCTTCTATACTTCCCTTAGCAATCCAGGCATAAAGACAAACTAAAAAACAGGTTGTGAATAAGCAATAGACAAAAAGCTTCGCCTGTTTTTTGCTCTGAATATTATTAACCACCATAAAAAAAAGAAAAAAATACTCAAGGTACTTCAAAAGATAAAAAATACCCTGGGTCATCCTTATTTGGCCCCGCAGTGCTCCCATAAGCGTCGCCACAATGCAAATAGAGGTATACGTAAGAATTGGCAGATTTAAGGGAGTAGCCCTCAAAAGCCCAAACTCCTTATTAATCGCCATCCTAGCCAACCAGCCAATGAATATCACCAGCAGAAACACATCATCAATACGCAATACCACAGCGCGGCCAGGGATATCGCCTGCCCTAAACTCCGGAGAAAAAAGCATCGCCAGAATTAAAATAATCAGGGCGACGTCGGTTTTAATCAGAGAAATGAAAAAGATGATAAGGGCAAGAATAGCTATAACAAGATAATATGTAGGCAACGGTATTTCCTCGGTAATGCTTTTAGAATGAACTAATTTCCCGCTGGTCTCTATTATTTTTCAGGCTTACCGTTTTTTTCTGAAGGTTTCTCGTGATACCGATATTTATAGTAGCCTGGAGGATGCATGAGCAGGTCAGTCCTTACTCTTATGTGGTTTAATACTACTCCCAAGATTTTTGCCCCCGCTGACTCAAGCTGGATCTTGGCGCGCAAGAGCGCGCTGCGGGCTGTTCTTCCGGCTTCATAGACTAAGATTATCCCGTCAACTTTTGAAGCAAGAAGATTCGCGTCGCTTATCGGTAATACAGGAGGGGAATCCATCAAGATAATGTCAAATCTGCGTTTTAGCTCTCCTATAAGGCTTTGCATTTCCTTTGACATCAGGAGTTCCGCAGGATTGACAGGAATGCTTCCCGAAGCTAAAATATGAATATTTTCTATTCCCGGGGATTCCATAATTTTGTCTAACCTCAGATCGCCCAGCATGATATCGGAGATACCGCGTATCGCTGCGTCTAAGGTCACGGATTTATTCACCACTTCATTTAATCCCGGCTCCCTTTTTATCCCAAAGGTCTCGGCTAACGTAGGGCGCCGCAAGTCTGTTGAAACTAAAAGTATCTTTGCGCCAGTTTGAGCAATCATTAAGCCTAAATTAGTTAACACGCTTGTTTTCCCTTCTGAAGGCTGCGCGCTGGTAACAAGAATAGTCCGCAGTGAAGGGTTAAGCTTAAGATTAGTACGTATGGTTCTGTAGCTTTCAGTAATTACTGAACGAGGCTCATGGTGGACAATGAGGCGCACATACCGTTCATCCGCCTTTGGCTGATGAGAAGCAAAGAAATGACGCAGAAATCTCTCAACTATGCCTTTTGCTTCTTCCTCCTCTTTTTCCTGCAGTTGACTGCTGATCAAAGGGACAACCCCTAATACAGGCAAGCTTGTAAGGCGTTCAACATCTTCAATAGTCCCTATAGAGGTATCCAAACTTTCAAAGACAAACGCGAGAATTATCCCCAAAATAATTCCTAACAGGCCGCTCAAGAGTACCCCCGCCTTCTTTTCAGGATTCATCGGTGCCGAAGGCACTACCGCGGGATCAACAACTGAAACATCGCTCACTCTTTGCGCTTCATTAATACGCGCCTCTTCAAGCTTTTCCTTAAGCATGGCATAGAGTTTACGGCCTACTTCTACTTCCCTCTGAAGCCTCGCGTATTCAAGTTCCCTGCCGGAAAATCCTTTTTGCTGTTCCTCTAACTCCTTCATTTGATCCTTTAGCTGCCGTACCGCGGGATGCTTATGGGTATATTTTTGCAAAAGGCTTTGCAACTCAAATTCCAGCTGCACTAATTTTTCCTGTATAGCGGAACTTCCCCGAATACCTTTGACTTCTTCGCCGAATGTCTTGAGGCCTTCTTCATTCTTTCTCAACTTCTCGTCGAGCGAAGACAACTGCTCCTCAATAAACTTACGCGCTGTGCTTGCCTGTTTATTTTTCTCCAGCAAATTCTCCTCTACATACACACCGGCAACCATATTTGCCAATTCCATTGCCTTTTTGGCATTATCACTTCGCGCGATAATCTCTATAATATTGGTATCCTTAAATGTTTTCGCGCTCACACCTCCCTGTACCTGCGCGATAGCATTAAAAATATCTTCGTCCGCGGCATTTTCATCTACCATTTTCAAACGGAGCACAACTTTCTTCATTACGGGAAAACCCGTGATAAGCTTGGTCTCCGATTCCATGATATTGCCGGGGTTATAGGCAATCCATTCGGCAAGAAGCCCCGCGATTGTTTTTCGCTCTGCTATCTTGACTGTTGTTACTGCCTCATACCACGCCTTCTGCTTCGAAACGTAAAAAAGGCTTAAAGCCGTAACCAGCACAAAAGAAACAATAATGATACTTTTACGCTTGCGGATAATACGCAGGTAGTCGCTGATATTTAATTCGTATTGCGGTAAATTCATTGCTCTCCTGTCTTTGATTATTGTGAGGTAACTGCCGCCGGCGTCTGCCCAAAGGTAGAAAGCTTTTCGGCGGTATACATTCCCTGGGCTATAGGGCCGATAATTTGAGTAACAAAATAATTCACGTTAGCGATAAATTTCTTAGGCACATACACGATATCTTCCGGCTCAAGGACGACATTCTGGCTCATATCCGCCTTGCTTATGGCCCGCTCAAGGTTAAGCCTCATTCCTTTGGGTTTGCTAAAGCCTCCCCGGATAAGAACTACGCTTGAGGTTACCGCGTGGTTAGTAAAACCTCCACATAAGGCAATTGCCTCAAGGATCGTCCTTCTGCCCGTAACCGAACGCACTCCAGGGCCTACTACTTCTCCCAACATAATGATTTTCTTGCCTCCAAGCTTTCTGACGATTATGGAAACATCGGGATATTTGATATATTCCTGAAGCGCCTTGGTAATAACGTCATCTAGACCCGATATGGTTAAGCCGCTTGCCTGGATATCCCCGATTAACGGGAAAGAGATCTTCCCGTCAGGGCGCACCACCACTTCCTGATCAAGATCCTTATTCTGCCATACCGAAATAAACAAGGCATCTTCCTCACCTACGACATATTCAGGGATTCCCTGGGTAACGTTTGGCGTCTCGGCCTTCTCTCGCGCTTTTTTTACGAGCTCTTTTTTTTCTTGAGCCTGCGTTTCTAAGGCCCTTTCAAATGCCTCTGAGGCATCCTTATACTTGCCCTGTTCGTACAAGTGCCTTCCTTTTTTATAGTAATCGATGGCTTCTTCCCTTGAACCCTGCCCAAAGCCATGAAGAGGATGGAAAACAAGTGTTCCAATGATGCCTATAGCAGCACAGATAGGTATACGCATGGGGTTAGCCTTTCAATAGCTCCATTCTGATTAAACGCAGCGGATATCCCTGGTCTTTGAGCTCCACGATACGCTTGAGCCGTTCCTTGACTTCTGAGGCATCATACAAGCGGACGTTTTTCTTCTTGCTCACCACATTCAAAAGACCGATATCCGTATAATGGTTAACGGTAAAAGAAGTAACGTTATGCCTTTTGACTATCTCGCGAATTGTAATTAAAGTGCCGTCTGCCATCATAATTTACTGTAGTTATCGCTGAAAAACCTCATTTTATTTGTGGGAATTAGTGTTTAAAATTGGCTTTTTCAATGTAAACTACTGTATAATCTGGATATACCAGATATTCCGCATATTCTGAATATACCGTATTCATAGTATTTACTGTACTTACTGTAAACACTATACAGTTTAACGAATATTTGTCAAGTATAATTTATTGTGCTATGATACCTCCTCATGGAATCAATAGTAACCGTCTCAGGCATTACCAAGGAATTCAGGCCGCCGCTTTCTTTACGCTCACTCCTGGGCCTTGCGGCCAAAAACATCACCATACAAGCGCTGGATAACCTCTCCTTTGGTTTGTCGAGGGGCAAAATTCTGGGTATCCTTGGCCCTAACGGCGCGGGAAAAACCACCCTGCTTAAAATTATCGCGACCCTCATCCTCCCTGACCAAGGCGATATTATAGTCAACGGATATCACACCGGAAAAGACGATGAGAAGTTAAAATCTTTCGTCGGCCTTATCCTTGATGAAGAAAGAAGCTTCTACTGGAGGCTTACCGGAAGGCAAAACCTGGATTTTTTCGCGGCACTCTATGGTTTAAACAAAGAAAATACCCGCAGGCGCATTGATGAACTGCTGGATTTATTTGAGGTTGACTATGCCGATAAGCGCTTTGATTCTTATTCTACAGGCATGAAACGGAAATTCGCGCTGATGCGGGGAATTATCCATAATCCTGAGCTTATTTTGCTGGATGAGCCGACAAAAAGCCTGGATTACCCAAGTGCCGTTTACCTAAGGAATTTTATCAGGGACAAATTAGTAAAAAAAGAGGCTAAAACGGTAATTTTTACCAGCCATCATATGGATGAGGCCATGGAATTCGCGGATATCTTTATGATACTGCGCAAAGGAACAATCCTTGGCATGGGGACACTGGATGAGCTAAGAACATTCGTGGATAAGCCCGCCGCCGGCTTAGGAGAAATATTTATTACCTTGACCAAATCGCGCTATGTTTAGAACTGCCTTTGCCTTTTTAAAAAAAGATTTCCTTGTAGAATCAAGCTACCGGTTATCTTTCCTTTTTAATATTTTTACTGTTCTGGTAAGCGTGCTCAGCTATTTCTTTATAGACAGGCTCTTTGGCCAAACTATAGTAAGCCATTTGGAGGAATTCGGGGTAAACTATTTCTCTTATGTCCTCTTAGCCATGGCGTTCTTTAGTTATATAGGCATTGGCGCGGGCTCTTTTTCCAGCCAAATCCACAATGAACAAGTCCAGGGAACGCTTGAGGCGATACTGTTAAGCCCCGCGAAAATTTACACTATCTTATTCTCAATGGGGCTCTGGAATTTAATCAACGCGGCAATAGAAATGGCTCTCTATATTATTTTTGGGGTATACCTCTTCCATATTGACTTTTCTAAGATCAATATCCTATCCTCCGGTATCATCATGCTTCTTTCTATCAGCTCTTTCAACGCGTTGGGGATAATTTCCGCGAGCTTTACCCTTTTATTTAAACGGGGAAACCCCTTTAATTGGATAGTCGGTACTATGGAAGGGCTGATAAGCGGCGTTTACTTCCCGATAACTATTCTTCCTGATTGGCTGCAATTCCTGGCTCAATTCTTCCCTATAACCTATGCTATCCGGGCAATAGAACTGGCGGTATACCGCAACTATACTATCATGCAATTACAAAGAGAAATAACTTTTCTGGCATTGTTTTCCCTGATTCTTGCGCCTTTAAGCTTACGCATATTCTCGTTGAGCCTAAAAAAGGCCCGTAAGTACGCAACCCTGGGGCAATATTAAGAAGCGTCTTTCCTGTAATAACTAAAAGAAAATACGATACGGCTTAGGTAATCGCCAATGCCTACGCGCGCGCAATCCTTTTGCCTGATGATAGCCATTTCCTGACGGCGAGGGAAAAGAAGCGTATGCAAATAGGCAAACCTCTCTCTCACATTCTCATTCATAGCCAAAGAGGCAAAAATTTCGCCCAAGAAAAAAGGCCTGCCTTCTAAAATCGCGCGAATAAACTTCCGTTCCCACACACTAACCCTTTCAGGCCTTAGCCGTTCTAACACGCCCCCGGGAATATCCGTATCCAGGATGCTAACCAAAAGATACAAACTATAATAAAGGTACTTTTCCAAACCTAAAACCTTCGCTTCTTCAATCACAACATCCCAATCTATATTCTCTTTTTGACTTTGAATCAATTCATTCAGATCGCATATCAAAATGAGCGGTTCATATCTATGGCTAAAGGCATGCAGGGATAAATAAATCAAATGATGATGTAAAGAAAACCCGCGCCAGCGAAGGCCGTTAACCTTACCGTAGGAAGCCTCCTGCCAAATCCGAAGCATATCTATCTTCTTCACAATAGCCGGGCTATAGGGCAGGAAATTAATAATGTGCCAATAGACATGCCAGAAAAATGCGGAATTTTGCGCGTCCCTGAAATACATAATGGAATTTCTTTGCGCGTTTATCCAGCCTGAAGAAATTCCTCCTACCTCAAGCGCGGCACGATAGCCCAGCCCTTCCAATACCCTGCCTGCCGCGGCTAAATCTTGAAATCTTACCAGGATATCAATATCTCCCATCGGCCGCAGCCCGGGATCATTATATACCTGCTCCAATAAAGCCGGGCCCTTAAAGACAAGCACCTCTATTTTTTCCTTAGCCAATACCGCTAAACCATCTTCCCAGGCCTTAAGAATAAGAATATTGCGCTCAAGAAGCAAATAATAATAGTTTTTTAAGCCCTCTAGCGCCTTTAGGGGAACAATGGAAGAAAAATTATTATTTAGAATACACTTATACAATAACGCGGCAACCCCCTGTTCCTGCGCGCGTGTTACAATATACTCCCAGTCTAGCGCTGGAAGCGGCAGATTTTCTATCTTCCTTACTAAGGCGTTATCTACCTTGAGGCGGGCGCAATAGCGGATGAAAATGTCTTCCTTACGCATCATTTTTATCTGTTTGCACACGGAATTCTTTGCCATATGTACCGAGGCTCAGCCTTAAATACGCTAAAAACCTGTGTCAAGGCTGAACCTGTGTCAAGGCTGAGCCTCGGTAGAGCCTTGGCGTTTAACTTGTGCATGGTGCTCTTGTGTTCATAATAGTGGATTCTCATAATATTTACGAAAGAGCCTTTTTATTAAATCAATACCTCTTTACGTAATGCATCAACGGCGTTAGCGTCCGGGGTAAAACTAAATTCAAAGGCGGGGGTGGCTACGGATAAAGCTTCGCTTACTGAAAGGCAAGCGTTAAGCCTTTCTCTATCCCAGAAAGGCAAGAATGAATATTGTATCAAACGGCTGGCAGTATCGCTATACGATAAGCGGGTAAGTGAATTATGTTTGGCTTTTTTAAGGAAAAATAAGCCGGATAAAGGCGCGCTTTGAGGGGAGGCTATCCCTGCAGTGCCAGACCACGGAGTTCCATAGATAAAGTATCTTTTCTCCCCTACCCTACCCCCTCCCGCAAGGGTAAGGGAATCTTTCCAGCTAAATTCCCTCCCCCTTTTGTAGGGAGGGTTAGGGAGGGGGGATTTAACAATCACCCGGTCATCGCTTAAGATATCAACGTTTGTATTCTTTTTTAAAAGCATAGAAAGCGTGCTTTTGCCGGCGCCTGATGGGCCGATAAACAAATAGCCTTTATGCTTATAGCGGATACCGCAGGAATGAATCAGGCTGCCGCATCGCGCGGATAAAAGGGTAATGGTAAGTATCTCATCTAAGGGATAAGAGAAAGGATTACGGGTCAATGCTTTCTCTTTGCCGGAAGAAGGAAGCATTATTTCAGCCCGGTTAGCCTCGGAGTTTAAGGATAAAACCCTTTCCCAGCGTTTCTTTCTCACTGAAGAAAAGAAAACAAAGGCATCTTTATCCTGATAACGAACATAATCCCAGCTTGGGGTAGCAAAAAGGGGACAGGCAGCTTTTTCGAAAAAGCTGCCTGTCCCCTTTTTTACCGTTAAGAAGAATCGCCCTTTTTCATTAGTTTTAAAAGGGATATAGTTTTTATCTAAAAGAATAGTATTCGGATTTTCCGGGAAGCCAACGGAAAATACAATATCCGCAATCTTCAATCTCAAATTCTTAGGCATTGTGCCTTAAGAGCCATTAGCGCTTGTCCTGCCGCTGCAACGGTTAAATTTATCACAAGAACGGTTAACAGTGCCTCTACCTCCAGCAGTCTTACAATTAGTCAATACCGCCTCCTCAGGAATCAAGGTTACTTCCTTTAAGCTCGGCTTGATATAGCTTTTCTTTTGATTTGTTTCCATTTCCCCTCCTCCTTTCTAAAATTACCTGCTCCCGCGCGCGGGTTACCTCGCAGGCATACTCCACCAAGGCCCCTTCATCCCGGTATTCCATCATTGCCCAGCCCGGGCAGCGGTTACAAAAAGAATCAAGATTACAGCTGGCGCATCTGGAGTTTAACGCAGCCTTCCGAGAGAGAATCTCCGGAAAACTCTGCCAGCCTTCTTTAAACGACATCATCGTTAAATCACAGTTTATATGCCTAACCATATTACAGATAGACAATCTCCCCTTGGAATCAATGTTAAAGGAATTCTTCCCCGCGCTACAGGGAAATAATAGGCCCGGATTAACCTCCTGAGTAAGGCCAAAGTAATCTTTTTCCATATAATAGGCTGTCTCGGAATCAGACATCTCTAAGGCCACCCCCTCTTCAGGGCTGACCCTCACCTCACATGGCTCTTTTCCCCCGTCAATCCTGGGATTAATCAACAAGTCAAATCTGAATTCAAGCCCTAAGCCTTTAGCAAATGCCTTCATCTGGGGAATCTGGGCTATGGTATCCTTGGTTAAGACACTTTTAAGTTTAAAAAGGACATTCCTCTCTCTTAAAAGCGCAAGCGCCTCTTTCATCCGGTAATACGCCTCTGGCGAACCGCTTACAGATTTATACACATCTTCAGACATCCCATAAAGGCTTATCTCTAAAAAGAACGGCCGGTACTCAGCCAGGAACTCCGCTATCTTTCGGTCAATGAGGGTGGCGTTGGTAAAGAGCACAAGCAAAAGCCCTTTTCTCTTGGCATAAAGATAGATATCCAGGAAATCCTTGCGCAGTAAAGGCTCACCTCCGGTAAAGGTGAGCCAGAGGCAGCCTTCTTCAACTATTTCATCAATTATCCTGCGCCACTGCGTATAGCTTAATTCACCGCGCGTATCATTATCCCGGATATAGCAATGCCTACAGCTTAGGTTACAGGCGTTAGTAACTTCTATCGCCCCTTCTAAAGGGACATTACGGCACTCTTCTCTGTAATGAAAACTCCGGCTGAAATCCCGATAACGCAAGCCGGGAATAGTAACGCAGGCCATAGGCTTATCCCTCTTCCATCCTGATCAAATCCCTTCTTAATAATTCATCTAAAAAGAAGCGGATATCCTTTTCAATCCGGATATTTCCTGAATTAAAATGTTGGCTTACCAAGGCTATTATCTCGGAAGCGGCCATTTTCGTATCCAGGCTGCGCCAGATATAAGAGCCCACCTCATTTAAAATAATCGCCCTGCCTTCAGCCCTATCCAAAAGCACCGCCTTATCTTCTATCACATTCCAGGCGATAGCCTCGTTTCTGCACATCCTTTTAGAAATCATGCTATCCTCTTTATACTATCGTAATAAGAAGCGATACAGGCATACTTTATCTCATCGCACATCCGGTTATACACCTTATTTTTCCAATAAATAAACACCAGCCTCCAGCGCGCCTGGGGCAGGGTGAAAAAACCATTGTTGAGGGCGCAGCGGATAGAGCGCATCGCCTGGGTATATTGTTTCATGTTCATATACGCGGCCCCTATCCAATAATTAGCATACGGGTTATGCGGATTCAAGGTGAGGCTTTGGGTAAAGCTCTCTATAGCCTCATCAAGCCTTTTCTGTTTCAAAAACACATACCCTCTTCCCGCGTACGCCTCGTGGCTTCGCGGATGTAACCTTAACGCCGCGGCGTAATTTTCCAGCGCCCGGCCCCAATCCTTCTTTTGGCTAAAGATATTACCCAGGCGCGCGTAATAATGAAAATTCTCAGGGTCTAATTCCAGCATCTTTTCATATTCGCGTCGCGCGCTGTGTAATCTGGAATTTTCTTCTAATACCGGGCCGCGGTTATTATAAAGCGTGCGATAAGAGCCATCCTTAGAAACTGCCTGCCAATAATAATCACGGGCAGGCCTTTTTAGCCCTAACGCATAGTATAGCATTGAAAAATGATACTGTATAGCGGCAGAATCAGGACAGAGAACGAAAGCCTCTTTTAAGAAAGATTCTGCCTCAAGGAGCGCCTTATTTTTCTTTGCCTCTGCTGCTTTTATAAGGGAATCCATTGCCTGCCTATACTGAGCAGTATCACTTAGAGAATCGTCAAAAAGGGCTAACAGATAATCGCCTATAAATTTATATTCAATCGGAGTAAACCCTCCTTCTACAGAATAGGCTATGGTAACCAAGCCCCGCGGCACTTTTTGCTTGAGTATCCGCGCGAATGTATCCGGATGAAGCCAGAGGGCATTATTATTAACAAAATAATCCACATCTATATCTAAAAGGGCATCGCTTTCTATACGAGGCAACGCCTCTAAACTGCAAACAGTAAGATTGACTTTTCCAATCTTTGCCTTAAGGCAGTTATTTTCCGTAACCACTTTAGTGTTAAAACCGGGATTGCGAAGAAGGCTATCGCGTATTTGATTCTTAAGGCGGCGCAGGCGTATTTTTGTTGAACAGAAGAAATCCGGAACCACCCAGAAGAATTCACCTACAATCCCTTCCTTAATCGCGGGCTCAATATAATTGCCGATATGGACAAGCTCTTCTTTGGCTCTCCCGCTTAAATTCCATAATGGATTCATCAGGCTATTTTTCTTAAAGCCCTCAAGGCTCTTTAACGATAAGAGTGCCTGCGGGTCACTGTCCGTAATCCAGGCAAAATCAAAATGGCTGTCTATATGCACCAGGGTTTTATCCTTAACACCTAATCTTCGCCAATAGGCCAGCGCCTCATTATGATTTTCCATCACAAATACATTATCCATTTTTATACTACTACACTGTAACAAAAGTTTTTAACTCTTCCCCCTCCCTTGATGGGAGGGGTTAGGGGAGGGAGATGCCCGACTAATATCACCCCCACCTATCCTCCCCCATTAAGGGGGAGGAAATTCAATAACTTATGTTACACTGTACTGCTCCATCAGAATATTATAGAGACGAATAAGTGAATAGGATTCCTTTTTAGTCATCCCCGCGGGGGAATAAGAAAATTCCCTGAAGAATTCAAACGGCAGATTGCTTTCTTTAGCGCTAATTCCATACCTTGCCAAATCCCCGGCAATCAAGCACCCCGGGGTAAGATAATACACATTAAAAGTAACCTGCTGGATTATCTTCCTGTTTTCTACCAGGAAATGTATCGTTTCAAGAGCCTCCTGCACAGTTTCCGTGGGAAGGCCAATCATCATTTGTAGTTGGACATTAAGCCCTGCTTCATGGCAATCCCTAAAAACCCTCTTGGCACTATCCAGATTGATACCCTTACTCAAGAAATCCAACAGCCTTTGATTGGCTGTTTCTAAGCCAAAAGAAACCGAGTGGCACCCTGCCTCTTTAGCCGCTAAAAACACCTCTTTGTTAAACCCCTTATCTGCCCGGCAAAAACACCACCAGGAAACTTGCAGTTTTTGACGGATAATTTCCTGAGAAACTCCCAGCATCTGCCGCGGGGACATTGCCGGGTCAGAAATCATCAAATCACCAAGAGGATAGGTACTAAGCAATATGCGCATATCCTGCACCACAAGCCCAGGAGGCTTATGCCTATATCCCTGCTTAGGATGCGGCAGGTCTACGCAGTAGGCGCACTTATTCCAATAGCATTCCCGGGAAGTTTCAAAGGTTAAGCAAATCCTCTCGTGAGACGAACTATTATAAGAAACCAAAGGCAAGCCTTCAAAATCAGGCGCGGGCAACTCATCCATCTTCTCTACAGAGTGTTGCTTACTAAAGACAAAATGTCGTCCTTCTTTATACATAAGATTAGGAACACTCTCCATATCTTTGCTATGCGTAGACAATGCCGAAATAAGCTTAAAGAGAGCGCTTTCTCCCTCAAAAAACATAGCATAATCAAAAAACTCGCCAAAATCATCCCTTTGAGCTATTTGGTTACGATACAACGATACCCACTGCCCGCCAATAACTCTATGCGCCGCGCCACCTGAGGCCTTTAAGAGATACCCAAGCGTAAAGCTAAACAATACCTGTGAAGGAGATATAATGGATATCCCTAATACCTGGGTATCCCAACTTTTTATTTGCTCAAGCAGCCGGCATTCCAGGATAAAACTATGAAAGGGATTTTCTTTCTTATCGCGGATAAAAGGGATAAGCAGTTCAGAAGATAAAAGGCGCTCGGTAAACCAAAATGAAGAATAGGCGGCATCTTGGTAAGGGAGATCTTTGGACTCTTGCGAAGGCAGGAGATGGCCATAAGGGCTTTTTCTATTAATTTCTTTGGCTAAAAACCCCAAGCGATGATAGTCGCTGTTCCAATCAACCTGTCTTACGCTAATGCCGCGTGATTTTAGATAACCGGTAAGGGCAGGGGTACCTAACGGAGGGTAATCAATTCCATATTTCGGGGGTATCGCAAGAAGCGTTCTCAACATCTCTCTTTAATTGTATAAAATCAAGGCCATAGCCGCTCTTGGTACCGGTATCTACCACTACAAACCCCAGCTTTTGATAAAGCGCCATTGCCGCACGGTTAAATTTTGAGATAAACAACCTGATTTCCCTTACTCTTTCTTTATGCGCATAGGAAAAAGCTTCTTTCATCATCCTTTTACCAAGGCCCGCCCTGCGGTATGCCCAGTGCACCCAAAGAGAACTTACGATCAAAGCGTCCTTATATACTATATCCTTAGACAATTCCATAGATCCTATGAGCCTGCCTTGCCTCATAAGGCTAAGATAGGTAATCCCAGGCGCTTCTTTTATCTCAAAGGTAAATGCTTCCCGCGGTTGGATAAAGGCTTTCGCTAATCTTGCATATAATGGCAAACTCTGAATCTTATGAAAAATAATGCTTAAACTCTTGCGAAAAGATACTCTGGCCTTGGCATGAATGTCAATGACCTTACCGAGAATCTGCGCTTCGGATACAAGCTCGTCAGTCTCACTTGATGAGTCGCCCTTAACTAAAAAAAATACTTGGTTTTCTCCTCGGACACGGCCTATCATCCGGTGCACCACAGCCTCAGAGCGAGAGTTTCGATAGAGAAGAATATCCCCTATGATAATTTCATTAGTAAGCGGGCCAACCTCTACAATATCCCCGCTCTTAATCACCGGCAGCATACTCCTGCCGCTGGCTTTAAATCGCAGGGAATTCCCGTGGGCAAGTATCTCCCCTACAAGAGGCAGGAAATTTTTATTTAAAAGCGGTACTACTTGTGCGGCCATCAGCTATTGCTTCCTGTACAGCCCCGATCTGGACTAACTGCTCTAAAAAGAAACGCACATCATCCTGAATAGTTTCCAAACCGCCATCATAGGCGCCATTAACTATCCGGGCTATTTCCTCAAAGCTCCTTTGGTCGATAAGCTCCCAGATAAAGCCGGCAGTTTCATTTAAAAGATAAATAGCATTCAAATCGGCGGATTGCTTGCGCACAGGCACCAAGATAAGTTCATCAGCAATCTTACGGTATACCATATCAGGATTTTTACAGTATGTTTTTCCGGCCATTTCTTTTCCTTAGCCCAGAGGCTTTTCCTCTTCCTTAATATAAATGGTAGGATGCTGAGATAAATCCAGCATTTTATCTCCGGAAAGTTTTTTACCTTCGGCATCTAAAACTATCTTAATAATAGGCCTGAGCGGCTTTCCCTTATTTAAGCGTATCACCTGCGCGGTTTCCTTGGTGCTTAATTTAATAAAACTTCCTATGGGGAAGATTCCTACCTTTTCTATAAGCACCTTAATCACTGCCTGCTCAAATTTCTCTTTATTATTGAGAATTTCCTGGACTGCCTCTAATGAGGAATGCCTGTCTCCGTAAATACCTCGATGCGTCATGGTCTCGTAAAAATCAACCACGTGAATCAACTTAGCGTACCTGCTCAAGGATTCTGATTTCTGGCTTAAGAAATCCTCAAGCCCTTCCCCATCATGGGGCAGGGTATCGTTGGGAAGATTACAGAAACCATTGATACACGAAAAAATCCGCGTGAGCGCGCTCGCGTATTTTTTCATATCCTCTTTCTCCTGGCGGCTGAACTCAGCCTTCTGGCAGGTGGAAAACAAAAACTTAACCATATCCGTTTCATTAAGAAAAGCAAGCACTCCCATTTCAATGAGATGTAACCGAGGGTATCCTTGCGCCAAAGCAATTTCAATCGCATACATACAGGTATTAACCGAATGGCAAAACAGACGGTTGGTGGCTGTGGCATCGCTCAAAAAAGCAGACATAAGAAGTTTTTCATTACTGACCGTCAATTGTTCTATGACTTTCTCTATCTGCGTTACCAACCTGTTGATATCGAATGCCGCGTAATCGCTCTGCGCAGGGGCCACGGCCGTTTGAGCTAAGGAAATCATGTCCTGATACAGCTTTTCGCTCTCAGGCGCTGAAGCCGGCTTATTAAGGATAGAGGCGATACTGATATCTTCACGGGCAAAAGTTTCTTTTTTCCTCTCCGGAGAGCCATTTTTAGTCTCCTCTTTATAGGAAAAGGCTGCCGGGGAAGGTTCAGGATTTATAGATACAGGCTCGCGAGGGGCTGGCCGCGAAGGAATACTGCGAGGCTCTTGGGATTTTAGGGAAGGCTCATCAGAAATGATTTTTTCTTCCTTTGGCTTAGGCTCCTTTGCCTTCTTCATGATATCCGAGATCCTGATCATTCTACCTGCACCTCTAAATGTTTGGCCTCATGCATCATCGCCTCCCCTAAATCAAGGGCTACCTCAGTGATTATCTTTTTATCGATTCCGGTGAGCTTCTTGCTATAGCCTATCAATAATGCCATATCACAGATATTATTAATCCTCCGAGGTATCCCGCCAGAAAACCGGTAAATCTCCTCCAGGCTATCCTCATGGAATATCGGTTCTTTTGAACCTGCCACCTTGAGACGATGCCTGATGTAGCCGCTGGTTTCTTCTTTTGAAAGGGCATTTAAATGGTACTTAATGGCAATCCTTTGCCTTAGCTGAGGCAATGTATGTATCCGTTCTTTTAGCTCAGGCTGCCCCAAGAGAATTAAGGTAAGCAGAAAACTATTATTAAGCTGAAAATTAAGCAGGAGGCGCAATTCCTCAAAAATATCTTCCTGGCTTATGGCCTGGGCCTCATCAATGACAATAATACTGTGCTTATCCGCGTCATAATTTGAATACAACACATTATGCAGGGCATGAAACAAATCAATTTTCGTGAGGGCGGCATTGGTACCGGAAAGCTGCAAGAATATCTCCTGGACAAATTCAAAGCTGGAAAGCCTCGGGTTAAGGATAAAGGCCGCACGGTAGCGGTTTTCCTGCTGTAATTCCTGCCAAAGGACACGGCTCAGGAGCGTCTTTCCACTGCCGCATTCTCCGGTTAAAAGCGCGGCCCCCTTGCGCTCCCGCATAGCATAAAGCATGCGCGATAAAGCCTCTTCGTGGCGCTGAGAATAATAAATAAACCGCGGATCAGGGGTATTTTCAAACGGCTTCTCTTTTAACCGCCAGTATTCTTCATACATAGGTTTAGTTCATTAGTAGCGGTTGCCGTAAGGCAACGATATTACAAGGTCAGCTTACGCTGACCCCTACGGTAACTACATTATGACATAAATTTATGTAACATTGTACTAGTAACAAAGCCTATACCTATCCTCTTATTTTTGCAGGTTTTTATGCTTCCGTAATACGGTTTCAAGTAAACTCAGGCCTTGCGAAAAATCCTTACCTTTAAAGAATACCCCGGCAATACCATGGCTCGTCGCATCCTTAACTTTGACGTCATCCAAATACGCGCTGATAAGAATAATAGGAATATCCTTATTAAATTCCCTCACTTTTTTGATAGTTTCCGCTCCGTCCATGACCGGCATATTCAAATCCATAAAAACAATATCCGGAGACTCAGACTGTATCAATTTAATCGCTTCTTCGCCGTTACTGGCAGCAATGACTTGATACCCCTTGGATTGAAGCCAGAAGCTCATGAGCAGCCTGAAATCATCTTCATCATCGGTAACCAAAACCTTAATATTTTTTTCTTCCATATCTAACCTCTACTCATATTCTCTATATCATTGACCATGTTTTTCCGTGTTTCTTTCCTAATCCCCAATTTCCTGATTTCCAAACACCAATCCCCTAATACCCTGATATCCGCTTTTAACATGTTCCTACCTCACTTTTGGCAAGCTACGCCTATACCGGTAAGGTAAAAGTAAATTTCGCGCCTTGCCCTTTTTCGCTCTCTGCCCAAATCCTGCCGCGGTGCAGCTCAACAATCTCTTTGACTATTGATAAGCCTATGCCTGTTCCGCTGATATCGGTTGCCACCCGTTCCCCGACTTGGTAAAACTTTTCAAAAAGCTTAGAAAGGTTTTCTTTGGCGATACCTATACCAGTATCAGCAACGCTGATGAGCATAGATTGCGCGTCAAAAAGCTTTGCTTCAACGGTGATGGTGCCGCCTTGAGGCGTAAATTTAATCGCGTTACTGATAAGGTTGGTTAATACCTGAATAATACGGTTAGCATCAACCGTTATCTCCGGAAGCGATGCTTCAATCTTAGTGATGACTAGAACGCCCCGTGCCTTTGCCCAGTTTTGGATTCCCTCAATAGACTCTATAATTACCTTATCAATTGCTACAGGACTCTTTTTAAGTTCAACCTTCCCGGCCTCAAACTTAGAAAGATTTAATAAATCATTAATCAAGCCGCTAAGCCGCTCGAGATTACGATGGGCAATGCTCAAAAACTGCTCCTGCGTCTGGGTAAGAGGGCCCGCATCCTTATTTAAAATCAAAGCAATTGATTTTTCCATGGCAACAAGGGGTGTGCGCAATTCATGAGAAACATTAGCCACAAAACCAGATTTCATCTGATCCAGTTCTTTTTGCTTCGTAATATCGCTTAAGACTGAAACCATGCCAACGGTCTTACCCTCTTCATTCTCTATAACCGCAGTGCTTGCCCGCAGTGTTTTTTTTGTCTCATCGGCGTGGGTCGCCAGCTCTATCTCTCTACCCTCCTTACCCGGGTGTTTTCTGATAAGGGAAACCAGCTGTTCATCTTTCATGTTATCGGTTATTTGCTGGCCCAGCTTATCTTTCTTTGAAACCCCCAGGAGTTTCTCTGCCGCGGGATTCATCATAATCACCTTACCATGGGAATCTACCACGACCAGGCCTTCGGCGATACTGTGAATAACTGCCTCGGTTTCCTTTTTATCCTCCGCTACTTTTTGATATTTCCGCCAGGCAATTTCCTCGTTATGCGTTTTTTCCTTAATGATGGTTTCATATTTCTGGCTTAGCTCCTGGCTGTTCTGCGTAAGCCTTTTTTCCAGCTCCTTGCCAACAATATCGGTTACCGCCTCGCTTAAACGCAGGCAGGCCTTTTCCGAATCTACTGCCGAGACTATCTGGGAAGCTATTGCCTGTTTGAGGGTATCGCTTCCGGCGAAGTCTCTGACTATTTTATTTTTCCCCCCCTTGAGGTTTGTATGCCCGGAAAGGCTGGCGAAATATACCAATCCTAAAGCGACACCACTGCCTAAAACAATAACCACCACTAGTATCGCTGCTTCGCTCATCAGGTGTCCATAACAGTTCTATACCAGGCGATTGTCTTCGTAAGCCCCATGGCAAGGCTGACCTTAGGCTGCCATTTCAAATATTTTCTTGCCCTTGTAATATCAGGACGGCGCTGTTTAGGGTCGTCTACGGGTAAAGGCTTAAAATGAATTTTACTTTTACTCTGAGCGAACTTCACAATCAGTTTTGCCAAATCAATCAAACACATCTCGTTAGGATTCCCGATGTTTACGGGAGAGGCCACGGAACTCATCAGAAGCCTGATAAGCCCGTCAATTAAATCATCAACATAGCAAAATGAGCGCGTCTGCCGCCCTTTGCCGTAAACAGTCAAAGGCTTATGAAGCAGCGCCTGAGAAATAAAATTGGGTATTGCCCGGCCGTCATTTTTACGCATCCTGGGCCCATAGGTGTTAAAAATGCGCACGATTCGCGTGTCCACCTTATGCACCCGGTGATAAGCCATAGTAATTGCCTCAGCAAAACGCTTTGCCTCATCATAGACCCCGCGCGGGCCGATACAATTCACATTCCCCCAGTACTCTTCAGTTTGAGGATGCACAAGAGGGTCCCCGTAAACCTCGGAGGTAGAGGCCAAAAGAAAACGCGCTTTTTTTTCCTTGGCTACTCCCAGGGCGTTATGCGTTCCGAGTGAGCCGACCTTGAGGGTTTGAATAGGATAGTTTAAATAATCGGCAGGGCTCGCGGGTGAAGCAAAATGAAGCACAAAGGCAATTTTACTCTTAATAAAGATGGGCTTACTGACATCGTGGCGGATAAATTCAAACCGGGGATCCTTTCGGAAAGTTTCGATATTCTTAATGTTTCCGGTAATTAAATTATCCAGGCAAATGACCTTAAAACCTAAACCGAGTAAACGCTCGCAAAGATAGGAGCCTAAAAATCCCGCCCCTCCTGTAACTAATGCTGTCTTTTTCACTTGAGATTACCTAGTTCCAAACCCGCATTGGAAACTTGTTCCAATGCGGGTTTGGAACTCTCTTTTACCACGCACTACTTTTTACATACTTCTTTTAAACGCCTGGTTAAGATGGGAATGATTTCAAATATATCCGCCACTATCCCGTAATTGGCAATCTTAAAGATAGGAGCGTATGGGTCAGAATTGATTGCAATGATAGTTTTGGCTGATTGCATACCCACTAAATGCTGAATCTGGCCTGAAATACCACAGGCAATATATATCTTAGGGCATACGGTCTTGCCAGTCTGGCCTACCTGATGCGAATAAGGCATCCAACCGCTATCTACCGCGGCACGCGAGGCCCCGACCGCGCCGCCCAACGCTTTAGCCAAATCTTCTAACATTTTAAAATTCTCAGGGGTCTTCATTCCCCTTCCTCCGGCAACAATAATATCCGCGTCTCCTATGTTCACCGTAGATTCAATCTCGTCAATGATATCCAAAAGGCTGGTGCGGCTTTCAAGTATAGGGCCGTCAAGATTCTCTCTGATAACCTTTCCTTTACGCTTCATATCGCTTGGGCTTTCTGGAAACACCTTATGGCGCACCGTTGCCATCTGAGGCCTATACGCGGGGCAGATAATCGTTGCCATAATGTTCCCGCCAAACGCGGGGCGGGTCTGCAGGAGCATCTTTTTTTCCTTGTCAACCGCTAAATCGGTGCAATCCGCGGTAAGCCCTGCCTTGATTTTAATGGCGATACGGGAGATAAGCGACCTTCCGATAGTCGTTGCTCCGCAGAGAAAAGCCTCGGGTTTATATTTCTTTATTAACTCAACGATTACATTTGTGTAAGGCTCATCCAGATAATTAGCTAACTCTCTTTTTTCAACCACGTACACTTTATCCGCCCCGCGCCAGATAAGTTCCTGTATCTCTTCTTCAAGGCGATCCCCCAAGAGTACCGCCGAAACATCTGTTTCTAAATCTCGGGCTAATTCCCTGGCCTTTCCTAATAATTCAAAGGCAATAGGCTGTACTTTGCCTTTTCTCTGTTCGGCAAATATCCACACCCCCTTATAGTGCCTTAAATCCGATTTCGGACTGCCGGCCTCTGATTTCTCCAAAAGAATCGCTTTAAACTTGCATGCCGGCGCGCACGCCCCGCACAAAGTGCATTTATCTAAATTGATGACTGCCTTCTTATCCATCATCCGAATGGCATCAAAAGGGCATACCTTCACGCACACCGTACAACCGGTGCATTTTTCAAAAATAACTTGTATTGGCATTTCACTACCCTAACAAAAGATTACGTTACGTGTACCGTGTACCGCTAACCGTTTACCGTAAACAGTACACGCCTGCCTGTCAACAGGCAGGGTCATTGTTGTTCCTTTAATATGTTAACCAATCCGGCAACTATATCATCGGTTGTCCCTGACAACATCTGTCCTTTACCGCGCGGGGCAGGGGTAAATACCTTTGCCACTTGGGTGGGAGAGCCGTTTAAACCAAGCTGGGCAAAATCCGCTTCAATATCTTTATGCGTCCAGACGGTAATCTTTGCCTGCTTGGAACGCATAATTCCTTTAAGTGAAGGAAGCCTCGGGGTGTTAATTTCCTTCACCACAGTAAAAAGCACAGGAAAAGGCGCTTCAATAACCTCATAACCATCCTCTGTCATGCGCCAAACCCTAATGGTTGTATCCTTTATTTCTTCTACTTTTTTTACATAAATTACCTGAGGAATATCTAAGTGAGTTGCAATTCCGGGGCCGACCTGGGCAGTATCGCCGTCAGATGCCTGTTTTCCGCAAATGATGAGCTGGTAATCTTTAATTTTTCTTATCGCGGCTGCCAAAGTATAACTTGTGGCCCAGGTATCGCTTCCGGCAAATGCCCTATCAGACAATAAAATCGCTTCATCAGCGCCAAGTGAAATTGCTTCTCGTAATGCCGCCTCCGCTTGCGGAGGGCCCATAGTCACCACAGTAACCTTTCCGCCAACTTTCTCCCGGATTAGCACACCCTCCTCTATCGCGTACATATCAAATGGGTTAATAATAGATTTTACCCCTTCACGCATCAGGGTATTGGTTTCTGGATTGATCCTTACTTCCGTAGTTTCCGGAACTTGTTTAATGCAGACGATAATGTTCATTTCTCTTCTTCGCTTTTATCTTTCTTTTCTCTTAACTCGTACCGATAGCCTCCTCAATGCGTTTGATGAGTTCATCTTGTGTTACCGGCTTAGCGATAAAGGTGCGCCCGCCGATAATACCGCTTGAGTCTTCAACCTCTTTTCGCTGTGCCAAGGCGGTAAGGAAGATAATAGGGATTTTCTTGGTAGCTTCATCATTAAGCAGATTTTCCGCAACCTGAGAACCGTCCATCTCGGGCATAAGAATATCAAGGAGGATGACATCCGGCTGCTGTATCTTGGCGGTATTGATTCCTGTCACTGCTTTTGTAGACGCCCATACCTGGAATTTTCCGCTTCGCTCCAAATTGAGTTTTACAAAATGACAGAAATCTTCTTCGTCATCAATAATCAAAACTTTCGCTTTTCGATCCATGGCTCATTCCTCCTATTTTGCCATCTCTTTAATCAATTGCAGGGCGATAATGTTACGTTGAATCTGATTAGTTCCTTCGTATATCTGGGTAATTTTGGCATCGCGCATAAACTTCTCCGCGGGATAATCCCGCATATAGCCGTAGCCGCCTAAAATCTGCACGGCGTTGGTGCTTACCTCCATCGCGGCATCAGACGCAAAGAGCTTTGCTATGGCAGACTCTTTCGCCACGCTGGTATTACCGCTGTCAACCATCCTTGCAACCGCATAGATAAGCGCGCGTGATGCCTCAACCTTGGTTGCCATATCCGCAAGCATCCACTGTATTCCTTGAAAAGAAGCAATAGACTTGCCAAATTGATGCCTCTCCTTGGCATACTTAACCGCGATATCCAGAGCTCCCTGGGCAATGCCGAGTGCCTGCGCGGCGACTCCGGGACGGGACATATCAAAGGTCTTCATGGTGACAATAAATCCCATGCCTTCCTTGGCAATAAGATTTTCCTTGGGGATTTTGCAATCTGTGAAAATAAGCTCGCAGGTAGTTGAAGCGCGTATCCCCATCTTCTCTTCTTTTTTGCCAAAGCTAAAACCGGGAGTCCCTTTTTCGACGATAAACGCTGACGCTCCCCTGGCGCCCCTGGTACGGTCGGTCATGGCAACCACAGTATACACCCCGGCCTCTCCGCCGTTAGTGATAAAATGTTTTGTCCCGTTTAAAACATAATGATCACCTTTTTTCACAGCGGTAGTCTTGATTGCGGAGGCATCTGAACCGGCTTCTGGCTCGGTAAGGCCGAATGCCGCGATGGTCTTGCCTTTGGCTAAATCCGGCAGATATTTCTTTTTCTGCTCTTCATTTCCAAATAACACAATCGGGTACGTTCCTAAAGCAGACGCGGCATAGCAGACGGCAATCCCTCCGCAGGCACGCGATAATTCTTCGGTAGCAATTGCCATATCCAAGACTCTGCCTCCGGTTCCACCATACTCTAGCGGGACAAATATCGCAAAGAGGTCAGCATCGGCGATAATCTTCATAATCCCATGCGGGAATTTTTCGCTTTTGTCATATTCCGCGGCAAGCGGCGCAATTTTTTCTTTAGCAATCTGACGGCATAAATCTCTAATCATCACCTGCTCTTCAGTCAACAAATAATCCATCATCTGTTAATCCTCCATTGAATGGGTCACAACGTCACAAGGCCACCACGTCACCCGCTAAAATCTTGCGATAATTATACACTCACTTTAAGTCTTTTTTTCTTTTACCTGTGACTTGGTGTCTTTGTGACCTGGTGACTTTTATATTTTCTTGATTAATGCTATTTCCCGGCAATCAGGAAACTTCGGGCAGTTGATGCACTCAGCCCAAATTTTATGCGGCAATTTGCCGTGCGCTATCCGCGCGAAGCCTATTTTCTTAAAAAAATCCGGCACATAGGTAAGGGTAAATACTTTCTTTGCCCCTAAACTCTTTGCCTCATCAATACAGGTTTCAACTAAAGCCTTGCCTATGCCTTCACGTTGGTATTTCTTATCAACAGCCAATGACTTTATCTCAACTAAATCATCCCAAGAAATATGCAAAGCCGAGCAGCCGATAACTTTCTTTTTATCCTCACACACAAAGAAGTCCCTGATATTTTCATAAAGCTCATTCAAAGAGCGCGGCAGCATAAGATCCTTATCGGCAAAACTGTTAATCAACCGCTGTATTTCCTTAATATCCTTTATCGTTGCCTTACGAATCATTAGAGTGATATTCGCCTATCGCCTATCGTCCATCGCCTATCGCCTATCGTCCATCGCCTATCGTCCATCGCCTATCGCCTATCGTCCATCGCCTATCGTCCATCGCCTATCGCC